>Ga0315279_10008960_pt1 | contig 12015 bp, 11 predicted proteins | sample YL17G06_20_MG_FD_203694 | JGI IMG/M metagenome (GOLD analysis project Ga0315279, IMG submission 203694) | Sediment microbial communities from Yellowstone Lake, YNP, Wyoming, USA - YL17G06_20 | ecosystem: Environmental > Aquatic > Freshwater > Lake > Sediment | place: USA: Wyoming | collected...
AGCCTCGCGCGCATGTCGACGAGCGTACGGTCGGCGGCCAGGACGTGATCGCGCACGGTCAAGCCGGGCGCGAGCGCAGGCTCCTGCTGAAGGTAGCCGACCGCGACGCTCCGAGCGCGGCTGACGATGCCCGTCGTGGGCCCCTCCTCCCCGGTGATGAGGCGCGCGAGCGTGGTCTTGCCGCAGCCGTTCGGGCCGATGAGCCCGACCCGGGCGTCATCGTTGATCTGCCAGGAGATATCCGTCAGGATCTCGTTCGCCCCGTAGGCTTTCGAGACCCTGTCAAGCTGCACGAGGATCATTCGCGATCGTTCCCGATAGGATGACGGCGCCCGGCCGCGGATGCCACGGGCCCTGCGGGCGCGCGCCGCGTGTCGGGAAGGTTCCGTGGGGAGGCGAGTGGCGTGTACAAGGATACCGAGCGAGCCGGCGACAGGCAAACGCGCTCGGCCGCGCGCCGCCCGCGGAGGTGCGAGCGAACGGCGCACGTCGGTGGCCTCGCATCCGACGCGGCGCCGGGCCACCCCATCATGGGCTCTTTGTGCGCGCCACCTCGTGCTGCGCCGGCTTGGCGCCGTTGGCGTGCGTGTTCTCCGCCACGATCGCCGGGATGGTGCGCCAGCCCAGGTGCTTGCACGCCTCGTAGCGCAGATGCCCGGCGACGATCTCGTACCGCCCGTTCGCGGGGTCGCGCATGACGAGGATCGGCTGCAGGAGGCCCTGAGCGGAGATGCTCAGCGCCAACTGCTCGATATCGACCTTCTCGTGCGTCTGGCTGGAGTGGATGAGGTCGATCTCGATCTCCCGGATCTTGCTCGCCTCGGTATCCTCCGGCGGGCCGGCTTCCCTGCGCTCCGTCCGCCGGTCCACGCCGGCGCGGTACGAGTAGACGTACGGGATCGCGAGGTCCACCGACGGCGTGCGCTGGATGTCCTCGAAGATCTTCTTGGTGAGGAGATACGCGATCTCCGCGCGGTCCTTCACCCGCGTCTGGTAGCGCAGGCGGAGGTAGACGCCGTAGTCGTAGAGGTCCGACCGGATGTAGGGTTGCACGCCGGTGGCGTCGGTGATGTCCTTCGACACGGCGAGCGCGGCATCGAGGAGGATGCGCTCGGCGGCCTCCCAGTCGGAGTCGTAGGTGATCCGGACGATGACCTCGTCGAGCATGTACGGGCTCTCCTGGAGCACCGTGTAGTTGATGACGACCTGGCTGAACAGCACGGCGTTCGGCACGAGGATGTAGCGTCCGACGGCCTCTTCGCTGCCGATGGTGCCGCCCACTTGGTTGAGCATGGTGTACATGATGCCCGTATCATGCACGTCGCCCACCAGACCGAGGTTCGGGAACTGGATGCGGTCGCCGGGCCGGAATGGCCGCTTGAGGGAGACGAGGACCCACGCCGCGATACCGCTGACCGGCGCCTGGAGCGACCAGCCGAGGAGCATGCCGCCGAACAGGCTGAAGAACGTGCCGAAGGTGGCGAGCTTCCCAAACCCGTAGGCGATGCCGAGGATGACGGCCAGCACGCCGACGAGGCGGTAGATCCTGCCGACCATCATGCCCTCGACGGGCGGCTTCTTCTTGTGGGCGAGGATGAGCTCGCTCACCAGCGCGAGCATGTCCGCGACGAGCAGGATGACCCCGAGCAAGCCGACAAGGCCGATCGGCGTCAACCCCGACCGCAGCTTCGGCAACTGCGGAAACATGGGGTTGACCGCAAACGCCGCGACCGCGATGGCGAGCCATGTCAGCACTGATCTCGCCGTTCGTCTCACGTACTTGTTCTGTCTCAAAGGACACCCCCCACCAAGGCATATCGACAGCAGGGGCCCGGGGATACCGAGAGAGAAAGAACCGCGGCTGCGCCGCGGCACAACCACACGCTGCGATATGAAACACAATATACGCGCGCGGAGCGGCTCCTGCACAAGCCGGCCGTCCGCTGGCGCCCGTCACCGCAACGAGGAGCGGGCACGCGGTCTCCCCGGACAGGATACGTGGCGCTGCCCCACTCAGTCGACGGCATGGGCTCGCCGAGGCCGCTCCTTGCCGAGTGCTCGACCGCCGGGTGGCGGCCTTCCGATGCCGACTCCGACGCGCATGCGCGCCGCCCGGCACGACGAGACGATGCCGGGACCGCCGACGAGAGCGCCGACGCCTACCCCTGCGAAGCCTCCTTCGGATGCCCATGGCCGCGCATACGCTTGCTCAACCGATGCCATGCCGGAGCCACCAAGAAGCTCTCCGGCATCCACCCCACCATGTCCGCGAAGCGCTCCATTGGCACGGCGAAGCTGAGCTGCGTCGGAGCGACGTGCGGGCGCGCCGACGGGTCGAACATCCCCAGCACCGCTCTCGGCCTCGCCTCCGCTCGTTCCATGAACGGATGGTACACGACCGTACTGCATCCGGCGCCGAACGGCGCGATCACTCCCTGCGTATCCTCTCGGTCGAAGTTGGCCAGCGTGAAGAGCCCGCTGAGCACGTCGCCGCCGGCGAGGAATATGACCGTCTGCGGCCTGTCGTCCTGCTGGAGCTGGTCCCATCGGCGGGCGTTCAGGTACGCGCCCGGCGCGCGGAAGGCCGGCGACCGCGCGATGGATGCCTGAGCGATGTCCGGGGTCTTCTTGTATCGCTCCCCTTCGAGCTTCCCCGGGATGCCGCACGAAAGGAAGTAGTGGAGCGTCGGCGAGATCGTGTCGGTGAAGCCGAGGTAGCGCTTGCCGCCCATGCATCCAACGCAGTCCACGTCCACGGAGAGCGTCGTGCCGCCGAAGACGCGGCGCAGGTCCGCGATGAAGCAGCGGTTACGCGCGGCCGGCTCGGCCAGCGGCACCACCGGCTGGTCGGAGTACCACAGCGCCACCGGCAGGTCGGCGTCGCCGAAATGCTCGCGCCATGCATCGAGGAAGCGCCCTTTGAGAGAGAGATCCATGGACCCTCCTTTCCGGGTCACGGTCCTTTCGCGGCGCAGCCGATGCAACGACGGGACCATGCGGTCGCCGGGCGTCGCATCGCGTTCGCCGCAGCCGTCCCCGAGGGCGACGCGTGGAGACCGGCGGGCGTAGCAAGCTACGCTCGCACTGCCTCCGATGTTCCGCGCACGGGACGCGCGGCGCTACGTCGCCTCTCGCGGCAGCGGCTCGCTGACGCCGCTTTTCGCCGATTTCTCCGCGGTCTCCATGATCGCGATCACCCGGCGCGCCTCCTCCGGCTTGACGTCGAGCTCCGCGTGGTCGAGGATGTGCGCGGCGATGTTCTCGTAGTACTTCGGGTGCGTGCCCTGCTGGTTCCGCACGAACGCGTCGCCGGGGATCCCGTCGATGAAGCCGTAGACGCGGAAGCCTTCGCCCTCGCTCACGATCGCGCCTTTGCTGCCGAGCACCCGCCAGCGCGGCTTGCCGACGCGGGCGATGTGCGACATCTGCACGTCCGCGACGACGTTCCCGTCGAACCGGATGACGGCGTGAACGTGATCCTCGTTCGTCGTGTCCTTCCAGACCAGGTCCTGCTGGAAGAAGCCGGTGACGTTCACGATCTTGTTCGGGATGATCTGGGTGAGCCAGTCGAGGTAGTGCGCGCCCCAGTCGAAGAACGCGCCGCCGGAGATGTCCTTCTTGGCGCGCCACCACGTGCCCTGATGGCCGTACCCGCCACCCCACATCTCGACGTTGAACACCTGCCCGATAATCCCGCGCTGAATGAGCCCCTTGAGCGTGAGAAAGTCGCCGTCGTGCCGCCGGTTGTGATAGACGGTGAGCATCCGCTTCGCCTTCTTCGCAGCGTTGATCATCGCGGTCGCCTCCGCCACGGTGATGCACATCGGCTTCTCGGTGATGACGTGCTTCTTCGCGGCGCAGCACTGGACGGCGACCGAGGCATGCATGTTGTGGGGCAGGATGACGATGGCGAGGTCGAACTTGTTTCGGGCGAGGAGATCGTCGACGCTGTTGAACGTCTCGATGTCCGGCCAATCCTTCTTCGCAGCGTCGGTGCGCGCGGGGTCCGTGTCGCAGACGGCGACGAGCTTCATGCGGCCCGTGGCGTGCATCTCGCGCGTGTGGTGCACGCCCATGTTGAACGCACCGCCGTAGCCGATGATGGCTGCGCGAACGATCTTGTCGCTCATGAAGGTCCACTCCTTGGTATGGTTTGGGGACGAGGAGGCGAAGTCCTCCCTTACGTTGCGTGCCTCGGCCGATCGCCGTGCCGTGCTGTTCGGGGATGCAGAGCGCGGAGCGCCTGCGCCTGCGCCAAGCGCAGACGCCTGCAATGGTACGCGGTCTCGCCGCCCAGACCAACAGGGGATGCCGGCGCGAGGGGAGAAGGATCACGGCGATCCGCCGCGGGCGGGAGGTCCGTGCCGCCGGTCATACGCGCGCCAGAGCGCCTCGACGGCGAGGGCGATGAGGATTCCCGCGAAGGCCGCGGCGAGGCGCAGGCGCCCGGGCAGGGCTTGCCGCTCGGCGAAGATGAGTCCCGCGCCGGCCACGGCGAGAGCCAGGACGACTCGCACGGTCGTGCGGCCCCATCCGGCCGGCGTTGGCGCGCCCGGCAGCGAGCGGCTGAAGAAGCTCATCCCGACGAGCATCGCGCCGAACCATCCCGCCACGAACAGCATCAGGGCGAGCACGATGAGCGCGCGCATCCACATGTGCGGCAGACCTCTCCATCCCGGCCGTGCGACGGCGCCCGGCCACCGGTACAACCATACCGCCGCCGCCACCGACGGGCAAGGCGGGCGACGGCCCCGGCGGGGCGCGTTGACCGCGGCGCGGCAACGTAGGTTATTCCAATGCACGCGGTCGGTACCCCATCCGACGGACGGCGATGATGAGCGCGAATGCTCTCGGCTTCCCTCTCCTCTGGCGGCGGCGAACCGGCTATCAGCTCGCCGGCGTCGTCGCCGCGACGATCGACCGGCCCATCATCTGGCGGACGATGGTCGACGACTACGTCCATCAGCCCTTCGTCGGCGACATCGACGGCGACGGGAGGAACGAGATCATCATTCCGGGCGGCGATGGGCTCGTCACCTGCCTGCGGACGCCGGGCAGGAGCGCGGGCGCACCATGGTCGATGACCGGCGGCGGCCCGACGTCGGGCGTGTAGGACCGCGTTCAGAGGAGCGGCTGCGGTATGACGCACGCGAGACGTGAGACGTTCGCCCTCGAGACGTACGCGCGGCGGAGCTTCAACTACCTGTCGAGGATGGTCGACAGGGACGGCCTGCCGTACTTCAACGTCTTCTGGACCGAGCCCGCCGAGGCCGCGCACGACTGGCCCGACTTCGGCGACGTGATGTCCCGCCAGCTTCAGGGCGCCATCATGGCCCGGCACATGACGGGCGAGCGGCTGCCCATCGAGGAGGTGTGGCGCCGGAAGGTGCTCGATCTCATCGACCCGACGGACGGCATGCTCTACCGCCCGAAGACGACCTACTCCGATCACGTGGCCGACATGGGCGATCAGACGCTCACCCTCTATGCCCTCGCCACCGCGTACGCCGACCACCCCGACGACCGCGTCGCCGACATCATGCGCCGCATGACGGACACGCTCCTGGCGATGGCGGAGCGCCGCGACCCGGCCGCCGCGTGGCTCGACAGCGGCTTCATCATCAAGAGCCTGACGACGGTCGCACGGCTGCTCGGACACGAGCCGGCCGTGAAGCTCGCCGGCATCCTCGCGGAGCGGCTCTTCACGACCGCGTGGCGGTTCTCGCCCGACAACACGTTCCGCCACGGCGGGCACATGCACATGAACCTCCGCGCCCTCGTCGGACTCGCGGACTATGCCCTGTACACGCGCGACCCGGTCCTCTACAGCCGCGCCGACGCGATCTTCCGGTACGTGCTGTCGGAGACGACGCGGTTCGGCTTCCTGCCCGAGGTGATCGGCCGGCAGGGCGACGTGATCCTCTGCGAGACGTGCGCGCTCATGGACTGGCTCGGCATCGCCGTCACGCTCGCGAACCATGGCCACCCGGAGTACTGGGGCGCCATCGAGCGGATGACGCGGAACCAACTCGTCGAGAGCCAGATACGCGACGTCTCGTGGCTCCACTCCGATCCCGCGCGCCAGGACACCTACCAGTTCACCTGGCGCGACGTGGGCGAGCGGATGGTCGGCGGCTACTCCGGCTGGAGCTCCCCGACGCACATCCTCGCGTGCAAGGAGGACCTCCACTGGGGCGGCGCGGAGCTGCAGGGCAAGCCGCGCGCGTTCCAGAACTGCTGCGGCGGATCAGGCACGCACGCGTACTTCATCGTCTGGAAGAACGCCGCGCGCGTCGAGGGCGGGACGCTCTCCGTGAACCTGCACGTGGACAAGCTCCTGCCGCAGGCGGAGATCCGCTCGTGCCAGCCGTACCGCGGCCTGATGACGATCCGGCTGAAGGAGCCGTGCCGCGTCCGCGTGCGTATCCCGGAGTTCGTCCAGGCGAAGGACATGGCCGTCGCGTCCGACGCCGGCGAGGTGAAGACCGTCGCCTGGGGGAACTACGTCGATCTCGGCGAGCGGACGGCGGGCGAGACGATCACCGTCAGGTACCCGCTTCCCGTGTTCGACGAGGAGGTGACGATCGGCAACCCCGGCTGGCGGCAGTACCGGTACCGCGTCACGTGGAAGGGCGACACGGTCGTGCGGATGGTCCCGCTCGGGAACGAATGGGAGACGGGCTACTCCGACTACGACAAGCGCGACGTGCCGATCTACTACGGGGAGGAAGGTCCGGGCCGGCTGTACCAGCGGGAGGACTACCTCGCCGACGCGGAGCCGGCGCCGGCCGCCATCTGCGAGGACACGGGCGCGCTCGACTTCTGGCACTTCGGCCGGTAGGCGGACGCGCAGGACTGTTTCAGGGCCAACGAGGCGAGAGGATGCACCCATGCGCTGGATGGACATGACGCGCCCCGACTTCGAGGCGCTTCCCGCCGACGTGGCCCTCGTCTGGCCGCTCGGCTCGACCGAGCAGCACGGCGAGCACCTGCCCGTCGGCACGGACACGCTGATCGTCACCGACCTCGTCGAGCGGATCGAGCGCGCGCAGCCGGACCGCGTCCTCCTCCTGCCGACGTTGCCGGTCGGCGCGTCGCACCACCATCGAGCGTTCCCAGGGGCGATCAGCCTGCCGGAGGGCATCTACAGCGCCGTCCTCCAGGAGGCGGTCGGCGGGCTCATCGAGAGCGACGTGTGCGCCCCGGGCCGGGCGAAGCGCATCCTGCTCCTCAACGCGCACGGCGGGAACATCGCGCCGGGGCAGGCGGCACTCTCGGAGATCGCCTGGCGATGGCGCGCGCGGCCGGAGGTCATCGTCGCCTTCACGAGCTACTGGGTCGCGACAGCCGACGCGATCGCGAAGGTGCCGATGGAGACGCCGGCGCTCACCCACGCGTGCGAGTACGAGACGTCGATGGTGCTCGCCCTGGCGGGGCAGCTCGTCCACATGGAGCGCGCGCGGGCGAAGTCGATGCGCTGGGAGGGCACGCGGTTCACGCCCGACGCGAGCCGCCCGCCGACCGTCTCCGTCGCCGCGCCGTTCCATGCCCGGAGCGCGAACGGTGCCCTCGGCCGGCCGGACCTCGCCACCGCGGAGAAGGGCCGGCTCCTCCTCGACGCCATCGCCGCGGACCTCATCGCCTTCATCGACGAGTTCATCGCCTGGCCGGACCTCGTCGATGCGCGCGAGAAGGGGTGAACCACAGAGACGCAGAGACGCGGAGAAGAAGGGGAGGGACGCGTAGGGGCAGGCCCCTGTGCCTGCCCTCGCGCTTCGCCGGGGAGAAAGGATTCACCGCAGAGACGCAGAGAAGAAGAGGGGATTGCAGGGACGCGATTCATCGCGTCCGCGGGACCGGGGATGACGGCCGACATACTATCGGCCTATCGGCGCAACGCCGGCCCAATTCCTTCTATCGTGACCTGTCGCAGCGTCTCCGGCCCGCCGAAGCGCTTCAGGGCGTCGAGGATCTCGATGCCGGCGAGCTTCCCATCGGCGTCGTACTCGGCGGCGATGCCTTCGCCGAGGTGCTCCGTCGTCACGGTCGTTTCGCGGAATACGATGGCGAGCGCGTCGGCCTCGGGGTCGTAGGTTATCCGCATCGGTCGGGCTCCGGTCCGAGTGCACCGGGCGGCAGCGGGTACAGAGCGTTGGGGTTGTAGATGGCCGTGAGCCCCCACGCGCCCGGTGACCCGTCAGCCCAGAGCACGGCGCTGAGAACGGGATCAGCAGAAGCGGCTACACCATCACTTGCGCGCTTCTGCTCGACTGCGACCGTCTTGCCCGTCGCCTTCTCGTACCGTATCACAACCGCTTCGCGTCCGAGCAGGGCGTTCAGGAAGCTGCGGAAGCTGATGCCGGAAGACGGATCGGCGACCACGGCGACAACCAAGGCGACACCGCTCTTGCGGCATATGCACTTGTACTTGCCCATCTTGTCTTCTATGTTGTGGCGCAGCCGCTCGATATCGACGTATTCCGCGTTCCCGCCAGCACATATCTCTACACTCCGCCAGCCACAGCCCTTCGCAAGCACCTCGAAGTCGACCCCGGCAAGGGTCATTCTCGCGCCTACAGCAGGATCGGTCTCGAGCCAGTCGCTGATCTCTCTGGCGGTCCGCTTGTTTGCCGGCGGGCTAGGGTCAGCAGCGGGGGAGAAATACACGTGCAGACCGAAGTCCGCCTGGATCAGCTTGAGCCTTCCCAGTAGTTCGCAGGTCTGAGCCTGTACGGCGGCAGTCGCTTTCGAGGCATTCTGCGTGAACACCTCCACGACAAGCGCTGGGCCGCCGCCCCTCGGATGGACGTACCAGTCTGGCGTCATTCCGCAGACCGGCTTGGAGTATTCGACTTGGCAGCCGCGTCGTCGGAGCAGGCTCCCGATCACGAGCTCGTGGTATGCCTGCTGCCAGTTCTCACGCGAAGTAAGATCGCCGCGGAGCTTGCGGAACGCGTCTTCCGTGAGCCCATCCGCGACCAGCTCGCCGACCCAGCTCTCTATCTCATCTCGCATCGTCTGGTAGTGTGGGCTCGTCACGAAATAGTAGTAGGAAGGCCGCTGGAACTCGGGCAGGCGCTCGTGCCGTCTGACGTCCTCGACCGCTTCTTCTGTGAAGATCCGCATGGCCGACCTCCGTCGTCTCCCTCTACTTCTTCCTGAACCGCAGCCGGATCGGCGTGCCGGGGAAGCTGAACGTCCCCCGCAGGGCGTGCTCGATGTAGCGGGTCGCCTGGTCGCTCACGTAGTCGGGGTTGTTGGCGAAGAAGACGAACGTCGGGGGACGCACGGCGGCCTGGGTAGCGTAGTAGAGGCGCGGCACGCCGGCCTTGCTCGACTGCGGCGGCTTCGTGCGGTTCAGCTCCTGCAGCCAGCCGTTCAACTCGCTCGTCGGGATGCGGCGGTTCCACTGCTCGTGCGCGGCGCGGACTTCATCCAGCACGCGGCCGACGCGCTGCCGGGTCGAGGCGCTGATGAACGTCACCGGCAGCCATGCCGATGTCGGGTAGCGCCGCCAGAGCTCCCGCACGAACAGGCCCGCGGTGTCGGTGTCCTTCCCCGGCACCAGGTCCCACTTGTTCGCGGCGAGCACGATGGCCTTGCCCGCCTCGATCACCTGGTCGATGATGTCGATGTCCTGCTTGACGAGGTGCTCGATCGCGTCGATGAGGACGACGGCGACCTGGCACCGCTCGATGGCGCCGATCGTCCGGAGCGTGCTGTAGTACTCGATGGCGTCCTCGCTCCGGCGGACGGCCTTCTGCCGGCGCAGGCCCGCGGTGTCGATGAGCACGTAGCGTCGGCCGCCGTAGTCGAGCGGCGTATCGGTGGAGTCGCGCGTCGTCCCGGGCTCGGCGTCCACGACGACCGCCGGTGCGCCGACGAGGGCGTTCACGAGCGACGACTTGCCCACGTTCGGCCGGCCCAAGATCGCCACTGCGATGCTCTCGACCGCCTCGCCCGGCTCCCGCTCCTCCGGCGGCAGCGCCTTCACCAGCTCGTCGAGCATGTCGCCGACGTTCCGCCCCGTCATCGCCGAGACCGGGACCGGATCGCCGAGGCCGAGGGCGTAGAACTCGAGCCGGTCGGCCTCCCACTCACTGGCATCGACCTTGTTCACGACGAGGACGACGGGCCGCTCGCCCCGGTGGAGGCGGCGGGCAACCTCCTGGTCGAGGTCGGTGACGCCGGTCTGCACGTCCGTGAGGAACAAGATGACCGACGCCTCGTCCATCGCGATCTGCGCCTGCTCGGCGATGCTCAGCTCCATCCGGTCGGTCGTGCCGGGGACGATGCCGCCGGTATCGACGAGGAGAAACTCGCGTCGATTCCACTCCGCCTCCGCCATGATGCGGTCGCGCGTGACGCCGGGCGTCGGGTCGACGACGGCCTTCCGCTTGCCGATGACGCGGTTGAAGAGCGACGACTTGCCGACGTTCGGTCGGCCGATGATGGCGACGATGGGGCGAGGCATGAGGCGGTTCCGGTTCGGTGAGAGCATTCCCTACCGGCGCCACGCGGGATGACGTTCCTTCGCGCCGGCGGATTCACAGGCAGTCTTTGAAAGATACGGTACCGACGGGATCAGCGCACGGCGAGGAAGGACGGAGCGCGCGCGGGGCGGAACAGCGTCGGCCCGTGGCTTTCCGGCCCGACGTGGATGAACAGGTCCTTTCGGCGGGCATACCCGTAGAGCGCGTCCACCAGCGGCCGGTCGCCGGGCACGGTCAGCAGGTTCTCGCTCCAAAGGCGCACGTCGAGAAGATAGCAGCGCGAATCGCTTCCGGTGAGGTCGGAGACGCCCTTGACGCTATCCCCGCGGCTCTCGACGAAGGTCCGCGCCGCACGGAGAGCCGCAGTAGTCGGTGGGCAGGAGACAAGGATCACGTTCGGCGGCTCATACCAGTATTGAAGAGGCATGCGCCAGTCGGGCGTCCATCCACCTGGCACAGAGACGTGCCAGACGCCACTGAAGGTCGCGAGCACGTGCCGCGTCTCGCCCTCGCGGAATGCGTACGAGTAGTAGGTGATATCACCCCGGATACTATCGGGCGTGATACGCGGGTCGTGCGGGTTCGGTGTGACGGCACGGTCGCTGCACGCGGCAAGCGCGAACGCCGTGGCAAGGGCGACAACTGGCAGGTACCGGTTCATGGCGCATCCCTCCTTGCGCGATGATATAGCAAATGTTGTGCCTTGGCAAGTCCAGCAACAGAAGTGGGATGGCCCGGCGCTCGCCGCTACCCCTCGCGCGCTTCGATCAGGCTTGCGGCGAGGTCCGCCCGCGTCGCATCGTCGGGCTCCCGCGCCACCGCCGCTTCGAGGGTGAGGACGGCGCGCCCGCCCGCGATCCGCATGAGCGCCCAGCCGGCATGCTCCCGCACGAGCGGCTCCGCGTCGGCAAGCGCCTGCTCCAGCGCCGGCACCGCGCGCTCGTCGCCCACGTTCCCGAGCGCGGTCGCGGCGTTCCGCAGGAGCCCGCGCCGCTTCGCCCGCAGGATCGGCGATCCCTGGAACCGCGCGTGGAAGTCGTCTTCGGTGAGAGCGAGGAGCGCGACGAGGTCCGGCGCGAGAAGGTCGTCGCGCGGCTGGAACGTCGGCCCGTCGCTGAATCCGACGCCGCGAGCCGGGGCGTTGCCCCGGCTCGCCCGCCGCTCGTTCCAGGGGCACACGTCCTGGCAGACGTCGCAGCCGAAGATGCGCGGGCCGACGAGCGGGCGAAGCTCGCGCGGGATCGAGCCCTTGTGCTCGATGGTGAGGTACGAGATGCAGCGCCCCGCGTCGAGGACGCGGGGCGTGACGAAGGCGCGCGTCGGGCACGCGTCGATGCAGCGCGTGCACGCGCCGCATCGGCCGGGGACGCGCTCCGTCGTCGTCGGCAGGTCGATCTCGAGGACCAGTTCGGCGAGGAAGAACCACGATCCGCGGTCCGGGCTGATCAGCACCGTGTTCTTGCCAATCCAGCCCAGCCCCGCCTGCGCGGCGACATCGCGTTCGAGGATCGGCCCGGTATCG
>Ga0315279_10008962_pt1 | contig 12013 bp, 6 predicted proteins | sample YL17G06_20_MG_FD_203694 | JGI IMG/M metagenome (GOLD analysis project Ga0315279, IMG submission 203694) | Sediment microbial communities from Yellowstone Lake, YNP, Wyoming, USA - YL17G06_20 | ecosystem: Environmental > Aquatic > Freshwater > Lake > Sediment | place: USA: Wyoming | collected...
GCCGCCCGCCGGCGCCCAGAGCGAGCTCGCCGGGCTCCTCGTCATGCGGGCGTACCACGCGAAGAGGAAGCACCGCAAGACGCACGTCCTCCTGCCCGACTCGGCGCACGGGACGAACCCCGCCTCGGCGACGCTCGCGGGATACGAGTCGGCCCACGTCAAGAGCGGACCCGACGGTCGCATCTCGATGGATGCGCTGCGCGCGGCCATCAACGACGAGACCGCCGGGCTCATGATCACGAACCCGAACACGCTCGGCCTCTTCGAGACGCATGTCCGCGAGATCGCCGAGCTCGTTCACGCCGCCGACGGGCTCGTGTACATGGACGGCGCCAATCTGAACGCCCTCCTCGGCATCGCGAAGCCCGCCCTGACCGACGTGGACATGTGCCACATCAACCTGCACAAGACCTTCGCCACGCCGCACGGTGGTGGCGGTCCCGGCGGCGGCTGCCTCGCCGTCGCCGAGCGACTCGTGCCGTTCCTCCCGGTGCCTCGCGTCGTGAAGGAGCCCGCGCCAGGCGGCGACGAGCGCTACCGATGGACCTGGGATCGGCCGGACACCATCGGCAAGGTGCACGGCTTCTGGGGCAACGTCGGCATGATGATCCGCGCGTACGCCTACATCCGCATGCTCGGCGCCGAGGGGCTCGAGCGCGTCTCCCGCGCAGCGATCATCAACTCCAACTACCTCTTCTCCCTCATCAAGGACCTCTTCCGCGTGCCGTACGAAGGGCCCTACATGCACGAGTTCGTCGTCTCCGGCGATCGACAGAAGGAGGCCCGAGGCGTGCGCACCCTCGACGTGGCGAAGCGGCTCCTCGACTTCGGCGTCTATGCCCCGACCGTCTACTTCCCGCTCATCGTGTCCGAGGCGCTCATGATCGAGCCGACGGAGAGCGAGCCGAAGGAGTCGATCGAGAACTACGCCGCCATCCTCCGCGCCATCGCCAAGGAGGTGGACGAATCGCCCGACGTCGTCCTCGGCGCGCCGCATGCGACGCCCGTCGGCCGCGTGGACGAGGTCCGGGCGGCGCGACAGCCGGACCTACGGTACCCGTTCCCGGAGAACTGATATGTTTCTCTCTTATTGACGCTATAGTCACGCGCCGTCGGATCATGCGTAGGGGCGAACCAGCGGGCGACATCACCAGCCCGCGTGTGTTCGCCCACTATAGCGACAATAAGACAGTTCCGTATGAGGAGGGCGGTGAGGGGGAGGGTTTCCATCGGGGCGGCCGTTCGGCCGCCTCGTCGCGTGTACGGCCCGGAGGGTACCCTACCGGCTCGCCGCCGCCGCGCCGAGGATCTCGACGGTGACGATGGAGGGGATGCGAAAGACCTGCACCTCCCCGCGGAGGTGGCAGTATGCGGTGAGGTATGGCACCCCGTGGCGCCGCTCGACCTCGATGGGATCGACGGTGCGCTCCTGGGTGCGGCCGCCGGACTGAGGCCGGTAATGAAGCCGCACGCGGCGGTTCTGCCGGATGGCGTCCTCCAATAGCTCGCGGATCTTTCGCGCGGAGTGCGTCTGGAGGCGCACGGGTCGGCCAAGCGGTGGCGCGGGCGTCTCCAGGATGTCCGCGGCGCGATCCTTCCGCAGCGGTGGCAGCCGTGGGTCCTCCAGGGCGCCGGGATCGTGTGGGATGCCGAACTCGTCGAGGAGCTCGCACAGGCGGTCGATGCGGTCGGCGCGGACGAGCGCGGTGGTCGGACCGAGCCGCTGGAGGAACAGATCGCGGAAATCCTCGATCTCGAGCATCGCGGTGAGCACGTTCTCTCGGGCGACTTGGATGAGGGTGACCTCGCCGGCGCTCGCGGGGCCAAGGTGGCCGAAGAGCCCCTGGAGCTTGAACGCCGCCCGCGTCGGCAGCGGCTCCATCGACGCCTGGCGCAGTAGGTCGAGCACCTCGTCGCAGAAGTGCCCCGCGGCGATCGCACGCCGGACCGATTCGCGCGTGATGCGGCAGACGTGCGGGCGAATCTCCTCGGCGAATGCGGCGAGGCGCGGCCGCAGGAGCCAGTTCTCTCGCGCGGGAATGGCCGTGATCACGAGGTCGTCGCTCACGGTCACCGATGGCGGCAGCGGCGCCTGGTAGTCGAGCGCGGTCATGGGCGGCAGCTTCGAGATCGGGCCGACGACGAGGCCGACCGTCTCCGAGAGCCTCCGGACGACCGTTTGCTCCTCGTTCACCTCTGCGAGGAATCGGCGGAACTGCTCCGGGCTATCCGCCTCGATGAGGTCCGCGAACGTCGTGATCGCCACCTGCTGGTAGCGATGGTCCCAGTCGCTCATTGCCTGGACGACGTTCGCCGGGATGGGGCTGCGCGAGTGCCTCCGGAGAAGCGAGAGGACCGCATCGGCGGAAGTGCCGCGCTGCGCCGCGCGGTAGATCGAGTCGGACGTGATCCGGAACGTGAGGGCGACGTCGTGCGAGATAGGCTCCGCCGCCTGCATGAGCGGCCAGAGGAGGCTTACGTCCTGCCCCTCGGGGAAGACGATGATGTCGAAGTTGGGCTGGATGACGACCGAGCCGTCGGAAGGCGGCGCCAGGTCCGGCCGCGGCCCGTGCCCGACGAGCCACGCGCCGACCTCGTTGAGCCGCACGAGCGGGAGGCCCTCGGTCGTCTCGCCCCGATCGACGAGGCCGAGGACGTGCAGGTCGGCGAGGACCTGGCGGATGAAGCCGCCTTCCACGAGGTCCCAGCTTCCCGCGCGGTCGAGCCCGTTGCTCCACATGCCCGCCGCCTGCGCCTCGTCGGCGGCCCAGATACCGTGGTAGAGCGGCGCGTAATCGTAGTAGTAGCTCTGTGGCGGCTTGATGAGGAATGCGTCGTCGAGGAGGTACGCGGCGGCGATGATCTCGTCGGCGGGCACCCATCCTCCGGGCGGCATGGCCGCGACGAGAGAGAGGAGGAACTGCCGCGCCTTGAGGAGCCCTTCCGGCGACGGCAGATCGTCGGACTTCCCATCGCCCCGCTCGTAGTCGGGGAACTCTCGCTCGAAGATGAGCTCCGGCACCTGGTAGAGCTCGTTGTACCGCGTGAGGTTCCGCCAGGCTTCGAGCGCGTGCGGCAGGCGTTCGTGCGGCGGCCGGCGGAAGAACTCGTCGGCGGTCTGCGCCGTCGTCACCCGGTCATGCCGGACCTTGAGCAGGCCCATCGCCTCCAGGAGCTCGTAGAGGAACAGGAGCCGACCGCTCGTCTCCATGCGCTTGACGGAGGAGATGTCCACCGGCACGCGCATCTGGCTCGCGGCGCGCGTGAGGAACCGCTTGCCCGGCGAGCCCGACTTCAGCCGTCGCACGGGCGCCCGGCTGAGCTGGTCGGCCATGACCATGAGGTCGTGCTCGAGGATGCGGAAGTCGGCGACGGTCCTATGCGCCGGTTCGCCCGGGAAGGGTCGGAGGAGCCCGGTCAGCGGCCGGTCGCCCGCGAGGACGAAGAACGGTTCCGGGCAGAACAGGGGCGCTTCGGGCTTCGCCACGTCGAAGGTGCCCTGGGGCACGTGCCCGTCGAACGGGCCCGGCACGACGAGCCCGTGGGTCGCCAGCCGCCGCAGCGCGACGTCGTCCTGCGGCTCGGGCGCGTACCGGTGCAGGTCCTCGTCGCGGAGCACGCCTTCGTGCCGGTCGAACCGTTCCAGCCACGCGCGCTCCTCGGAGGTCAGATCGTCGAGGAACGGCCGCACCGCGCTCGCCCGGAAGAGCTCGGCGGCGAGGAGGCGGCAGAGCGTCCGTTTCGCCATCCCCTCGCGCACCGGGACGCCGCGCGTGCGGCAGAGCGACTGGAGCGACGCGAGCGTGTACGCCTCGAACCACTGCTCGTACCGGAGCCGGTTCTCCGCGGATAGCGTGAGGACGGAGGGTCTATCGCTCGCTGGTGTCATGGCCTTTCGGATAGCCGGCGTCAACGCTCGATCACGCGAGGCAGGTAGCCGAGGCCGCGCAGCTTCGCCGCGACGGTCTCGACCTGCTCCATGAGGATGGCGACCGTCGTGGGGGAGATGCGCCGCAGGTGCTGCTGATCCCACCCCTCCGTGGCCTGGAGGGCGTCGATGATTGCCGGGTCGCTCACTTCGATGAGGGCGACATGCCGGTGCAGCTTCATCGGTCGAACCATCCCGCACGTGCGACGATGTTCTTGTGCGCATCTCCTGTGCCTATCCCAAAGAACATACGCACTCCGGAATCCCTGTCAACGGGTGCGGACACGACGGCCGCCGCTGCCCACCGGATGGGCACGAGATGGCCACGCGGTCGGGCGGAGTGCGCGCCGCTCCGTCCTCCCTGCAAGGGTCGCGCCGTCCCCTCTCACCAGCCCTGGTAGCACCATCGGAACGCGACGGTATCCTCCATCCTGAGAAACGCCGGCATCGTCCTCAGGATTCGCCATCCGTCGGGCGATCTCCGCCAGACCATGACGAGGTCGTTCGGCCGCCCCCACGGGTGCTTGAACATGTCGCTCGGCTCCAACTCGGGACCTCCGCCGGCCCACATGTCCGCCACGACCGCCACCTCGACGAGATCGGAGGTGGCCATCCGCCAGTTCCGCACGAAGATCCGCACGACCGGATGCCGCCACGCGTAGATGGCCTTCCATTCGTCGGCCACCGACCCGACGCGCTCCTCGAGGTAACGCCACAGGATCGAGCGGAACGCCACGCCGACCGACTCCGCCGTGCGGCCGTCCGCCTCGCGGTACTCCGGGTCGTAGAAGCTCAAGGTTCCGTCCACGTCCTCCCGCTCGATCGCGCGCTTCCATCCTGCGATGGCGTCCATCACCGCGTACTTCGTCGCCCGCTCGGGGTCGCCCTCGCCGGTGGCCGGCGACGCGAGGTCCTCGACGGGCGTGCAGGCGGCAGAGCGACGTTCGTTCGCGAGAACGTCCGCCGATGGCTCGCGCAGGGCTTCGGCGAATCGGCCGCGTTCGATCGTGTCGCCGCCGAGGCCGACCCAGGCGCTTCTGCGGCTCTCGCGGTTCGACAGGATGAGGAAGTCGTGGAGGTGGAGCGTCCCCTCGATCGTCTCGGTCGCCGACGTGATGGCGGATACGGCGTAGCGGTCGCTCGCCGCATCGTCGTCCAGCGCGAACTCCGGCTCGCGCACCGCCTCGTCGGTGAGGAGCCGCTCGACGTCGTCGCGCAGCCGCCACACGCGGTAGGCCGCGTCGCCCGGGTTTCGTCGCCACGTGAGCACGTGGCCCCCGGGGCGCGCGTCGATCCGCAGGCTGTCCGGCCGCTTCGGCACCGTGAGCCTGACCGACTCGGGCACGAACCAGTTCTCATGCGTGTTGATCGCCACCGTGAGCGGACCGACCACCTGGCTCCAGGCCTCGCCACGGTCCACCGGCGGGAAGCAGCGGTCCATCAGCTTCCGCGCCTGGTCGACGCTGCCGAGATCGCCGGGGCGGACGACAAGCTTGAACTCGTCGAGGACCGATTGCGGCGTCTTCGTCGGGAGCGCGGGAATCCATCCGTACCGTGGGCTGTTCGGGATCATCTCCACGTCGCGCGCGCGGTCGTAGACGCCGTACGTCGCGCGGATGAGCCGCCCTTCGTTGTGGTCGAAGTCGAGGTCTTCGAGGACCTTGTGGAAGTCCATCGGCCGCCGGCAGCGCGGCAGGTGGTACGCGACCGGCATCGAGGCCATCACCTCGCTCCGCGACGGGATCAGCCGCTCCTTGACGAGGCGCCTGAACGCGGGGACGAGCCACTCGCTGAAGCGCCATGCCCTCTCTTCCGTCGCCCAGATGTCGCACGCCGGCTCGATCGCGTAGGCGGTGGCGCCGGCGCTCGCCCCGAGGAGGAACATGATCGCATACACCGCCCCCGGCATGTCGATCGTGCCGGGGAAGCTGCAGCCGGGGGCGTTGTAGCCCGAGTCGTGCCAGTACCACGATTGCGCCTCGACGCCCCAGTGCGCCGTCGCGCCGGAGGCCCAGAGGCCCATCGCGCCGAGATGGTCGGTGATCTTGGAGAACTCGCAGTTCATCTCGTGCATGGGGATGACGTTCTCGCGGTTCTCGCAGACTGCCTCGAAGAGCGCCTCGTTATCCCCGGAACAACTGATGGCGAGGAAGTCTTCCCGCATCAGTTGCCAGCTCACGAACAGGCCGTACTCTCCGGCGAGACGGATCGCGTCGCGCGCATACCGCGCGTTGCGGCCCATGGTGTACTCGGCCCCCGCGGGTTGATCGGCGAACGTGCGCTGGGTGGCCTCGGCGATCTCCAGCCCCACGATGCTCGGGTGCTCGTCGACGAGCCGACGAATCTCCTCCATCGGCATCGTGTCCTGCCGGTCGCCGTTGTTCCCCTGCACCTGCATCGTGATCGGGATGCCGGCGCGCCGCGCGTGCGGGAGAAGGACGCGGTTCCGCTCGGGGTAGTGCCGCCCGATCTGCACCGACGCGTAGGGCCGGACGTCGTCGTCGAGCCGCTCCCAGACGGAGACCATCTGTCGCGCTTCCAGCTCGTAGTCCGCCCCGGGCAGCCATTGGAGGATGAGGAGCGGATGCTCCGGCGAAATCTCGATCTTGAGTGGTCGCTTCATGCGAGGGCTCCCGCGTTGCCGGGCACACCGGCCCGGATGAACCCGTCGATGTCGTCCCGAGGCACCTGCGCTCGTTCACCCACGAAGCATACGTCTCGCTCACCCGAAGACGCAAGGAAGTTGCACACACGTACGGATGCGGTCGCTCACGAGGCTTCCCACGCGTCCAGGTGGCCACCGCCGGGACACAGGGCGCTCGATCAGGGCCAGGGCGATTGCATGAGAGCGTTCATGGCGCTGCAGCCTAGGCCGCGGGTAACCATTGGGAACTCCGCTGACGTGGTAGGATCACGGTGCAGGCCTTGTGCTCGAAGGTTACGCAGCCCGGCGAATGATGACCATCAAGGAGATGTCTTGTCAGTATGGCGCCGCGGCTTCGCCGTGCGGCTGGAAGCCGCCGTGCTCTGCGAGCACGCTGTGCTACTGGTACCCAAGCCTGCTGGAAGCAGGCTGGAGGGCAAAGCCAGACTTGCCGCCGCCACAGGAGTCGGCTTGAGCCGACTTGGTGGCCGGTAGCCGGCGGCTTCCAGCCGCTCGGCGACGCCACGGCGCCGGCGTTGGGTGGTAGCTCCGATAGCCCCTCAGACGCCTCGGACTGCAGAACCGATTCGTTGATGGCCGTAACTCGCCGGGCGACGCTGATGCAATCGCCCTCGATCGCGGCGCGGCGCGTTGTGCCTCCCGGCCGGGGGGCGTAGCTTTGGTACGCTGGATCGCCCGGGTTGCGGGCGTCCCCGCGGCCGCGTCAACCTCTCGCGCCGGATCGTGATGATGGTCATCGCCGTTGGGCTGAACCCCGCGCTCGACCGCATCCTGATCGTGCCGGGCTTCGCCGTGGGGCAGACGCTCAAGGCCGAGTCGGTCCACGTGCTGCCGTCCGGCAAGGGGACGAACGTGGCCGCCGTGCTGAGCCTGCTCTGTGTCCCGGTGCGCTACGTGGGGTTCGTCGGCGCGCAGGAGGTGGCCGCCTACCGCGCCCGGCTCAACCGTATCCCGTGCGACCTCGTCGAGCTCGACGGCCGCACGCGCACCGACACCACGATCATCGACCCGGGGCAGTCGGAGACCCACGTCCGCGAGCCGGGCTTCGAGGTGACGCCGGAGCACGTCGCCGCCTTCATCAACCGCCTGGCCGTCTCGCTCGCCCGGGGCGACCTCGTGATGCTGTCGGGGAGCCTGCCGCCGGGCGCTCCGGCCGATGCGTACGCCCGCATCATCGAGGCCTGCCGCGCGCGCGGCGCGCAGTCCTTCCTCGATACCTCCGGCGAACCGCTGCGGCGCGGCGCCGCCGCGGTGCCCGACTTCATGAAGCCGAACCGCGAGGAGCTCGAGGAGCTCGTCGGCCATCCCATCGGCGACGAGCACGGGGCCGACGACGCGACGATCGTCGCCGCGGCGCGGGAGCTCATCGGCTGCGGCGTCAAGGCGGTCGCCGTCACGCTCGGCGGCGACGGCGGCATCCTCGTCGACGGCGATACGTCGGGCGTCGAAGCTTGGCGTGGCCGCGCCGAGGCGCCGGAGGTGGTCAACACGGTCGGCTGCGGCGATGCGTTCGCCTCGGGATGGATGGCGGCGCGTCTCGCGGGTGGAGCATCGGCGGAGCAGCTACGCGAGGCGCTCGCCCTGGGCGCGGCGAACGCCATGACGCACGGCGCAGGCGTCATCCGCGCAGACCACATCGCGCTCATGCGTCGGCGGGCGGTCGTCCGGCGGATCGAGAGCCGCTGATCGGGCGTGTCCGCCGTCGCCACGTGTACGCGTCACCAACGCCGGCGGCCTCCCCATGCTCGTGCCGCCGATGTCGTCCGCTCCGGAGATATCGCGGTCCGCCGAGACGAGAGGATGTGCCAGGTCCATGAACGCCACTCCCATCATCACGCTCACCACCGACTTCGCCACGCAGGATGGCTACGTGGCCGCCATGATCGGCGTCATCCTGCGCCAGTGCCCCAGCGCGCACGTCGTCTCGATCACGCACGAGGTGCCGCCGCGGGACCTCCGCGCGGCCGCGTGGGCGCTGCGGAATGCGTGGCCCTACTTCCCGGCGGGCACCATCCACGTGGTAGTCGTGGACCCCGGCGTCGGCTCGGAGCGACGAGGCATCCTCGTCCGCGCGGCGCGGCACACCTTCATCGGGCCGGACAACGGGCTTCTCCTCGAGGCGATCAGCGGCGAGATGCTCGACGCGGTGCGGGAGCTGACGAACCCGGCGGCGCGGGCGGCCCAGCCGAGCCCGACCTTCCACGGACGCGACGTCTTCGCCTGGGCCGCGGGGTGGATCGCCGCGGGGCGCGAGTGGCCCGCCGTGGGTCCGCCGCTTCCGACGGGCGACCTCATCCGGCTGCCCGACCTGCCGCCGCGCGTGGAGCGGGATGCCGACGGCGCCACGATCACCGGGGCGGTCATGCTGGCCGACCGGTTCGGCAACCTCATCACCACGATCACCGACGAATGGCTCACGAGCCTCTTCGGCAAGGGCGTGCCGCAGGTGTCGGTCAACGGCCAGCCCATCCACCTCGGCCGCACCTTCTCCGACGTGGCCGAGGGCGATGCGGTCGCCTACGTCGGCAGTAGCGGCTATCTGGAGATCGCCGTGAATTCCGGCAGCGCGCTCGAGCTCTTCGGGCAGGCCGCCGAGATCGTGCTGAAGGGCCACAAGGAGACCGCATCCGCGGCGTAGCGCAAGGTCCTGCACGCATTCGCAGCGAATGGCCGCGGGCGGCGCCGATCGATCCCCCAGGTGCGCCGGTGCGCCAGTCGCTCAGCGCCGTGCGGCGGCGCGCCATCGCGATTGCCGAGCCCACGATGCGGCATTGACGGGATTGGCCGACGGGGATAACGTTCTAGAGACACGCCGGCGCGCGCCCCTGTTCGACCTTGCCTTCCGAGACGAGACAGCCAGGGGCATGTGCGGGAACATCCACGCGGACTGCGGGCGACCGGTGGATGCGGCGCCGCTCCGGTTCGAGATCAGCCAACGGCTCTCGCTCCCCACGTTCGCCCTCCGGCTCGACACGATCACTGCGGGATGAGGCACATGAGATCCGCGCGCATCGCCATCGTCTCCCCGTTTCCACCTCCGCTCGCCGGCATGCCGCACCAGGCGAACGTCCTCGCGCGCTACCTCGAAGGGGAAGGGCTCGCGGTCGAGCGGGTGCGGACGAACCGCCTCGGCAACATCCCGCTGCTGCGGGATCTCTCGGCGCTGCGACAGTTCGCCGCCATCCGTCGCCGCGTGGACGTCGTGAACATCCACACGTGCTGCTACATGAGCTACTTCGGCTGGGCGGTCCCCATCATCCGCTGGGCGAAGGCATGCGGCCTGCGCGTCGTCGTGACGTACAAGGGCGGCAGCGCGCGCGAGGTGTTCAGGCTCACGCGCGAGGTCGGCCTCCACTGGCTGCGGATCGCCGACGTCGTGACGGTGCCCTCCGGCTTCCTCCGCGATGTCTTCCGCGAGTTCGGCCTCGAGACGCGCATCGTCCGCAACCTCTACGAGGCGAACCTGCCCGCGGAGCCTCCGCACCGTCCGCGCACGGTCGAGCCGCGCCTCGTGATGACGCGTGGGCTCAGCCACTACTACAACGTGGATTGCGCGATCCGCGCGTTCCGGATCGTGCTCGGCGCGTATCCGAGGGCGGAGCTCCTGCTCGCCGGCAGGGGCAACCGCGAGCCGCACCTCCGCCGGCTCGTGAAGCGCCTCGCCGTGCCGAACGTGACATTCCTCGGCCAGCTCGACCGCGCGCGCATCCACGAACTCTACCGCTCCGCCGACATCTTCGTGAACTCGTCGAACGTGGACAATTTCCCCGGTGCGCTGCTCGAGGCATTCCTCTTCGGCATACCTATCGCCACGACCGACGCCGGCGGCATACCGTACATGGTCGAGCACGGCGTGAGCGCGCGGATGGTGGCCAGGAACGACCACGAGGGGCTTGCGCGGGAGATCATCTACCTGCTCGAGCATCCCGATGAGGCCGAACGGCAGGCCGCGGCGGCGCAGAGAAATATCGACGAGTACCGCTGGGAGGCCGTACGCGGCCAGTGGTTCGACGCCCTCGGCATCGCGTGAGGGCACCGCGGGAGACCGGTTGACCCAGGGCGGTCCATACCCATACGTCGTCGAGGGCCCATCGCCAATGTGCGGCATCGCCGGATTGCTCCATCGGGACATCTCCCGCCCGGCCACCGTGGACGAGATCAAGCCGATGCTCGACCGCATGGTCCACCGCGGTCCCGATGATTGGGGCTACCATCTCGACGGGCCTCTGGCGATCGGCATGCGGCGGCTCAGCATCATCGACCTCTCCACCGGCCATCAGCCGATCTCCAACGAGGACCGCACCGTCTGGACCGTCTTCAACGGCGAGATTTACAACTTCGTCGAGCTGCGCCCCATGCTGGAGGCGAAAGGGCACGTCTTTACCACGAACACCGACACCGAGGTCATCGTCCACCTGTGGGAGGAATGCGGGCCCGACTTCGTCGAGCACCTGCGCGGCATGTTCGCGATCGCCGTGTGGGACGCGAAGCGACGGTCGCTCATGCTCGTGCGCGACCGGCTGGGGATCAAGCCGCTGTACTGGTGCGAGACGACGGACGGGCTGTTCTTCGGCTCCGAACTGAAGGCGCTGCTGGCGCATCCGTCGGTGCCGCGGGACGTGGACTATGCCGCGGTGCGGGAGTACCTCGAGCTGCAGTACGTGCCCGCGCCGCGCACGGTGCTCCGCGGCGTCTCGAAGCTCCTGCCAGCGCACTACGCGATCTTCGAGAACGGGAGGGTTCGCACGGTCGAGTACTGGGACGCGCCGCCCGAGCCAGAGGAGCGCCCCTTCGAGACGTTCCGCGAGGAGCTGGAAGCGACGCTCGCCACGGCGGTACGGCTCCGCCTCGTCTCGGACGTGCCGCTCGGCGTCTTCCTTTCCGGCGGCATCGACTCGAGCACCGTCGTCGCCCTCATGGCCCGGCAGATGGGCGAGCCGGTCAAGTCCTTCTCCATCGGCTTCGACTACGCGAGCTTCGACGAACTCGACTACGCCCGTCTCATCGCGCGGCACTTCGGCACGGACCACCACGAGGAAGTCGTCCATCCCGACGCCATCGACCTCTTGCCGAAGCTCGTCTGGCACTACGACGAGCCGTTCTCCGACTCGTCCGCCATCCCGACGTACTACGTGAGCCGCATGGCGCGCAGACACGTCACCGTGGCCCTCTCCGGCGATGGCGGCGACGAGCTCTTCGGCGGGTACGACCGCTACCGGGTCATGCGGAAGTACGAGCTCTTCGCCCGCGCGCTCGGCCCCGTGCGCGGCCCCCTCTTCGGCGTCGCGAGCCGGTTGCCGCTGCCACCGCGCCGACGCGCGCTCCTCGATCGGCTCGCGCAGCCTCTCGCGAGGATGTACCGGGATCACGTGAGCGTCGCCACGCCCGCGTGGATGGCTCGGCTCGCGCCCGGTCCGCCG
>Ga0315279_10008963_pt1 | contig 12012 bp, 14 predicted proteins | sample YL17G06_20_MG_FD_203694 | JGI IMG/M metagenome (GOLD analysis project Ga0315279, IMG submission 203694) | Sediment microbial communities from Yellowstone Lake, YNP, Wyoming, USA - YL17G06_20 | ecosystem: Environmental > Aquatic > Freshwater > Lake > Sediment | place: USA: Wyoming | collected...
CCAAGCAGAATAGCAAATTCAGATACATCCGAGGACTACTAAAGCATCTTTTACAGCGCTAACCTAATTATCAAAGAACACTTCCTATCTATCTTTCAAAACCCCTAGTTTTGAGCAACCCTCTCTTCCACGTATAATAAGGGAACATTAATTTTACCTAAAGAATCTTGGTTGCTATTTTCTCGACCTTTCTCTCAAAAAAACCTTTGACCTCTTCCCATTTGCAGGGTTTAAGCATCTTAGGCATTTCTTGGTCTTCGGCATCTTCAAAGTAAACCAGAGATTTCTTAATATGTATTAAATTGCTTGCCAATTTGCCATATTTTTTATCGTAAAACTTTAACACCTTTCCTAAGCTTATCTTTGTCTTACAGATAAAATACAAATCAATAAAATCTCTTTTTGTGCCTCTATCAGATATAGCGGCTATTTTCATTGCCGCAATATCCCCTAAATCTAAGATGCTGATATCTAAAAAATTCTTCAGTGGAAAAAGCAACTTATACTTATAGAGAAATAAACTAAATCTCACATCTTTAATCCTACCTAAAATTGTTCCCTCGGTAGTTTCTTCTAAGTTGAAATCTGCTATCCTTTGTAACCCACCAATGACATTTAGGGCATTAAATTCTTTGGAAGTGAAAAAATCTAAATCAAAAGATAGGCGATGGCCCAACTGTAAGGCAGCGGCGGTACCTCCTGCTAAATAAGCATCTTTAAACAGATTAGATTTGCCTAATATGGCCAGAATTGTTTTCGTATCGCTGAATAGTGCTTTTGTAAACATTTCACCTTTCTCTTGGGAATCCCTAAAATAAGCGCCCAAAAATTAGCGCTTTGAGGAGAAATATCTCGTGTTGTGCATAATGCCTTGATTTGCTCGTCTCTATGGAAATGTTTATTCATCCAAAGTATCGCTTTTTCGTCTCCGTAGTTTAAAATTCGCTTAATTACATAAAACCTATATTTTTCTACATCCAATTTTTCAAAATCTATATCCCAGAAATATTTTTTTAAAAATTTAGGCGGCCTCTTCATCTTCCTCGAGCCTTTATTTAATCTTCTAATCTTTCTATAAACTCTTCGGCCTGCTTTATATATTCTTTATAGTCTTTAATCGCCAAAGGGATAGCATTGTAGACTTTTTCATCATCTATATCCATATACTCATGGACTAATATATTCCTCATCCCTGCTGAGCCCTTAAGCCTTTCTGCTACTTCCCTTGAGATTAGACCCACGTCTGAGGCTCTAATAAATGATACGCTATAATCTTCAGGTGGCCTGTTTTCTGTTTCAACTACCACATGATTATTTATATCCGAGGCACATTCTACAATTAATTGAATAAGTCGCTCTGTAGAAGACTTCAAATAAAAATCAGATTTATAATCTTCTAACTTTTTCTGAGAAATGGGTTTTAGTCTTTCTAAATACATATTCAAGCGGGATAGCTTTCTTCGGATTAAGTCAATATCAATCATATTTTATCCTCCCTTTGTGATTACTGATTTAATATATTGTTTCTCTAATAATCTAAATTTTTTGGTATCTATGTATCTTGCCAGTGCCCCTACCTTAAAGGAATTAAATAGACCCTTGGTCTTCTCATATAAAGGTAGGCCATTAATTGCTATATGGTAGGTAATCATTGCCTCCGCTCCATTTATGAAGACCGGGTCAAACTTATCACCAAAAATCGAAGAAAAGTCTCTTAATATATCAAAATATTTTTCTCTAATTATACTGGGCTCTCCTAAAAATCCCACATCAATATCGCTTTTAGGAGTAACCATACCTTTAGCATATGAGCCATGTAGAATTACTAAAGATAAGTTATATTTCTGGCATAGCCTATTAAAATTTTCTTTATCATAATTAAACAACATCTTATCCTATCTCCTTTTTAATCAAATATATAATAACACAATTTAGTTGCGATTCAAGTTAAGATTTAAGCAGACAAATCTAAAAGTCTGTGTTAAAATTTAGATTGCCTATGAAGAAACTTACTACTAAAGATATCATCTTAATCGAAGACCATCACCAGGCCTATTATGTCTGGAAAGCGCGCAGGCTTAAGAATCTCGCCTTAATCCACATCGATGCCCATATTGATTTTACTTTCCAACAGATAAAAGATGCTCGTTTAATTATTGAGGAAGCAAAGAGTTTATCTGAACTCAAAAACCAACTTGAAAAAACCATACTCTTTAAACAAAAACAATTTGACATAGAAAAACTTACCCACATCGGAAATTATATTTATCCGGCAATACGTGATGGGATAGTGCAAGATTTTTACTGGGTAATTCCTGGCGACAAGCAGGAATTTACTCGCTGTATGAAGAATCTAAAATCAATGATAAAGGGTTTAGCCAAACAAGACCCCAAACCAAAAACTGTCATTAAAATTAAAGATGGTATACTTAAGACCCACCTTTATGGTCAAAATTTTATCATTTGTTGCCTCAAGGCGCTGCCAAAGATAAATAAAAAAGCTCTTTTAGACATAGATACGGATTTTTTGGTGATAAACTCAATAAGAAAATCAAGGAATACCGATGAAATTGGCAGGCGTAAGATTTGGATTGAGCCAGAGGAATTCATCAGAGTTTTAAAAGCAAAGGTAAGATATCCGGTTTTAGTAACCATTGCCTATTCAGTAAATGGTGGTTACACTACTCTTAAATTCAAATACCTTGGCGATGAAATCGCCTCAGGGTTAAAGGGTAAAACCTTTAAATTACCGCCTGCAGCAAAGGCATTTAATCTGTTCAATTATTTCTGGCAAAAAAATAACAAAAAAAAGGCAAGATATTATTACCGGGGTGCGATAAAATCCGACCCTACTTACGCTGTAGCTGATAATAATTACGGACCTTTATATCTTGCCAGAAGATTTTATAAAGCGGCTGAAGATGAATTTAGAAAAATACTTTATTGTGAGCCTCAGAATAAGGATGCGCTCTGTGGAATGGGCCAGCTGTATCTAAGGAAGCAAAAATATAAATCCGCAGAAAGATATTTTAGGAAAGCACTTAAAATACTTAGTGATTACCCCAAAGCCCTTTTTGGTTTAGGCTGTGCACAGTTTAAACTAAAAAAATATAAAAGCGCAGAAAAATATTTATTAAGATATCAGGCTAAAGAGCCAATGCAACCACACAGCCATTATCTCTTAGGTCAAATTTATGAAAAGAAAAAACAATTTGTTAAGGCAATTGCCGAGTATAGAGATGCCCTGAGATTGGGCTTGAATGATCCCGTAACCTATCTTAGGTTATTAAGATTAGCTAAATATTCGACGCAAGGAAAAGAGATTATCCAGGATATCAGGATTAAATTTAAGAGATTTAAGCAGGATTTCTTAAAGAGGCAAAAACCATATCTTGCCAGGCAAGGTAAAACCAAAGCCATAAAAAGAATGGAAAGAAAATTTGCCTTGATCGCAATACTAATTTATTCTAAAAAATAACCCTCTTCGTTGGAAAGAATAATCTATATCTATCTTATTTTTTCTATCAAAGTTCCGTTAATCTTATATTATTCTTGTTTAAAGTTTAAACTATTTGTCTTTGCATTACTATGGGCGCTATTATTTTATTTCTATCTACGCAATCAAATTTATCTTTGTGCACTGATGTTTCTTTGAAGCCTAAATTTCTAAAAATTATCTTGTTTAATCTTCTTTTTTCATAAAAACTAATAAATACCTCTTTAACTTTTAATTCATTAAAAATCGCGTCTGACTCTTTTAATAGACGCTCTTCGATACCCATGCCACGGTATCTTATCCTTATTTTCGATTCAGATATCCACCATCCGGAAAATGGACAGCTTTTTGGTTTGTGTATAAAAGAAATAATCCCGGCGAACTTAGATTCCATATAAGCTATAATTGACCATCCTACAAGCGTCTCCTCTTCTGTTGCCTCAGACACTAATAACTTTAAATCTTCTTGCGAAATATCTTGGTGAAATCTGCTGCTCATCTTAAAATTTAAAGGAACCCTTATGGATATATATATTTTTTTATGCAACGCTGAAAACAAAAAAGCAGCTATTTTCCTGTAAATTTTAATCTGTTGTATATATAGAATGACATAAATAATTTTTTCAAATAATTTTTTTTTGAAATGATACCTTTTAAGATAAAAATTAAAGAACATCCTCTTAGCCGGAGCCCTCTTTTCTTTGGCTAAATTTATAATTCTGCCTTTTCTTTCGACAGTAGATACTATTCCTAAAATATTTTCATTAAAACTCGGACCATCGTTTCCGTCTTTACTTGTATCCGGCCGGGTAAGAATATAAGATAAGTCGCCATATTTTCCTTTTGCGATAGTCCGGTGGACGTATAGATAATTAAGGCGCCTAAAAACTGCAATATCACCAACTTTTATTTCCTCTGCAGTCTTGGGTTCAATATGCAAAATATCTTTGGGTTTTAAAGTCGGATACATACATACTCCATAAGAGCGGAATTTTACTAATTTATTTTCCACCGCGACTTTTGCTAACTCGAATATCTCAGCAATGCAAATTTCACCTGAGATATTAGATGGAAACAAAGAAGACCATTTTTTTTCTATCTCTTGGCAGCAAGGAACAAATTTATAAAACCTTCCACAAATCTTTCGGTAATCTTGATTTTTACAGACCACAAAATATCCCTTTAATTTAACGCACCGCCTTAATCTCTTTTAAGTCTTTCAAGAGTTTTGTTAATTCTTTATCCAGTCCTTTCTCTGTGGTATCAAACTCTTTCAAAAGTATTTTTTTAACTTCTCCTAAATTCTTCTTTCCATCGATGAGTTCCCAGACCCTTGCCGCTACATCATTTAAGGTATAGATGCAGTTTATCTCGTCGGATGTCTTATAAATGGGCATCAGGATGGTTTCGTCTTCAATGGTGCGGCTAACTATATCGGGGTTCTTTTTTAATACTGTTGAGTCTTGCATCTGTCCCTCCTTTTAACATTCTCCCAAAAGACTTCCTTAAGAAATCATTCAGGCTACTGGAATAAAGATATCTACCCAGCAAATAACGTAAGATATAACTAAATTGAACTTTTTGTCTAAACTCCAAAACGCTTTTTTCATTAATCCATATACTAATCAATTTTCTGGTTATCCAGTTAGGTCTTATCTCATCTAAGAAAACATCTGGCATATCCGTTGAAAATATAATTTTAGACAATTTTAAGGGAAAGTAAAGACAATTTTCTAAATTTGCATGCTTTACTTTATAAAGCAATCTCTCCCAATCTAATTCTTTCCCAAAAACAGTTACCAGTCTATGTATGTCGTAAATATATTTTAACTGCACAAACTCAAGAATAGATATAGAAATTATACTTAAATAAATGAGGGCGTCTTCATTGGAAAGCATCAAAATTTTCTGACCATCTAAGTAAAAATACCTCGCTTGCTGCCAAAGGTCTTGAATATGGGTATCCACAAAAAATCCGCGAATACACCAATGTAAATCCAAACTTATACTCAATGTTCCATCTATACTCTTATTAAGCATAATTTGCTCTACTTGTCTTGATAAGCCAATGGGACATAAGAAATCCCTTTTGTAATCAATTAGGGAAAAATCATAACCCAATCCCATTAGTTTCTCTTTTACCTCATCAATTGCTTCATACTTTACCAACAAATCCAAATCACAAGACGCCTGCCTTAATGCCAAGTCATTATAGAGATACCTTGCTAAGATTGGCCCTTTCAGAGGTATAACGGGGATATTTAATTCTTTAAAATAAGTAAGTATCCTGAATAACTCTCGCTCAAGCAGGGTATTTCTTTTTAGATTAAGAAAGTATGCATTTTTAAGTTTAGATAGGAACTCGGTGGGTAAATTTTCTAACCTTAGACTTAATAATTGGTGATAAAATATTGGGAATAGGCCATTTTTAGTGGCAAGTTCGTATAATCTCTGCCAATCACTATCTTTAAATGCCAGTATCCGTTTATTAATCTCATCTTTATTGCCATCCTTTTGTAATATCAATAAGAAAACTTGCTCTATATATTTAATTTTGGCCATATCATTCTCAATCAATCCATCTCTAATCTTGACTCCCCAATAGGGGTAAATATCCGAACTTTTCGGTAGAGCTAATTTTAGGGCTTAATAACGCTAAAAGTGAAAATAGATGGTTTATAATCTACTAGGTCAATATTACTACAAGGCTCTCTCTTGGTCAAGGTAATACCTTTATTCTACTCATATCTTAATGCTTCGATGGGGTCGAGCTTTGAGGCTTTTTGGGCTGGCCAAAGTCCAAATGCTATCCCCACGATTAAGGAGAACGTAGTTGCAAGAATTATGGAAAACCAAGAAACCCTTACTGTCCATCCGGCAAAAAGAGTTATGAGTATAGATACGCCGCCTCCTAACAAAATACCGAGTATACCGCCAATAAATGACATTAGGACCGCCTCAATCAAAAATTGCACCATAATGTCCTTGTTGGTTGCGCCGATTGCCTTACGCAGACCAATCTCGCGCGTGCGCTCGGTTACCGAAACCAGCATAATGTTCATAATCCCTATGCCGCCGACTAAAAGCGAGATGGCAGCAATCGAACCCAATAATAACGACATTGTTTTAGTGGTAGTTTCCAGTGCATTCTTTATGTCCGCCATATTACGAATCTGGAATGAATCCTCTTCTTCTTTATTAAGATGGTGCTGCTTGATAATGAGTTTGGTTATAGCTTCTTGCGCCGCGTCAATTAAATCCGCGCCTTTGGCTTCTACATAAATAGAATCAATATATTCTTTCCCCAGAACTCTATACATGGCAGTAGTAACGGGAATAAGCACTGTGTCATCCTGATCGTTAAAACCGGTCGCTCCTTTTGCAGGCAACACGCCGATTACTTTAAAGTTCAGCAGATTAATCTTTATGGTCTCACCGACAGGATTGGCATCTCCAAAGAGCTCCCTCACCACCGTTGTGCCAAGCAGAACAACCTTCTCTCTCATTTTTACTTCACTATCGGAAAAAAACCTTCCCACCGCCGGCTCCGAAGCACGAATTGAGGCGTAATCCACTCCCACTCCTTCAATCCGAGTATTCCAGTTTTTATTCGCATAGACTAACTGTCCTCTACCGGTCACAGAAGGGCTTACTCTTCTTACTGCATCGGTGAGTTTTTCTATGGCCGCCACATCCTGAAAAATAAAACGCGTCACCGTGCCTGTCTGTAAAGCTACGCCCATCGTCCTGGCTGAACCGGGCCTGACCATCAGAAGATTAGAGCCCAAAGATGCTAACTGTGCCTCAATTGATTCTTTTGCTCCCTGGCCAACTGCCAGCATGGCAATCACCGCAGCTACGCCGATTAATATACCCAGGATAGATAAGAACGAACGCATTTTATGCCCTGCCATTGCTCCTGCTGCCTGGCGCAGATAATCCAGGAATTCGGTTTCTCTGGTCTTTCTTTCGGATTTGGATAAAACCACATCGATTATCTTATCTGCCTGATTTTCTTCGGCAGGTTTTGGCGGAATTCCCGATTTCTCATCGGAAATAATCTTGCCATCGCGCATGTTAATAACGCGCCTGGCGTGGACAGCGACTTCTTTTTCGTGGGTGACAATAACAATGGTTTTACCTTTCTGATTTAAGTCTTTCAGGATTGCGATTATCTCTTCTTTGCTTTTGGAATCAAGATTGCCTGTCGGCTCATCGGCAAATATTATCAAAGGGTCGTTGACTAAAGAACGGGCTATGGCTACGCGCTGCTGCTGGCCTCCGGAAAGTTCATTTGGCCGGTGATTCATCCTGTCCGTAAGCCCGACTTCTTCGATTTCTTCTCTTGCTTTCTCTTCCGAATGACGTTTTCCTGCATAAATCAAAGGCAGCGCGGCGTTTTCCAGGGCAGTCATCCTGGGTAAGAGATGAAATTGCTGAAACACGAAACCCACCAGGCGGTTTCTTATGGCGGCTAATTCCTCGTCAGAAAGCGCGTCAATTCTCTTTTCGCCCAGATAATACTCTCCCGCATTCGGCCTATCCAGTAAACCCAAAATATGCATGAGCGTAGATTTACCTGAACCCGAAGGCCCCATAATCGCCACAAACTCACCGGGCGCGATTTTCAAAGAAACGCCCTCTAAGGCCCTTACCTCTACCTTGCCCATCTGCTGGCTTTGGCTATGGCTTTGGCCAAAGGAGGCCAAACCATTGCCCTCTGGCTTATCGGAAGCCAAACCACGGCCTTGCGGCCAGTAGGTCTTAGATATATTTTTTAGTTCGATCATTATCTTCTACGAGCAGGCATAAATGGGTTAGCTCCCACGTTGTTTTTAGGGAGGCTATATTTTTTTGTATTTACTATTATTCTGTCAATTTCTTTAATGCCGGAAATAACCTCTATGTTTTTATCGTCAGAGATGCCTAGTTTAACCGCCGCCCTCAACGGTTCTTTGCCGTTATTCTGTCTTACGTAGACAAAATCTTCATTTTTCTCTTTTTGCACTGCTTCCTGCGGAATAAGCAGAATGTTTTCTTTATCCTTCTCGATAAAATCTACGCTGGCATTCATGCCGGAGCGGAAAAATGAAGACACTTCTTCAGGAATCAAATCAATTTCGTAGATAGTGACGTTGTTAACGGTCTTTGATTCATAATAGATGTGTTCCACTGCGGCCTTTATCTTTGTATCGGGATAGGCATCAAGGGTAATAATTGCCTTCATATCTGGCGTGATTTTGCCGATATCGGTCTCATCGACCTGCGCCCGGACAATCAGATGGTCTGATAATACCACCGCGGCATCGGCAGTGGTTACGGTCTGTCCCGGCTGGGTCTTGGCCACAATCACTTCGCCGTCAATGGGTGCCGGCAGCGGTATCGGCTTATAAGTTTCCTGCCAGTATTGCCAGGCTTCTTCGCCTTTGCCTCTGGCTGCATCCAATAAAGCCGCCCTTTCAGTTGAGCTCATCCATGCCAGAATCTGGCCGGTTTTTACCTTATCTCCTTCCTGGACTAAAATCCGCTCGATTCTGCCGTTAACCGGAGGCTTTACTTCCAGACGATTTTTGGGAAGGACCGTTCCCGTGCAGGATATAAAAGTCCGGATGGAGCCTATAAACGGGGATATCTCTTTTACCATTTCATTGGAAGATTTCTCTTGTTTTATCTTTGCGAGAGATACAGCGATGATACCAAAAATGACTACGGCAAAAACAAATAATGATAATCTTTTAATCCGCATATTCTAACGTCTCTCCTTTCGCCTGAATCCAATTTGCCTCGGCAAGCAAGGCATCTGCCTGGGTATCTAAATAACTTTTCTTTGTCCCCACCAGGTCATCTTCAATAATCGTCCAGTTATCAAAGTTAATCAGCCCTAAAGAATATTGCGCTTCAGCAATTTTGGAGCGTTCCTCAGCTGCCGTCAAGAATTTCTTTTGCACTTCTACAGTTTCCAGAGCATCCTCTAAAGCCGCCCAGTTTTGTTCTAATGCGACTACAAGGCTATCTTTGGTGCTTCGTTCATCTGCCTTGAGCTGATTCAATAGGGCTTGGGCTTGGGATACCTGAGCCAGCCTTAAGCCTCCTTCAAATATAGGAAAAGATAAAGTGAGCCCGAGATTCCATTTATCATCTTGCGGTGGCCAGTAAGAGTTAGTCTTAGACGCCCCTGCCTGGCCAGAAAGGGTGGGAGAAAAGTTCGCATAGCTGGCCCTCAGCCCAAATGCTGCTTCATTCTTCTGGGCAATAAGCTTCTGTAAAGTTGGATTATTTTTAACTAAAGCATCGAAGTCGGGCTTCTGGCGTAAAGCATCCCTAATTTTAAAGTCACTCTTCACTTGTATCGGTGTAAATTGTCTGCGGCCCATTTCTTTAATAAGCTGTCTTTGCGCAACCTCAAGTTCCCTTGTTGCCTGAACGCTTTCAAATTCGGCCTGGGCTAAATTTGCTTCTGCGGTCAACAGCGCACCTTTATGCTCTAACCCTGATTCGTAGCGCAAGGTTATTAACTCCAAATTTGACCGCCTGATGTTGTAAATATCTTCGGTAATACGTAATAACTCCTGCGCTTTAAGTAAATTGATAAATGCAGTTCTTAAACTTAACCTCACTTCAGTTGAGGTGAACTTGTAACTATATTGTGCGGCTTTAACATTTTCTGCTGCGGCTTTTACATCATTGATGGTTTTGGTCCCATCAAATAACAATTGTGACCCAGACACCCCGTAAGAATAGGTATCGCTTTTGACACCAGTGGTTGCCTTGGCGGTTGCGGCGCTCATGTCACTGTCTATCTGGGGGAAAAGCGTGCTTGCAGCGATTTTTTTACTGGCCTCGGACTGTTTTACCTTTTCTTCTGCCGAGATTAAATCAGGATGGTTTTTCTGGGCCTCTTTAATACAATCCTGCCAGGCAAGGATTTCTTCAGCCCGAACATTGTGCGAAAGAAAGCCCAAAAATAATATGATTATGGAAATTCTTATAAATCCCTTCATTTATTAATATCCGGTTTCTCTTTTTTTATCTTTGCCAGCATCTCGGTCATATGGTTTAAGAATTCATTGAATTGTTCCGCGGGGATAAGATTAATAAATTCTTTTCCCTTCGTAAAGACAAACAGTTTATCTCCCGGCTTGATTCCAAAAGCTTTCCTTAATTCCACCGGTATGGCAACCTGCCCCCGCTCTCCGACTGTAACCGCGCCGTATACCTTGGGCCCCTGAAATTTAACCATCTTAACGCCTCCTCTTATAATACCGATTTCAGAATAGTATGATTTGCATGTTTTATATGATTTACATAATAAATATAACAAATTATATCGCGCCTGTCAAGAACATTTTAGATTTTCCTCAAGAATTTTCTGTCCCAAAAACAAAGCGCAGGTTTAAACCTGCGCTACTTTACTATTCATGGTTGCAATAAGAAAGATTTATGATTTATGATTAGATCAAATCCATTGGACATTAACTTCATCTTCTATTACTTTAAACTCTTTATCGCCTGTTATAATTTCTCCTTTATGAAGTTTAGCTAAAGCAGCGGCAAAACAATCCGCATAAGAAATCTTTCTTGTAGCTTTAATGCGGGCGGCTTCTTTGGCAAGCTGTATATCTACATCAATTATATCGATAGGTAAGGTTTTGATTATGTTTTCAATCTCATGCGCTTTTTCTTGTCCACATTCGCGTAAGACAATATAGTAAACCTCTCCAAAATTTACCGAAGTCATTAGCAAGTAATTATCTTTCTCTACCGCATTAACAAAGAAAGACTCAACCTTTTCAAAGCCGGCCTCTTTCTCTAAAAAAACCAAGAGGCCATGCGCATCAAGAATTCTCTTCATAGCTTTAGGCCTCTCTTTCTTTATCTTTTGCGCGCTCTTCTAATAGCGCTTTTGATAATTTTCCTTTAGTCGGCAAAACTCCAGCTATTCTTTCAAAATATTCAGGCGTGACGGGCTTAAGAATTAGCTCATTGCCTCTTTCCTCAATATAAAGCTTTGTCCCTCTTTTTATCTTTAACCTTTGGCGAATTTTTGAGGGTATCACGATCTGTCCTTTTGTAGTTACTATTGTCGTAGTCATCTCTATCTCCTCCTTTCGTTAGAGAGTATACCATATGTTAAAAGGTATGTCAAGTATTTTTTTTCCTACATTTTAATATAGTAATACTTATTCAAAATAGTTAGACTTACTCTAAAAATCGGCGCTGGGTGGGGGCAGCCGCAAGCCTGAACATTTAAAAGAGGGGCGGGATTTTTAACTTTTCTTACGAAAAGGATTTATTTGAATGGGTAATAAAAACGCTTGACAGGGCTGATAGATATGTTACACTTGTAACAGATAAGTTACAAGATACCCCGCGCTTAAAGGAATTGCGCGGGTGTTGTCTTCGTAGACAAGGAGAATGTTATGAAATTTAACGTTTCATTAATAGATATATTAAACTCAAAGACAAAACTGAAAATTGTTAAATTCTTATTAACTCACGAAGCCTCAATGAGCGAA
>Ga0315279_10008965_pt1 | contig 12010 bp, 8 predicted proteins | sample YL17G06_20_MG_FD_203694 | JGI IMG/M metagenome (GOLD analysis project Ga0315279, IMG submission 203694) | Sediment microbial communities from Yellowstone Lake, YNP, Wyoming, USA - YL17G06_20 | ecosystem: Environmental > Aquatic > Freshwater > Lake > Sediment | place: USA: Wyoming | collected...
AAAGAACGACGGCCATGACCTGCGACCAAGGGCCTGAGGCCGCCCCTCCTGGGAGCCGGGCCTTCCATGCCGCCGGGACTCTTAGATCGCGCCCGTTCCCAAAGGCAAAAAAGAGCTCAGGCTAAAGCCTGAGGCTGCAAGTAGTCGCAAGCTTTAGCTTGCGCCTACGCCATGTCAAAACCTAGTGTCCTGTCTCAAAAATAGTTTTTCGTGATATCCAGGCAATATCAGGCAGCCCATCTAGAAGAAATTTATAAGACGTAACACTAGCTCATTCGCGCGCGGCTACATGCGGCCGCATAATTCTTTGACCGCCTTGACGATATGGGCGGCGCTGATGCCGAACATCTCCATTAGCTCACCGGCTTTGCCGGACCTGGGAAGCTCGCGGATGCACAGGTGCTTGACCCGCCCTTCCCCGCTCAGGACCTGGGCAACAGCCTCGCCCAGCCCGCCAGCCTCGAAGTGGTCTTCGACGACGACCGCCAGCCGGCCCGCCTCCCCCACCCCGCGGCGGATGCCGTCTTCGTCCAGCGGCTTGACGGAATAAGCGTCGATGACGCGGACGGCGATGCCCTCGTCGGCCAGCGCGTCGCAGGCCTTAAGCGCCTCGGGGACGGTGACGCCGGCGGCGATGACGGCCGCCGCGTCATGATCGCTCTTTCTGAGGACCTTCGAACCGCCGATAGGAAAGGCTTCATCCGGCGGATAGACGAGCGGTGTCGCCGGGCGCGTCGTCCGGATATAAACCATCCCCCGGTGGTTGGCCGCGGCCTCAACACACGCTTCCGCGGAGAACGCGTCGGAGGGATAAAGAATGGCGCATCCCGGGATGGGTCTGAAGATGGACAGGTCCTCGAGCCCCATCTGGGAGGGCCCATCCTCGCCGATGCTCACGCCGACGTGGGAGCCGCAGAGCTTGATGTTGGAGAAAGAGTAGGCGGCCATCCGGACCTGGTCGTGGGCCCTCGTCAGGAAGGCGGCGAATGTCGCTATGAAAGGGACGAACCCTTTGGCGGCCAGCCCCATCCCCATGCCGACCATGTTCTGCTCGGCGATATAGGACTGGAACGACCGCTCCGGGAAGGCCTCGAAGAACTTGTCGGCGTAGGTCGAGTTCTTGACGTCCCCGTCGACTGCGACCACCGCCGGATGTGCTTTCCCGAGGGCTGCCAGGGCGTTGCCGTAGGCCAGCCGGGTGGCCGTCTTGTCCTTGTAGGCGGTCCTGGCGAAAGTCGCCTTCGCGGGAAACTTCGGCCCCTTGAAGGCCCTCGGCTTTCGAACGTATTTCCAGGACTCGACGTGCGGCATCGGACCGATCTCCTGGAGGGCCTTCTCCAACTCTTCCGGCTTAAGCGGTCTTCCGTGCCAGCCGTTCTTATCTTCTATAAAAGAGACCCCCTTCCCCTTTATCGTCCGGGCCAGGATGACGGTGGGAAGACCCTTTTTCCCGATCGCGCCCAGGGCAACGAGGATTTTATCGATCCTGTGGCCGTCGACGGCGAAGACGTCCCAGCCGAAAGCCCGGAACTTGCGGGCGTAGGCTTTGATGTCGTGCTGGTGCATCGTCGGGTCGGACTGGCCCAGCCTGTTGATGTCGACGATGGCGCACAGGTTCTTGAGCTTCAGGTTCGCCGCCGAGTTGGCGGCCTCCCAGACCGAGCCCTCGGCGCATTCGCCGTCGCCCATCAGGACGAACGTCCTGGCCGGGGACTTGGCCAGCCTCTGGGCGGCGGCGATCCCCACACCGACGGACAGCCCCTGTCCCAGCGAGCCTGTGGCCGTTTTCACCCACTTAATGCGGGGCGTCGGATGGCCCTCGAGGTCACACCCGATCTCCCGCAGGTCCCTGAGCGACTCCAGCGGCAAGATGCCCGCTTCGGCATAGGCCGCCCAGAGGATGGGCGCGGCGTGCCCCTTCGACAGGACGAATTCGTCGTTTGCCCAATCCACGGGGTCGTTGACGTTGTACCTCATCTCGTTGAAGAACAGGCAGGCCATGAGGTCGGCCGCAGACAGGCAGGTCGTGGGATGACCCGAACCGGCCCGCGTCGTCATCTTCAGGGAATGAATGCGCAGTTTCCCGGCGATCTGTTCCAGGATCTCTGTCTTCGTCATATTCGAGGGCTCCTTACGCGGTTGTTTCCCGATCTAACGCGCTCGGGTTGACCATTATAATCTCTTTCGCTCCGCCGAGACAATATCTGGACTTGCCGAGCGGCCGGACCTCGGATAAAATAAGATCGAAATGGACGCCTCGAAGATCCTCAGCCTGGCCATCGAGCTCGAGTTGAAGACGTCCGAATGTTACGAAAAGCTCAGCCTTTTCGCCGCCGACGAACCCCTGAAGGAAGAGCTCCAGAAGCTTGCCAAGGAAGAGATCGTCCACGCTAACCTGTTGAAAACGGGAAGGAACATGGGCGCGTTGGAGTCCGAAGTCTTCGGCCGCTCCTATATCCCCCAGGAAGAGATCGAGGACGATCTTGCCCGGATCGGCAGGCTCATCGACTCGATCACGGCCGGGACGATCACCCTGCCCGACGCCCTCAGGGAGATCCACGATATGGAGATCGGGTTCGAGCAGGTCCATCTCCAAACCCTCCTGGAGATCAGGGACCCCGCCTTCCAGAAATTGTTCAGGGCTCTCTCGACCCAGGACGGCGAGCACCGGCGGCGGCTGGAAACGATCATGCAGTCTCTCTGACAACTTACCCCAAAAGGTTATTGACAAAGGTCCTGTCTGATAATAAAAATGGCCCGGACGCCGCTCCGGGCTTGGTCCAAGGTCTCCCGGGGGCCCTTATCGCGGCCGGATCAGACGATCGGCCACGATCGCGGAAAGAAGACTTTTTCGTATAGGGCCAGGGCGTAGCTATCCGTCATCCCTGCGATGACGTCAGCGGCCCGCGTCTCCAGGGGGTCCCCCGCCGGATAATCCTTCACGTAGCCCGCGGGATGTTCCAAGGTGTAGGCATAGAGGTCCTTAAGGATCTTTTCGGTCTTGGTCAACTCCTCCCGCGCCGCCGGGCTGAAATAGACTTTCTCGTAGAGGAAGTCCCTGAGCTCCTTGACCGCTTTCATGATCCGGTCGCTCATGGCGATCTTCGCCAGCCCCGTCGCCAGGCTGGCCTCGACGGCATCCATGACCATCCGGTCGATCCGGGTGGCGTGCCACTTGCCCAGGGTTTTGACCAGATGCAGCGGGACATCCTCTTCCCTGATGATGCCGGCCCGCGTGGCGTCGTCGACGTCGTGGTTGACATAGGCGATGACGTCGGAGATCCGGACGATCTGGCCCTCCAGGGTATCCGGCATGTCCGTGACGTCCTCGTCCAGGATCTCTCCCCTGCCCTTGGAATGCTTCGAGATACCGTCCCTGACCTCGACTGTGAGGTTGAGGCCTTTCCCTTCGTACTCAAGTCTTTCGACGACGCGCAGACTCTGCTCCGAGTGGTGGAACCCGCCCGGGAGGAGCTTGTTCAGCGTCGCCTCTCCGGAGTGCCCGAACGGCGTGTGGCCCAGGTCGTGGCCCAGGGCAATAGCCTCTGTCAGGTCCTCGTTCAGGCGCAGGGCCCTGGCGATGGTCCTGGCGATTTGCGAGACCTCGAGGGTGTGGGTCAGGCGCGTCCGGTAGTGGTCGCCGAAGGGAGAAAGGAAGACCTGGGTTTTGTGCTTGAGGCGCCTGAAGGACTTGGAATGGATGATGCGATCCCTGTCCCTCTGGAAGGCCGTCCGGATGGCGTGCGGCGATTCGGCCCTCGCCCGGCCTTTCGAGTCGCGGCTCAGGCAAGCCTTGGCCGAAAGGACTTTCTGTTCGACGGCCTCGATGTCTTCCCGGATGCTCACGACGGCCTCCCTCGAAAGCGCTTTTCGGTCATTATAGCATAGACGCCTTTTCAATATGAACCCGGCAAGAGATTTGGGCATTCGATGGCCGTGATATTTGAGGAGGCCATCAAATGCCCAAAGGAACACGGCCGATCTGGCTTTTCAACATTGAAGACATTTCCGATGCCATAGAAGACGGCTTTGAAAACGGATATAATGACGGCATGATCCGCGAGAACATCGAACGCATCCTCGGCGAGCTGCCGCCGGGCGTGGAGCTTGTGGCCGCCGCCAAAAGCCAGGCGCCGGATAAGGTCCTTGAAGCGATCGAGGCCGGGGTCCGGACAATCGGTGAGAACTACGTCCAGGAGGCCGAGGCCCATTTCGCGGCCATCGGCTCGAGGACCGAATGGCACTTCATCGGCCACCTCCAGACGAACAAGGTCAAGAAAGCCGTCGGGATCTTCGACATGATCGAGACCGTGGATTCCGTTGACCTGGCCCGGGAGATCGACAAGCGCTGCCGGGCCGTCGGGAAAATGATGCCCGTACTCATCGAGATCAACAGCGGTGAGGAAGAGCAAAAGGCCGGGGTGCGGCCCGCGGACGCTGAAGCCCTCATCCGGGAGATCGCACCGCTTTCTAACCTCAAGGTCCGGGGTCTCATGACCATGGGCCCCTTCGAGGGCGATCCCGAGAACTCGCGGCCCTATTTCCGGATAACCCGCGAAGTCTTCGAGCGGATCAAGGGACTCGCCATCCCCAGCGTCGAGATGGCCGTCCTCTCTATGGGCATGACGAACTCGTATCGGATCGCCCTTGAAGAGGGCGCCAACATGATCAGGATCGGAACGAAGATCTTCGGGCCAAGAACTGGTTAAGCCGGAGCTCCAGAATTCAAAGCCTTCGAAGGCCGTGATGCTAAACGGAGGGCATGGGGAAGGGCTTTGCTCCCGCTCCGATCAAGAAACGCCTGAGACTCGCGTCCTCCTCGGCTCCTCAGGCCCAAGACTCCAGGCTAATCTAATAAGCTGAAGGAAACCCATCCTCGGAGCCTTGGGCCCTTGGAGGCCTTCGGCTGCCCTCGTCGGACCCTCGTCTCAGGCTGATCTCCGCATGGTCGCTGCAGCCCTTCCCCATTCCCTCCCATCCCGGCCATGGAAGACCACCTCAGCTCCGACCCATCTTTCTATGAAACCTCCCACACCGAACGCAAGAGAACCAAACATTCAGGTTCTATGAGTTTTCGTCGATAGCTTTGCTTCCGTCGACCGCTTCGGCTTCAGCGGGGATGACCTCCGTATCTATCATGAGCGGCTCGGCCTCGAGGCCTTTTTGCTGTCTGAGCTCCTCGATTTGGCGGAGCGGCCGCTCGAGCTGTGTGCGCCGGGTCGCCGCCAATCCCTGGAACTCGGACTGGGCCTCCTCCAGCTTCTTCCCCATCTTTTCCATCGATTTGACGAAAAGCTCCCACTGCTTGCGGAAGGTCCCCATCAGCTTCAGCATGCTGCCCGCCGTCTCCTCCAGGTTGAAGTTCTCCATGGCTTGACGGATGATGGCCAGGATGGCGTACAGGGTGAAAGGCGAGCAGAGGATGACCTTGCTTCGGAGGGCCTCGTCGAGGAGCGAAGGCTCGTTCTCGTTGATGAAGGCGTAGACCTGTTCGTTGGGGATGAAAACGAGCACATAGTCCAGGGTGTTCTCCTCGGTGTTGATGTAGTCGCGGGTCGTGACCTCCTTGATCCGTGACTTCACGTCCTTCAGGAACTGGCCCTTCAACGCTTCCCTGTCCGGGTCCCTCTCGGCCTCCAGGAAGCGGACATAATTGTCGAGGGGAAACTTGACGTCCATGTTGACCTTCCGTCCCTGCGGCAGGGGGAACGTGTAGTCCGGACGTCCGGCGGCGGTTTCGAGCGTCTTCTGCTTGAGGTAGTTGATGCCCTCGATGAAGCCGGACAGCCGAAGGACGTCTTCGGCCATGCGTTCGCCCCACTGGCCGCGGGCCCTGGTGCTGCTCAGGGCCTGACGGAGCTGCCGGGTCGTCTCCTGGAGCAGGGACGTCTGCTCGGCCGTGTACTTCAGTTGACTGGCCACTTGACCGAATTTCTGCTCCCTGTCCTTCTCCAGGCTCTGCATCAGGTCCTCGACCTTCCTTAAGTCGGATTTCATGCCTTCGAGGCTCTGGTCGATGAGCTTCTTCTTGCCCTCGAGCTCCTTCTCGCCCAGGTTGGACTGTTTGGACAGCGTCTCGTTGGCCAGCTTCAGGAATTCGTCAGTGTTCCTTTTCAAGGCCTCGAGCGAGAGGGCGCCGAATGAGTCCCGGATCCGGCCAAGGAGAGTGTCGAGGTCTTTGACCTTCTCGGCCTCCGTCTGGCTCATCAGCTCCCGGGCCAGGGACCCGGCCTCCCGCCTGCGAAGAAGATGGATGACGAGGAAGACGGCGACACCGAAGATCGCGCCCGCTCCGAATGCCAGAAGTTCAGTCATCGCTGCCCTCCGTTCGCGTTCACTATGACTTTAAAAGCCCGGGGCTGTTTTTCACGATATTGACATCTCCAAAGGCAAGTCATATTATACATCCGTTAGCAACCGATGGCCAAAGCGAAACCGATCGAACTTCCAGCCACTATCTCTCAAGCCATATACGACTATCTGAAAAAATCCATCATCCGGGGTGATTTCAAGCCCGGACAAAGAATCCAGGAAAAAGACATCGCCGCCGTTTTCAACGTCAGCTCCACACCCGTCCGAGAGGCCTTCTTCCGGCTGGCCGCGGAAAAGTACCTGGTCATCAGCGCCCGCAAGGAGGTCCTGGTCCATGGGACATCCGATGACGAAGTGAAAGAACTTTACGAGGTCGTCCGGGCCCTCGACGGGCATGCCATGAAGAAGGTCATCGGGAACCTGGCGGACGAGGAGCTCGGACGGCTGCGGATGATGACGCAGAAGCTCGGCGAATACTACGAAACCAGGGACCAGCAGAAATACCTGGAACAGAACCTCAAGATCCACGATTATCTGTGGCAGGCCTGCGGAAACAAGTACCTCTACGAAGCCCTATGCCTGCTTATGGAGAAGATCGCGCTCTACCGGAAACATCATGGCTTCATTCCGTACTCAGATCTTGATGCCCTGGAAAAATCCTACCGGGACCATCTCCGCATCCAGGAGTCGCTGGAACAAAGGGACCTCGAAACCCTGGAGAGGATCGTTGAGGCCCACTGGGGGGAGGAATTCATCCTGCCCAGGACCCCCGGGGACAGAATCCGGGAAGCGTAAGCGGGTTTCTCCCATCCCCCATCCGTCTCGGACTTTAACGTTCTCCCCCTTTCTTCTGAAGCGTTCCTCAATCCCCTAAGGCCGGGCTGAGGGACACGATGCCGGCCCCTGCGACTCCCGGGCAAAAAAAAGCCGGCGCCCGGTTTCCCGGACGCCGGCGGTGCGGAACAAAAAAACTTTCTAAGGACGATCCTCAGAACCTGTATACGACTCCCAGCTGAACGTACCTGGGTCCCATGATGCCGTAAACCCTCTGACCGTTCGCTCTTTGGAACCAGTCCCAATTGGTCGTGGCGCCGATACTTGTCGTCTGATTGTTGTTGAAGGCATTGTACACATCGACCTGGAAGCCCAGCTGGCCCCTCCAGACGTTAAACGCCTTCTCGATCCTTAAGTCCAGCAGGTGCTGGTCGGGGAGCTTTTCCGAGCCGCGCCTTTCGGCGAAGATCGTCACGGCCCCCTGCCAGAGCTCTCCGAGTCCGGCTTCATACGTCCGGAGGACCCTCGTGTAAGGGATTCCGGAGCCGAATTGATAGTAGGCGCCGATATTGATGCCCAGTGGGGCCTGGTACGTCGCTTGGACCTTGACGATGTGCTCATTCTGGAAATCCAGACGCCCGTAAGCGTTGATCATGACGTTGGGATCGTCGTAATAGCCGCTGAAACCCGTGCTCTGGTCCCGAGACGTATTCAGAATGCCTTCGCCTTTTGACCAAACATAACTCGTCTGCATCGCCCAGCGATGGGACATTCTCTTGATCAGCTTGAATTCCAATCCCCTGTACTTTCTGGACGTCCCGGGGATGTTCATATAAAGGAACCTGAAATCGCCGAAGTCCGGGTTCATCTCGTAGTACGTCGCGGATTTCCCCGTAAAGGGATCGGTTCCAACGATGGCATGGTAGCCGCTCCAGTCCATCTCACTGGTCGCCTTGAACTTGGCGATGTCGAGGTGGGCGGCATCCACGTCCTCGATGAGGTTCTTCTCCCACTTGGCGATGAAAGTGACCGCGAAAGAAAGGTCTTCGATGATCTCTCTCTCGACCCCCAAGTTGAGCTCATCGGCATAAGGCGAGCTGATATCCGGATCGACCGAGTTCTGGCCGGGCGCCCAAGGCGGTGTCGTGTAGTTAACGGTCCAATCGGGATTAAGGTTGGCCCAGAACGATGTGCGCTGGTTGGGGTTGTTGAAGTAGTAATAGATCATGATCAACGGGGCATAATAACGGCCGAAGTTGGCGCGGAGGACGGTCTTGCCGTTCCCGAACGGATCGTAGCTCACGCCAAGCCTGGGGGAGAACATGTTGAAGGTCATGGCCTTGATGGTTTCTTTGTTGACCCATTCGTCCGATCCCCTCTTTTTCTGCGGAGGGTAAGCGCCCTGAGCATAGTCATAACGGAGCCCCAAATTGATCGTAAAGTTTTTCGTCGGAGCCCACGTATCCTGGATGAAGGTTCCGATCTGGGTCAAACGATTCTTCTGCTTGTATTCGGTGCCGACCCAGGCCCAAACCGGCACGCCGTCCCAGAGCTGGATGTCAACAGCTTTAAATCCGGCGGGGAAGACGCCGTTGAAGTGGGAATCCTGATAGTACTGGTCTTCCGTCGTGTCGTTGGCGAGCTCGACAGTGACACCGGCCTTGAATTCATGGTTTCCGAACCAGTTGTCGAGGAAATCCGTAATATCGGCATTGGCCTGTATGCGCTGTCTTCTGTACCACCAATCAGAGCCATAGCCGCCTCGCTGGATGCCGTCGACAAGTTCGATGTAGGGGGGCAGTTGGTTCCGGGCCAGGATGTATTGATGGAGAGAATAATAGGAGCCCTTCAGGTTAAAGAAGAAATTGTTGCTGAGGGTCTTCGTCCACTGGGCGGTCCCCAGCCAGACAGCGGTGTCTTCATTGGCGTTGGCGTCGACCGACGTCCAGCGGCTGGCGTTCCGGTGGTCGTCGTTGTACTTCCTAAAGTAGCCGGAAGCGGTGATCCGGGAAGTCTTGTCGGGCTGCCAGGTCATCTTGACGAAAGGAGCGTAGGTTTTCTTGGTGGAAGGTACGCTGCCGGGAGTGGCCCCGCCCAGCACCTCAGGCGCGGGAAAGCCCTGGATGTAGGACTGATTCTGATCCACGTCCAGGCTTGTGAAGAACCAAAGCTTGTCCTTCTTGATCGGTCCGCCCAGGGAGAAGCCCGGGAGATATTGATTGCGGAAGCCGACGAAGGTCTTGCCCTCGAGGGGAGTCCCCTTAGTGTTGTCCGACTGGAGGCTCTTGTTCCGGAAATAGAAGTTGGCGCTGCCGCTGAAGGTGTTGCCGCCGGCTTTGGTGATGACCTGGACCAGGGCGCCCTTGACGGCGCCGTATTCGGCCTTCTGGTTCGAGGTTTCGATCTCGACCTCGTCGATGGCGTTCCAGGGGACCGTTTGGTACGGATCGCCCGTCACCGGGTCCTGCATCTTGACGCCGTCGACGACGAAGTCGTTGGAGCGGGCGTCGCTGCCGTGCGAGGTCCGGGAGAACATGCCCGGAGCGGCGTTGAAGATGGCCGACAGGTCGCGTTGGAGAGGAAGGCTGTAGATCAGGTCCTTGGTGAACGTCGTCCCCGTCTGGGTCTTTTCCAGATCGACCACGGGGGATTGACCGACGACCGTCACTTCCTTCGCGAGGGCGCCCTGCTTCAAAGCGACATCCAAAGACGTCGTGTGCGTGGCGCTGACCATGATCTTTTCACGGATGATGGTTTCGAAGCCTTGGAGCTCAAAGACCATCCTGTAGGCCCCCGTGGGCAGGTTGAAGAACTTGTACAATCCGTTCTCGTTCGTGATGCTCGTCTGGATGGGCAGGATGAGCGCGGGGCTGCTGACCGTTACGGTCACGCCGGGCAGCGGGCTGTTCTCGGCGTCGGTCACCGTTCCCATCAGCTTGCCCATGGGAATGGTCTGACCAAAGGACAGGGAACAGACGAAGCCGACGACAAGAATAAGAAATAGCAGTTTCTTATGCTTCACGATTCGATCTCCTTTCATAGATTTAATGGAAGAATATAGATCTCGGAGAATTCCTCCCCCCAATGGGAGGCGATGATCTTCTCCAACGAAGCTTTGTCTCCTTTTTCGATGGCCTCCGCGATTCCCAAGTGGTCCGCGTACGATTTTTTCAGGGCCGCCGGATTTGCGAAGGGAGAAAAGCCGTTGTGCTTCCGGTAAATAGCGATCTTTTCCATCAGCTGGGTCAGGGTCTCGTAAAGGGACTTGTTCCCGTAGGCCTGCCACAGCCAGTCGTGAATCCGGAGGTTCCGCTCCAGGTACTTCTGGTGGTCGTTATTCGCGAAGCTTTCGCTGAGCTTTCCGGTAAGGGCCTTGAGCTTCTCGATCTGTTCGGCCGAAAACCTCCCGGCCAGCTTCTTCATGACATGGATGTCAAGGGCCCGGACGACCTCATAGAGCTCTTTCACTTGTTCCGCCGAAGCGCGTTGGACGAGGACCTCCTTCCGGGCGTTCTGCACGAGGTACCTCTCCGCGGCTAACCGGAAGAAGGCCTCCCGGACGGGGGTGGAGCTGACATTGAAGAAGGCGGCGATGTCCTTTTCCTGGACCCTCTGGCCAGGCTTAAGGTCGCCCGAAACGATCGCACTCTTCAGGTGCTGATAGATGGTCTCGCTGATCGTCCGGGGAAGTTCGATGGGCTGCTCTTTGGCACTCATGTTTTTCAATTATATCCTATATTATATATATTATAGATTGTCAAGCCAAAAAACTTTTTTAAATTCCCCCGATGTCTTTTAATCTTTCTAATGTCTTTATTATCTATTTGTTATGACCTTCCCGGCACAGGCAGGCTTCTCTCCTTGGACGTCTTTGCTCAAGAATATTTGACTTGTTTCCGCCGACTATTATAAATTATGTCCGCTTCAATTCATAAAGGAGGTTAGGCAATGGATCATTCCGAAAACCGACACGGCAAAGGCGACCGGGTCCCCGGCCGGCGGGAATTCTTCATGAAATCCGCCGCCGCCCTGGCCTTCTTTAATCTCCCCTACGGAAATCTCTTCACCGAGGATGCCGGTATCCCCCAGGCGACGCCCTCTCAGTATGGGAATATGTTCGTCATGGAGAGCGCTCCTGGACCCGAGACCGTCATCAACGGAAAACGCTGCCTCTATTTCGGCGGCACGGGATATTTCGCCCTCCACGGCCATCCCGAGGTCATCAAGGCCGGGATCGCCGCCTATAAAAAGTACGGCGTCCACAGCGCCACGTCCCGGACCGGGTTCGGACACAACCCCGTGATCATCGCCCTGGAAAAGAAGATCGCCGAATATTTCGGCGCCGAGGATTCGCTCCACTTTGTCTCGGGCTACCTCGACAATCTCTTCCTCGTCCAGGCCTTCCGGGACAAGATCGACGCCGTCTTCGTCGACGAGACGGCCCACTTCAGCATCATGGACGCCGTCTATTCCGCCAAGAAGCCGGTCATCCTCTTCCGCCACCGCGACCCCGAGGACCTGGCGAAAAAACTCAAGGAGAACCTCAAGCCCGGCCAGGTCCCCCTGGTCATGTCCGACGGCATCTTTCCGACCTTCGGTGTCATCGCGCCTGCCCCGGAATATGTCAAGGCGATCGAGCCTTACAACGGCATCCTCTGCCTCGACGATTCCCACGCCGTCGGCGTTCTCGGCCCTAACGGACGGGGTACCTACGACCATTACGGCATCACGTCCGACCGATGTTTCTTCGCCGGGACGATGAGCAAGGCGTTCGGCGGACACGGCGGCTTCATTCCGGGAAGCAAGGAATTCATCGCCCACATCAAGAAGACCTGCGGCGCCTACGCCGGGGCCACTCCGAGCCCGACTCCGGCCGCGGCCTCTTCTCTCCGGGGCATGGAGATCGTCATGAGGGAGCCCCAGC
>Ga0315279_10008966_pt1 | contig 12009 bp, 8 predicted proteins | sample YL17G06_20_MG_FD_203694 | JGI IMG/M metagenome (GOLD analysis project Ga0315279, IMG submission 203694) | Sediment microbial communities from Yellowstone Lake, YNP, Wyoming, USA - YL17G06_20 | ecosystem: Environmental > Aquatic > Freshwater > Lake > Sediment | place: USA: Wyoming | collected...
TGGTGGTGCGGGCTCCGCCAATAGCAGCAGCTGGGAAAAGGCCATCACTCCTCCGAAGCTCACTGGCATTTCGCCCGCTTCCGGCCCTACGACGGGTGGGACGACTGTGGCCATCACGGGCACGGACATCCAGCAGGGAGCCACCGTCCTGTTTGGGAATGTGCCCGCGGCGAAGATCAACTTGGTGACTTCAACCAGCATCGAGGCGATGACGCCCGTGCATGACCCTGGCAACGTCGACGTCAAGATTACGAATCCCGATACTAGATCAGACACCTTACTTGCAGCTTTCACGTTCGAGGGAAGTCCTCCGCCCATCGTCGGCCCCGCCCCGACCATCAGCAGCGTCTTGCCGAATTCCGGGCCCGTCATCGGGGGGACAGTTGTCACCATCACCGGGACGGATTTCCAGAGCGGAGCGACGGTGACATTTGGACAAAGCCCAGCAACGGCAGTTGTTTTCAGCAGCGCCACGCAGCTCCTAGCCACCACTCCGGCCCACGCCCAAGGCATTGTGGATGTAATCGTCAGAAACCCGGACACCCAGAGCGCGCCGGTTTCCGGTGGCTTCACTTATCAGCCGGTGCCGGCTCCCACGATCAGTGGCCTTCAGCCCACCAGTGGCCCAACGGTAGGTGGAACGCTGGTGCGCATAGCGGGAGCGAACTTCCTAGCTGCGGCAACGGTGTCTTTTGGCGGGGAGCCCGCGACACCCGTCACAGTTACCAGTTCGACGCAGATTGACACTGTTACGCCCGCCCACGCTGCTGGGGTGGTCGATGTGTGGGTAACCAATCTCGACAGCCAGCTCGCAACTCTGGCCAGCGGCTTCACCTACGTCCTGCCCCCGCCAACCATCAGCGGCATTTCGCCCACCACAGGTCCGATAGGCGGGGGGACCGTCGTGACCATTACCGGGGCTAACTTCCAGAACGGCGCCACAGTGACTTTTGCCGGTGTGGCTGCAACGTCCGCAACGGTCAACAGCTCCACCCAGATCGCTGCCACCACGCCTGCGCACGCCGCTGGCACAGCGGCCGTAAACGTCACCAACCCTGACGCCCAGAGCGCTACCCTCCCTGGAGGGTTTACTTACACTTCCGGAGCTATCACTGCCGGCTGCGGCGCGGGCACCGACAACAGCGATTGCGGCAATGTTGGAGACCCCTACGAGGGCGGTGCGCCTCCGGGTGGAACGCCCTTATCCGCCTGCGGCACTTTGACGGCAAACACAGCATACTATCTGACCGCCAACCTAGGTTCAGACCCGACGATTACCTGTTTGACTTTGGCGTATGGCGGAGGGCAAACTCTAGATTTGCGTGGCTACACGTTGACCGGCAGAATGTATGCTGCGGGGATGAATCTCAACGGCGTAACGATTCTTAATGGCAGCGTGAACTGTAGCATAGCCGGGGATTACTGCATTCATCTCAGCTCGGACAGCAACTACACCGCGAAGACCCGCTTGCATCACCTTACACCGCATAATTCGGTTGACCCTGGAACGATTGGAATGGCGGCCGTCTTGGCTTCCTGGACAGGTCTGGACGGCACGAATCTGGCCTTAGAGGTTGACCACATAACGTGCTACGTGGGAACGGCCCCGAATGCCAGTCGTTCCGGCTGCTTACGTATAGGAACAGGCAAGAAAACAGACATCCACAACAACGATTTGACATGCAACGCGGATACCAAGGCGTGTAACCTGATTGAGGTTATTCCCGAAGCTGGGTATGTGAACGGGCTGATTCATAACAACAAAGTGACGATTACTACGAATACGGTTTCCCAGGGCGTTCCCCGCGCCATCGCCGTCAGCGGCCCAGACAGCGGTTCCACCGGCACACAGGGCTGGCAGGTGTACAACAACCTCTGCACGGCCAACAACGGGCGCTGTTTCCGCTTTCGGCAGGTCAACAACCTACAGGCGCATGACAATCAAGTGCTGAACTGCGCGGCCACGATGGGGTATGGCTGCTATCATTTCGGCGACCCATCGAATGGAACGGAGTACGTCGGCGACGCGCAAGCCGTCATCTACAACGAGACAATTACGTTGGATACCGGTGGAGTGGGGTTCTTCCTTCGGGATGGCAACGGTTGGACGGTGAAGAACTGTACCGTGACCGGTACGCACGGGAAATTAGGTGACATACGAACTCCGGGTCAAGCGCCTCCGGGCGGCCCAGTTCCCACCAGCGCCACGTTCTGCGGTATCACCGGCGCTTCTGGCTTGGATACCGACTCCACGGCGGCGGCCAGCACGACGGTGAATATCTTCAACGCGGGGAATTGGTCTGGGGCGGGAACGATCAATGTCCTTCCGAGCTGCCCATAGCACGCCCTGCGAGGTAGTTAAGACCGTCACCTACTGAGAATTGCACGAAGTAGTGATCATTCATCAGCAGTCAGCGGCCAGCATTCAGCAAGGAGGATTCGGTCGTCGCCGATACGCACGGGACCAGAACCATAGGCGGCAGGACTCCACCCGCTCCACTGAAGTCCCTGAAATGTTGCTAGCCCCCACCCACTTTGACTTGTGGTTCACGGCGCAACTGGCTGATTTCCTGGGCCGGCACCCGCTGTTTGATCTCGCTGTCCAAAGTGCCATCTACCACAACGTGCTGGGCGGGTTCTGGTACGCTGCGGCGCTTTTTGTTCTATGGCTGCGGGGAGGCCAAGCGGGAAACGAAGCCACGCGCCGCCGGATGCTGACGATTCTGCTGGGGTCGTTGATCGCCATTCTGTTGATGTTTGTGGCGCAGGCACTTGTCGTCTGGCCGCCTCCCATTCATCACCCCAGCGTTTCCAGTCTCTACCCAAGGTATATCTACACGAACCCAGAGGGCAGTTCCTTCCCCAGCCAGTCTGTTACCCTTTACGCCTCGCTGGCAGCCGGCATGTATTCCTTGCACAGAGCCGCAGGCTGGTTTCTGTGGGCAGGGGTGGTGGTTCTGGTGGGCTTGCCGCGTATCTACGTCGGTGGGCATTACCCAAGCGATGTCTTCGGGGGGATTATCCTCGGGGTGGCCGGCTACGCGACTGCGCGATACCTGCTGGAATCACGGCTCGCTGCTCAGCTTGAACGAGTCTTCGTGGGAAAGCCTTGGCTACGGGTTGTTGGGGAAGTGATAGTCTTCGCCTGGATCCTGCAAGTCGCGATCGAGTTCCGAGAAGTCGTTTGGCTTAGAAACTGCCTGAGATTCCTGCTAACAGGACACTATCCGAAGGGCCTGTAGTTGGGATGGCAGGATCGTGCGAGACGAACGGCTCAAGGCTCGAAACAGAAGAGCCTAAGCGGGCAGCAGGCCAGTCAAGGCTTGCAGTATCCGCAGCTCCAGGTTAAGCATCCCGACCGGCATCCGCCGATTGCATCATTGACTATTCTCCTCGCGTTGCTCCCCAAGCCGGCCCCATCGCCAGCGCCATGGACTTCAGGCGGCCCAGTGCTTTCCGGGCAAAGGCGCGATCCTCGCTATCCAGACTGAACTTCCACGCCACCAAGGCATACAGGGCCAGACCGCTCCCGATGATGAGGGCAAGGGATCCATATCCGTGCACCAACCCCTGCCTGCGGCAGAACCATAGCCACAGGCCATAGGGGGCGGCAGCGATGAGCGGTCGCAGGACCACCGACCTGTAGAAGCGTCCTGGTGAAATCCGCAATATCGAGGCCGTGTAGATGGGCAGGACCACTGCTTCTACGATAAAGGCCGGGATCAACGTGCCCCAGGCAACACCGACTGCCCCCCACCACCGGATCAGGATGGTACTCAACACAAAATTCGCCGTGGCGTTGCCCAAGGAGAGCCAGGCATTCACCTTATGGCGATTCATTCCATAAAGCACTTGGCCACAGGTCAAGGCCAGGGCAAAGAATGCTGTTTCCGTCGCCAGCAGGATCAGGATGGGTCCCGAACGATCCACGAAGGATTCTCCCAACCAGAAACCCAGAAAGCGTGGTCCCAAAACCGTCAGACCCACAACGCCCGCCAGAACGTAAAGAAGCCCCATGCGCGCGCCGCCCAGGAACAACCGCCGCAGGGAGTCTTTCTGCTTGAGCGCGTCCATTTGAGAGGCGAGGGGGGCATAGAGTGCGGTAATGTTGCTGAGGCTATCCCTCAACATATCCGCAACCTGCTGGCCCACGGTGTAGAACGTCACCGCCACCGGGCCCAGGACAAACCCCACCACCACGTTGTCGGTCATGAAGATCAAGCGCGCCGAAACCGAGAGGACGAAAACATAAACGCTGAAGGTGACGAGAGACCGCAGAGTAGAAACGTCGAAGAACTCGCGACGAAGGCGAACATAGGGAAGGAGCCGACGGGCCAGCAGGAAATCCAGGCCATACCCCAAGTAAAGCGATCCCGTGGAGATCATGGCTACCGCCAGCAGCCCGTAACCCCGCCGCAGGAAGAACCAGAGCAGAAGTGCCCGCGTCACGTTGGTCGATATGTTTCGAATACTCAGTAGGTCGTAACGCGAGGTTGCCGTGACGCAGCCATGAAAAACGGACCCGGGAAACGTGATCGCGATCCCTGCTGCCACAACCATGCAGCTCAATCGTGCCTGAAAAAGCAATTCCGATGGTATCGCGAAAAGTCGAGGCAATAGATAGGCCCCAACCAGGCCGCCCACGAGCGCCAGGGCTGCAGACAAGCAAGTGAAGACCAGGGCGGTGGTAAGAACCTTGTTGATCTCCCGTGCCTGAGCGAGCGCCAAGTGACGGGCAACAAAGCGCGTGACGGCGATGCGCACCCCGAAGTCCAACAGAAACGAATAGCCGAGCAACTGCCCGATTAATCCCCAGACCCCGTAAGCGGCGTTCCCCAACCCGTGGACAACCAGAGGTGTGATAAGGAAGGTAATCAGAATTAAGGTGCCGTAGTTGAGCCAATTGAACAGAACATTGCGCGGAATTGCCGCCTTGGCGTCATCCAGCGAATCCGTCTTCTTCGGAGTGCCCACCCCGCCGAGGGTGGGGGGTTGTTTTGTTGAACTCATCAAGGCTCGACCCTTGGATCGAAAGCGCCACCCTTGCCAGGCCCTGCGGGTTCCGTTACTAGAGGTATGGTAGCAGGGCGTATCTCCCCCGCCAGTCGGAGTGCATGTTCCCAAATCGTGACGTTGCACCGCTCGGTGGTTAGAGGCGTGGCCGCGCGCTGGGCTTGCTCGCCCATGGCGCGCGCCTCGTTCGGGTGTGCTAACAGGAACACGATCCCCTCGCGGAGAGCCCTGGCATCCCCGGAAGGGATGAGCACAGGCGTCGGAAACGGAGCAATTAGTGTCAAGAATACGCCGTGTCCGTGAGACCACGTAGAACGAGAGGTCAACGCCGCAGTTTGGTCGATAGGGCGGCAATGAATCTTGTAGCGAAAAACCAGGCTTTTGGCAAGAGCCAAGGCTAAGGGGCGCTTCTGGGTCTGAGCACTGCGTCGAAGTCCGACGTTGCCTGCTGGAAGAAGTTTTTATGGACATGTCGGAGACGCGAAAAGCGAGTAATCAGAAACGCCTCCATACCAAAGCCCTCGAAGGCCTCATAGAGATCCTCAACGCTGGATCCCATTTTCGGCAACCAATACGGGTTAAACTCGCACACGACAGTCTTCACAAGTCCTTTCGCAAAGGTGGCGTGAGCTCCTCGCAACGCTATCGTCTCAGACCCCTCGATGTCAATTTTCATTAGGTCTATCCGTTCGATAGAATTCTCCGCCACGAAGTCGTCTAAGGATAATGAAGGAATTGTAATACGACCTACGCTCTCAGTCGCCAGTGAGTAGTTTCCCATGTTTTCCCATCGCTCGGTCACCTCCGGCACTTCACACGTTCCGGATTTATCCGTCACAGCCCCAAAAACTGGCGTGACGTTCTTTAGCGCGTTGAGGGCAATATTCTGGAGAAGAATCTCATAGTTCGCTCTCAGGGCCTCGAAAGCGTAGACATGCCCCTCGTTCCCTACGCGTAAGGCTAGAGGAACAGTGTAAGCCCCTATATTTGCCCCCACATCGAATATGATGTCGCCCCTCTTGGCCGTACGGAACAGAAATGGGCTAGTCCGGCTAAGTCCGCTGTTGAACTCACCTGTATAGAATACCTGGGAGTCCTTGATCCCATCTACAATCAGCTTCCCACCCGCGCGCAGGGGAACGACGAAGGTTCCGTGATTCTTACCTAAGATACATTCCGCCATCTGCAACACCCTGTATCTTCCGGGGAATGCCAGCCCGCGTAAGAGAAACGCCATGGCATTCCTTGTCACTTGCTTGAGCCTCGCTGCCATCCTCAGCCCCCTACGAAAAAAGTTGTGCCACGTGCCGCATAACAACGTGCGAACTGTTCTGTGCTAAGTGTAAACCTGGACCTCTCTGATAAGGCTTAATGTGTGGTTCCATATCACCGTATTGCACCGCTCTGTTGTCAAAGGCGCGGCGGCCAACTTCGCGCGGTCACCCATGGCTTGAGCCTCCTCAGGATGATCCATCAAGTATTGAACGGCCTCTCGGAGCGCCCTGACGTCGCCGTAAGGGACCAGCACGCCGCTCCTGCCGTTTTCGATGTAGTCCGAGCCGCCTTCCGGGTCCGTGAGAACCACAGGTTTGCCCATCACCATCGCATTGAGGATGGTCTGCTGGCCACCGGCATGGAGAAGGGTTGCCCGCATCGGCATCACTACCAACTTCGCCCGCGCCATCAGTTGTCGAAACTCCGCAGGCGATACACTCACGACCCTGACATTTGAAGGAACCGCTAGGCCAGCCAGTAATTGCGGCCGATTCGTGGCTAGCACGCAAGGTACCGAGAGGTCAGCCACGGCGGAGAAAAAAAGTCCGTAATCACGGTCCGCATTCCCACCGGTGAAAATGTAGCCCTCGTCGCCCACCTCGAACGTATAGCGTTTCACAGTGTGGTGGTGCGGAACGTAAAGGAACTTTTCGGGCGATACGCCATAGGCTTGAGCATACCGCTGCCGCTCCACAGAAGCCCAGACAATGCAGCGATCGACCGCGCCGAGGCAGAAACGCATCCAAGCGCGGCGCAGCCATCCCCCTCCGTACCACAGACAGTCGTACATGACGTGGACCGGCCTCCGCCGTGCCCACAGCCGCTGCAAACATGCAAACGCCAGCCCTTCGAGATCCCCAAGAGTGACAACTATCGCAAACCGTGATGCTTGGCGAAACAGGGCCCAGGCCCCGCGCAAGGAGCGACTCCGAAGAGCGAGCCCGCCCAGCCCCACCGTCTGGAGTCCACGTTCCCACCAGGTATCGCTGACCGCAGGCAAAATCTCGGTGCGCACGGCCAGTTCCGGTGATAGGGCGACCCTCTCACAGGAAAGAATCCTCGCAGGGTCCTGCATGTTCACGTGCACCGGGTAAACACCGGTCTCCCTTTAACCCGCACCACCTACTTAAGCCCCGACAGGCCCAGTCACACCGCGAGCAGCGCCATTCGCAGTTTGTCCCTAACAGCACTCCGCCGCCAGCGTGGCATAGTAACTTTGCGCCCGGCGCGCGAAAACATCCAGGCTGTACTCCATGGCTCGGCGGCGATATCCTCCGGACATCCGCGCCCGCTGCTTCGGGTCTTGCCAGAGTGAAAGCACGCGGCTGGAGAGCTCGCGGGCATTGCCGGCTTCAAAAAACTGTCCTTCCACCAACTCACGGTTGGCGGGAAGGTCGGTGACGACCGCGGGCACCCCCATGGCCATATACTCGAGGAGCGAATTGGAGGACGCCTCGCTTCGCGACATCAGCAGGCCCGCATCCGCCGCGGCGAGATAAGGCCGGACGTCCGCCTGGGCGCCGACGAGCCGAACGGTTTCCGCCAAACCCAGCTCCTCAATCCGTTTTGACAGCGCGCTCCGCAAAGGTCCCTCACCCACCAGCAGGAATTGTGCGTCGGGCAGCGCTTGACGCACGTGTCCGGCCGCCTCCACAAGCACCATAGGGTCCTTTACGGGAAACAAGGTGGCGACCGAGACAAACACCGGTGCCGTGGGTGACAGAGCCAGCGCTTGCCGCGCCGCCAGGCGCTCCTCCGGCGCAGGAACAGAGAACCGTTCTAGGTCAAGAGCATTGGGGAGAATGTCGATACGGCCCGCGGGTACGCCCTCCGCTGTCAGCGACTCCAAAGCTGTCCGCGAATTGCACTGCCAGGCGTCGGCCAGGCGGTTGACTACTTTTAGAGCGAGCCGGTCGAGAGCCGTCTTCCAGTGCCCCACGTTCCGCCGGGAGATCACGATGACGGGCACCCGCGCCGCCCAGGCAGCCACCGTCCCGTAGTAGGTTCCGTCCCGAAAGAAGGTCTGAACAATGTGGGGGCGGTGCTGCCGGAACAGTTGGGTCAAACGCCACACGATCCGGACGCGAGACAACTCAGAACTCGAGCCAGCCAAATGGACGGGACAGGGGAAGTCATTCAGAGTCAGTTTCGCAGGCGGACGGAGAAAGTATAGTTCCGGCTCAAAATGCTTGCGGTCGAGTGCCGCCAGGAGCTTCCCTACCTGCTGCTCTGTTCCGCCATCTTCCCAGGAATCTATCGCGTCAATCACGAAGGCCAACCGCAGGCGCTCTGCCAGGCGTGATTTCCCCTCGGGTAGGAAACGCTTTGGATCAGCTTTCCGTAAGGCCCGGGAAGCGAGGTAGAAGTTGGTGCGGCCTGCTCCGAAACCCCCACGGATGTCGCGCAGCGAGGAGTCGCTAATCGGAATGCGCGGCAGCAGCCAAGGGTCAGAACCGCCTCGAACCATCCCTTCTTTCGTGGTGACGGCACACTCGTATCCGCTTGCCTTCACGCGTTCCCGTATGTGGCTGCCCGTGGCCCCCCAAGGATACGCAAATCCCACGGGCGGCGCACCCAAGCGTTCGGTCAGTTCGCGGCGAGACTCCTGAATCTCCCGCTCCACGATCGCCGGTTCGGCGCGAGTCAGGAGCGTATGGTGGAGCGTGTGCGAGCCGAACGTTATGCCGGCATCCTGCATCGCTCCCACCTCCGCCCAGTCCAGGAAAGCGCGACCCGTCAGGGCGGCCAGAGGCCCGGTAGCTGCTGCCAGGCGGTCTACGAATTCCTCGGCCTCGCAACTGGGTCGGTGCAGGAGGATGCGCCGCAGACGCTCAAACTTCTTCTCCCGGAGCGGCAGTTGCGGACACCATGGGAAACTGCTCATCACCGTCTGGAGGGTGGACTCCGCCTCGCCTCGGTTGTCGAGTTCCTCCAGACAGACCCGTAGCCGTTCCTGCCAGAATCGGCGCTCTGTCCCGATAAACCGGACGGGAAGGAAAATCGTCGCCGTCAGTTGGCGTTCTCGGAGCAAGGGCAGGGCGTGGAGGAAGTTGTCGCGCCAGCCATCGTCGAAAGTGATGGCGCAGAGGGGCGCTCCCCCCTCCTTCGGGTGCTGACGCCGCCGGGCGAGCGCGTCCACGGCCACCACGCGATACCGCTCACCGACCCAATCAAGAAAGGCGCCAAACAGGTTGGTCGAAGTGACCAGCTCCGGGTCGTAACTGGCTTCGCCCTCCGGCAGAACGCGATGGAACATGAAAACAGGAGCGCCCGTGGCCCGCAGCCAGTCGAATGCTCGGCCTAGGAGGGGCATGCCGCCCAGGAGTCCGGCAATTCTTTGCTTCACACCAGACACCCGTTACTCCTCACTTCCCGGGATGTGCCGGGCTCCGCTCCCCGAGACGGGACGTGTTGCCGAGCGCTTTGGCTTGGCGCGCAACCACTCCAGAACGCACCGTCCCGCCTCGGCCCAGAAGCCCATGCCGAGGCCAACATGTACGGCCAGATAAACAGCGGGGGCGACAACCAGATAGCGCCACCCGTGCCGCAGCCCCAGCCAGCCGGAGAACGCCAGCACGAGTCCTGCGTAAGGGACCAGGGTCGCGAGGAAAACCTTGGCCGCGAACGCTGACACACACGACGCCAGCGCGCCGCCCGCCAGCCACGCCACAAACGCGGCGGGAACAAGTTGCGAAATGGTGAGCGCATCGGGATGCTTGCGCACGAAACGAACTCTCCCTCGCCCGTAGCGGACGACCTGTTTGAAAAGTCCTCCCAGACTGGAGCGGGGCCGGTAGGAAATAGCGCAGCGCGAGCTTAGGTAAGACCGCAACCCTGCCTTGAAGACACGATAATTGAAATCGACATCCTCGCAAGCGTCGAACCTTTCGTCGTACATCCCCACACGATCAAACACTGACCGACGGTACGCGGCCCCCGCACTGGTTGGATTGACGTATCCCTCCTGGTCGGTTGCATAAATCGTGGAATCGCCTCCATGCCCGATCAAAGTAGCCCGTGCGTGGGCGACGACGTCCTGGAACCACGTATTCTCTGGACTTGTCAACGGTTGAGGCCGGCACAGGCAGTCCGCGCCCGTAGCCTGCATGATGCGCGCCGTGTCCAAGAACAGAGTCGGGCTGGGAATCCGGCAATGCCCATCAATAAAGAGAATCAGCTCGCCGCGGCTGGCTTCCACCCCTACGTTCCTGCCTGCGCTGGAGAGTTGACGCGGGTTGGGGAGCCACAGGACTCGGTGTACGCACTCGCGCGCGTAGCGCTCGACAATTTCTCTTGTCCTGTCCGTTGAATTGCCGTCGGCAACCAGAATCTCGAAGCGATCCTGGGGGTATTCTTGTTTCAATAGGTCCTGGAACAGATCCTCCAAGTGAGCTTCTTCGTTACGCACGGGCACGACGACCGAAATCAGGGGAAGCGACGACGCATCGGCAGGCATCGAAGCTGTGGTGGGATCAGGCATGTCAGTTACCTCTGCCATTCTACGGATGAGTCCCTGAGCCCCAGCCGGAGGTGATGCGTGCTGGCGGCGCAGGTTCGGCAAGGGAGGCGAAAGGACACCGGTCCACATGCAACTGTTAAACCCGTCCGAATGATGCCAACCGGGTCCGCTCCCCGGTCCACTACACAGCCCGGGACACAAGACCCAGGGCAGTTTACAGACTCAGCCACCCGGATTAGAATGAAAAACGCTCTTGTCTTCAGCCGTAGGTGCCTCTTGTTACTTAGCTCTCATACGATGTGGAAGAGCATTTTTGACGACCACTACGCCTTAGTCCGCCGGCGCAAAGGACTGCTTCACCTCGGCCTCCTCCTGCGGTCCCGCCTCGCCCGGAAATACCTCCACGAGGGCACTGCCATCCTAGATGTTGGCGCCGCGGAGGGAGCGATGATCGCGCTCCTGTCCGAGCGCATGCATTTCTCGCTCGCCGTGAGTCTCGAAAGAAGCCAGGCATTGGCCGCGCGCATCGCCAGAAACGGCGTGCGCGGGGATGGGTTAGCGCTCCCCTTTGCCAACAGCGTTTTTGACTTTGTGGTCTGCAGCGCGACACGCAAACACATCAAGGACTCTCTCACCCTGGCGAAAGAGATGGCTCGGGTCCTGAAGCCCGGCGGCCGAGTCATCGTCATCGATCCCCACCCTTTCCTGTTGCGACTGGGACGGTGGGTGGGGAAATTCGATCCCCGCTACCTGCATCACTTCTCATCCGCCGCCGATATTTCGGAGGAGTTCCGGCTAGCCGGCTTGGAGCCGCGCCATCAGCGAACGGGCATCTTCGTGTGCTGCGTCGGCGAGAAAACAGCCAACTAGCAGGAGCGGTGCTGGAGCGGCACGTACTCCTCTGCCTGACGAATCAGAACACGAGAAAAGCACCGATCTCTGCCTTACGCTTCCCGGCGACCGACTCCCGTACCCCCCATCGCATAAAGATCCAGCAACCGCTGTCGTTGACTCTCCGGCGAGAACTCGCCCACCCGCACCTGCGCGTTGCGGGCGAGGCGTAGTCCCCCGACCGTAACGGAAAAGCTGGCTGAAGACCCCGAACGGCGTCGAGCGGGGTCTGTAAACAACCGCCAGGCTCGAGCTCAAGTAAGAACGCAGACCTGCTTTGTGAACTCGGTGATTGAATTCCACGTCCTCGCAAGCGTCGAATCCCTCATCGTGCATTCCCACCGTGTCGAACACCGACCGTCGGTAGAAAG
>Ga0315279_10008967_pt1 | contig 12008 bp, 8 predicted proteins | sample YL17G06_20_MG_FD_203694 | JGI IMG/M metagenome (GOLD analysis project Ga0315279, IMG submission 203694) | Sediment microbial communities from Yellowstone Lake, YNP, Wyoming, USA - YL17G06_20 | ecosystem: Environmental > Aquatic > Freshwater > Lake > Sediment | place: USA: Wyoming | collected...
GCTAATGGTATTCTCGCTTGGCATCCGGATAGGCTTGCCCGCAACTCAATTGATGGTGGAAAGATTATTTATTTGATAGATACCGAAAAAATTACTGATCTACGTTTCCCCACTTATCGTTTTGACGCCACGGCACAAGGAAAATTCATGTTATCTATCGCCTTCGGACAAAGTAAATATTATGTGGATAATCTTTCCGAGAATGTTAAGCGTGGTTTACGCGAAAAACTGCGCCGTGGCGAATGGCCTGGCTGTGCGCCGCTCGGCTACTACAACGACGTAGTAACCCATACTGTAAAACCAGACCCGGAAAAAGCACGTTTTGTTTATAAGGCGTTCGAGCTATACGCTACCGGCAATTATTCGCTTGAGGAATTATTAAGGGAAGTACATAGATGGGGTCTGACTGCTAAGGCGGGCAAGCCTATCTTTAAGAGTTGCTTGGCAAAGATGCTACGAAATCCTTTTTATTACGGACATATGTTTTATAAAGGTGAGGAATACGAAGCGAGCCACCCGCCGCTTATCTCTAAGAAACTTTTTGATAATGTTCAAGTGGCCTTAGAGCAGAAAGCAAAGCCAATGAAAAAAGGTAAAATAAAATTTACTTTTACCGGGCTTATAAAATGTGGTGAATGTGGCGCAAGCATTACCGCAGAGCATAAAAAAGGCCATACTTATTACCGCTGTACCAAAAAGATTGTGAAGTGTTCGCAAAAGTTTCTTAGAGAAGAGGCTTTGCTTGAGCAGATTAACAATGCAATTTTAAAAGTATTTATAGACAATAAGGCTAAAGAGAAAATTATTAACCGCTTTGAAGAATTAGCACAGGAAGAAGGCAAAGCCTCTTCCTCGCTTGCTCGCCAAGCCGCTGATAAGGTAAAAGAGTTTGACGAGAAGATAGAAAGGTTAATTGATCTTTATATTACTAAGGAAGTTTCTCAGGAAGAATATCAACAAAAGAAAGCAAAATTACTCAACGAAAAGAAAGATTTACAGGAGCGGCTTGGCGAGATAGAAAAAACAGGCGGCGGGTGGCTCGAACCGGCGAAGGAATTCGTAACTACTTGTAACAGTGCGGGTTCTGTCGCTTGGCAAGGAAACCCCAGCGCCAAACGCGTTTTTTTAAAAATTCTCGGCTCGAACCTCGTCTTAAAAGACAGAACTCTTTTATTTTCAACCAAAAAGCCCTTTTCCTGTATAGCAGAAAAAGGGCTTAAAGAGAATTGGCTCCCCCGCGAGGACTCGAACCTCGGACCTGGTGGTTACACTTAACCCGAAATTACTTCCGGAAGTGGACTATATCTTCTCCATAGCATTTGCGTTAGGAGGCGGGTGTATAGTCTCTGCGCATTTTCCGAACTCTCGGAAGTTAGCTCAGGATTATCCACGTGGGACTTCCCTGAATTAGCCCGCTTTTTCAACCCCGGTTTCCCGGAGAAGCTGCGCTTGGAGCATTTTTGCTTGGCCTTTGGCCTCGCACAGCCACTCGCTCTACCAACTGAGCTACGGGGGAATTGTACCGTTAATTTTAACTTAAAAGCCTTTTAAAATCAAGGACTAAATAATCTGCCCTTCCAGCTGTTTAATCTCGCTATCTATTCCTGAAATTAACCGCTCTATTTCCTTCAGGCGCCGGCCGTATTCGGCAACGGTATCTTCATCGCGGTATATGCGCGGATTGGAGAGCGCCCTGGCCTTGGCATAACTTTCCAGCTGCAGGTTTTCTTTCTTTTTTTCAAGTTTATTTATCTCTTCGCGTAAAGAGGCATTGTGAACTTTGCGTTTCTTCTCCTCTTCCTTACGCCTGCGCTCTTCTTCTTCTAATCTTTCTTTTACTTTGTCTATTTTCTTTTTCTGAACCTGGGCTTTAGGCCTGGCTTCTGTGGGTATGTCCGTCGCAATATCCTTCTTTTCCAGATAATAATCAAAATTCCCGGGAAATTTTCTCACCCTGCCATCTTTGACCTCAAAAACTACATTGGCCAGGCAACGCACAAAATAAATATCGTGGCTGATAAAGACGATGCCGCCTTCATATTCTCCAAGCGCCCTGACTAAGGCCTCCACTGCATCCACATCCAGGTGCGTGGTCGGTTCATCCAAGAGGAGGAAATTCGGCGGGTTAATCAGCAGTTTGACCAGGATAAGCCGGCTCTTCTCTCCTCCGGAAAGCACACTTACCTTCTTATCAACCTCATCTCCGGTAAATAAAAATGCTCCCAGAATAGTCCTGATTGCCTCCTCGGACATAAACCCCGGAGCCGCGGAATACGCCTCTCTTAAAACCGTATTCTCCTGATTGAGCACATCCATGCGTGTCTGGGAAAAATAGCCTATATCCACATTATGGCCGACACTGCGTAAGCCGCTATCAATATCAATAACCCCTGCCAGAATTTTAAGCAGAGTGGATTTGCCCGCGCCGTTTTCTCCTGCCAGGACCGCCTTCTCTGTGCGCGTTATCTCAAAATCAAAATCCTCGTATACCCGGATATCGCCGTAGGACTTGGAAATTTTTTCTAAGAGCATCACGCGCTGGCCACTGCGGGATGCGGAAGGAAAATGGAACGTCCTGATGCTTTCCCTGGAGTCAGGCGGCAGCACAATCGCCTCCTCTTCCATCTTCTCCAAGACCCGGCGTTTAGCGCGCACAGAGGCGGCTTTATTCGGCTGGGCGTGGAAACGTTCCACAAAACGTTCTAACTGCTGGCGTTTTTTCTCCTGCTCTTTAAATTGCTTCTCTAAATGCGTGCGCTTTTCCAGCTTTATCCGTTCGTACTGCTCGTAGTTCCCGCGCACCTTGGTAATAAAGCCATTTTCAAGGACCAGGGTATAATTGGTCACCTCAGTCAGGAAGGCCTTGTCGTGGGAAATTATAATAAATGTCCCGTTAAAGGCGGTTAAATAATCCTTCAGCCATACTGCGGCATTTAAATCCAGATAATTCGTAGGTTCATCGAGCAACAGCAGGTCATAATGATAGGTAAGCAGTTTTGCCAGCAGGCAGCGCATCTGCCAGCCGCCGCTCATCTGAAGAACCGGGCGCAGGAAATCTTTTTCCTTGAAGCCTAATCCCGCCAGAATTTTCTTAGCCTTGTGCTCCAGCTCAAAGTAGCCGAGCGTTTCCAGGGTATGCAATATCTCTCCGTAGCGGCCGCAGCCAGCCTGATTTTTCTCTTCCAGCTCTTCTTTTTCTTTTTGAAGAGCCGTAATCCTGTCATCTCCCTCGGTTAACTCTGCCAGGACCGTACGCTCGGATTTAAAGCTGGCCTCCTGCGGAAGATAGCCGATATAAGTATTCTTGTTGACCTTTACCTCTCCACTGGAGGGCTCTACCTCTCCCAGTATAAGGAAAAAAAGAGTGGACTTACCCGCGCCGTTAGGCCCGATAAGGCCGATCTTTTCCCCGCAGTTTATGTTTAGAGAGACTTTTTCAAAAAGTATTTTTTTGCCGTAATTTTTGGACAGGTTGGATATGCTAATCATCTAAATAACGCGGCGGGACTCTAAAGATTTGGAGATAGTGGTGGAATCTGCGTATTCCAGGTTTGAACCTACCGGCAGGCCAAGACCGATGCGGGTTAAAGTTACGCCCAGAGGCTTAATCAATTTTGTAAGATATAAAGCAGTAATCTCTCCTTCTGTATCGGCGTCTGTGGCTATGATTATCTCTTTAATGTTGTTTTGCTTAATCCTGGAAAGCAGGCCCTCTATTTTTAAATCGCCGGGTCCCCTGCCTTCCAAAGGAGCGATAGAACCCAGCAGTACATGATATAAACCGTGGAAAATTCCTGCCTTCTCTATTGCCGTGACATCTTCCGGATTCTCTACGATGCAAATCACATCCTGCTGCCTGCGGCTGTCGGAACAGACCTTACAGAGTTCCTGCTCGCTTAAGTTATTGCACTGTCGGCAAAAACGCACGCTCTCCTTTACCTTCCAGATGGCCTCAGCCAGAGTTTTAATCTCTTCTTTGGAAGCGCTTAAGATATAAGTGACAATGCGCTCTGCGCTGCGCCTTCCAATCCCGGGCAGCTTAATTAAACTCTCTATTAATTTATTTATTGAATCTGTGTAAGTTGCCATCATTCTTGTTTAATTACCCTTCCTCCAAACATCTCTAACGCAGATTTAATAAAAGGGTTATTTTCGTTATCGACCGCGGGTTTAAGGTCTTGCGAAAGGACAAAATTTATTTTCAGATTTGTATTAAATAATTCGGATACGCTCTTCTCAACAATTGCTTTATTTTCTTTTTTTTCTAGCGATTCCTTATGCAGTGAATAATCTTTTGGAAAAGACACTGTTAAGGTGTTCCCTTGTAACTTTAAGGGTTGGCCTTCATTTAAATATGTAGCCACTGACATCTTAATTCTCTCAAGATTACTAATAATATTCTGCCAGGCATCCTTTATATTATGTAAAGAGATGGATGGTTGGCCGTTTTCCGTCTTCTCTATAAGTGTCTCTTCTTTAACAGGCGTCTCTTTTGCGGGTGGCGGATCTGATTTTTGAGAATATTTTTCTGGCTGGACAGAAGTTGTTAGAGCCTTTTTATTATGCGCTAATCTGATTAAATTTATCTCTAAAGGAATGCGTAAAGAATCTAATCTCTTAGCCATATCCTGCATATTGACCAAAATATTAAACGCGCTGAATATCTCCTCTAAACTGAATGCCTCGCTTTGTTTTAATAACCTTTCACAAATTTCCGCAGGTAAGTCTATTAATTTCTGGTCGCCTCTTGAAATCTTGGCAACCATAAGATTGCGAAAATGCTCAATAAGGTTGTTTGATAATACACTGATATCCTTTCCCTCATCAATGAGGTTGTCCAGCAATCCTAATACAGACTTTGCGTCTTTTTGGATTATCTTATCTGTTATTTCAAATAATGCCTCCTGCTCAATAAGGCCCAATAGAGATACGATATCTTTTAAAGAGATTCTCTGTTTAGAAAAAGAAATCAACTGGTCCAAAACAGACTCTGCATCTCTTAAGGAACCATCGCTACTCTTGGCAATGGCAAATAGGACTTCCTTATCTACCTCTATCTTCTCCGAAGTAACAATGCGCTCTAATTGAGCGCTGATTTCCAGCATAGATATGCGCCGGAAGTCAAAGCGTTGGCATCTTGATAGTATTGTCGGGATTACCTTATGGGGTAAAGTAGTAGCAAATATGAACTTAACAAACTCCGGTGGCTCCTCCAGTGTTTTAAGGAGTGCGTTGAATGCCTCTGGGGTGAGCATATGTACTTCATCAATGATATATACCTTAAACTTTCCGGCGGTGGGGGCAAATTTGACATTCTCCCGTAATACCCTTATCTCATCAATGCCTCTATTTGAAGCGCCATCTATCTCGATAACATCGAGTGAGCGGCCCTCGCTTATTTCAATACAGGAGGAACATTTCTGGCAAGGGTGCGCCGTAGGGGTAGGGCTGGTTTTACAATTAAGTGCCTTAGCTAATATTCTGGCAGTGGAAGTCTTGCCTACGCCTCTGGGCCCGGCAAATAGATATGCATGGGCGAGCCTATTCTTCTGAATAGCGTTCTTAAGGGTCAGGCAGATGTGGTTTTGGCCTATGAGCTCATCAAAATCCTGAGGTCGCCATTTTAAAGCAAAAACAGTATATGACATTACTTAAAAGACCTAATGATGATGGTGCAAATCGTCATGCTGGGAATCCTCTTCTTTTAAACCTAATTCATTGATTACTGATTTGGGGTCATCTGAATATCTACGGAACAATTCTATTAGTTTCTTAGAATCACTTACATTTCGCTCTACGAGTGTCTTTATTATAATTGTGCGAAGTTTTAATTCATTAATAATCTCTTTAGCAGACCTTCCGCTTACTACGGCAATCCTGTCTCGATAAACACTGCTCACTGCTGACTCATGGAATTCTAATTTAGGTAAATCATAAGACCATAATGGAGATAATAAAACCTGTTTTTGTTCCATGCCTGCGGTTTCCACTAATTCTCCTACCACGCGTTTAATCCTGCCTTCTACATTATATCGGCGCATAATTACAAATACATCCACTAAATTTATAAGTACCTCCGGCACATTCATTGGTTCATTTTCAAGGCGCATTATTGTCTCTCGCGCAGTTGAAGCATGGAGGGTCCCCATACAGTATTTGCCAATATTCATTGCAGTCATTAAATCCTGCGCCTCTTTACCCCTTACCTCTCCCACAATTACCCTATCGGGGCGCATGCGCAATGAATTTTTTACTAAATCTGCTAAGGTAATCTCTTGATCACTCTCCAGACGAGAGCAATTCTCTTCTAAATCTGTATTTAACTCTAAGGTATCTTCAATAACCACGAGCCGTTGATTGGCTGGGATAAAACTAAAAAGGGCATTCAATAGAGTGGTCTTGCCTGCGCCCGGCCCCCCGGAGATAATAATATTTGCTGGCTTAACACCCAGGCCTTCCACATAAAGCCAAAATTGTGCAGCTAATTCTGCATTAATAGTTCCATTTTTAATTAAATCAACTATACTTAGTGTTGTTTCTTTAGCCCTGGTTATGGTTATCTGCGGACCAAAAGGAGAATATATAATATTAACCCTTCCCTTTGCTCCTGAAAGCTCAATATTATTTATCTTATTTATTGTTTTTCTTCCTGAGAAAATAATTAGCTTCTTTATAAATAAATCTAATTCTTCTCTGGAAGAAAAACTCTTGCCTGTCTTAAGCATGCCTACCTTAGTCTTATGGATATAAATCGGAGAGAGATAATTTATCATAATATCTTCGACATCGGGGTCAACCAAGAATTCCTCAATCAAGCTGTAGGATAAAAATTCTTTAAAAAATATATCCATATTCAGGTCTTTACATCTTCTAACAAATTTCTGGGCCTTAGGGGAATTATAAACTTCCAGAAATGCCTGAAAGATAATCTCTCGTTTAGCAACAGGGTCATGTAATAAAAGAATTTTACCTGTTAAATTATCCAAAACGGCATTTTCAATTTCTATTCTTTCTTTTTCCATTTGTAATTATAGTTGTGTAAGGGCAACGGCGCTGGAGCACATTAATCCAGCATCCGAAGTCCCGGTAAAAATTATAATTGAACCTCCACAACAAATCCCATTATACCAAAAATTAGCAAAAAAGATAGAAGAATTATTTCTGTTAGGAATGTCGCTTAGGACGATAGCGAAAACTCTACGGATCTAAAAGTGCGAATAGTATCGATTCGGAAGAATTGTAAAAGCCTTTTTATATCTCTCTAAATGTTTGGGATTATGTGTTCCGATTAATCTTGAGATTTCATTCGGACTTAATCGGGTTTTTTTAGCCACATTAACTAAAAATTCTTTCTGCTGACCTTTAAATAATTTTACTCTCATATATAAATTAGAGTTATTTAGGTGCCGGCGCCGAAATACATTATTTCGGCATCCGTTTTTATTTCGATTAATCGAAATAAAAACGGAGGGGGCGAGATTTGAACTCGCGAGACAGCTCTACGCCATCCAGCGGTTTAGCAAACCGCCGCACTCGACCACTATGCGACCCCTCCAGGACTACTTGACCCGTTTCTTCTTAAAAAATTCCTTCAATAAAGAGCTACACTCTTCTTTTAATACCCCGCCCTTGACTTTCAGGCGGTGGTTCAGTTTTTTATGCTTAACGATATTGGTTATTGAGCCGCAGGCGCCGGTTTTAGGGTCTTTGGCGCCGAAGTATAAATCCTTGACGCGCGCCAGCACCAGAGCCCCCGCGCACATGCTGCACGGCTCAATTGTAACATAGGCACTTGCCTGGTTCAACCACTTTGTCTTCAGGAAATTTGCGGCGCTGGTGAGCGCAATCATCTCCGCATGGGCAGTGGGGTCTTTAAGCCGCTCGACCTGGTTGTGGGCGCGGGCAATGATTTTACCCTGATAGACGATAACCGCGCCGACAGGAACTTCCTCTTCGCTAAAGGCCACTTTCGCTTCTTTTAAGGCCTCTCTCATATATAAAATATGTTTTTTGAGCACAATTTAATGCGCCTGGCTGGGATCGAACCAGCAACAACCAGCTCCGTAGGCTGATGCTCTATCCAATTGAGCTACAGGCGCGCTAATCTTTCCGGCTCCTGTAGCGAAATCCTCCAAAGATTTGGTGGAGGATGAGCTACAGGCGCGCTAATCTTTCCGGCTCCTGTAGCGAAATCCTCCAAAGATTTGGTGGAGGATGAGCTACAGGCGCGAAAATTATATTTGACCTCAGTAACGTATAGTATTATAGCAAAATTTGCTTAAAAAAGTAGAAGATTTTCTCTTCACAAATGGCTCAAAAGAAGTATTTCGCCTTGACTTCCTGGCATTTAGCGTGTAAATTAATCAGCGTGATGCGCTCACCCATACGATTAAGACCAAAAATAATAGCGCCTCGAGATAAAAAGATTGTTTTGGAAAATTTTATCTCGCTGTCTACCCTCCAGGGTCTCAACTATCTGCTGCCAATCCTCATTCTTCCATATCTTATCAGGGTAATCGGCCCTGAAAAATTCGGTTTAATCGCATTTGCGCAGGCATTCGTGCAATATTTCGTGATTCTTACGGACTACGGTTTCAACGTGTCTGCTACCAGGGAAATCGCGCTTTGTAAAACCGACAGGCAGAAGATGCATTCGATTTTCTCTTCGGTAATAACCGTAAAATGCCTCCTCTCAGTGATAAGTTTTATTATCTTTATTGCAATCGTCGCTAGCGTACCTAAATTCCGCAGCGATTGGCAGGTTTATCTACTTAGCTTCGGTGTAGTTATCGGCAATACGCTCTTCCCGGTGTGGTTTTTCTTAGGAAAAGAAAAAATGATTTATATATCCGGCATCAACATCGTCGGCGGCATACTTTATATTATATCCGTCTTTATGTTTATCCATAGCCCTGCGGATTACCTGTATGTGCCTCTGCTTAATTCTCTATTTTTTCTTTTTACTGGAATCCTGGGGCTCCATATTGCCTTCAGGAAGTTTAACCTGGAATACGTCTTTCAGTCATACAAAGATATTCAGCGCGGATTAAAGGCAGGGTGGAATGTCTTTGTTTCGATTGTCGCTATCAATGCCTATACAACTACCCGCATTTTTGCGGTAGGACTGCTTACCAACAATACCATCACAGGATACTATTCTATCGCTGAACGGCTCGCCAACTTCATCCAGGCATTCCCGCTGGATGCATTATCACAGGCTATATATCCGCGGTTAAACAAAATTTTTGCAAAAAATAAAAAGCGGGCAGTGCGGCTGATGCAGAAAATACAGAATTCCATTACGTTTACTTATCTAATAACAGTTCCTATCCTCTTCTTAATTACGCCCCTCATTGTAAGGATTGCTTGCGGAACGCTCTACACTCAAGTGAACATCGCCCTCAGATTATTGCTGGTATCGGTATTTTTCGTCTGCGCAAATGCCTTTAGGGTGCAATTTTTACTGATATGCGACAGAGCGGATATATATTCAAAACTGCATATTGTCGCCGCAAGCATCGGCCTGCCATTAATATTCCTCTTAACATTTTCCTTCTCATATGTAGGGACAGCCCTGTCAACAACGATTATTGAAGCTGGAATTATTATTGCAACATTGCGCTTAGTCAAGAAATTGACAGGGGATTTGAATATTAAAGGAAGGAACAATTTATTGCAGAATTAGATAATTTACCCACTATCCCAAAACCAACAAAAATAATTGTTTTATGACTCCTTAGAGTATGCGGCGTTATGCAAAATCTCTGTGAATGACAAAGGGCTTATTAGCCGGCTGTGGCTAACATAAAGTTAACCACTTTATCACTTACCTTATTTTGTTTCAAATAAGTTATAACTTCCGATGTTAGACGGTAAGTGGAATGTGTCCTTTGGATCTCGCTGATGATAACGTCATCGGGTACGCCTTTGGAAGCCATATCCACTATACCGGTAATAGCCAGGTAATTTGGGTTTGTTGCTTTCGCTGCTGTGTCCATCTTATCCCATTGATTACCAATCAGGCCGCCACTTAATGCCCCTAATGCTGCGCCGATTACCGCTCCTTCTGCACCGCGATGCATCTGCTGTCCAATTATTCCTCCTGCCCCTGCTCCAATCACGCCTCCTGCCAGTGCCCCAGTCTTTGTTTTAGGCCCCATACTTTCGCATCCAGCCAAAAGCAAAACTGTAGCCAAAAATATCGAAAACGTTATCTTCGTTTTCATTTTAGGCCCCCTTTCACCTTTCTACATATTAGACAACTACATTCTATTTCGTTCTCTAATCTTGTATGAAATGTATGAATAATATGATATATCATACTTATCTGGTTGTCAATACTTATTTCCTATATACAGTGGCGGAGAGGGTTTGAAGCGCCCCCCTTATTTCTTATTTTTTTCGCCAGCCCTTTTGCCTTCCTTCAAAAAGTATTACTCCAAGATCGTCAAGGATTAAGTGGTATTTTTCTAATAACGGTTTAACCCTCTCATCTTCTAATTTCCTTTTGTAATCAGCGCTTTCCCACAGATTTTTAGGATATTTAGCCGTAGCTTCTTTTAAAATTTCATATTCGATATCAAGATATTCATTATAGAAAAGCTTTCTTTTTTCCTCAGATAATTTAGTACCGTCGGAGGTCCCCTCCTGTCCTAATTTTTCTGCTTTCTTTAGCATGTTCTCATTTAACGTCTGGAATGATTTTGCTAAGATGCCCTCGGAAGAACTGGCAAATCTGATTAACTTTACTGCCTCTCTTATTTTTGGCTGAACTTCCTTAAATTCATCAGCACCACAAAAAGCTCCTATAATAATATAGGCATCCTCGCATGCGAAAACATAATTGCTTATTATTAAAGCACCGTTCGGAGTTTGATTGTAATAATAGTAACCCACTGTGTCTTTAGTCTTAATCTCTTCTGGCTCCAAAACTATCACCCCTTTGCTCCTTAGTTTTGCAATAGCTCCTTGAGCAAAAGACAAAGCTGGTTGTTTCTCTGGATTAGGCAGGACTGAAATATTGAAAAAGGGTGTTTCAAAATGTCCGGTTTTAATTGCACCTGAAGGATCATATTGCGAAAAAACTACCTTGTTCCTGCCGCCGATACTGGCGTGGTTAATCGCCATATACCAACCTTCGGGCGCTGGTATTGTAAAAGACGGTTTTTCGCTAGTATAATTAATATTTTGAATATATTTTGGAGAAAAAAATGTAAAATCTCCTGAAGCATCCTTGCTAAATGCTGGAATTGCTGCAATCCCAAAATATATAGCTACCAACAGAATTGCTAAGGTAATTTTAAGAATTATCAGGGAACTAGAAAATAATTTCATCACCCCTCCTCCGCTTGAGGCGCGGCGCCTATTGATAAAATAAATTACGTTGGTGCGCTAAAAATCATTCGAACACGATTATAAACGCACCGTTTGCATTTTCCTTGTAGGAAAATTTACTCGCTAGGCACTACGCTCGCTGCCTCGCTTGTCGCTCGGCTACGCTCGCTTTAGTGCCGTTTTTATTTTCCTTGTCGGAAAATTTACTCGCTAGGCACTACGCTCGCTGCCTCGCTTGTCGCTCGGCTACGCTCGCTTTAGTGCCGTTTTTATTTTCCTTGTCGGAAAATAAAAACGGTGTTCTTGTGACGAAGTCAGAAGTTTTTACCGCCAAAGTTTTGCACTAAATTTGCAATCTGTTGGTTAACTGCCTGCGTTTATCGTTCGAACTATGTTTAAAAAGGTTTAATCTTCACCGCGCCTTGGGGCGCTCCCACATCTCCCGGGCTCCGTTTGCCCTCGCTTGGGCTCGGGCAAACTGGGCGCTCGCTAGGCCGCTCGCTTCTTGCTAATTTTTGTGCGTGTTCGGCTCGTCTCGGCTGGCGGCTGGGTGGGGAGGCTGTCCGATAAACAAGTTTTAGAACCGTTTAAAAGAACAAATAATCTTATATGACTTTATCTCTTTCTGTTTCTTCCTATTTTTGTTTCTCCAAGCCGTCTAAACCGCCGGCAGC
>Ga0315279_10008971_pt1 | contig 12007 bp, 12 predicted proteins | sample YL17G06_20_MG_FD_203694 | JGI IMG/M metagenome (GOLD analysis project Ga0315279, IMG submission 203694) | Sediment microbial communities from Yellowstone Lake, YNP, Wyoming, USA - YL17G06_20 | ecosystem: Environmental > Aquatic > Freshwater > Lake > Sediment | place: USA: Wyoming | collected...
TGCCAGCAGAATGGATTCGTCGAGGCCGCTTCGTTCAATATCATCAATCTTCGCCCGACGTTGGTGATGGGAGACGGCAAGGTGTGCGACGAGAGCGGCTGCGGCGGCTTCTCGCGCATCGTTTGCGCCGGCCGGTCGTCCGGCCCTGAGGTGAACAACCCGCCCCCGGAAAGTCCGCCAAGCGTCGGCACCGGAACGAGGGAGAAAGTGTTCGTCGATCCCAAGCTGAACGGGCGTTATATCAACAACTGCCTCACCTGGGCTACGAACTGCGGGAAGCCCGCGGCAGATTATTTCTGCCAGCAGAATGGATTCGTCGAGGCCGCTTCGTTCAATATCATCAATCTTCGCCCGACGTTGGTGATGGGAGACGGCAAGGTGTGCGACGAGAGCGGCTGCGGCGGCTTCTCGCGCATCGTTTGCGTCGGCCGTCCGGCCCTGAGGTGAACAACCCGCCCCCGGAAAGTCCGCCAAGCGTCGGCACCGGAACGTACGTGGGGCCGATGGAAGCGAACACGGACATGATGGGCCTCGACATCCGAAGCCTCGACCTGCAAGTGGCCGATCCTGTCGCGTGCCAGGCCGAGTGCCTTCGCACGCCGGACTGCTATGCGCCACGTGCTCTGCCGTGGCACAGCTCGAGCATCCGAGCCTCGCAGTGTTATTTTGCCGAGGCTGATGTGCGCTGCACTTGCCGGGAATCACATTAAAAAATTGCGGCCGGTCTGCGGCGGCGGGCGGGGCTGGAAAGGATCCCGTCCCCGGCACGCCCGACTTTCCAGATGTCGGAGAATACGATCCACCACGCGCGGGTCCGTAATCACCGAGACGATCTTCATTTTGCCGCCGCAGGGACACAGCATGGGGTCGACTTCGAAGGATGTCGTTTCATACTGCACCTCCTGCAGTATTTGCGGCAAAGTCTTCCTGGCTCGGTGCCGGCTTGATGTTCTGCCTGTCTGTTTTCCCCATGTTCATTTCGCCATCCGGGGGATAATAAAGCCACTCGTGATAATCGCTGCACCGGCACGCCTGGAGGATGCCCTTCCTGCGCCAAGCCCTAATGACCCTTTCGGACTTTTCTAGTTTGGACGCCATTTCTTTCGTCGTCAACAGTCCGGCAGCGAGCAGGTGTTGCTTGTGGCTCTTGGAGCCCCTGGCATACTGAACCCAGCGCAGACTCCTCAATGTGAAGGGTCTTCCGGCACCGGTTCGGAGCCCACGCTGATTGAGAATGGCCACGGTCTCCACGTCCGTATGATGCTCTTGCAGGGCATCGATTTGAGCTATCCCCGGGATTACGCGGACAGGATCAGGATACTTTACGGCGGCTCGGTGAAGGCCCAGAACATCGATTCGCTGATGGCCCAGCCGGACATCGACGGCGCGCTGGTCGGCGGGGAAAGCCTGAAGGCCGACAAGTTCCTGCGGGTGGTCCATTTCCAGGAAGTGCTGGCCAGGTAATTAAGCTCCGGGGACACCATTCTGATGGTGTCCCCGTGCTCAAAGGTGCTATGGAAGATACGCTGGTAAAAGAGATAGTCGAGGACCTGAAGCTGCGGGCCGAGCGTTCGAAGACGCCGGTGCCCATCGGCGTCTCGAACCGCCACGTCCATTTCACCAAAGAGGATTTCAAGGCCGTGTTCGGCGCGGACGCCGAGCCGGCCCTTTACCGACAGCTCCGCCAGCCGGGCTTCTGGGCCGCCAACGAGCAGGTGACCATACAGGGCCCCAAGGGCGCCATAAAGAACGTGCGCATGATAGGCCCCTACCGGACCTACACGCAGGTGGAGGTCTCGCTGGGCGACTCGAAGGTCCTGGGGCTTGAGCCGCCGATAAGGGACTCCGGCAAGCTGGACGGTTCGCCGGGCATAAAGATCACCGGGCCGAAAGGGTCCATCGAGATAAAGCGCGGGGTCATTCTTTTACGCGAGGTAGACGAGCAACTGATGAGGCGCGTTTTTTCGATCGGCGTTTTTTCGATCGACGTTTTAGCATGCCCCCGATGCGGCGGCCGCATGAGAATTCTCTGCGCGATTCATCCACCCGAGGCCATTCGCAAGATACTCGATTGCCTCGGCATCCCATCCAGACCGCCGCCGATTGCCCGCGCAATACCGGAACGCGAGGTAGACGAGCATGACTTTTATTGAGCAGGAGAGACCAAATCCGTTGCTTCAGGCAGAAGTGTGGGAGATTTCCTTATCCGATGCCATCGATTTGGCATAAAATCCCGTTCGTGATCGGCTTGAGTTTCGGGCAGTTGCGGCAGCCGGCGCGAAGTTGACATAATCACCCCATATCAGAAGTAGTGCCGGCTATCCCAGCCAGGCTCCGATCCAAAACGCGTTTATTTGGGCTATCCGCTCATAGCCAACGTGATCCATGCGTTCGTCCATGGCGTTGCCCGGCTTGCGGTTGACAATCACATCAAGATCGGGTGCTCCATCGAAGATTTCCTGGATCTGGGTTTGGACACCCTCTTCTCCGGCCTCCGCGGATGGAGAGCGCAAACCGCGCACGCGCCGCGATCCACAGGTTGAGATTCTTGCGTAGCCCGGGTTGAACCGGAACTATCATGTCTTTCAATTTCGAGGGGAGGACTCCATGTCCATGAAAATACCGGCGGTCATTTTATTTTTCCTGTCCCCGCTGGTCGCCGAGTTTCTGCTTGGCAACCTTCCCATTACTATGTTGCCGGCCCTGCTGGTCCTGGCGCCTTTCTATGGCGGCGGGGCATTGCTGATACGCGAAGCCGTGAGACACACCCGGCGTGGCTGGCTGAGCATTTTTCTTCTGGGCCTGGTTTACGGCATATTTGAAGAGGCTTTCACCACACAATCCCTGTTTAATCCGGATTACCTGAAACTCAACCTGCACCTTCTGGACCCCGCGTACATTCCCGCCCTCGGCATTGGTGCCTGGTGGACCATTTTCGTTCTCACGTTGCACACGGTGTGGAGCATCGCTACCTCCATTGCGCTCGCCGAGGCCTTGGTCCCAGATCAGGCCACCACGCCGTGGCTCGGCCGGATCGGAATTGTCGTGTCCGGGGCTCTGTTTGTTTTCGGCGCAGTGGCAACGACTTATCTGACGCTCAAGCACGACCGCTTCGTTGCCTCTCCCTGGCAGTTTGCGTCGGCAGCGATCCTCTGTGTTGCGCTGACGGTGGCAGCTTTCCGGCTGCCGAAGTCAATATCAGCCCACCCGTCCGGATGGGTGCCAAATCCATGGCTTGCCGGCACTGGCGCGTTGGCTACCGGCTCTTGTTTCATGCTCATCCCCCAGAAATGGGGCTGGGGAGCAGTGGCTGTGTACATGATTCTGGATTTTTTGATGATTGCAGCGGCATTCCGATGGTCACAACGAGAGGGATGGGCCGGCCGGCACCGCCTGGGGCTGGCCGGCGGGGCCGCGCTGGCGTATGCGTGGCACGCCTTCCTGCAGCCTCCCGTAATCGGCGGCGGCGGTCGGACGATTATCCTGATTGGGAACACAGTGTTCGCACTCGGCGCGCTGGTTCTCCTCACCATCGCGGCCCGGCGGCAAACTCATCCTTTACCACGGTAACCCGTTGGTACCAATAGGTCCGTAGTAGTGGGAATCGTTGCACTTTCGGCTTCTTCCTGTTAGGGTCAGGAACCATTTGTGACGTGCTGATATCGCTGCTCGCCGGGCTCGCCACTACTTTTCGGACACGAGCCTCACTACACCTCGAGATCGTCGCTCTCCGGCACCAACTGGGTGTTCTCCAAAGGGCAGAGCACCGACGACTCAAGCTTCAAAAACTGGAGCTGCTCCTGTGGATAATCCTCCTTCGCTTCTGGCCTGACTGGCGCAAGGCCCTCATGTTCATCAAACCCGAAACGGTCATCGGGTGGCACCGAAGAGGGTTCCGGCTCTATTGGAATTGGAAGAGCCGCCAGGGACGCATCGGCCGACCCGGAATCCCGAGAGAGATCCGCGAGCTGATCCGCGAAATGAGCACCACGAACGTGCTTTGGGGAGCGCCGAGACTGCACGGGGAACTGCTGAAGCTTGGGATCGCGGTGTCTCAGCCAACGGTTGCGAAGTATATGGTGAAGCACCGGAGGCCGCCTTCGCAGACGTGGCGGACGTTTCTGGAGAACCATCTCAAGCAGATGGTGTCGGTGGACTTCTTCGTGGTACCGACGGTGAGTTTCCGGATCCTGTACGTGTTCCTCGTCTTGGCTCATGAGCGCAGACGGGTGCTGCATTTCAATGTGACGGAGCATCCGACTGCCGAATGGACGGCAGCTCAGCTCATACAGGCCTTCCCATGGAACACAGTGCCGAGGTACCTGCTCCGAGACCGTGACCGCATTTATGGCGACGCTTTCCGGATGCGGACGGCGAACATGGAGATCAAGGAAGTGCTCACCGCCCCTCGGTCTCCTTGGCAGTCACCGTATGTCGAACCCCTCATTGGCTCGATTCGCCGCGAATGCTCGGATCACGTGGTCGTCATGAATGAGTCCTCGCTGCGGCGGCAGATTGCCTGCTGCCTCGACTACTATCACGGTTCCCGCAGTCATCTTTCGCTTGGGAAGGACGCTCCAGATGGAAGAGCCGTTGAACCGCCGGAGCTGGGAAGGATCGTCGCGATGCCACAAGTCGGCGGGCTTCACCATCGATACGAGCGTAGAGCCGCCTGAACCTCTGGAGACCACCGATTTGACTGCATCAAACATGCCTGCGGGAAGGGGACAAGTCCATCTAGATGTCAGACAAGTGATCGCTTAATGTCAAGACGATGATCGGTGCCCAATCCTTCGCCAGTTCCGAGGCCCGCCGGAGCGAGCCAATTTGATCCAATTCGACTTTTCAGTACGGACAGGCCGACCTTCTCATCTCATCTATCCGCCTGGACGGCAGAACCAATGAATCGCCTTGAAACCGCTGGGAGTGATCAGTGCGTCTTTCTATGCGTCGGAGTATGAACGCGGCCGGCTGGCTGCAGGGTTGCTTTTCAATGTCCGCCGGTAGGTCGGGAAAATCTGCCACAAATCTCACGAATTACACGAACGATTCGGTCTGCCGGTCAGAGGGCCGGCGCATCATTGATGGTCATCTCAGGAAGCTTGAACTTCGTTCGGAAGGTATTTCTCCCTGACCTGAAGTGCAGAGTGACCTCTTTATCTGCGGGGTTCAGAGTAGGTGACCCGCCGGCCTGTTTGGGGAACAGCAGGACCAGCGCCCTCTGGAGGCCCGAAGGAAGTATTGCATTGGCCAGCGGGATACGAACTCCGCCCTTCTTTTCCAGAAACGTCTCTTCCTTCAGTTTCTGAATCACCTCTTCCTTGTCGGCGCGAGGATCCCACCTCCAGCCAATCACCATAAGGTCGTAATAGGGACTCTCAGGATAATTGAGAAGCTTGTCCAATTCTGCCTGGGGCGGATTGGGATTGCGCAGAGTCATGCTGCGGGCCATTGCCTGGCGCACGGGTTGTGAATACCAGACAACAAGCATCTGAGCAGTTCTGGACGGCGCCGTGTCTTCGGACGTGCCGCGGCCGCCACCGACGCCGCTGCCCGTACCTCCCCCTCCGATCCCACCGCCGACTCCGACGCTGGGGATTCCCTCCGCACCCATGCCGCCGCTTCCCATTCCGGCGCCGCCGCGCGAACCTCCGCCGCCCCGCCTGCCGAAGCTGCCCTGGCTGCCGCCCGGCGTGCCGAGGCTGATGGTGATGACCTTACACCACGGGGAATGTCTGAGGAGGGTTTCAACCTCCTTTTCGGTCCATTCTGTAAAGGGTTTTGCGACCCAGAAGGCCTTGTTCCCGGCCTCTGCAAAGATGCAGCAGAGCGCCAGCGCCAGAATGCCGAGACTGCAACGGGTACGTATCATTCGAACCTCCCGCTGTTGAATTCTCGCTAAGCCTGGGATCCTTCGCGTTCCTTGGCATCCTGGTGGGCCTTTAAAGGCCGACCGCACAAAGAACGCGAAAAATCTCAAAGGTCTTCATTTGCGTTGCGGCGCGCGATTTCGTTCATGCCTTCGCCAGTTCGGCGCCATGGGCCTGGATCTTGCGGACGGCAGCGATGATGTGATCGAGGTCGCCCCGTTCGGCCAGGAGCATGTTCTGCGTCATCGCAACGGTCCTCTCGCACACCTGCCGGTTGCCCTTCAATTCCTGGAAACTGTCGCGATAGGCTTTCAGCCGCTGCGCGCTGAAGAGACGCTTGAATCCGCGCGAGGCGATTGCCTCGTCGATCAGGCCGTCGTAGTACTGTTCGTGATACACGTCGGAGCAGGGGATGCCTTCGGCGGAGAGCGCTTTCATGAACTTGGCACGTGAGAGGCCGCTGAACTGCCGCGCGTCGTATCGGAAGGGATAGAGATGCCAGACCGCACGGCTGTTTTCCGGGAGGCGCACGGGCTGGATGCCCGATATCTCCTTGAGGTTGGCGCTCAGGTAGTCGGCGCTCTCGCGGCGGCGCGCCGTCTCAGCCAGCAACTTGTCGAACTGCTGCATGAGGATAACGGCCTGAAAATGCTGCATGCGGTAGTTGTTGCCGCGCGTGAAGAAGCCGTTGCCCCTGAAGTTACCAACCGAGTGCCCGCAATTGTGATAGGCGCTGCACCGATCGATGAGGTCGGCGCTGTTGCTTGTGATGGCGCCCCCCTCGCCCGACGGCAGGTGTTTGGATTCCTGGAAGCTGAAGCAGGCCAGATCGCCGAGTGTGCCGCATTTGTGTCCTTTATATTCGGCGAGCCACGCCTGACAGGAGTCTTCGATGACCGCGAGCTTGCGCTTTTTGGCGATGGCGTTGATCGGATCCATGTCGCAAGGCAGGCCGAATATGTGGACCGGCATGATGGCGCGGGTGCGTTCGGTGATACGGCCTTCGATCGTCACCGGATCTATCGTCAGCGTGGCCGGGTCAGTGTCGGCAAACACCGGGAGGGCTTTACTGGTCAAGATCGAGTTGTATGTCGCGATGAATGTGTAAGGTGAAACAATCACCTCGTCGCCCGCGTCCACGTCCATGACGTGCAGGCTGACGATGAGCGCGGTGGTCCCGCTGGCGGTGGCGAGGCAGCGCCTGGCGCCGAGCAGTGCCGCATAGCCCGCTTCAAACTCCTCCACCTGTTTGGCCGAGCCCCGGAACCATTTGCCGCTGCGCAGCACCTTGAGGACTTCGGCTTCCCACTGCTGCCGCCACACCGGCCAGACTTGCCAACCGGTCTTGTGTACGGGTGTGCCGCCGAGAAGGGCGGGCTTCTCCGTGGCCGCTGTGGCGATAACCGGGGCGCCGGCGGTGGCCAAAAACGGCGCAACCCTGGACAAACGAGAAGAGATTCCGGCACCTGCAACGGCGGTGGTTCCAAGAAACTGTCTACGATTCATGTCCATAGTAATCTCCATCACAAGATGGTTTGCCGCGCGCTACTCAGACAAGGCATTCCTCCATCAGCCAAGACAGGCCTGAGGATAGCCCCTCTCGCGGCAGCAAGGCAATCTCTCATTTCCGGCGCGGCTGACTTGAAAAAATCGGTGACAGGCTACTCTTTCCCCAATTTCACCTGAGCGTTTCCACTGGTGGTAGACACACCAAATCGGGGAAAGAGTAGCCTGTCACCGATTTTAAATCAGACGGCCGCGATGTATTGCTGATCAGCGATCTTCGGGATGCGATACGCTCGGTATCCAGCGATCGGGTCGTGCTTGCAGGCCGTATTCCGGCAAGCTCTCTGGCCCCGGGCAAATATAACCTGGAGATTAGCGTGACAGACAGGATTGCAAACAAGGCCGTCTCCTCCAGCGCTGAATTCAGAATGCTCAATCCCTGATCTTCTTCCGGGTAACGTGTGAACCCAAAAGCACTCAGAAGAGAGAGTCAGAGGGCAGAACCGCGTAGGTACTGAAAGCTGTACGTTGAAATCGGCGTGAGTCCGTGTTAATCCGCGGGCTGTTTTTTTCTTCCTTCCCAGCTTCAACCACCCCTATCCGGTTGGAGATTTGACCTGGGTCCGCTCGGAATACATGTCGATGCATGGAGTCGTCCGTAGCTCCTGGCTCAAAGAGAGCCGTGTTTTCCGGTTGAACGTGACCGTCCCGGCGAATGCAGCGGCCACGGTATACATGCCTGCAAGACAAGTAGACCAAGTCAAAGAAGGCGGCAATCCAGTTGCCAAGGTGGCAGGAGTGAGACGGCTGCGGAATGAGAACGACAGAGTCGTACTGGAAATCGGTTCCGGCAATTATGCATTCGAAGCGCCTCGTCAGGATCGAAGGACGGGCTACTCACCCGTCCGAAACAGGGATCGCATGGGTTTGGCAAGGGTTGTCGCGTCAGCGAGTTGCAGTTCGGCTGAGTTTTTTGACCGTACGGGATACGAGGCTTTTCGGATAGACAGCTGGGGCAGCGGAGACAAAAAGAGGGAACATCCCCAATTCGCCAATTCGAATTTGCACCAATTCGCATGGAGTCGGGAGGGATTGCAGCGCGATCGGCTTGGTGCGGCGCGCTAGTACCCCTTCTGTTTATCGACTACATATATCAGCGTTTCGCCTTTCCCGAAGCGCCGCAGGTTTTCTTTGAAAAGAGCCATATAGCGTGCATGTTCCCCATCCGACCGGCCGGCGATATGGGGAGTGAGGATGACGTTTTCGAACTTCCAGAGCGGGTGCCCGGCAGGCAGCGGCTCTACGGGATCGGTCACGTCCACTCCTGCGCCCGCAATCTGTTTTGCTTCGAGCGCTTTTACCAAGGCATCCATGTCATAGAGCCTGCCGCGCGAAACGCAGATGAAGTAAGAGGTTTTTTTCATCAGCCCGAACTCCCGCGCCCCTACCATTTTCGCTGACTCGGCTGTGCTGGGAGCTGCAATGAAGAGAACGTCAGCCTCAGGAAGAACCTCGTCCAGACGGTCGGGTGGATGCCACTGATCGAGCCACATTGTGGGAGCTACCATTTCCCGAGGGTCCAAGCCAATGACGCGCATCCCGAAGCCCTTCGCCCTTTGGGCGATGTTTGTTCCGATGCCTCCCATTCCGACAATGACAGCGATTTTATCCTTGAGTTCGATCGGATGGTACTCTGATCTAAGCCACTCTTCCTTAGCTCTCCGGGGAATGATGCGGTAGAGTTCGCGCGTTAAAGACAAAAGCATTGCAAAAGCGTGATCGCCGATCTCAGGTCCCTGTGTGATCTTGCAGTTCGTGAGGACGACCTGGCTATTCTTCAATTCGGGGAAGAGAGTGTTTTCGACCCCCGCCATCTGGACCTGGACCCACTTGAGTTTTTTGGCGGCCCTGAATATTTCCGGATTGATCGTACCAATAATGCCGTCCGCGTCTGCCACTTCTGCCATCATTTTGGACCTGTCTTCCGCAACGACAAGATTGATGTCGGGCGCCGCAGTCCGAAACTCGGCGAGTTCCTTTTCCCCGATCCGCGAGTAAGACGGCCCCAGGGATGTGATAACGACCTTTTTCGTTGTCTGCGCGATGCAAAACGGGGCAATGAGAAAAACAATCACTCCTGGAATAAAAGCCCTTCTCATTTGTTCCTCCTTGAAGTGTCAGCTTTCAACCGAAGAACGGCTCTCTTCAACTCCCACGCTCACTGACTTTTACCGGTGGCACCACTCTAACTTTTGGGTCGATTGGGCGGGAATTCACCTTGGACCGCCGTTTTCATGTTGTTCGAACGAATGTATTTTTGAGGCCCTGGATTGAACGCTTCGCCGAGGTATAAATTGCCCTGTGCATCGGCACATATGCCGTGGAGCATATTGAATCTGCCGGGCATGTGACGATCGCCTCTGGGACAGGTGGGGAATGCCCAAATCTGCAGGATCTTCCCCTCAGGATTGAATTTGAGGGCAATCTGATCCTGCTGAAGCCTGCCGGCTGTAATATCGCCATAGCTTTCCAGCCTGATCGGAGAGCAGCCGCAGGTCCAAATCTCGTTGCCTGCAGTCGGAATCAGAGGCCAGGGAAGGATCAAATCGCGCCAGATGTCCAGAAGTTTGCCGCTGAAGTCGTACACTTTGATGCGTATATTTCCACGGTCGACGACATAGAGATTTTCTCTTAGGTGGCAAATAGCGTGCGGATCGATAAAATCCTCCGGCCCGACGCCGACTTTTCCCCAAGCCTTAACGAACTTTCCTTCAGTTGAGTAATGAACGACGCGCCTATTGCCATATCCATCGGATATGAATACGCCCGCAGTCGTGACGGTCATATCGGTGGGGCGGTTCAGGTGGATATCGTCCGCACCAGGCACGTCGAGTGTTCCGATAGTCCGGAGAACGTTGCCGTTCTGGTCGCATTTTTGTATTACGTGGCGGTTTGTGTTGGCAATCCACACATTTCCAGCCCCGTCGAACCTGAACGAATGAAGATTGTAAGGCCCTTTCTCCCTGGTCTGAAAAAGCGTGGGTCCTTTTTCCGAAAAGAGCTTCGGGCTGTCCCATGCCCTGATGAAATTACCCTTGAGGTCGAATATCATCATGGCGGGAAACGCACGATTTGATACCCAGATCTGTTGTTTGCTGTCGATCATGACGGCGGGATTGCCTGCCCATGTACCGAGCGATTCAGGTTTTTGAGGCCAGGCCGCATCCAGTTCGTACCTTGTTACCGGCGACGTTCCTGCGGAAGAAGCTCTTAGTGGTTGCGGTTGCGCCTTGGCGGAAGAAAACGACGCGAGAGTGGAAGCCATGGTGAGTCCAACCAGTTTCTGGCCGGTTTGATGAAGAAAGTCCCGCCGCGGGGGTTTGTTTTCTGTTTTTCCCATAGTTACTTCCTTTTTTGAACTGCGCGCTGAACTTGTCCCACAACATCGGTCCGAAACAAAGGCATTGTCAACAAAAAAGGGCCAGTATCCGGACATCAGTATCTGTGGATCTGACATTTGTCATGGTGGAACTTTGCGCTGTGGGCGAAAACCTTCGCGGCCATCCAAGCGCGCGTAAACAAGGGCTCCGTGAGATGGGAAGACCGATGTCTTGATTATGGACGGTAGTTGGTGCAGAGTGCCTTAAACCGCACGGCGACTGGTCCATCCGGGGCCAAGAGAAGCCCGATCAGCAACCGCGATTATCCGCTGACGTGGGAGCAAGACGACAGTCAGGCGAACTATTCCGGGCTGGCCGCGCTGGATAAAATCTATGTCGAGAAGAAGCTCTCCGCGCCCCACGCCTGGCACGCGGCCGAGGTCTTTCTCCACGCGTTCACACTAGCCAGATGAGTCTCATGCTTCCTCTCGCCAGGATCGCCACAGTCTGGATATGCACTGGTCGCCGCAGTTGATGTCGAGCCACTTCGCTGAGGGGCCGACATAGTGGGTGGGGTAGCAGTTCCCCACCTGGATGCTCCTCCCCTCGCCGGCGAGAGTCAGGGTGTTGTTCTCGGTGACGGAGTAATACATGGCCTCCTTCTGATAGCCGGCGTAAACGCGCATCGGCTCTCCGAGGACACCTTGGCGGAGCATGCTCACAATGCACATGACCTCGCGGAAGTAGCAGTAATTCTCGAGGATGGCGCAGTGGCGGTTGGCCTGCCCGGCAGCTTCGACCATCTGCCAGCATTCCTCGACGGTCTGGGCGGCTGGGACCTCCATTGGAGGGCCGCCGGCCATTGGCCGCGTGTTGACGTGGTTGAGCACTGCTTTGCGTCCGTGGATGGAAATGGCCTCCAGGCGCCGGTCCCAAGCCGCAGCAAGATCGCGCCCGCCACGGCCCCGGCTGCCGCCGCTCATGGCCGCAGCCCATGCATCGGCAGTCGCAGGCTCGTCGATGATGTTCACGTCCGCGGCGGCAATCCGGCCTTTGAGATCGGCTTCACTGAACACGGCGAAGATTACGAGATAATCGCCCGTTACGTCGACCGTGACCTTCTTCAGAGCGGCTGGCTCGTCGGGGAAGAGACCCTGGCCAAGAAGGCGGCAATGGTCTCGGCAAAACTTGGTGAGGGCAAGGTAATCCTCATCGGGTTCCGGACCCAGCATCGAGCCCAGACCCACGGCA
>Ga0315279_10008974_pt1 | contig 12005 bp, 5 predicted proteins | sample YL17G06_20_MG_FD_203694 | JGI IMG/M metagenome (GOLD analysis project Ga0315279, IMG submission 203694) | Sediment microbial communities from Yellowstone Lake, YNP, Wyoming, USA - YL17G06_20 | ecosystem: Environmental > Aquatic > Freshwater > Lake > Sediment | place: USA: Wyoming | collected...
CATATCAAAACCTATACCGTTATCTTTAACATAAAATTGAATATGATCCTCTTTCTGCTCACTTCCAATCTCAATTCGAGCCTTTTCACGATCGATAGTGAATTTAACTGCATTTTGAAGAAGATTAGAAAAAACAACCTTTAGCATTTCTTTATCCGCTTCGACCTCTTCTAATGGATTAACAATAAATTCAATGTCTCTATCCGGTTCGACATCACGATACGCCTTTACAAGATCATTAACGATATCTTCAACATTTATCTTCTCGTATTTTATCTCGCTCCTGGTGGCCCTTGAGAAACCCAGGAGATCATCGATTAACTGGCCCATTTTTCGAGCTCCTTCACTAATTCGATTTAGATAATGTCGCATCTCCTCGTCAACTTTATCTCCATGTCTATCTATTAACACTTGGGCGAAACCACTTATAGCCCGAAGTGGTGCACGAAGGTCATGAGAGACAGAATATGCAAAACTGTCCAGATGTTCGTTTATCATCTCAAGATCCTTTGTACGTGTTTTGATTTTTTGATACGTTTCATTAAGTTTATGTTCCATCTGCTTGCGTTCGGTGATGTCCCGGATGTTGCACTGGATCACCTTCTGGTGGTCCACCGCATAGATGTTGCTGACGAACTCTACCTCGACCCGCTGCCCATCGGCGGTTTTCAGCGATAAATCCTTGTAGCGGATATATTCCTGTTGTTGCAATTCTATAAATTTGTCTTTGTCGGAGGCGATATCCTTGATCAATCTCATTTCCCAGATTACCTTTCCCAGGAACTGTTCTTTTGAGAAACCCAACATCTCGATCAAGAACGGATTCATGTCTATGATTATCCCGGTCTCGGCATCGAGGATCATAATTCCGTCTTTCGTCGACTCAAAGAGCCGACGATACCGAATCTCCGAAGCTCTCAGCGCCTCCGCCTGCTTGCGTTCGGTGATGTCTTCAATGGCGAGCAGGATCATTTCGGTCTTGTTAGTCTCTCTGTATATCCGGCGGGCATTCAAGATCATTATTCGCTTGCCAAGATGAGGAAAATCATACTCAACCTCAAAGTTGTCGAAAGAAGTGTTCTTGGGTAGAATCTCCTCCAAAAGCTCTTGTAGCTTTGGAATATTCCATTGCTGATTACCTATGTCGTAGACCAATTGTCCCTCAGTCTCCTCGGGTTTCGTTTTGAAGGTCTGGTAGAAAGCACGATTGGCTGAGACTACTTTTAGGTCGGCATCAAGCACTATTAAAGGCTCTCGAATCGTCTCCACAATGCTTTCAGCGTATTCACGAGCATCCTGGACGGTTCGTTCTTTCTGCTCGAGGTCAGTGACATTCTGCATTAAATCCCCCTCCAAAACATCTTAGTAGCAAATTCCCACCAAATAAAGACGTTAATTTATTGTTCATCTATTATCCCATCCAAGTAGGGCAAATACGTAATTTTTAACAATTACAATCGTAATTGCCATACGTGAATAATTTTTTAGGTATATAATATCTGCGCAAGAAATTCAGTAGAGCTATTCTAAAAAACAAACGATTTCTAATCTTTATAAGAGCAAGCTAGATAGAGTATGTTTTGTATAATTTTTCTATAAACCTAAAAAAAATATTTAGTACTGATGGCCATAAACGGTTTTTTCCTTAACAGCACCTGATAAAGCCCAACCTGTTGCCTTCGCAAACTGATTAAAATCTACAGATTTATGTATATAACAATCAATACCTAAGGAATGAGAATCTAAAATTCGGAAATAAATTTGTTTATCTAACTGATGGTATGAAAGCTATTAGGTAGAGTTCGTATTTTTTTGTTTCGATGTTCCTATTGGCGCTCCATCGCTAGTTTAATGCTCTTTTTAGATTAGGTTCTGAATATTTGCATGGAAACGACGTAAAATTCCAACAGAAATTTTAGTTACATGATCATGTATCATAATATTGATTTTTATTACACGTTCATAGAAACCTTTATAAATAAATAAGCTTTTCTAACAGTATATGAGAGAATCCATACAACGATGGAATATCTGGTGGGAAAACCCACAAGAAATAAAAAAATACATCGGCACGGAACGAACAACATTATTACAGATACAAAGGGGACTTGAAATCCCACATATCAAAGACATCATCGGAGTAAGGAGATGTGGAAAAACTATTCTTATTTATCAGATAATATCTAAACTAATGAAAGATAATATCGATGTGAAAAATATACTTTATTTAAATTTTGATGATCCTGAATTGACAGATCTTGAAGAGACAATAAAAACTTCTTTATATATAAATCCAGATATCTCCCATGTTTTTTTCGATGAAATCCAGAATATCAAAGAATGGGAAAAAACAATACGCGTGTATTACGATAGGAAAAAATTCAAGCAGATATTTGTTTCAGGCTCTTCTGCGTCTTTAATCTCAAGAGATATTGGAAAAACACTTACCGGCAGACATATCACAACAATTCTTACACCTTTTTCTTTTCAAGAATATTTGCAACAACAAAAAATAGAGAAACCGACAGCTATCTCAAACAGAGAAAAAGTTATGCATTATCTTGAAAGTTATCTGAAAAACGGCGGTTTTCCTGAAACAATTGGGACAGATCAATTGCTGTCAAAATCCATCCTTTTAGATTTGTACAATGACATACTTTCAAGAGACATTGTCTCACGTTTTGAAGCAGATTTGGACATCGTGAAAAAAATAGGGTACTACTTGATGACAAACATCGGTGTTCTTTTTTCCTATAATAGCGTAGCCCGAGCATTAAATCTACACTATGAAACCGTAAAAAAATATGTTCCTTATTTTGAAGAAGTGTTTCTCTTCTACGTTATTCCTTTTTTTTCATGGAAAATAAAAACGACAATAAAAAAAGATATGAAATGCTACTCGATAGACACGGGTTTAAGAAATACTGTGTCATTTAAATTTTCAGACGATTTAGGAAAACTATCAGAAAATATTGTTTTAATAGAATTAAAAAGAAGAAATAAGGAAGTATATTTCTGGAAGGGGAAACGCGAAGTAGACTTTATCGTCAGACAGGACAGTAATCTTACTGCAATTAATGTAACCTTCACTGATGAAATCGCTCCGAGAGAAAAAGAAGGTTTGCTAGAATTTAAAGAAAAATACAAAAATGTCCATTTAGCGATCATTACAAAAGAGCTAGAACAGACAGATGCCGATGGGATACAGTATATCCCTTTATGGAAATGGCTGCTCGGTTGAATGTAAAAAAACGATTTCAATGCTATATTGATGTTATTATACAGAAAGGATATTCTTACGGGTGGATATCACAGAATTAGCGATCAATGAAGCTTTTCACCCGAGTAAATAGAGCTACATGTGTATTTTTTTTAAAGGCCGTCCTACAAGAGAAAAGTGCCGCAGCGGGGATATAGACTTACAGTTAAATCCCCATAAAAAAAAAATTAGTAATGATAGCCATAAACGGTTTTTTCCTGAACAGCACCCGATAAAGCCCAACCCGTTGCCTTAACAAACTGATTAAAATCCACAGATTTATGTATATAACAATCAATACCTAAGGAATGAGATTCTACCCAATCCGTCTTCTTTTCAGAAGCTGTCAAGACAACAATAGGTATATTTTTTACCTCAGGATGTTCCCTAATCTTTTTTAGGAATTCAAGACCATCCAACCGAGGCATATACAGATCAAGAATAATCATATGCGGTCTGTTAATCAGAGGGGAATCCTCATCATCGAGACCAAATAAATATTCCAAGGCTTCAATACCGTCTTTTGCATAATGAATTTTACAATCTGCAATATTTTTATTCTGTTCAAGCGCCATCATTACCAATTCAGCATCATCAGGATTATCCTCTACCAACAATATTTCTACACTAGCTTCTTTCATTTTTTATCATCTCCTTTCGTTGAAGAATCTACAAGAGGAAACGGAGCACATAACAAAACTCGCCCATACTTGGTTTCTTGCACAGAACCTCCTACATTCACCAGATTTACCGCATCGACAATTTGATCGGATTTCAGAGGCTTTTCTATATACTGCATAACACCTAAAGAAAGAGCATTTGTCCAATCCATCCAATCTTTCGAGCCTGTTAAGACAACAACAGGAATATTTTTTGCCTCTGGATGTGATTTGATTCTTTTCAGTACCTCCAACCCATTTATCTTTGGTAAGGCAAGGTCAAGAAGTATCAACTTTGGACGACGTTTCAGAGGAGTATCTTCATCTATTTCATCAGCAAAACCAAATATGTATTCCAAGGCTTCCACCCCATCCCTTGTAACATGTATCATGTTTTTTGCAATATTGCCATTCTTTTCAAATGCCAAAGATGTCAACTCAGCATCATCAGGATTATCCTCTACCAACAATATTTCTTCCTTATTTGGTGTTTTCTCTTCCATTTCACCTACAGCGAATTCTTCTTTTTCAATAACGCCTAATGCAATCAGACTTGTCGCCTCGACAAACTTATCGAAATCACCTGACTTATGTAAAAAACATTCAACTCCTAAAGAATATGAATCTGCCCAATCATCCATATCTTTCGAACCCGTCAAGATTACAACAGGTATCTTTTTCGCTTCTGGATGCGACTTTATCTTTTTTAGCAAATCTAACCCGTCTAGCTTAGGCAACTTCAGATCTAGAAGGATTAACCCAGGACGGTGGTTTAAATGAAGAATAGCTTCGGCTCCCGATACAAAAAGATATTCCAAGGCCTCAACGCCATCCCTTGCAACATGTATCTGACTTTTTTTGATAATATCGCCCTTCTCAAAGGCCAAGAGCGTCAACTCCGCGTCATCAGCGTTATCTTCTACCAGTAATATCTCTATTTTTTTCATCTTCCATTCCACCTCTGTGATACTTGTTAACATGCCAATATCTGTCAATGTAAGTATATAAATCTTCCGCACTAAAATGACATAACGAAAAAATTACAAAAAAACTACAAATGTAATGTCTATCAGGGTTTAAAAACTAGCGTTTGTCCCGCTATAAAAACGATCGATTCTTACAATTATAACTAAGTTACAAATGTACAATTTGAGAATCAGTATCTACTACATGAGGATTTATATAGTAAAAATATGTTCCTTTCATCATAATTTAATGGGGCGAGGAAAATTGATGAACGTTACGATGAGAATTCTCGATAGTTTGGAACCTGTTTCCACCATAGGATGCACAACGGTAATGCATAAAAAATTTTTTGGATGGTTCATATGAAGAAAGAAAAAAGAAAATCAGGAATCAGCGTTGTCGGTGACGTGCCCTGGGGTACACATCTATGTCAATTTTATAAAACAAAGGAAGATTTACTTGATATTTTAGTTCCGTATTTCAAAGCAGGGTTAGAAAATAATGAGTCCTGTATGTGGGTTACCTCAGAACCTTTATCTGTTGAGGATGCAGAAAGAGAGTTAAAAAAGATTGTGAAAAATTTAGATGATTATATCAATAAGGGTCAGTTGGAGATACTTGACTATAGCGAGTGGTACACCAAGAATAGGAAATTTGACTCAAGACGAGTCTTAGAAGGCTGGGTTGAAAAAGAGAAGTACGCATTGCAAAATGGTTTTGATGGTCTTCGTCTCACCGGAAATACGTTTTGGCTTGGAAAGAATGATTGGGATGATTTTAAAAGTTATGAAGAAACTGTAAACGATGTTATTGATAAACATAGAATGATTGCTATTTGCTCATATTCCCTTGAAAAATGTAAACCATCTGAGATTATAGATGTCGTAAGCAACCATCAGTTCGCCATTATTAAACGAGAGAGCAAATGGAATATTATTGAAAGCTCTGAACGGAAAAAAGTGGAGATATTGAATGAAAAAACAATTCTCTATGAGACATTGGTGAATATCTCGCCGGATGCGATTACCGTCACAAATCTGGAAGGACGTATTACCTATCTCTCTCCCCAAACACTGAAACTCCTGGTGTATGATAGGGCGGAGGAATTACTTGGGCATAACGCTTTTGAATTTATTGCACCAGAAGATCACGAAAAAGCAAAGATTGCTCTACAGCAAACGTTTGTCGATTCTGGAATACACAATTTTGAATGTACGGCTGTACGAAAAGACGGAACGCGAATTATCCTAGAAGAAAACACTGTAATAATCAGAGATTCCATGGGAAATCCAAAATCATTTATGGCTATTGCGAGGGATATCACTGATCGGAAAAAGGCAGAGGAAACTGTTCGGGAAAGTGAAAAAAGAATCAATGCAATGATGAATTCGATCACAGAATCGATTTTCTTAATGGATGTTCATGGGATTATTCTCGCTGCAAACAACACTCTTGCTAATAGACTTGGCACGAGTATCGAGAAATTGAAAGGATCATGCATTTATGATCATCTTCCCACGGACGTGCAAAAACGAAGAAAAGAACAAGTAGCCGAGGTTATTCGCACGGGAAAATCGGTTCATTTCGGGGATGTGCGCTTTGATAGAAATATGGATTGTATATTCTATCCTTTATTTGACTCGAAGGGAAGGGTAAGTGAGATAGCAGTATTCGCACAGGATATCACCGAGCGTAAGCGGACGGAAGAGTCGTTGCGCTTCGATAGCGAGATCCTAGCGAATTTGGTCGAAGGGATTAATCTTGTCAGAGCCGACGATGGTGTAATCGTTTATGCCAATCGACAGTTTGAGAAAATGTTTGGATATGATTCGGGTGAATTGATTAAAAAGCCTATTTCCATCGTCAATGCGCCCACTGATATAAGTCCTGAAGAAACAGCGAAAGTAATCATGGATAGCCTCAACAAGAATGGTGTATGGAGCGGTGAAATCTATAACATCAAGAAAGATGGTACGCCGTTTTGGTGTTATGTGAATGTTTCGAAATTCATGCACACTGACTACGGAGTCGTTTGGATTTCGGTGCACCAGGATATCACCGAGCGCAAGAAGGCAGAAGAAAATCTGAGGCAGAGCGAAGAAAAATTCAGAATATTATTCGATTCATCTCCTTATTTAATCGTTGAAACTGATGAAAAAGGAAATTTTCTGGCTCTGAACCAAACGATGGCAAAAAGCCTAGGAAGTCCAGCTAAAAAATTAATTGGTAAAAATATTTTTGATGTCATTCCAGGAGAGATAGCTGAAGAACGCGCAACAATCGCCAGAAAGGCACTTAAAGAAATGAAAAATCAAGAAACCTATGATGGAAGAGCAGGAAGGCATTTTCACAATATTTATGTCCCTATTTTACATCCCGATGGGAATAAAACTATCCAAACAATTGTAAGAGACATTACCGAGCAGAGGAAAGCAGAAGTTGCACTTCGGGAAAGCGAGGAGAAATATAGAACTCTAATTGAAAATGCAGACGATCAAATCTTCTTAATTGACAAGACATTAAAAGTTTTATCTCTTAACACTTCGGCCGCCAGAACCTTTGGGAAAAAACCTGAAGAAGTTGTAGGTAAATCAATATTAGATTTATTCCCAAAAGAAATTGCAAATGGCTACTCAGAAGACCTGATAAAGGTATTCAAAACAGGTGAGAAATATAAATCTGAAACAAAATTAATTACGGGAGAAATAAAAGCATGGATAAGTGTTAATCTTAATCCTGTGAAAGACCAATACGGGAAAGTAGTATCAGTATTAGGCGTTGCCAGAGATATCACCGAGCGCAAGCGAACGGAGGAGATGCTGCAGGAGAGCGAAGGTTTATTGCGCGGCTTATTTGAGAATATGACCAGCGGCGCGGCTATTTATAAAGTGATCAATGATGGTTCTAAAGGGAGCGATTACATCATCCGAGATTTTAACGTCGCCAGTTTACGGATCGAAGGTAAGCGAAAGGATGAGGTTATCGGGAAGTCACTTTTTGACTTGCGCCCTAATATTGACCAATATGGGCTTATCCCTATTTTTCAAAAAGTATGGCGAACCGGCGAACCGGGGTATTTTCCATCAACGATTTATGTAGATGAGAAATATTGTAATTGGTATGAAAACAGGGTCTTTAAGTTGCCGACAGGCGAGATCGTGGCTATTTATGATGATGTCACCGAGCACAAGAAAGCAGAGGAAGAAATTAAGAGTTTGGCAAAGTTCCCATCGGAGGACCTTAATCCAGTGTTGCGTATTACAAAGGATGGTGAGGTAGTATATAGTAATAAAGCGGGTTTTGAGATACTCGATTTTTGGAAAACGAATATCGGAGAAAATATCCCAGAGCACTGGTGCAACATAATCAGAAAAAGGTTTACATCTAAGAATTTGAAAGCAGAAGAAGAAGAAGAAGAAGAAGAAGTTAATGATAAAATCTTTTCATTTGTAGTTGTACCCGTAGCAGATGAGGGATATGTGAATTTATATGGCAGGGACATCACCGAGCGCAAGCAGGCGGAGGAGAAAATCCGGGGGTTGCTAGATTCAGTTGCGCAGGAGCGAGACAGACTCTCGTCTTTGGTGAACAGCATTACGGATGAGGTCTGGTTTGCTGACGCACAGAAGAATTTCACATTAGCGAATCCAGCCGCTCTGAGGGAATTTGGGTATAGCTCTGCCAATCCTATAAATGTGGAAGAACTGGCCAGGAGCCTGAATGTGTATCGCCCTGATGGCAGTCCGCGGCCTGTGGAGGAAGCTCCGCCATTGCGCGCCTTGAGGGGAGAAGTCGTGCAGAATATGGAGGAGATTGTCCGCACTCCGGTGAAGGGGGAACTGCGGTACCGCCAGGTAAATGCCGCACCGGTAAGAGATGTCAGTGGCAATATCATCGGGTCGGTATCAGTAGTGCGTGATATCACCGAGCGCAAGCGGATGGAGGATGTTCTGCGGGAAAACGAAGAAAAATATAGAGGTCTAATCCAAAACTCTAAAGACTCCATTGCCGTGATAGATATGAAGGGAAATGTGATGTTTGCCAACAAAGCAACAGAAAAATTGACAGGATATACTCTTTCTGAAGGAATGGGTATGAGTGTTAAAAAAATTACTCCTTTGAAATATTGGCCAAAAAGCTATCAAGCGCTTCAAAAAGCAAAAAAAGGCGAAGCGATTCGTTATTTTGAATCTGTAATAAAAAGAAAAGATGGAAAACTCATACAAGTTGAAACAGGTGGACAACCGATTTTAAATGACGGTAAAGTAGTAGGTATACAAATTATTACAAGAAATATCACCGAACGTAAGAACGCAGAAGAAAAAATCAAAAGGCAAAATATACAGCTGAAAAAACTTGATCATATCAAAACTGATTTTCTTAATACGACCTCTCATGAACTACGTACTCCAGTGGCTTCGATAAAGGGATATATACAAATGTTATTGAAACAAACCCTAGGTGAAATTAGCGAAGAGCAAAAAAAAGCGCTAGAAGTAATTCTTCGCAATACAAATCGATTAGATCATCTCATCCAAGATATACTTGATATTTCACGGCTGGAATCTGGGACGATGAAATTTGTTACTGAAAAAACAGATGTTACAAAAATGGTAAAAGAAATCGCTGAAACCATGCAAGCCTCCGCAGATTTAAAAGGAATAAAAATTAATATCGACATACAAAAAGAAATACCTGATTTGATGATTGATTCAGAACGGATAAAACAAGTCCTGATGAATCTTGTAGACAACGCAATAAAGTTCTCGCCAGATGGCTCGATGATACATATCAAAGCAAGAAAAGAAAAGGAAGATGTTATGTTTGAAGTGCAGGATTACGGACGTGGGATACCGAAGAATAAACAAAAGAAAATTTTCGAAAGATTTTATCAAGTTGACACAGGCATGGACAGAAAGTTCGGCGGCGTAGGACTTGGCCTAACAATATCACAAGGCATCATACAGGCCCATGGCGGAAAGATATGGGTTGACAGCATGTTAGGCAAAGGTAGCACCTTCAAATTTTCCCTACCGTCACAATCAGTCAAAGACGCTGAAAACAGATTCAAAAAAGAGATAGATATATTCGAATTAGAAAAATGACATCCTCCCAAAATGAATCCGTCTAAAAATGGGGGTATGCGGTACAGCACATTTTTGATAGTGTTACATGAAGGAATGCAAATCATCCAGCTTAAAACATATCGATCCAACATTGGTCGAATAGTATTAAATGATGGTTTGCTGAAAAGCATCCTTCATGTTACACAAGTATCAACACTTCAATCCAAATAAGTATGAGCTGGACGTCAAGATTGCAGTGGTTAAAAGTGGTTTCCACTACAATTACAACATCAATTATCATCTTGTTTGGATTCCGAAGTGTAGAAAGATAGTATTAGAAGGGTTAGTGAAAGAACTTTGAAAACCGTTCTGGAAGAACAGTACAAAGAACTTGAGTTGGAGATGCTCGCCTTGGAGATTATGCCAGATCATCTCCATCTGTTTGTGGGTGCAAAACCCACCCACATTCCCTATGTGATCGTAGAACAACTCAAGGATGTTTCATCCACCCATCTCCGGGAACAGTTTCCTGAATTGGCGTATCTTGGATACCCTGGACGGTGGAAGCAGTTCAAGCATCTGTGAGCACGAGGATACTACTGCGGCAGTGCAAGGACATGTCAGTCAGGATGCATTGAAAAGGTACATCCTTGAGCAAGAAGGTATGGACGTATTTGACTATAGCCTCTACGAGAACCAAATTGGTCAGACAAAAATCGGTGATTTCACCAAGTGAAAAAAAGTTAGACTCCAATTTGTCCACTGGTTAAAACCAGTGGTATTCTTGGAGATTTTTTAGAAAAACAAAAAAAAACGACCACCTAAATCTAAAGGTACTCCTTTTTCAAAAACTCGACAGAATCTTTAATAGCATCTTCTACAGCATGCTTCGGCTCCCAACCCAGGATATGTTTTGCCTTACGTATATCAAAATATTGATCCTGAGCCATCAAACGGAGATACGATGGATGAACCTTGGTTTTTTCTAATCTCCAAGCAATATTCGCCATAACTTTCGCTAAAGGAAACGGTAGATGCATAGCCTTCGAAGTAGAACCACTAACATTTTTTGATAAATCCATAAACTCGTTAAGAGTGAGAACCTCGTTTCCAGAAATATTGAAAACAATATCTTCAGGTAGTTTTTTATCTGGGAGTTCTGCACTGGCTAACAAAGCAGTATTAACATCTTCAACGTGTATACTCTGACCTTTACTTTCACCATCGCCTGCGATAACAACTCTTTTATTCCTAAGAAGAGGAAGTATATTTTCTAACAATATCGGGTCGGAATTATACGGTCCTAAAACCATAGAAAGACGCAGAACAACCGTCTGTAAATCTCCTGTCTCAGATGCTATTTTACAAAGTTCCTCCGCCATCACCTTATTCTCACCATATTCATTAATAGGATTAAGACTACAACCCTCTTTTATAGGGCATAACGTCTTGTCAACAGGGCCATATACATGAGATGCACTAGAAGTAAATATTACTCTTTTAACATTGTTTTCCTCAGCAGCCATAAGAACATTTTGGGTACCATTTACATCAATATCATAGATCTCCCTTTTAGGGATTTTCAAAGACGGCGGGGCTGTAGCTAAATGAAACACAACCTCACAACCCTCCATAACCTGAGATAAATTATTTAAGTCACAAACATCACCAATAATCGTTTCAACACTCTTGGGGAGATATTTTGACCTATGTTTATCATAAACTCTAAAACTATAATCAATCTCCTTCAAAAACTTTGCAAAATTAGTTCCTATGAAACCACTACCACCTATTAGCAGCCACATTTTGTACCTCGGAGTGCCTCTCTAAAAAAACCTCGCATTTGTATTCCTCCTTTTTCTCATCAAAATAATCTTGGAATGACAGCTTTAGAAGTATTCTTTTACTCACATCAGGCATTTGTTTTTTTATTAATTCCATCAGTTTAATAGAGTATCTAAAAGTGGTATGTCCTATAGATATACCTATAACATCTGAATCTTTGGATACTATTTTTTTAACCTCCAGATCAAGATTGTCATTTGTTAAATGATG
>Ga0315279_10008975_pt1 | contig 12005 bp, 13 predicted proteins | sample YL17G06_20_MG_FD_203694 | JGI IMG/M metagenome (GOLD analysis project Ga0315279, IMG submission 203694) | Sediment microbial communities from Yellowstone Lake, YNP, Wyoming, USA - YL17G06_20 | ecosystem: Environmental > Aquatic > Freshwater > Lake > Sediment | place: USA: Wyoming | collected...
GAGCCTGGGTGGTTTTGTCGGCGGTGGTCGGCTCGAAGATGAGGCGCGCCCGCACCTTGAGCACCGGCGTCAGGCGCGTAAACTCCACCACCTCCACTCGCAACCGTCCCTGTACGAGAGCTGAAGACGAGCCATCCGGCATCGAAAGCAGCCGCCCGACGGCCAGTTCCACACCGATGGGCAGGAAATCCTGCGGCCCTGGCTCCTCGATCTCCGGGTCGCGCTGGGTCAGACCAATGACGGTCAAGTCACGTCCGTGCGCTTCCTGGATGGCCAGCAGCGAGCCCTGGCGCGCCACGAAGACCGGCGTAACCATGTGCGGGAAGATGACAATATCGCGCAGCGGCAGGACCAACGCCTCGATGCAGCCGTCTTCGTCCGGCGTCTGGTTCGGGACACGGTATAGTTCCTCGGTACGCTGAGTGAGCGCCATGTTGAAGGAATCTTCTTCCTGGAAAGACCAATCGTTTTGTATCATAATATCCTCGGAGGCGGACCTACGTGTCCGCCCGGGCCGATACGTGGACACATGGGTCGGCCCCTACAAATCTAATTTTTGCCAGGCCGTCTTCACCTCGCCGGCAAAAGCAACGCTGCCTGCCGAAAGAACTATGGCATGGTCACTGGCCAGTTCCAGCGCCCGTGCCAACGCGGCGGAGGGCGATTTCACCGCTTCCACCGGAATCCCAGCCTGCTGTGCCAAAACGACAATTTTCTCAACCTCAAGCGCCCGTGGATGGTCGGCCTGCGTGGCAATGACCTGGGTCAGCCGAGGCGCCAGTTCCGTCAACATGCCAGCCGCGTCCTTGTCCTCCAGAATGGCAAAAATCCAAATGACCGGCCAGCCGGGGAAATAATCGTCGAGCGCCTGGCGCAGGCGCCTGGCGGAGTCAGCGTTGTGAGCCGAGTCTATCACCACCGGTGGCTCGCGGCGGACAATCTCGAAACGACACGGCCAGGAAACTGCGGCAAACCCTTTCTGGATAGCCTCATCTGAAATTCCCAGCCCGGAGGCTTTCAAAGCGGCGTAGGCGGTGGCAGCGTTGACAACCTGGTGTTCGCCGAGCAAAGGGATGCGGAGTATAACAGGATTTACGACATCGTCCCCTGAGGGGATTTTCGATTTACGACATCGTACCCGAAGGGTATTTACGATTGAAAAAAATTGCCCGCCGAGTGAGTGTTTTCCGGATTCAAAGGTGATGCCGCGGCCGACGAGCGTCAGCGGGGCATGGCGTTCTTTTGCTACTCTTTCCAGCACGGCCAGGGCTTCGTCTTTTTGCAGAGAAGAAACCACTGGAACGCCTTCTTTGATGATACCGGCTTTTTCTCCGGCGATGGCGGTCAGGGTGTTGCCGAGCACCGCCATGTGATCATAAGAAAGCGATGTAATCACCGAAACCCGCGGCGTGACGACGTTGGTCGCGTCCAGCCGCCCGCCCAACCCGACCTCGATGACCGCCGCGCCCACCTTCTGGCGTGCAAAATGGAGAAAGCCGAGGGCGGTGGTAATTTCGAAAGTTGTCAACTTGGGGATGCGGGCGACGACCGGCTTGATTTCTTCCACCAATTCGACCAACCCGGCATGCGAGACAGGCTTACCGTTCACTTGAATCCGCTCGACGAAGTCTTGCAGGTGGGGGGAAATGTACAATCCGGTCCGGTATCCGGCAGCCTGCAGCGCCGAAGCCATCAGCGCGGACGTGGACCCCTTGCCCTTCGTCCCGGCCACGTGGAGGATGGGATATTCCTGCTCCGGACTGCCAAGCGCAGCCATCAGCGCCAGCATCCGCCCCAGGTTGAAATCGGCCTTGGCGAGTTCCGAGGCTTTTTTGAGGCTATAATCCACGAAGGAATACAGGTAGTCGAGCGCCTGGTAGTAGGCAGATTCGGTGTCCATCGTGGAAGTATTGTAATCGGCGGTTAACACCAATGCAAGGGCAGACCTGTGATATTGTATTTGGAGGAATAATATAGAGTGCTTCTTATGTCAAAAACATGCTGGGGAGATTGCCTGTCCACCCGGCGGCTATGTTTATGAGGATACCCATTGGAAAGTGTGCCACGGGCCAGTTGACAAAGGACCTCTGGGAACTCTGTTTGTAGAGTCTAAACGGCACTTTTTGGATTTCGCTGAGATGCTTCGGGATGAAGCCTCAAGTTACGGTATTTTGCTAAAGAAACTATATACTGAACTCAGAGTGCTTACCGGTGCAGAGCGCATTTATCTGGTTATCATGCTGGAAGGCACCCCCCATTTTCATGCTTGGTTATTGCCACGGACAAAGGAGATTCTAGAACGCGGCGTCGAGTTCCTGCAGAAAGATTTTACATGTAATGAAACGGACGCTCAGAAATTGGCTACGGCACTCCGCGAGGCATTGAAATAGCTATGGTTGGTGTTCTCGTGCAACACATTCACCATCCGCACCTTCTTGACATGCCAGTTCAAGAAAAGTACAATTTGTACAAATTGTACAAAGTTTACAGTCACCCTGAAGGTGACTGTAAACTGCCGAGAAGGAGCAGATTATGGTGACCACAATTGTAAAAAGCGGCGAGGCGCGCCTCAAGTGGCGCGACTTGCTCGACCGGGTCTTGTCTGGCAAAGGGGACGTCATGATCGAGCGCAATGGCAAAAATGTAGCCGTCATGATCCCGGCGGCGGATTACGAACAAACCCAGGAGTCGCTCGAGGAGCTGCGCGCCGTCCGTTCAGCCACCACTGCTTACGAGGAGTGGAAACGCAATCCGTCCGTCGCCCATCCCTGGGACGAGGTGGAAGTGGATACGGGAGGCTGAAATGACTATATCTATTGCTGCGGGCGACGCCCGCCAGAAATTTGCGGAACTGCTTGGACGGGTCGGCTTTGGCGGCGACGTTGCCATCGTGGAACGTTCCGGGAAGCCGATGGCGGCTCTCATTCCTATTGAACTCTACCAGCAAATGGTCGCCGAACGGGAGGCGCGTTTCGAGATACTCGAAAAAATCCGCGCGGCGCAAAAAGACCGTCCCGCCGAAGAAGTAGAACAGGATGTACGCGAGGCAGTGCAACGGGTGAGGGAACGCAATGCTGCGAGTGGTGCTTGACACAAACATTTTCGTCAGCGCGATCCTCTCCAAATCCGGACCGCCCGTTCAGGTTGTGAATGCCTGGAAAGCACGGGAATTCCTGCTTGTCAGCAGCGAATCAGCCATTCTGGAAATCCAGCACGTGCTCGAAGATCTGCACAGCATGGGCAAGTATGTCATTATCGAGGAGCAGATCGTCGGTCTGCTTCATTTACTACGAGAGGATTCGGTGATCGTACCCGCGCAATCGGACGTGACCGGAGCCATCCCCGCTGACCCGGCGGATGAGTTGTTTTTGTCCATTGCGCTGGATGGCGAGGCTCAGTTCATAGTCAGCGGTGACCATCATCTTCTGGATTTAGGAACTTACCATGATATTAAAATCCAGACTGCCCGCCAATTTCTTGACAGCCTGAAGGCAACAGAAAAATGACAGGCACATGATCGGTCTCCTCACCCTCCACCTCGCCATCCCCGGCTGCGCCTCGCTGAAAGGGAAGCGTGGACGGCTCAAGCCGTTAATCGTGCGCCTGCACCGCCAGTTCAACGTTTCTGTTGCAGAAATGGATTTGCAGGATAAGTGGCAGGAGGCGGTCATCGCCTGCGGGATGGTGGGGAATGATCGGGTTCATCTGGAGCGATCTTTGCAGAGCATTGTGCATTGGGTAGAAAGCAATTGGATGGATATGCAAGTGTTGGACGAGAAGATTGAATTAATTTGAGGTGCCTGAAGGTCAAAGGTAAACCTGTGTCCATTAGGCGCATCAGAAACCTCAGAAACCTTTCTGGAGGCAATATGGATTTGCAACTCAACAGTAAAACCGCCCTGGTCACCGGCTCCAGCCGCGGACTGGGATACGCCACGGCTCTCGGCCTGGCGCGTGAAGGCTGCCGGGTGGCGATAAACGGCCGTGACGAGACCAAGGTCGCTGCAGCCGCACAAGCCATCGCCAAAGAGACCGGGGAGAAGGTCATCGGTCTGCCCGGTGACGTGTCCGATCCGGATGTGCCTGACCGGCTGGTTGGGGAAGCTGCGCGTGCCTTCGGTGGCCTGGATATCCTCATCACCAACGCCGGAGGTCCACCTGCCGGGGTGTTCGATTCCTTCGATGAGGCTGCCTGGCAGAAGGCCATTGACCTGTCGCTGATGAGCCACGTCCGGCTGATCAAGGCCGCCTTGCCGCATCTCAAACAGTCGAAGGCTGCCAGCGTGCTGACAGTGACCTCCTACTCGGTCAAACAGCCCATCCCCAACCTGGTACTCTCGAATAGCATCCGGGCTGCCACCGTCGGGCTGACCAAGTCCCTGGCACTGGAACTGGGTGCCGAGGGCATCCGTTTCAACTCCATCCTGCCAGCCTGGACCGAGACCGAACGGGTCTACGATTTAATGAAATCCCGCGCCACGCAGAACAAGACCACGGTCGAGGCAGAGATTTCGAAACAATCGAAGGATAGTCCGCTCGGACGCATGGGCCGGCCGGAGGAGTTCGCCAACGCGGCCGTATTCCTGGTCTCGCCCGCCGCCTCTTACATCACCGGCGTCATGCTGACCGTGGATGGGGGGATGTATAAGGGAACGCTGTAAACTTGACAAATATACGCCAATGGACAATTGAAGATACTGAGAAAAATTGTAAAGGAGGAATTTCCATGAAAGACGAATTGTTCAACGATCTCGTTGCGAGCGTCCGTGAAGGCGTCGCCATCTTGCGCGGCGAAGCCGCGCGAATCATACAATGAGATTGCATGTTATGGGAACATCCCCCTGCGGCAATGGAAAAGGCAGGGGAATAGTGCGAGGCCGGCCACGCGGATTCGTGCGCCGGACGCCGCAAACCAGACTGGAGGAAAAGCTTATGTTTACGCACCATTGGAAGCAAGTCCAACGCGCGTTCACGATTTTCATAGTCCTGCTGATGCTGGCCGGAGGGATGGGAGCCGCTCCCATGCCTGTGCAAGTCGCGCAGGAGGCCAGCGCGCCGGGCCTGCTACAATTCACTTCCGGCGGGCACACCCTCGGCTTCGCTGCCGACGGCATGTACGCCGTCACCGGAACGCACGCCCTGCACGTGGACTTTGCGGGCGCCAACCTCGTCCAGCCGCAGGCCGACTCACCTGCCAGCGCGGACGGCAAAGCCGCGCCCCTCAGCCGCGTCACGTATGCGGACCTGTGGGACGGCGTCACCCTCACGTACACCGCCACCGCGGGCAGCATCTACACCACGGTATACACCCTGGCGCCCGGCGCGGACGCGAAAAATATCCGCCTGCGCTACAACACGCCGCTCGCCTTGAATGACGATGGAACCCTAAGCATCGCCTTCGAGACCGGCACAATGACCGAGAGCGCCCCGATTGCCTGGCAGGAGATACAGGGAAAGTGCGTCACAGTGGATGTATCTTTCCACGTAAAAGCGCAGGAGATAACCTTCGCTATCGGCAGGTACAACCCGCGTTACACCCTGACGATTGATCCCTCACTGGTCTGGAACACCTTCCTGGGCGGGAGCGGGACTGATTATGGCAACGACATCGCCGTGGACGGGAGCGGGAACGTCTACGTGGCAGGCTACAGCACTGCCACCTGGGGCAGTCCGGTGCGGGCCTATACCGGCGGCGGGGATGCCTTCGCCGCCAAACTGGACTCGTCCGGTAATCTGACCTGGAACACCTTCCTGGGCGGGAGCGGGGATGACCGGGGCAGGGACATCGCCGTGGACGGGAGCGGAAACGTCTACGTGGCGGGGAGTAGCAATGCCGACTGGGGCAGCCCTGTGCGCGCCTACACCAGCGGCGGTGATGCCTTCGCTGCCAAACTTAGTTCATCCGGCGCGCTGACCTGGAACACCTTCCTGGGCGGGAGCGGGGATGACGGTGGCTACGGCATCGCCGTGGATGGGATCGGGAACGTCTACATGACGGGCGACAGCAATGCCACCTGGGGCAATCCGCTGAGCCCTTACACCAGCGGCGACGATGCCTTCGCCGCCAAACTTAGTTCATCCGGCGCGCTGACCTGGAACACCTTCCTGGGCGGGAGCGGGGATGACTGGGGCTTCGGCATCGCCGTGGACGGGAGCGGGAACGTCTACGTGGCGGGGAGAAGCAATGCCGACTGGGGCAGCCCTGTGCGCGCCTACACCAGCAGCTACGATGCCTTCGCTGCCAAATTCAGTTCATCCGGCGCGCTGACCTGGAACACCTTCCTGGGCGGGAGCGGGGATGACTGGGGCTACGACATCGCCGTGGACGGGGGCGGGAACGTCTATGTGACGGGTGACAGCAATGCCACCTGGGGCAGTCCGGTGCGCGCTTACACCAGCGGCGGTGATGCCTTCGCCGCCAAACTTAGTTCATCCGGCGCGCTGACCTGGCACACCTTCCTGGGCGGGAGCGGGTATGACGGTGGCTACGGCATCGCCGTGGATGGGATCGGGAACGTCTACGTGACGGGCGACAGCGGGCACACCTGGGGCAATCCGCTGAGCCCTTACACCGGCGGCGGTGATGCCTTCGCCGCCAAACTTAGTTCATCCGGCGCGCTGACCTGGCACACTTTCCTGGGCGGGAGCGGGTATAACGGTGGCTACGGCATCGCCGTGGATGGGATCGGGAACGTCTACGTGACGGGCGACAGCGATGCCACCTGGGGCAGTCCGGTGCGAGGCTATACTAGCGGTTCAGATGCCTTCGCCGCCAAAGTGGACAACACCTACCGGATTTACCTCCCGCTGGTGCTGCGGTAACTGATCAGCCTTGCCTCACCCCTCTCCCCGGCGCGTCACGCAAGGGGTGGGGGGTGAGGCTGAGTCATGAGATGATTTCCAGGAGGGTAACTACGATGACAGCGTCACCCGCGCCCTGAGCGGCATGGACGCGACCCACATGGCGCGGGTCAGCAAAGCCGGCGCGCCGATCACCAAAGTCTTCTACGAGCGCGCCGCCAAAGGTGAACTGCGCTGGTGTCTCACCGCCTACCCGTCCCACGCCATGGCCCAGGAAGCCGACATGGGACTTAACGATTACCGTGAGTTCGTCTACCGAGTAGGCCTTCGGCGCCGCCGAGATGCTCAACGAAGACGACCCGGTGGTCTTCTGGCGCAAGGAAGGCGAGAGCCAACGGAGAATCGTGGACTGGCTGAAAGGCCGAAGCCAGGTCGAGATGAAAGGGGCGAGCGTGGATATCCGCCTCTCGGTCAAGGAGCGGGCATTCATCCCCTGCGATGGACAACTTAACTTCCCGGATGGCGAGATCTTCACCGGGCCGGTCGAGGACTCGGTCAATGGCTGGGTGCGCTTCAGGTATCCGGCCATCGAGCACGGACAAGAAGTCACCGACATCCAGTTATGGTTTGAGAAGGGCAAGGTCGTCAGGGAGACTGCCACCAAGAACCAGGAATTCCTGACCGCCCAGCTCAACACCGACGCGGGAGCGCGCTACCTGGGCGAATTTGGTATCGGCACTAACTATGGCATTACCCGTTTCACCAAGAACATGCTCTTCGACGAGAAGATGGGCGGCACCATTCACCTTGCAGCCGGTGCGGGCCTCCCGGAGACCGGCAGCAAAAACGAGTCCGGCATCCATTGGGATATGTTGTGTGATATGAGCGATGCCGAGATTCACATGGACGGCGGCCTGTTCTATAAGGATGGCAAGCCTGTCATTTGAGAGAATCACCGATCACCAAGCAGTCGCGGGACAGTCCACTGGGACGGATGGGCACACCGGAAGAGTTCGCCAATGCAGCCGTGTTCCTGGTCTCACCGGCCGCGCATATATTACCGGCGTCATGCTGACTGTGGACGGCGGGATGTATAAGGGAACATTCTGAAAACTTGCCGAATTGGTCGAAGTGAGAATATTCTCTGGTAACGTAATACAACATTTCGCTTCTTTTTTTGCTATAATAGATGTAAACCATTTTGAGAGGAGAAACCTTTATGAATACCCCCCGTAAGTTTTGGCTTATCCTGATTGGAGCTATCTTGACAATGGCGGTAATTGCCTGTTCATGTGGATCAATTATCCCAACGCCGACGCCAACTATACCACCTTCCCCGACCGTTCCCGTGAATCCAATGCCTGGATTGGAGGGATACTGGCTGGATACGGAGACAAACGATGTCCACGTCATCGAGTGGCAAAACAACCAGTATGTCGTGACGGCAGTCAACGACGATGAATACGGCTCATTCGCGGTCAGCAGCCAATACTGGGATGGCAGCGCATTGACCTGGACGTATCAAGTCAGCTACAACGATACGTCTGTCACTTTCACAACGGTGTCGGTAAGCGGCGATAGTTTGTACACGAATTGGTCGAACAACGATGGGGACTCCGGCACCGAGACTCTACAGCGTGTGTCTTCGTCGGTACCGCCGGCATCAACCAGCCAGGAACCGATGCCTGGCCTGACAGGGAAATGGCTGGACCCGGATACATCAGGTACCTATCACATCATCGTATGGCAGAATGGCGAGTATGTGGTCACGGAGACAAGGAATCCGACCAGAGGTGGAAATGAGCTCACCTCATCTACCTGGGCGAACGGCGTGCTGACTTGGACATACTGCGTCCCTGGCGGAGCTTGCGTCACGACTGAAACGGTGTCTGTCAGCGGTGATAGCCTGTACACCAACTGGTCGAATGACGTGGGGCTAACCGGCTCCACAACGCTGCAACGCACACCATAGCACAGTGGATTTGGTGCCCAAACAAGTGCGATATTCTGCTTTGCCGCCGACAAATCCATGCCGGTAGTGCCAAATCTTGAGTCCGGCTAGCCCGGAGGGCGGTGTAGATGTTTGAATTTGTCAGACAAAGTTCGTAAATACGGAGTCACAAAGATGCGCATCAACTTTGTGACTCCGTGCCTTTGAAGTAGAGTCTCTGGATAGAAATCCATGAAAGTCCGCTCCATCACCTACTTTTGCAACCCGGGCTGGCCGCTGGACGAGAAGAAACTCCAGGCAGCCGGGGAATTCCTCGCCGAGGCTAAAGCCGCTTACGAGGCCGCCGGCTACAAGGTCCAGACCACGCGACTGGCGACCGTCCCATTCCTGCAAATACTCGGCGCGGATCAAATCAGCGAAACGCCCAGGCTGGCCGAGCAGATGTCAGCGGCCATCCACCCCATCGGGATCGCCTATGCTGCCCTTGGGCCGGCCCAACCTGAAATCCTGGATAGCTACGCCGTCATCCCCGAAGCGGTTGCTGCCGCGCAGAATATCTTCTTCTCCGGTGTGATGGCAGATGCCAGGTTTGGGATTTCACTCCCGGCCGTGCAGGCTTGTGCGGAGGTCATTACTCGCTGTAGTTCAATAACTCGCGATGGCTTTTCCAACTTGCGCTTCGCCGCGCTGGCGAACGTCAGGCCTGGCTCACCATTCTTCCCGGCCGCTTACCATGACCGCGCTGAACCGGCGTTCTCTATCGCAACGGAAGCAGCCGATCTGGCCGTGGACGTTTTTACGAATGCCCAGACAGTGAGCGAAGGCCAGCAGACGCTGACGGCTGAGGTGGAAAGGTACGCCAGACAATTGGCTTCCGTCGGCGATACGCTCGGTCACCGTTTCTCAATTGTCTTTGGCGGGATTGACTTCTCTCTCGCCCCCTTCCCGTCCGAAGCCAGTTCCATCGGCGCGGCGATGGAGCGGATGGGCGTGCCGAAAGCCGGATTGCACGGCTCGCTGGCCACCGCGGCGATCCTGACGGAAATCATCGAGCGTGCCAGATTCCCGCGGGCCGGCTTCAGCGGGTTGATGCTGCCGGTGCTGGAAGATGCACTTTTGGCCCAGCGCGCCGCCGAGGGGACACTGACCGTCAAAGACCTGCTGCTCTATTCCGCCGTGTGCGGCACCGGGCTGGATACGGTCCCCTTGCCAGGCGATACCCGCGCCGACCAGATTGCCGCCCTCTTGCTTGACTTGTCTGCCCTGTCCCTGCGCCTGGATAAACCCCTCACGGCGCGGCTGATGCCGATCCCCGGAAAAAAAGCTGGCGACCCGACCGGTTTCGATTTCGATTACTTTGCCAACAGCCGGGTGATGGCGCTGGAGGCGGAGGCATTGAAACCGTCTTTATCGGAGTCGAAACAGTTTAATCTGGCCCCCCGGGGGAGAACTTACAGAGTACTGCGTAAATAACCGAACTATAAACCTGGCCTATGCGAGCAATTCGGTCAAAGCTGGTCCAGAAATTTATGCAAGAAGCAGTAAATCCTGGCGGCGCGACCGTATCCTGGAGGCACCCGAATTGGACCTGGAAGCGCTGATGGAACTGGCCGCCGACTACGATGCTACCAGGATGCCAGGCGCGGCGGCAGACCTGCGCAGGAGATTGAAGCGGTATCGTTCGAAAGTAAAGAAAAGTGGAAAGGAAGTGGGGGAGGAAATGAGATGGCTGGGGTCGCTAAGGGGGGGTTCAATTATGGGCGAAGCGCATTGATTGCACGAAGACTTGGGCCGTGTTCCTTAGAAGAGGATCATTGCACGAAATCGACTGCATAATAACGATTTACTACCGCCCAACCTCATGGTTGCCAACGGGCTCCGTAATTCTTACTCGCTAATATTTTGGTGTCTATGTTCAATTGACCTGAGTCAGCAACATTCATAATATGGATTGTTCCCCAAAAGGTGTACCCAGAACCACAAATAAAGGAAATATAGGTGCCATCGGGTGACCAGTTCGGCAATTCGCATCCTATCCCACTTATCCCAATGTTAGTTTTTGAAGCGTGGGTCAACCTGGTTTGTCCGGAACCGTCAGCGTTCATCACAAAGATATCCCAGATGTCGACTTCAGTCCATTTCTTATTTGCATAGAAATACGCAATCCGTCTACCGTCAGGTGACCATGAAGGAGAATAATTCCACCCTGGGTTGTTCGTTAATTGGATTCGATTGGAACCATCAGCATTCATCACAAAGATTTGTAATTCATTACCCCCATAGGTCGAAGCAGCGTAGGCAATCTGAGTGCCATCAGGTGACCAAGATGGTCCAAAAGATCCATTTCCAACAGAAAAGATTAAACGGGTTTGTCCCGATCCGTCAGAGTTCATAACGTATATTTCCCAATGTCCACTAAGGTTGGAGTTATACACAATATGCTTTCCATCAGGCGACCAAACAGGGGACCAACAGGATGCCAGGCAACTTGACAACCGTGTCTGATTAGAGCCGTCAGCATCCATGACGTATATTTCATCATTTACAATTTTCTTAGGGTTTTGGGGATCGAATGCGCGCTTAGAAATGAAGACAATCCTCCTCCCATCAGGTGACCAGGCGGGATCCCAATCATATCCAGTAGTTGTCAACTGGGTCAACCCAGTACCGTCGATGTTCACCGAATAGATGTATGCTGTCCCGGACCCAAAAGAGTCATCTGAGAAAGCAAGCCGACCCGTACCACTACCCATGGGTGTCGGTGTTGGGGTTGGAGTTGGTGTTGTTGTTGGAGTTGGCGTTAGTGTAGGTGTAGCTGATGGAGTATAAATCCATTCCACAGTTACCTGTTTTTCAAGCGTAGCAAGCAGGTTGGTATTGTACAAATATGAACAGGATGTTGCGCCTGATGCAAGGAAAAAGAGAATAAAAACAAATAGGCACTTGACAATGCCAGGACGCGATAGACCGGTATTTTTTGCAGTCATGATACCTCCAGAGGTATATCAGTTGGGAGGAGCGCCGATCCATCGGTTCTTTTCCGGATCAAGGCTGAGCCAATCCAGGCCACCAAGCCAATCAAAAACAGGAGCAGGGCCGGATAAATAATCCAATCAGTCAGATGATATATGAGATATTCACCAAGTTGGCGGCCAAGACTGATAATTTCGGGTGTCAGAATGGCTGTGTTTTGAAGTCCAAGAACCAAGTCCAAGGCTGCCTGCGCTCCAAGCCGGAATGCCAGCCCCACTCC
>Ga0315279_10008976_pt1 | contig 12003 bp, 6 predicted proteins | sample YL17G06_20_MG_FD_203694 | JGI IMG/M metagenome (GOLD analysis project Ga0315279, IMG submission 203694) | Sediment microbial communities from Yellowstone Lake, YNP, Wyoming, USA - YL17G06_20 | ecosystem: Environmental > Aquatic > Freshwater > Lake > Sediment | place: USA: Wyoming | collected...
CTATGGACGAGCTTAAGGAAACACATGACAAGATAAGGAAATTGGAGAAAGTTAGGCAAACATTGACAATGGTCGCGCACGAAGGGTAGAAAACCGTTTTCTCTTTTCTTCTTTTGACGCGCACTATCTTGTTGCAGGTAAGAGATTGTTGTGGGATTTCGCGACTAGCTGTTTCGCCTATTGCTTGGTCTAGGCTAGTTGTTCATTTTTTCCTGGCTAGAATGTGGAGACTTTGCTTCTGGTATTTGTGGTGGGGTTGCTTAGTTCGAAACTCACGTTTGAACTTTGCGCGCGCGGACGTGCCAAAAAAAAGAGAGGTTCGCGCGGATGTCGCGCGTGGTAGAAGACCACTACTTGTTGGGCGGTGTCCAGGGAATAGAGGACAGATCTGCGGTGATTATTCCTGCCGCTTCTTGGATGTTGTCAACTGTCACGCCGGAGTAGCCAAACTTGGGTTCCGATCCGGCCCAGAAGTAGTAGTTGCTGGTGTTGGGGCTAGTGCGGCTACCAAGGCTGTGGATTCCAAGACTGCCAGGATACAGGTCTGCACTATCGGCACCATTTACGCCATGCTCTAGGTGCCATTGGTCGTCCGCTTGGATGATTGAGATCGCGTAGTGGTTTTCCCCCGTCCAGGCTTTCCTCCAGCCCTCTGATCTGAACTCTTTCCAGTTCTCAGCTTCGTTGGGTCTTCCATAGTTTCTTGTGAAGACTGTGTCATCCACGTGGTAGATGGCGAGGCCATGCGCCAGATATTGAGATAGTCCCTGGTCAAAACCAGTCAGCTGGCGGTTCTCGAGAAGGAAGTACTCTTTGCCGCCTGAATTGGGCACGACCATCTTGTATGCAACTGGATCGGTTTCTGCCGGAGACATGGTTACGTGTGTAAAGTCGGTGACTACAGTCGGATTCAAAAAGCCTAGTCTGTACTTGCTCCAAGCATCTAGGTGAGCGGGCGAGTTTCCACTGAATATGCGGGTACCCTTACTCCAGCCAGGCATTGCAGTGTAGGGATAGCGGTTCCAGCTTCCGCCCGCCATCAGGCTATAGTAGCCAGTTCCTTCGGACTCATAGCCATAGTCGTATTGGTCTGGGAGTCCCAGAACGTGGCCGTACTCGTGCGCGTAGACGCCAACAGTTGGTGGGTATGGACCATAGCCAGGTGGGCCTAAGTAGGCAGTTAGGTCGCCGCCCACTTCGGGCATAATGGCGTAGCGGTCGAGCTTGACGCCGTCTGCCCAATAGCCATCGAGGCCGGTATATGAACTTAGATCCCAACTGTGCGACCAGATGATGCTAGGGTCTGCGCTCCATTCAGCGCCGGTGCCTGCATGGACGACGAAGAGGTTGGGGACTTCTCCATTGATGGCATATTGTGAGAAGTCTATGTAGGGATCCATTGCCTCTATAGCATCTATTACTAGTCCCTGTGCGTTGTTAGGGTATGGTCCGAACCCGTTGTCGTTAATTCCATCTGCCTTGCAGTAGTAGTCATACGAATGGCCAGACTGTGCCCATCCGTGAGAGCTCGGTAAATTCAATGTTATGATGTGTACCTGCCCGTAGGAAACTTCATGGAAATAATTGTAGAGCGTTCGGTCTTTTGGATATGGTGCTGCAGGTGGTCCAGGGTACCAGTTTTGATACTCTATGGGATCATAGGTTGTGCCAAACAACATGTTATCAAAATAGGTCAAGTCAAGCCTGGTGCTGGGGCCGCCAGGAGGCAGGTCGGTGAATTCAACAAAGATCACAAGGATCTTTTGCTCCGAAGCTGTGGTCAACTGGCCTATTGTGTTGCCTTCAGGGTTGAATTTCTTGCCATTGTTCACCGAGTTAGGGAACGGGTATTTGAAAGCCCTGCCTTCGGCACGCAGTGCTCGAGCGGCGTCCGGTTCAATCGTGACGATCGATAGTTCCTGGGTTGAGCTAGCGGTTGGTAATGGTGAAATGTTTGCAGACACTGCAACGAGGACTGATGAGATCAGCAGAACGGTGATTATTGCTATTGATACAATCTTTTTCATTCTCTTCTTCTCCTTTTTAGTTTAGGCGCTATAGAATAGAAGGTCACTTTTATTGAACCTTGTGGAGAAAACCTCTATTCGGTCAGCATACGCATTAGCGCGCGCTAGGTGTCCTTCAACCGCTGTCTAGATTTGGGAAGCAGAATGGTTGGAGACACAGACATTGTGGGGCGGGGGATATGCATCTAGTACTGTATTTCTGTAGTTCAGAGAAACAGTAATATTTATTAAGACTTACGATTCACGTTTACGACAACAGGTGAAAAACGGGAATGCAAAAAGTTGTAAAAGGAACCGTCTTGGGAGTCGTTGCAGCAGCCATAGTTTCTGTTGCCTTGGTTGCAGCCCTGCTCAGCGCGAGTCAGACGATGACAAACACTGGGACCGTGACGGGAAAAGGTGTAGGAGTTTTCTGGGACAGTGCCGGCACGAACAAGACTACATTGATTAGTTGGGGGACTCTGTCGCCTGGTGACACGAAGTCTTGCTTAGTGTACGTGAAGAATGTGGGCAACGATCCAGTCACTCTTAGCATGGCCACCAGTGCGTGGGTTCCATCAAACGCTTCAAGCAGCATAAGTCTTGTTTGGAATTGCACTGGCTACGTCTTGCCATTACACAATGCTTTCGTGGCATGTAATCTGGTTTTGAATGTTTCATCAAGTACAACCGGAATAACCGACTTTAGCTTCAACATAACAATAGCCGGAACATAAGGTCAGCCTCAGTAATTCCTTCAACTTTCTTATTTTTGAGAAAGTCTAAACGATCGTGACTTGACTGGGGCAGAGCAATGATTGAGTCTCGTGAACGGCATGACTCCCATTCACTGATTCCTGGCGCTCTATTCTGTTTGCCTAGCGTGTATAGCGCGCGCTTGCTCGACGTGACTTAGAAGAAACCTGTACTGGGCTTTTTCCATTGAACCGTCGTGAATTACTCTTTGTTCTGTGGCGCGCGAAAGTCTTTATGGACATTTTTCTCCGTAGTGATACACTATGGTGACGAAGTCATATAGGTCGATGTAACCGAATCGTGGGGTCACGTCTGCTTGCGGATTCCAATTGGGGTCACTTGGTTTGGAATAGATGGCTACCGCCGCCGGGACAATGTCAAATATGTCTATGACGCCGTCTGCGTTTACGTCGCAGAACATCTTGATCTTCACGCTACCGTCGACAAGTCTGTTGTCAGCTGGATTGACGTCCTCGGCCAATGGGGCTTCGGCACTGATTGTCCAGTTGTGGCAGGGTATCAGGCCAGAGGTGTTCCAGTGGAATATTATGGTTGTGTTTTCGTCAATATCTAAGTTGTTCATCTGAAGCGTTTCTATTGGAATACTGTCTCTGTAAGCTGTGACGTTAAATGTTTCAGGCACTTCTCCATTATTCTTGATCAACACAGTAATGTCGACAATTCGTCCAGGGTATTCATGCGGTGTGTTGGTGCTGACGCTTATTATCGCAATGTCGTGCTTGACGGTCCGAGCAACATTGATGAGTTGCCATGTTTTGTCAGTTAGGCTTTCAGTGTTGGTTACTGTCAGTGTGACGTTGTAAGTGCCAGGGTTGCTGTAGGCATGCGCTACTATGGCAGCTGGAGTTGTGATGGTATTTCCGTCACCGAAGTCCCAATCATAGCTTACTATCGAGCCTCCGTTCGGAGTGGATGCTGTTGCATTAAAGGTCACAAGTTCCAGCGCTCTTGGAAGGGAAGGAGACCACGTGAACTCGGCATGAGGCGGCTTGCTTAGGGGTGTCAACTCGAAAACGAGATTGTCAAAGTCTTGATCGCCACCGTTCCACAAATCCTCAAAAGATATCACATATCCAGAAGGCTTTTTCGTGTCGTTGTACACTAGAACGTGGTCGAAACCGTCAGGTTGGAGCGCGTTTTGTGAGAAGAAGAATCCGTCTGGTGAATCTAGGTACAAACCGAAGGTGTTTGTGGCTGTAAATTGCTTCTTAGTTCCGGTCCCATTTGGGCCCGAGAATACTTGGTTGTAGACAGAGGTGCCGACATCGTAGAAGCCGACTTTGTTCAAGTCTTTGTATGCGGCTTCCTCATACAGAAGTGATGCTTCATATTCGCCTTTCGGAAAAAGCTCTATTCCTAGTTCGTCTGCCCACACGTCAAGAGCATAGCTGTTGGCGTTAAACCAGTCTTGGAGATGTCTTCTAGGTTCAGCTTTGACAGGCAGTACTGGAACTGCAGACAGAAACATGACTAGTAGGAGTCCAACTGCGAGAATCCTGTTCACCATTCTCCCTCGGCCCGCTTGGGCAAGATTCTACTCATGAAGGTCAAATGCTTTAAATGTTATGGTTTTGTTTTCTATAAGTAAGTCCCGTACGCCGGTGGAATCGCCTATCATCTTGGAAACCGCGCTACTCAGTTATGTTGATGTCTTCAAGGGTTTCCAGAGTCATTTCATTGGCAGTTTTTTCAATTCCAACCATGTGGCGTGCGTTTCAGTCGTTCTCGCGCGTCCAGTAAGCATGTCGTGAAAAGTCTTTTAAGCAGAGGCTTCTAAACGGTGTGGTCAGTGAAACGTGGGGGAGTTTACGTGAAGAAACATGGGATTTCAATACTTGTAGCTCTCGCGGTGTCGTTATTGGCGAGTTCAATGATTGTTAGGACTAGAACCGTATTCGCTGATTTTCCCACATCTGACGCTCCGACATTGTTGACTTCGTTATCTCCGCCCAACGCAACAATAGGGCAAAACGTCACATGGCTCATATGGACGGACGTAAACTGCTCGGGCTACTTGGTTGACCTTGAGATAGTTGACGAAACGAATTCGACAACAATATTCAAAGGAAATGGAACTCTAGGCATCTTGCATGAATGTGGTTCTATGAAAAAGGAGATCTCAACAGCAGGCTACAGTCAACATGAATATCGCTTTACTGCCGAAATGTCAGTGAACGGGATGAAAATGATGAGTTCAAAGTATCTGGATTTGCATGTTGTCGTTCCGCCTACGTTCTCCATATACACTTACGCAAGCCCCTCCGAGGCGATTCCAGGAGATAACATTGGACTGACCATATTGGAAGGAATCTATCCTTATGTTGACGCTGTAGCCAACGTCACAGTTTACAATGGCACAAACCCATCTCTATGGACAGCGAGCGGGCGCGCGATTTCCTCAACAAACGGTTCCCAAGAAATAGACATTCCGACAGCCGGCCTAGTTGCGGGCTTTTACCATGTTAATACTACTGCCACAAGTGCTATGGGAAACGCCTCTTCAATCACCTCCTTCACCCTGGTAGACATTATGGTAAGTGTTGACGAATACAGCTATTACATTGGAGACCAGGTTAACGTGTCAATGCGAACATACACTTCAATTTCTCAAGCGGGCCTCCAAATATTCTCGTTCGGATTTCCTCCCGTAGTCGTGGTTGACGAATACGTATCACTCACCAGCGGCAAAGGATCCAGACTGTATGATTCAAGTGGCTGGTCGCCGGCTTTCTATTCTGTGAGTTGCAATGTAACTATCGACGCACGCACTTCTTTTGACTATGGATACTTCTCCTTGACGGCGTTTGATGTTGACGTCGAAACTGACAAGTACTCCTACGTGGCAGGCGAACTTGTCAACATAACCACTTCCACGAACCCGCCACAGCCAAGTGCAATATTTAATTTGACGATTACGAACTCAACAGACGACGAAGTCTGGAGCCATGGGCCGTCCAACTTGGATTCGGGCGGCAATGCTTCAGTATTGTTTGATACGATAGGCTTGCCACCGGACGATTACACAATCACGGCGGTCGTAAACAACACTCACTACGAGGAAACAGGTTATGGCTATTTCGAAATTCCTTTGATCGTTCACACATTTGATATTCTTGCAGATATCTCACCATACTCCAATACTGGTTATTCCATGCCACGCTTGAACACAACGGTGGTTTCTGGACAGACGAACGCCAATCTTACGATCGAAGTCAGCAGAGGAGGCACCACGTACTACTCTTTCACTAAAGACAACTTCGACATATCCACATACATTTACTTCATTCCGGCAGTGGCCTTGCCCAACGGCTCCTACACAGTTGATGTTTCCGTGACTTCACTCGTAGGAACAAACTCAACAGGAGACTATTTCCACTATGCCAACGGAATTGACGCAGATGGAGACGGACTGTCAGACTCTGCTGAACAAACGCTTGGAACGGAAGCGCACAACCCAGACACAGACGGAGACGGATTCTTTGACGGAATGGAAGTCTATCACGGCAGTGATCCTCTTAATCCTTTGATCGTTATTCCAGAATCAAGTTTCATGCAAGCAGTGATACTCATATGCACAACGCCACTATTGTACCTCATAGCGAAATGGCGAGCCAGATCGTCAAAACGGCAAAACCTTTTCTTCTAATCTAGCCTCTCGCGCGTTAAGAACCCGAAACGGTGCATGGGCGCAACAGAAAATATCCTATTGCACTGGAGGCGCGGTACTGATTCGCAGGTTTCATGGCTGGTGAAGAGTTGCGTGACCTCTTGATGGAACCGAATGTTCGCTTCAACATTTAAAAATAACGCGCGCTTGAAGGGAGTGCTATGGAGGGATCATTGTGCAGTTTACGTCATAGAATTTTACGTATTCGTTCGCGATGCTGTGGTTTTGGGCAAACAATTTTGCGTCGTCGAGATTATCGGAGGTAAATTGCTCTCCGCTCGGATATACTGTACAAGTATATGTACCGTCTTCATTTGTCACTATGCGCGCTTGACTAATGTATATCCGCGGGCCTATGACGGCGATGACTATCAAGGTGAAGGCCACAAACGCAGCAATCAGAGCCAGAGCATTCTTACTCATCTTTGCCACCACCTACTATGTGAATGTGCTTCCGATATTTAATGCTACACATTAGAACGCGCGCGGCAGTCAAAGACTTGATGCGAAAAGCCTGCGCTACAGACTCGGAAGCGGCATTTCAAAAACGAACAATGACAAATATCTGGTTAAACATGGATAGACATGCGCGTGCTGCGCGTGCTTAGCTGTCTTTCTTTTTGCAGATTATGGCCGCTAGCAGTGCCGCGAACATGAACAGTGGCAGAATAAGAGTTGATGTGAACTCCGGAATCACTATGTTCGCAACTTCGATGATGCTGATCTGGACATTGGTTTGGCCTGGAAATAGGATCATTGGATAGCAGATGACCGCTATCGTTTGGCCGCTTCCGGGGACAAAGCCGTTGCCATGCGCGAGAGTATCGTTGACAATGGCCCGAGCCACAGTGCTTGTGGGAGTGTAGTTGCCGTCCATGTGAATGAAGTACCATATTGCCTGTTGGATGTCCTGGGCAGTTCCTTGCTTGTGGTTGATGATGTAGTTGACCATGTCCCATTCCTCACTTGCCAATTCCCCCGGAGGGCTACTGCTTGAGTACAGCTTCACTGCGTGAGTTGCGGGGCTTCGCGCCATTTCCGCTCGTATGTCGATACACCAACCAGGGTACGTTCCGTTCGTTACGTCATAGCCTGGAGGAACATCACTGAGCTTCGTGTTGAAGTAGCTGTCCGTGCCGTTGCTGACTTCAATCCTGACCAGCGTTGAGGGCAAGTTCAATCCACCGTCAGTGGCAGCCACATGATTAACCAGAATCGACGAAAGTGCGATGAGAATCGCGAAACCTATTGCAAGATTTCTTTTAGAATACCTGCTCCTCTTCATCTCTCGAACCCTTCCTGATGCTTATGAAAGTTTGGTCGCCACGATTAATAGGAGTTCTTTCGGTTTGGGTATATTGCTTGCGGCGAAGCATAAGCGCGCGAATGCTATACGAGAACGCGCGCGCTTTGAAGGTTGCCTAGAATAACCTGGAGAGGTTGAAGTGTTCCTGCATCGATCTTTGTCAGATTTGCTGGCCGTGCTATTGCCCGAAAGTTCAAATCCCTTACATTTTTGAATATTTGACAGATGAGATTTTAGAGTTTGCTTCCCAGAATAAGTCTACGGGAGCAAACGTCAGTTTGAGCTGCCTATCTATTCCTTTTCTTATGAGAAAAATAGGAAGGGGATTTGACCTGCTGTTGTGATTCGCTCGCATTCTCTTGCAATTAGAAAGTTTGGAGGTGAAGTTGCAGTTGCTGTTCCAATGTTTACTTTGGATACTACACAGGTGTCACAGTAGACTGTGGTGGGACCGCAGTAGTAGATTCCCGGTAGTCCGAAACGTACTCTGCTGACGTCTCCATAAGCTGCAGTGTTTTTACCCTTGACTGAACAGATTCGTACGCCGTCTACCCACAACTCGCCCAAGCCATTTGAGGCATCCTTCTTCCAATGAAGCTCAACACAATACCACCTATTCAGCAAGGGGCTTGAAGCAGAATAGTTGAACACGTAGCTTGTTCCATGACTGATTACTAGGCACCATTTGACTATGCCGCCGATCTTTCTCCAGCCAGCGTATGCCACGTTGCTGGTTCCAGCTAGTATTATGAAGTAGAAGCGGTCGCCCTCGTCAACTATTCCTGACTGAGAAACATAGAAGTAACCGCGCACATAGAGTTCGCTTGAAGCCACTATGGTCTCATAGCAGTAGGAGTATTCACTTCCGCCAGTACCGTTTGAAGTGAACTTTGCGCTGTAAGCGCCAAGATGCTTGAGCGTATTAACAACGGTTGCAGTCTCGCCCGAAGAACGGCTAGTCCCGCTCCATCGGCTGAAGTTGCCAGACTCAAAACCATCCTCGAAAACTGTTCCGATGGGCTCTGGACCTATGTATGTTCCTGCTATTTTTGCACAATCGCCGTAAACTGTCGTGGCACCGCAGTAGTATAGTGTTGCTAGGCCGAAGCGCACTCTGGTCGCGTCTCCATAGGTGGTTGTGTTTTTGCCTGTAACTGAGCAGACTCGTACTCCGTCTATCCACAGCTCGCCCAAACCGTTTACACTATCCTTCTTCCAATGAAGCTCAACACAATACCATCGATTCAGCAAGGGGCTCGACGTAGAATAGGCAAGCACGCTGCTCGTTCCATGTTTGATTACTAGGGTCCATTTTACAATACCACCAATCTTTCTCCAGCCAGCGTATGCCACGCCGTTGCTTCCAGCGAACACTGCTGAGAAATAGAAACGATCCTCATTGTCTACAATTCCCGACTGGGACACGTAGAAGTAGCCCCTTGCATAAAGCTCAGCGGATGATGACATGGTCTTGTAACAGTATGCGTATTCAGTTCCGCCTGTACCGTTTGAAGTGAACTTTGCGCTGTAGGTGCCGCGATAACACATGGTGCTGACAACGGTTGCGGTTTCGCCGGAAGAGCGGCTTGTTCCATTCCAACGGCTGAAACTTCCAGACTCAAAGCCATCAAGAAAGATGGGCACTATGATGAGTTGGATTGTTACCGAGTGAGAACCGTGAGCGCATGGTCCTGTTGCTGTTATTGTTGTTGAGTAGGTACCTTCACTGGTGGATGTACTTGTTGTAATAGTTAAGATTGAGCTAAAAGTGGGATTTCCTGTGAGTGGGCTGAAACTAAATGCAGCTCCAGATGGCAGTCCAGAACAGTCAAGAGAAACCAATTGGGATGTGCCGCTTATTAGGGTTATGATAATTTCAAACGTGGTGGAACTTCCGGCAAAAATAGTTCTAGAAGGCGGCGAAACAGTTACGCTGAAATCGAATGATTCTTGAATTTGAAACTCGTTGTAATCGGTTCTTTCAACGGAAAGTTGCCCATCGGAGACCTCGCATTTTACATCATAGTATCCAAGTACAGCAGTCAATGGTATTGTCCAGTCATGGTAGTGGTTGTTTCCATCCCAGATCATTGTGGCTTCGCTTACGACCCATGAGCCTCCCCCCGGTCTAATCCAGATTTTGCAGATCAGACTGTTTTCGGGTGTCTCGGGATCGGAGCTGTCGCAATAAATTCGAATAGTGTCACCTTGGTACTTGCTGGTGGAATCGGGGTAGATGTCAAGAATGGATGGAGGTTGATTGGGTCCAATTACGTATTGATATGTCGGGCTCGTAGTTGATGAGTGATCATTTGATCTATCGCTGTCGTTGTCCTCTGCAAAAACTTGCCAGTAAAGGATTAAGTGACCTGCCCACTCGCTTTCTGGAATAATATACGAATATGAATTTTCGGAGCTTCCGGTCGGAGATTTCCAGTCTGACCATGATTCATCATCAAACTTGTATCTGAAGAGTACTTGGTAAACCTCAGATGTATCACTGACTGTTATTTGGATCTTATATGAGTTTGTGGGTTCAAGGGAACATGTAGGATTGGTTAGTGCTGGAGGAGTTATGTCGTCGTCGGTTATAGTTCCTGCAGTGTATTCGGGGCTGGTTATTCCTGCTCGGTCTCCTGTTCTGTCGTTGTCATAGTCTTCAGCATATACTTGCCAATAGATTGTTTGCCCTACACTGTTTATCCATTCCGTCCGTGGAATATCGTACCAATATGTGCTTCCGGATGACCCAGAGAAAGCTTGCCAACCGCTCCAAGAGCCTGAGGCGCCATACTTGTAGCGAAAGGTAACAGTATAGATTCCGCTAGAGTCTGCAGCTGCAATTTGCAGTCTATAGTCTCCAGAGTAAGAGTCTTGAATGTCACCAGTTGCCCAAGGATTGGAAAGGGAAGGCCCAGAAGCGTCATCGTCAAGTATTGTTCCCGCAAGATAGTCTGGACTGTTGGTGTAGGATCTATCTGCTGTGCCTCTATCATTGTCGTTGTCGAAAGCAACAACTTTGAAATATACTGTTTCGCCTACATGGGCTATCCATTCTGATCGTGGGATATCATACCAGTAGGTGTTGCCTGAAAATCCCGAGTGTGGCATCCAACTTGACCAGCTTCCCGCTCCGAACTTGTAAGAGAAGTCCAGTGTGCTTATGCCGCTAGGATCGGTTGCGTCTATTTGTACCCTGTAGTTGCCACTAAAGGAGTCGTCGATATTGCCTGTTGAAATAGGATTGCTAAGGTTTGGTCCGGAAGTATCGTCATCAAGAATGTCTGGCCCTGTGAAGGTTGGAGTGAAAGTTGCTGAGCCTGCGCCGTTTATTGCTTGGGATTCCCAATAGAGTGTGTTTCCGACGTAATTCTTCCACTCTGAACTTGGAATGTTAAGCCAGTAGGTATTGCCTGAAGAGCTGCTTGGACTCAGCCAGGAAGTCCAAGAAAGTCCGTTGTATTTGTACCTGAACCAAACTGTGCTTATCGAACTTTGAGCGTCAGTCCAACTGATCTGAAGGGTAATTGCTGTTAAATCATTGTCATATCTTGTCCCATCTGTTGGAGATTGCCCTGAGTATGTGGGATTAGTTGTGTCAATTCGAATTGGACCGTATTGCGAATAGCCAGTGTTCCAGTTGCCTGCATTATCCCTTGCTCTGATGCAGAAGTACCAATCGCCGCCACTCAGAGTCGTGGTGAAGGGACCTGCCGCATCAGTCGAAGTGTCAGGCAGGTCTGGAGTATGGACCCATTGATAGGAATATCCATAGATCCCGCTGAGATCATCCGTTTCTCCCGACCATGAGATGGTCACGGTTGCGCTGGATGACCAAGCATTCTGGGCATGGGTGCAGGCAAATGACGTCGGATTGTTTGGAGCCACATTGTCCTTGTTTATGCCGTGATCAAAGTAAATACCCCAAAGCTGTTGTTTTGTGGTAGGGTTCGGGCAAAACTGATTAAGGTATGCAGTCCAGAACTCATGAATATCGTTTATATGATGGCCGTCTATAGTATAGTACCTTAGCAAAAACCAGATTTCCTCCAAATCAGCGTACAAAGTGTCTCTCGAATCAATGCTTGAATCGAAAATATCCCAAAGCAAGGTGGTTACCGTTGCTTCCACATCATCTCCTAAAGCTTCGTTAGATTCAAGATCATGTGTTTCGACGTGGCCAATAGTGAAATATCTGTCGTTTCTTATTGCACATGAGTAGAAATTTGCCCAGCCTTCAACCCAAG
>Ga0315279_10008977_pt1 | contig 12002 bp, 11 predicted proteins | sample YL17G06_20_MG_FD_203694 | JGI IMG/M metagenome (GOLD analysis project Ga0315279, IMG submission 203694) | Sediment microbial communities from Yellowstone Lake, YNP, Wyoming, USA - YL17G06_20 | ecosystem: Environmental > Aquatic > Freshwater > Lake > Sediment | place: USA: Wyoming | collected...
GGCCAGCGCCGGCGCGGGCGCTGGCAGGAGGACCTCTCTTGGCACCTGCTCGTCCGAAACGTCCAGATCCAGCATGCCCTCGGCCGGAATGGCGTAGGTCTTGCGCAGGGGCACCTCCTTCAGGAAGACGCCCACCACCAGAGCGGCGAGAGTGATGCCGGTGCCGACGACAAAGGCGTGGGTGATCCCCATAGCCAGCGCTGTCTTAGTGGCCAGCAGGGCCTGGTCGTAGAGCTGCTGTCCCTGGTCCCCCAGCCCCAGAAACGCCTCGTGGATCTTGTTCATGGCCTCGGGAACAACCAGGATCTGCGGGTCCTGGAGGCGCTGCAAGAGTGAGGCGGGGACGTTCTGTCTCACCTGGGACGGCGTCTGGCTGATCAGCTCGGACTGCAGGCGGCTGTTCAGCAGCGAGCCCATGAGAGCCACGCCCAGGGTGGCGCCCACGGAGCGTATGAACTGGAGGGTGGACGTCGTGACGCCTAGCATCTGGTGCGAGGCGGTGTTCAAAGCTACCAGCGTCAGAATGGGCATTGCGGCCCCCAGGCCGATGCCCAGGACGATCATGTCACGGGTGGCTTCGCTCTGGCTGGAGTTAACATCCATCTGGGCCAGCAGATACATGCCCACTGTCATCACCGCCAGCCCAGCCGCCAGGATGATGCGATAGCGGCCGGTGCGAGCCAGCGCCTGGCCTACAACAGCAGAGGTAAGGGACATGGTCAGCATCATGGGCATCGTCACCAAGCCGGAGTTGGTGGCGGACTTGCCGATGACCGACTGCACGAACAGCGGGATGTAGGACACGCTGCCGAACATGCCCATCGACATGAGAAACGTGACGACGATGATCACGGCGAAGATGGGGCTCCGGAACAGCGATAGGGGGATGATGGGCTCGAGAGCGTCCCGCTCGACGCGCACAAACACCCCGGCAGCGACGAAGGCCAGCACCAGCAGACCGATGATCTCCAGCGAAAGCCAATCGTACTGGCTGCCGCCCCAACTGAACGCCAGCATCAGCGGCACCACCGCCACCACCAGCACGCCTATGCCCAGCCGGTCCAGGGACCGGTGTACGCTCTGGGGGCGGACGGCGGGCATCACCAGGGTGAAGACGATGAAGGTCAGGGCGCCGATGGGCAGGTTCACATAGAACACCCAGCGCCAGCCCAGGTTGTCCGTGATCCAGCCGCCCAGCAGCGGCCCAATGACGCTGGCCGCGGCAAAGGCGGCGGTCATGACCCCCGTCCAGCGGGCTCGCTCTGCCGGGGCGAACACGTCGCCGATGATGGCCCAGGCGGTGCCCATGATCATGCCGGCCCCGAACCCCTGGATGCCGCGGAAGAGGATGAGCTGGGTCATGCTCTGGGACAGGCCAGCTAGGGCGGACCCTAGCGCCAAGATGGTGACGCCCAGCAGGAAGAACGGCTTGCGTCCAAACAGGTCCGACAGCCGGCCCACCACTGCCACAGTGGTGGTGGAGGTCACCATGAAGGCAGTGAACACCCAGGCGATGTGCTGCAGACCCTGCAGGTCGGCCACGACGTGCGGCAGCGCTGTCCCCACGATGGTCTGATCCATGGCGGCGGTGAAGATGCCCAGCAGGCTGCCAACCATCACCAGCACCCGTGTGCGGGTGCCCATGTGGGAAATGCTATGCACCTGGGTCATGCCTTGGCTCTCCATTTCATTGGCGTCACTGACCCTCCTCTTGTGACTTCTTTCACCAACATAACCATCCTATCAGCCTTCAATGTCTGCCTCAACCGCTTGCCAGGCTGCAGCCATCGCCCTTTGGTACGGCTGCTGCTTTTCGTCAGGGCAAGGGCATCAGCCGGTCCTGGTGCCTGCCTTGCCTTCGGCAGCACTACTTTTGAGGCAACACTGCCCGATTCGGTAACACCTGCAATGAGGCAGATCGAACGCTTCCGCCAGCCGCTCCCTTATCGTAAACTTGAGCAGAATGGGCTTGACTCAGCGTTTCCAGTCGCGCTAAAACCAGCGTGGCGCTCGTTGGGCAAGCGACCTTGTAGATAAGGGCACGTTTGATGCTGGAGTTTTCCTTCTTGGGTTCGGGCAATGCTTTCACTGCCGGCGGGCGCTACTGGAGCTCGTTCCTGGTGAACGGCTGCTACCTGTTCGAGGCGCCGCCCACCCTTCTCCCCCACCTGAAGCGCCTGGGCGTTTCCCCGGCCGACATCCGCGTCGTCTTCATCAGCCACTTCCACGGCGACCACTTCCTGGGGCTGCCCTTTCTCTTTCTCGAGTACCTTCACATGACGCCGCGACGAGAGAACCTCGACATCGTGGGCCCTCCCGGCGTCGAGAAGATGATAGAGGGGGTGGCGGAGATGGCCTTCCCCAACCTCAGTCACGCCGATGCTGGCTACCATCGCCACTACCTGGAGGCCGACGCGGGTCGAGAGCAGACGGTGGACGCCCTTTCTTTCCAGGCCTTCCCCATGAAGCATGCTGGCGAAAATCTAGCCTCCTTCGGCTACAGGCTGCGCTTGGCCGAGAGCGTGCTCGCCTACACGGGCGATACGGAGCTCTGCGACGAGCTCTTCGCTCTGGCAGCGGGGGCAGACGTGCTGGTGCTGGACTGCAACTATAGCCAAGACAAAGGGCCGGAGCACCTGAGCTTTGCCGAGGTACTGGAGGTCAGGAGGCGGTTGCCGTTGTCCACCACCATCATCCTCACCCACATGGAGGCGGAGCCCGATGTCAGTGGCCTGGAAGGCGTGCTAGTCGCCCGCGACTTCGCAACCTTCCGCTTCCCCTAATAGCGACCCCGTGCTCGGGGTGAGCTAGCCCTGGCCCTTCCTGAACTCCTCCAGGGCCTCCTGCAAGGTGTTCCAGGCCAGGGTGGCGCACTTGACCCGCACCGGGAACTTGCGCACCCCCTGAAGGGCCTCCAGGTCGCCCAGAGTCTCCACGTCCACCTCGCCCGCGCTGTACATCATGCCCTTGAACATCTCGAACAGGGACTCCACTTCCTCCAGGCTGAGGCCCTTTATGGCCTCGGTCATCATGGAGGCTGAGGCCTGGCTTATGGAGCAGCCCTTGCCCTCAAAACGCACGTCGAAGATGCGGCCGTCGCGAATGTCCAGCTCGACCCTCACCTCGTCGCCGCAGAGGGGGTTGTCGCCCTCGCTGCTGGCGCTGGGCTGGTCAAGAGAGCCGCGATTGCGGGGGCTGCGGTAGTGGTCGAGGATGATCTCCCGATAGAGCTCATCCAGCTCGCTGCCTCTATCCAGGGGCATGGCCAAAGAAGGCTCTCGCTTTCTCAATACCCTCGACGAGGGCATCCACCTCTTCCCGGGTATTGTAGATGTAGAAGCTGGCGCGGGCGGTGCCGGCTATATCGAAGCGGCGCATCAACGGCTGAGCGCAGTGGTGGCCGGCCCTGATAGCTACGCCCTCCTGGTCTAGGATCGTCCCCACATCGTGAGGGTGGATGTCCGGGCAGTTAAAGGATACCACACCGCCCCGTTGGGAGGCGTCCCGCGGGCCGTAGATGATGATGTCTTCCAGTTGAGCAAGGCGGCGAAGGGCGTAGGCAGTCAGCTCCCGCTCGTGGGCACGGACGTTGTCCATCCCCAGGGCGGAGAGGTAGTCCAGGGCGGCGCCGAATGCGATGACGTCGGCGATGTTGGGGGTGCCCGCCTCGAACTTCCAGGGGACATCGTTCCAGGTGGCGCCCTCCAGGCGCACGCGGCGGATCATCTCTCCACCGCTCTGGTAGGGCTCCATCGCCTCCAGCAGCTCGTGGCGGGCGTAGAGGACGCCCACCCCCGTGGGGCCCAGCATCTTGTGAGCGGAGAAGGCCAGGAAATCGCAGCCCATGGTCTGAACGTCCACCGGCATGTGAGGCACGCTCTGGGCGCCGTCCACCACCACCAGGGCGCCCCGCCGATGGGCTGCCGCGATGATCTTGCCCAGGGGATTGATCGTGCCGAAGGCATTGGAGACCTGGGTTACGCCCACCAGCTTGGTCTTCTCGGTGATGATATCGTCCAGGCCGTCCAGGTCGAGGGCCCCCTCGTCGGTGACGCCTATGTACCTGACGCTGGCCCCCACCTCCTGGGCCAGGCGCTGCCAGGGAACCATGTTGCTGTGATGCTCCATCTGGGTGAGGACGATCTCGTCCCCCTCCCTCACGTTGGCCCGACCCCAAGCAGAGGCCACCAGATTCAGGGCCTCGGTGGTGCTGCGGGTGAAGACGATGCTCTCCGGCCGGGGTGCATTGATGAAGCGAGAAACCTTGGCCCGCGTCTCCTCGTAGGCGGCGGTGGCCTCCTCGCCCAGGGTGTGGATGGCCCGGTGGATGTTGGCGTTCTGGTGCTCGTAGAAGTGAACCAGCGCGTCGATAACCTGGCGCGGCTTCTGGGTGGTGGCGGCGTTGTCCAGATAGACCAGCGGCTTGCCATGCACCCGGCGACCAAGGATGGGGAAATCCTGGCGGATGGCTTGTACGTCGAGCATGGTCCTCGCCCTCACCGGCTCTATGGCAGAGCCACCCGGATCTCGCTGCCCTCCACCCTGAGAGGATAGGTGTTGAGGGGCTTGACGGCGGGCAGAGCCAGCACCTTGCCCGTCTTGACGTCGAAGCGAGCGCCGTGGCGGGGGCACTCGAGGACGTCGCCCGCCAGCTCTCCCTGATCGAGGGGGCCGCCGTCGTGGGTGCAGAGGTCGTCGATGGCGTAGAACTGCCCGTCCACGTTGCACAGGGCGATACGCCTATCGCCCACAACCACCACCTTCACCCGCCCCGCCGGGATGTCGCTGGTGTCCGCTACCCTGATGAAGTCGCTCATGACGTCGCCAAGCCCAGCTTCTCGCCGACCGCTTGCCGTAGTCTATGCTGAACGCTCAACTGGGGGATAGTCTCCAGCACCGGCTCGAAAAAGCCATCCACGATCAGCCTCTCGGCATCACGACGGCTGAGGCCTCGGCTCATCAGATAGAAGAGCTGGTTCTCATCGACCTGGCCGACGGTTGCCGCGTGGCTGCAGCGCCTGATGTCGCTGGCCTCGATCTCCAAAGGTAGGATGGGATGAGCCTTGGCCCCCTCGCTGAGGATGAGGTTGCGCACCGTCTGGCCAGCGTCGGTGCCGCGGCCACCGCGATGCACCCGCACGATGCCCAGGTGCACCGACATGGCCCGATCCTTGACCGCCACCTTGAACAACAGATCGCTGGTGCAGTGAGGGGCGATGTGCTCCTGCAGCGTTTGGTGGTCGAAGTGCTGGTCATCGCCGCCGAAGACTACCCCCCGCATCTGGGCGTTGGCCCCGGGGCCTTCCAGCACGCTCTCCACGAAGAGCTTGGTGAGCTTTCCCCCCAGGCCGATGCCCAGGGAGTCCAGCCGGCTGTCCTCCTCCAGCAGGTGGCGCTGCGCTCCCAGGTTGTACACCTGCTGCCCCAGTTGCTGCACCGAGATGTGGCGGAGCTGCGCCCCCGCGTGCAGATAGACCTCGGTGGCACCGCAGCAGAGGGCTTGACCGTCCAGCTCCGGCGAGAACTGCTCGGCGATGAAGGTGAGCTTGCTCCCCTCTTCCAGCACGATGAGGGTGTGGGGGAAGACGGCCAGCCCCGGCCTGGCCAGCCATTGGCAGGCCCGTAGTGGCAGGGCCACCTCCGCCCCTTGGGGCACGTAGACGAGGGTGCCGCCGCTCCACAGGGCGCCGTGGAGAGCGGCGAACTTGCCGTGCTCTGGAGGCAGGCAGCGGGTCATGAAGTAGCGCTTCACCAGATCCGGCTGCTCGCGGGCGGCCCTCTCCAGGCTGGTGAAGATGACCCCCTGCTTCGCTGCCTCCTCAGCCAGCGATAGGTGAACCACCTGCGAGTCGTGCTGAACCAGGAGGCCGCCCTCCGGCTGGCCCACGTCCAGCAAGGCGCGTAGCTCCTGGTGCAGCCCGGCTACGCTATCCACCTGGGCGCAGGGCGCTTCGGCGAAGGGCAGAAGCTCGTCGAGGGCGAGGGCGCTGATATCGGTGCGCCGCCAGTCCTCGTCCTGAAGCGTGGGCATGGGCGTGGCCTCGTAGACCCGCCAGGCCTCCAGGCGGTGCTGGCGCAGCCAGGGCGGCTCGCTACAGAGGGAGGATAGCTCCTCCACCACCTGGCGGGAAAAGCCCTTCGCTCTCTGTTTCATGATCGAAGTCAACGGCGCGTTTCCTCTTGCTCAAGGGCGAGCATCGCTTGGGGCCGGTTCGCCGTTGGTGGCTTGACTCTCGACCCCAGCCTAGCCGACAGCCCCCTCCATCTGGAGCTGGATGAGGCGGTTCAACTCCACCGCATACTCCATGGGCAGCTCCTTGACGATGGGCTCGATGAAGCCGCTGACGATCAGCGTCGCCGCCTCCGTCTCGCTCAGGCCGCGGCTCATCAGATAGAAGAGCTGCTCGGCGCCGATCTTGCTGACGGTGGCCTCGTGGCCGATGCTTGCCTGCTCCTCCTCGACCTCCATGTAGGGATAGGTGTCGGAGCGGGACTCGTCGTCCAGGACCAGGGCATCGCAGCGGACGCTGGCCTTCGCTCCCACGCTGCCCGGGTAGACCTTCACCAGGCCGCGATAGCTGCTGCGGCCGCCGTCCTTGCTGATGGACTTGGAGACGACGACCGAAGACGTATGGGGGGCGGCGTGCACCATCTTGGCGCCGGCGTCCTGGTGCTGGCCCTTGCCGGCGAAGGCCACGGAGAGCATCTCGCCGTGGGCCCCCGGCTCCATGAGGAAGACGGCTGGGTACTTCATGTTGAGCTTGCTGCCCAGGTTGCCGTCCACCCACTCCATGATCGAGTCCCGGTAGGCCACCGCCCGCTTCGTCACCAGGTTGTAGACGTTGGTGGACCAGTTCTGGATGGTGGTGTAGCGCACGCGGGCCCCTGGCTTGATGATGACCTCCACCACCGCCGCATGGAGGGAGTCGGCGCTATAGATGGGGGCGGTGCAGCCCTCCACGTAGTGCAGATAGCTGCCCGGCTCGGCGATGATCAGGGTGCGCTCGAACTGGCCCAGCTTCTCGGCGTTGATGCGAAAGTAGGCCTGGAGGGGAACGGTCACCTGAACGCCTTCCGGCACGTAGATGAAGCTGCCGCCGCTCCACACCGCCGAGTTGAGGGCAGAGAACTTGTTGTCGGCTGGCGGCACCACCGTGCCGAAGTACTGCTGGAATAGCTCGGGGTGCTCGCGCAGGGCGGTGTCGGTGTCCAGGAACAGCACCCCCTGCTTGACCAGCTCCTCGTGCAGGTTGTGGTAGACGACCTCCGAGTCGTACTGAGCGCCCACGCCGGCCAGGAACTGCCGCTCGGCCTGGGGGATGCCCAGCCTGTCGAACGTGCGCTTGATGTACTGAGGGACGTCGTCCCAGTTGCGCACCTGGTGGTCGGCAGGCTTGACGTAGTAGTAGATGTCGTCGAAGTTGATGCCCGACAGGTCGCCTCCCCACGTAGGCATAGGCTTCTTCCGGAAGACCTCCAGGGCCCGCAGGCGGGAGTCGCGCATCCAGGCGGGCTCCCCTTTGAGCCAGGAGATCTCCTCTACCACCTCCGGTGACAGGCCCAGCCGGGCCCGAAAGAGGGGCTTCTCGGCGTCGCGGAAGCCGTACCTTTGAGCATAGTCGGCCTGGGGGGCCTCTACAGGCTTCTTAGCCATTCCGCCTCCAACCTAGACCGCTGCCTCTCCGGCAATCCAGTCGTAGCCCTTGGCCTCCAGCTCCTGGGCCAGTTCCATCCCGCCGGAGCGCACGATGCGGCCGTCGAAGAGGACGTGCACAAAATGAGGCTCGACGTAGTTCAGTATGCGTTGGTAGTGGGTGATCAGCAACATCCCCATCTGGGGGCCGGCCAGCTTGTTGATGCCGTTGGCCACCGCCCGCAGGGCGTCGATGTCCAGGCCCGAGTCGGCCTCGTCCAGGACGGCCATCTCGGGCTTTAGCATGGCTAGCTGAAGGATCTCGTTCCGCTTCTTCTCGCCGCCCGAGAAGCCCTCGTTGACGTAGCGCTCGGAGAACGAGCGGTCTATCTCCAGAAGGGCCATCTTCTCGAAGAGCTGCCTGCGGAAGTCGGTGACCGAGGGCTCCTCGCCCTTGCTGGCCTTGACCGCCATGCGCAGGAAGTGGCGCACCTTCACGCCGGGGATCTCCACCGGGTACTGGAAGGCCAGGAACATCCCGCGGCGGGCCCGCTCGTCGGGCGGCAGGGAGAGGATGTCCTCGCCCTTCAGCAGCACCCGGCCCTGGGTCACCTGGAAGTGGGGGCTGCCCATGAGGGTGTGAGCCAGGGTGCTCTTGCCGGAGCCGTTGGGCCCCATGAGGGCGTGCAGCTCCCCGCGCTCAACGGTCAGGTTGACCCCTTTGAGGATCTCCTTGCCCTCTACACTCACGTGGAGGTCTTCGATGACGAACAGTGGCTGTGGCATCTCTCCAAGGCGATATCAGAACATTTTACTGCGTAAACCTGCTACCCGCTATTTTAGCACAGCCCTGCGGTTGTTTCAACCGCTAGAGCCTCTTTCGCGTGGCTCGGCGCCACCCGTCCCGCTGGCCTCTATGCTAAACTCTGACCTGTAGAGCCTCTCGGGTGGGTAGATGATTGGACAAGAAGAAGAGCCGCCAGGGCATGGTGAAGATCGGGGTCGCCCGCGACCAGGTGGAGGCGGCCATCTGGCGCGATGCCCTGCAGCAGGAGGGCATCAACGCCTTCATCAAGAACATAGACCCTCTGACCGCCCTCCCCTACGTCGAGTCCGCCACCCCCTACAGCTTCGAGGTGTTCGTCCCAGCCTCCGACGAGAAGCGGGCTCGCTGGATCCTCGGCCTGCCAGCACAGCCAGACAAGCCTGGTGGCGCTGCCAGCTAGAGGTCACCCCAGCAGCGCGTTCAGAACGGCCTGCCAGGAGGAGAAGTCGGGGAAGACGAACCCAGCGCCGGCGGCCGCCAGCTCGTCGGCGCTGAAGAAGCCGGTGGCTACGGCCAGCGAGCGCGCCCCATTGGCCTGGGCGGCAGCGACGTCCAGGGGCGTGTCGCCGATAACATACACCTCGCGCCGACCATGCCCACCGCCCGCCTCCGCCAGCCGCTCGATGGCTATCGCCACCAGCTCCACTCGATCCTCGGAGTCATCGCCGTAGCCACCTGCCAGGAAGAAATCGTAGAGGCCGAAACGCGCCAGCTTCAGGCGGGCAGCCTCACGGAAGTTGCCCGTCGCCAGCCCCAGAAACACCTCCGGCGCCGCCCGCAGGCCCTCCAGCAGCTCGCGCACGCCGGGGAGCACATACCCCTCGCTCTCGGCGAGCGTGCTGGGCAGTATGCTGTGGTAGGCTGCCTGAAAGTGAGTCAGGAGAGTGGGGAAGTCGCCATCGAGCCCGTGGACGCCGACGGCCTCGCGGAAGATCGCCGTATCGGTGCGGCCGCTGAAACTGATGCCGGCGAATCCATCGTCGATGCCGAAGAGCTGAGAGAAGGCCAGGTTCATCGCCCGACCGCCGGCGCCGTTGTTATCCACTAGGGTCTTGTCAACGTCGAAGAGGAGGAACCTGGTCAATGCTTCAGCGCCCACCGATCGCTAGGAAGGCTGGGGCTCGGGCTCCGACTCCTGCTCCCAAACGACGCCCACCACCCGTCTGCCCATGTGAACCAGCAAGGCGGACCCTATCCTGGTCTCCAGGATCTGCTCCCTGTTGATGCCCAGCCTCTGGCAGAGCTTGTGGACAATCATCTCTCTGAGGTCCGGCGCTATTCCCTCCACCACCGAGACTACGCCCGACCTGTAGGTCTGCTGCACTTCGTCAACCATGCGATCCACGGCTCTCTCCATGCGCCCGCGCACCCTGCTGCAGAGAGCCAAAGCCCCGTCCCTGCCGGTGATGATCGGTCTGATCTGCAAGGCATTGCTGAGCAGATACTGGAAGTGGCGAGCTCGTCCGCTCTTCATCAGGTATTTGGTCGTTTCCAGGGCCGCCAGGATGCGCAGCCGCCCCCTCATCTCCTCCACCAGGCGCTTGGCCTCCTGAAGGGGATGGCCCAGGTCGCGCGCGCGGGCTGCCTCCAGGACAAGCATGCCCTCCCCCATCGAGCCGCTGAGGGAGTCCACCACCTCGATCTCTGAGTCGGGATACTCCTCCCCCACCATCTGCGCCCCTTCGACGGCAGAATCGTAGGTCTTGCTCACCTTGCGGGAGAGGGTGATGGTGAGAATGCGCGACAGGCCTTGCTTGACGTGGGACGTGAACGCCTCGGCGAAGCGAGAGGGGGCAGGCGCTGCCGTGGTGGGATATCCCTTGCCCTTCTCGTATTGGTCTAGGAGGTCAGCGAAATCCTCCAGGGTCATCACCCTGTCGTCGAGGCTGCTATTCGTGCCGAAGTTGATGGTTAAGGGCACCACCGTAAGGCGCAGCTTCTCGGCGATGTCCGGCGGCAGGTCATGGATACTGTCGCAGACGATGGCAAAAGGATCCACGCCTCTCGCTCCCTCCTTCTAGCATTCTACCAACTAACGCCCCGCCTCGCTAGCCCCCGCAGGCCTCGCCGATTGACAGCGCGGGCCGCTGCTAGAGTATCATGCATGCCAAGAGGTCAGTGTGGGAGAGACAAAAGCGGCCAAGGTCTTCGTCACGCGCGAGCTTCCCAGCGCTGCCCTCGACCTGCTGGCGGAAGCGGCGGCCGTAAGGGTCTGGCCGGGCGAGTTGCCCCCGCCGCCGGACGTCCTGCTGGCGGAGGCGGCAGATGCCGATGCCCTTCTCACCCTCCTTACCGACCGCATCGATGCTGCGATCATGGCGGCGGCACCGCGACTGCGCGTCATCAGCAATATGGCCGTTGGCTACGACAACGTCGACGTCGAGGAGGCCAGCCGGCGGGCGATCCTGGTGACCAACACGCCCGGCATCCTGACCGAGACCACGGCCGACTTCGCCTTCGCCCTCCTGCTGGCCGCCGCCCGCCGCGTGGTAGAGGCCGACCGCTACACTCGCCAGAGGCGCTGGAAGACCTGGGGGCCGCAGGTCCTCCTGGGGCAGGACGTGCACGACGCCACCCTGGGGTTGGTGGGCCTGGGACGCGTCGGCCTGGAGGTGGCCAAGAGGGCACGCGGTTTCGGCATGCGCGTCCTCTACTACGATGCGATCCGCAGACTCAAAGAGGAGCGCCGCTACGGCCTGGCCTACGCGGAGCTGGAGCAGCTTCTGGCAGAGTCCGACTTCGTCAGCCTGCACGTGCCTCTCACCGCCGAGACTCACCACCTCATCGGCGAGCGAGAGCTATCGCTCATGAAGCCGACAGCCGTTCTCGTCAACACCGCCCGCGGGGCAGCAGTGGATCAACGGGTCCTGTGGCGTTTCCTCAAGGAGAGACGCATCGCTGCTGCTGCCATCGACGTCAGCGAGCAGGAACCCATCGCCCCTGACGATCCCCTCCTGACGCTGGACAACATCATCATCACACCGCACATTGCCAGCGCCAGCGTCGCCACCCGTCTGGGCATGGCCAAGATGGCCGTCGATAATCTCCTCGCGGCTCTGCGTGGTCAGGTGCCACCCAACTGCGTCAACCGACAGGCCGTCCGCCGCTGGCGCCGAGCCCAGCCCAGATGAAGCACTAGCCGGGCAGCTTGACAGCGCCTAGGGGTAGTGATATCGTTTTGCCACTCTTGGGGCCTCTGCTCGCGGGGGCTGCCTCTTCTGCGGCGAGGCCCTCTCTAGTTCGGGCAGGGGTGGGGTGATATGGGCCGTTCTGCTCCTCGCGCTGCCGGTAATCTGTGGCTGGCCAGGATCCTGTGGGATCTGGGAGCTATCCAGTTTGGCGACTTCACCCTGGGAAGGACAACCCTCCACTCCCCCGTCTACGTCAACGTGCGCCTGCTGATCAGCAAGCCCAAAGCCCTGAGGCGGGCGGCTCGCCTGATCTACAACGACGTGCGTACTCTCCAGCGGATGCTCCACCCCCGCGTCGCCCCCTTCGATCGGGTGGCGGGCATCCCCTTCGGTGGACTGCACCTAGCCACCG
>Ga0315279_10008978_pt1 | contig 12000 bp, 9 predicted proteins | sample YL17G06_20_MG_FD_203694 | JGI IMG/M metagenome (GOLD analysis project Ga0315279, IMG submission 203694) | Sediment microbial communities from Yellowstone Lake, YNP, Wyoming, USA - YL17G06_20 | ecosystem: Environmental > Aquatic > Freshwater > Lake > Sediment | place: USA: Wyoming | collected...
TGGTGAAGCTGACCGTTGATTTCGGCGATCACAAGAGAAGCATACTGGTTGGGATGAAGCAAGAGCGCGAGAATCCGAAAGAGATCGAAGGCAAACAGGCGTTGTTCGTTGTTAATCTCGAACCGAAGAAGATGATGGGCCAAGTCTCAGAAGGCATGCTGTTCGACATCGGATACGCGGACGGAATCAAACCCGTCCTCGCAGTGCCCGAGAACCGTGTGCCTAGTGGCGCACGAGCAGGATGACTGAGGACGCCGAGATGAAGGGCTCGTACTCACGGGGAAGACACGAGTTGAACCGGTCTCGGAAGGTTCAAGGTGAGCGCTTCAAATCCTGTTAAGTATCTCTCCAAGCCTCATTCCCACGCGATCTAGGATCGGGAACTTTGTACGTCCAAATGCCAGCGGGTCGAGTACGCCGCATGTTTTCTCTAGGTCGCCCTCACGGATGAGTGCCTCAGCCTTTGATGCGACAGCATCGGCATCTCGCATTGAGGGTGTCATTAGCGGTGTCGGCTCTCCGAGGGCAACCGGGTGCCTGACGATCCATATTAGGCATGATCGGCTTGGGCTGGCAAAGGGTGTCCCACACCCTCTCTTGAGTGTCCCACACCCTTGTCAAGGTGGATTACACCCTGCGTTCTCTGTCGCCGTCGGCGAGGCCTTGTGAGCTTGTGTTCGTCATACTCCTCGTTTCTGAGAGTGACTGTTTGCATGGATGAGGTGGCCGATGGGTTTCGCCCATGTGGTACATGGATGTTTCATATGCGGAACGCTAATATACCTAACATCCATGCCAACTAAACATCAGAAAAGTGGAAGCCATGACGACACAGAAACGAAAATACGGACTTGCTCTTGTGCTCTTGACAGCATCAGTCCTAGCACTCTACCCAACAATGTCGCTCGAGAAATCGCAGAACGGATCCGCGGTCGTGTCCATCAAAGCGGACGGCAAAGCATTCCAGAACCAGAAAGGCAAAGCCAGCAGCACCTTCTCCAGCGCGGCGCTGACACTGTACGGCTCAGTCGCAGCCAAGGGCAACGGAGGACTCGAACTGGACGACCTCGCCGGCAGCCTACAAATCGGAATAGCAAACTACACCATAACGAGCGGCAGCGGAGAAGTCAACAAGAAAGGCACGATCGAGATCAACGCCAAGACAAGCGACGCAGGCAAGAAGCTGGAACTAAAACTACACGGCGACACTCAAGGCGACAGTGTAACCTTCGATTCCAAGGAAAGCAAACTCTCCTCACTGTACTTCCTCTCCCTCAAGGGCCAAGCGATCGTCACGATGCCAACCACGAGCACTAGCATGACTGAGAGCGACGACGAGCATGACCACGATCACCAATACGGAAACAACACGGTAACAATAACCCAGAGCAACACGGTCACAGAGACTGTGACACAATTCCAGAACCAGACTTTGACTGTCACGCAGACGAGCACCGCCACCGTCACAGAACCTAGCAATCAGACAATGACTGAGACCGTAACGCAGACCATAACAGAGCCCCAATCGACAGCAACAGTAACCCTCACAGAGACCGTAACCAGTACGATCGCCAACACAACCATAACCGTGACAGCCCCAAGCACAAACACGACCCTGACAACGACTCAGATCTGAATAGAGCGAGTCCCTTCCACCTTTCCCACCTTTTTTCTATCCTAGTTTTCTCTATGCACGTGACCGTCTCGGGATTACGTGAGTTGCCAAAGGTGTTAAGGACTCTAGGCACTCAACTGATCCTACATGCTCGAGTCATGGGAAATCAAATTCAGACCCGAGGCTGAGTCGATACGTCGGATGGCGAAGGAGTTCGCTGAGAAGGAGATCGCCCCGATCGCGGACCGAATCGACCGCGAGAACAAGTATCCGATGGATCTCTTCGAGAAGATGGCGAAGCAGGGGCTCTTCGGCATGTTCACCCCGCCAGAATACGGAGGAACCGGCCTAGACCTCCTATCCTCCGCAATCGCTGCTGAGGAGATCGCGAAGGTCTCCATGTCCGCCTCAGGGATTATTGGCATTCAAGCCGCCGTCACGGCTGCGCCGATCGCCAAATTCGGAAGCGAGGAACAGAAAAAGGCGTACCTACGCGACATGGCGACCGGCAAACGAATTAGTGCCTTTTGTCTTACCGAGCCTGTTGCAGGCTCCGACGCCTCCTCCATAGAGACGAAGGCTGTCATGGAAGGCGACGAGTATGTGCTGAATGGGACGAAGACCTTCATCACGCAAGGTGAGGTCGCTGATCTCGCTGTCGTCTTCGCAAAGACAGCCGCAAAAGACGGCGAAGAGGTCACCACCTTACTGGTCGATAAGAGAAAGTCACCATTCAGAGTCGGATCGAAAATTGAAGTCATGGGGCTGAGGGGAACCGGCACCGCCGAGCTGATCTTCGAGAACTGCCGAGTCCCGAAAGAGAACGTGTTGGGCAAGGAAGGCGACGGCTTCCTGATTGCCATGATGACACTAAACGAGTCGAGGATAGGGGTCGCCGCCGGCGGCGTCGGACTCGCCCAAGCCGCATTCGACATTGCAGTCAACTACGCTAAGCAGCGGAAGGCGTTCGGTCGACTGATTGGGAAGTTCCAAGCGATTCAGTGGATGCTTGCGGACATGTTACGTCAGATTCACTCGGCACGACTGGTGACATACCATGCCGCCTACCTCAGGGATCAGCAACAAGACTTCGTCAAGGAAGCGTCCATGGCGAAAGTGTTCGCAAGCGAAGTCGCCGTTGAAGCCACACGACGCGCAATCCAGATCCTAGGCGGATACGGGCCCACCAAGGACTACCCGCTCGAACGCTACTACCGCGACGCAAAAATCCTCGAAATCGTCGAAGGCACCAGCGAGATCCAAAGACTCATCCTAGCCAGAGAAATCCTCCAACTCTAGGGATTACTCAAAACCCAGAGTCCCGGGTTATCTTGTCAATCCACCCACGAATTTCCGACTCATTAGTAGACCTTGTTAGACAGTACTCTCTTGTCACCGGATGACTGGGAATATTGAATATCGTGTCGACAACAAAGGAAATATCATGTTCTCGAATCAGATCGCCCACGACGAAGCCATTCATTGCTTCTCCGGTCCTTGGATCGAGCAAGGCGACAAGGTCTGAGTAGTCTTTGTCCCTTTTTCCTTTCAGGCGCTCAAGACCTTCCGTAGGCATGCCGGCATTGGTGACAAGGTACTCTCGGTCTCGTGCGGCTTTCGTCTTGTACAAGAACAGCAGCTCTTTTACCGGAACGTAGAAGTACTCGCCACTGATCGGGCGAAGTTGCAGGAGCTCTTTCCTGGTACAGAGATGGTAGGGGATTTCCTTTGTCGGGTCTTCTTTGAAGACGTTCCTGAACTCAAAATCGCAGGCATCAATGTATATGGAATCGATCTCGGTCTCCTTGACGAGTACAGGCTTTCTCCAGCATTCTGATGCGGCACCAAAAGGAGATTCTGGCTCAAGCACATATCCGTTTTCATTCATGTAGATGTTAAGGTAGCGAGTAAACGGGTCGTCCGGACCAAGACAATCGATGTCGAAAGAGCCAACATAAGGATTGTAGGAGTAGACTGCCCATCCTCCAAGAAGTACAATAGTCAGACCATGTCTGGAGCGAAACCATGCGCCAAGCTTTCTCAGCTCTGCGAGAGATTCCCTGCGAACTATGTCTGCCTGTGCCATCAACGCCTCACCGGTCTTCCTTGGCAGGTGCGGGCATGGTTTCCTCGTACAGTCTCACGGCCCAATCGCGACCGACGTGGCCGTAGGAGACAAGATCCATGATGAGTTGAGCCGGAGAACACACAACCACGCCATCGATGGTTTCCGCCTCTTCGATTATGTCCCATGTGTCTATCTCATAGATCTCTAGGACTTTCTCTTCGCGGGTCTCGGGGATATGTCGTCCCAACTTCTCGAAGAAGGTGCTTTCTCGTTCCACATATGCCTGAACTGAGTCATACTTCATTCCATATCCAACGTATCTGCTTGCGCCAGAGAAAAGCGTCAGGGCGTATCTTATGTCAGCGGATTTGCAGAGCTGCACGAGTCTCGCTTCGAGTTCTTGGGTCGACTTCACATTTGGCACGTGGATTTCTCCCCTCTTCAGGCTCTTGAGCGGTCTATTCCATGAGATTTCGTTCAGGAGCTTCCAGACATCAAACACGATCAGGTCTTTTCCTCTGTATGATACCAGTTCACGCTCAGTGAGGGCAGAAACAACCTTGTTCACCATTCCTGCAGATACTCGCGTATCGTTCGCGATTTGGGTTTGAGTTGTAGATTTGTGGTGAATCAGGTATCTTACCACTCTCAGTGCCTTTGGAGATACGAGAGAGGTCCTTACAAGCCCTGAGACTTGGGACGCTGGCTCCAGCTCCGCTTTGGAAAGGGGTTCCAGCAGTCCATGACCGGCGCTTTGATGCACAATCTCAAAACTGGCGGTCTTGTCCAGAATTCGGTAGCTGATCAATCCAACTTCAGCGGGTATTCGAGCAAGTGCTTCACGTGAAGGAAGCATCTGCATTGGAATGACTAGGTAAGCGCCGTCGAATTCTTTCGCCCAGAGAATGATTCTGCCTAAACCGTCGTAGAAGTTGCTCGTTCTTACCTCGAAGGCGACTCTCATCTCAGGGAGCGTCAGGACGATGTCGACAACGCCGCCTGAGGCTGTCTTGATCGATCTGTCCAAACTTGCGTGTGGGTACTGTTTGCCGAGGGCCTTCTTGAGGGCCTCCTCGACTTGAGCGTGCATCATTGTTCATGCTGAATGAATATTTTCACTGGAGGCTTTTAAGGGTTTCACTTATTAGTGAACCTAAAGAATTTATTCACTCCTGCCTTAAGAGCCATTCACCAATTAGCGAAAAAAAGTGAACACGGCCGAATCCTCAACATCGCCGGAATCTCATAGATCTGGAATTCAGGTCACGGGCGGGTACGGGCCTACGAAGGACTACCCGCTCGAACGCTACTACCGCGACGCAAAAGTCCTCGAAATCGTTGAAGGCACCAGCGAGATCCAAAGACTCATCCTAGCCAGAGAAATCCTCCAACTCTAGCCTGACGTGCAAGATGCGGCACTTGTCAGGATGGCCAGGCCGAAACACTCGTCGTTGAGAAAGAATCTGAACGACGGTTCAATTTGCGACGGTCGCACCAGCCTACCCACACACACAAAAATAACGAAAACGACGACGGACGACGGTTCAAATTACGATGCCCGCACCAAGAGACCGGGGATATAGGTAAGGAGCCTGTTTGGGCTGGGACGTGGCAGTCTGAAAATCGACGTGTCACTGTGACGTGATACTCGCGTTGAGTAGGCAGGGTGGGTGTTACGTGGAAGTCTTGGAAGGTTTCGAGTAGGAAATTCTTTCAGGAACAAGGAAATTCCTACGGTGAAGAAATCTACTGTCTTGGAATATTATTTGGGTATCACGTAGAGTCCTGGAACGCGAAACTAGCGAACTAGATTATTGATCTAGGAGATTCATAGACAGCAAATGAATGCTAGAATATTTTTCTATCATCTATCTATGCTGGATGCGGAAAACCCACGTATAAGAGATCTGACAGCACAGCTGCAGACGTCTTTGAATATCAATATGAAGCGACTGTCGTCAGTTTGTTGACGAAAACACCTTCGTGATACGTGCAAAGAGCTTTACCTTCGGCTTCTTGTAGAAGAGTATCGGTCAACAACATGGCGACTCCAGACCAAGTTGCCGCGCAGATCAGGTTCGCTCTGGAGAACCTATCAGCGCAGAATGCCCATCACACATTTGAAGATATATGTCGATATCTCGCACGCGCGAGGATATGCAGTAACATTCTGCCTGCTACCGGTCCCGTCTCCGCGGGAGGAGACCAAGGCCGTGACTTTGAAACCTACCGGACATACCTATCGCAAGTCGGCCTGACTGCTAGCCCCTTTCTTGGGCTCGTTGCAGCGAAACCGATTGTCTTTGCATGCTCTCTCGAAAAGGGGATTGTGGGCAAGGTCAAAAGCGACGTTGAAAAAATTCTCTCCCATGGAGAAAGACCTGAGGCAATCTATTTCTTCTGTTCCATTGATGTACCGGTAGGCAAGCGTCACGAGGTACAAGAGGAAATCAATTCGAAGCACAACGTGAAGTTGGAGATTATGGATGGGCGTACCATCTCTGGTATGCTTTCGGAGCCGGATCTTTTTTGGGTCGCAGAGAGATTTCTCTCGGTGCCAGCTGAGATCTACCCGACACGAAGGGAAGCCGACTGGTATGCGGAGATCTTTTCGAAATGGAAAACTCAGGAAAGCACAATTCCCAACTATGCTTCTTTCGTTGAACTCAAAGAGTGTGCCAGACACGCAGCCTTTACAGATAGCCTCAAAGCCGATCTTGGCTTCTGGATCAACCGACTTCAACGGTTCAGGGAAGCTGATGTTGAAAGAGACCTTCGGAGGAAGGTCACTTACGAACTGGCAGTTGTTTCCTTACGCGGACTAGGTGCCCTCACCGGTCAAGAGAACGACCTACGTGACTACTTCAAAGAGATCTCTGGTCTGCACGACGCTGTCCACTTGGAAGATGCGGCCGTTCTAATGAACTACTGCGTGGGAGCAGTTTCGACGAATGCTGTGGCACTAGATTACCAAGAGTTGTCGCAGTGGAGAGAAATCCTAGCCACAACTGTTGAGCAATTGCTGGACCAACACCCCGCGCCAGGAATGATGTGTTCCCTGCTCGAACTGCGAGGATACCTGTCAGTCATGGTTGATCCAAAGCACCCTGTGATCCCGACTCCAGCAGAGGCGCTGAAATGGTGGAAAAGGTTGATAGAGTTCGTTCCGAAGGCACCTCTCTACCCGCTTGAGCGATTCTCTGACCGTCTGACAGGATTCATGAAGTTTCTTGAGATCACGCCTGAATATGTAGAATTCTCACAAAAGATCGACGAGCTACTCACGGAACGCTATGGGGACGTTGTTGCAGCCGAAAAATGCCGGGATCGCGCAATGGTGTTCTACGAGAGAGGTTCTTTGCTTGCTGCGATTGACCAGTTGCATATTGCCAAGGTCAAGTGGTTCACTGATGAAACCTTGTATGGGTCCCTTCTGACTATGCTCTTCATATCGCGCTGTTACGAGGAATTGGGTCTCACTTTCGGCGGCAAGTACTATGCATTATCGGTTGCACACATCGCCATCAACTCCCCACGTGAGGAGATGAAGACTCTTGTCCCTCGGGCGTTATTCCAAGCAACAGAATGTGACTATCACCACGGTTCTTGGATCAACTTCCTAGACCTCGCACCCACAGCGTTGGCTGCTCATGGGCAATTCGTTCCCGACCCGGTTGAACTGGAGAAGCATGATGCGTTCAAGCGGTTCATTTTCCATGTTGTAACCATTCAGGCTCTTACCGAGCGTCTATGTCCTGACCTTGAGGGCTTGGTATCAGACAAGATAAGACCGCTTCATTTTGATGATTTGATCGAGGAATTACTGCCAATATCACGGAAGAGTTGGGCAAGCAGATCAGAACAGGAAATTTGGAAGACATGCCAAGACGATCTCTCTAGCATTCCACTTGGTGATGTTGGAACAAAGCGCGTTGTACGATGGACAGCCTCGGGCGTAGAATGGGTGCTGAGCTGGGCAAATGACCGTCTATCGAATTCCGCTGGAGAACAATTCGTGGCGCTTCTGCAAGTAATCCTCGCTGACCTGTCTTCCGCTGACATTTGCCTGTTGCCCACGACGGTGTCTATTCATATCAAATGCGAAGCCGGCTCCAAAGTCACCGCGGGCAGCAGACCCTCTAACATAGGCCGACTCTGGGAGATTTCCCTACCGCCCGTTTCAGAAAGGGCATCCTCTCATATTTTGCATATTCAGGAGACGATTGTAGCTCATGCTGCCAGCATCCTAAGTGAGATCTCCCTGCTTCCAAGCAAGAAAATCGTGGAAACCTTGAAGGCTAAATTTCGAAACGGATTATCGTCAAAGACATTCGTTGGAGCAGCGTATGATTCCCTGTACTGCGGATTTGTCTCAGACCAAGCTTTCGAGAATCCAGATAGAAGAGCTCATGTGGTTCCGAAATGGCCTCTTTTTGAGGCCCAGCTGCATCCTGATATTCGCTGGAGAGATGGCCCAGGTCCAACCTATTCACATTCCGAAGCACTTCAGCTAATTCGAAACAGATACGCGAATAGCATCATTTCAATTCAGAAGACTCTTGAACGTCTCTCTGCCAATCCAGAATTCTTGAAAGTCGTGCGCAAGTTGCGAATTGAGGGTTGGCGAGACTGGCATATTCTCACTTCAATAGCTTCGGTGACTGCAAATTACAGGGTAAGGCTACTTCCAGGTGCGCGTGATGATCCAAAGTGGATCGGGGACAACTACAGGAATCTGATGTTCCAACAGGAGACCGATAGTTCAGTTCCAGTTCCTCTTGGTGAATATCTAGAAGAGAGGTTGCGTCTAGCTCATGACGCGAACATGCTTTCGGTACTACGATCGCTAGGCTTGGACTGCCGACAGAGGACGCCGGATTTTCCGGCCATACAAGAATTTCTCGCAAAGCGATACAACTACTGGACAGACGACACGGTTCACGTAGACCCCTTTCCTGAGGCATCACGCAATGCTGAGTAAGAGAACTATCCAAGAAATGTTCAGCCGCTTCGCCCGCCACCGTGGCTAGGTCGAGACAAACATAAAGAGAATCAGATGGGACGGAAGGGATGCTATAGTGGTATGTCAGAACTGCTCGACTAACCAGCCCTACTTCCTTCCATTCTGCGATCTTGTGTCTGAACATTTGATGTAGATTATGTTGCATTTTACTGTCGCAAGGTAGATCGAAATGAATGAACATCCAGACACCCACTTGCCAGATTTCGATTAGGATTCACAAAGCCAACTAACCAGTTGATCCGTATTCAAGTCTTCTTTTCCATGCGAGTCTCTTGGTGCGCACACACCAAGCCGTTTGGGCTGAGATTTCTTGCATCAATTCCATATCACAGGGCAAATCTTAAGCGCGATCAGACGACATTCTTGTGCTTGAAATACCTTGTACGATAGGGCTCCGCCTTGGGTAGAAAAACGACGCACAGAGGATGCTTACAGGACTGCATCATCATACCATCAACAATTGGACCAATGTGAAGCCAAACTCAAGAAATGTACTGAGAGACTCAGACGCGTTACATGCCCAAAATGTGGTTATGTTTTCAACGCTGCAAAGCAACGCAATTCGCGATTAGGTGCCAAGCGACAGACCTGAATCATAGATGATCTCCTAGAAGCGGCCTGAACTGAGCCTCCATTTCATCAGAGAGAAAGCCCTTCAACGAAAGAGATACACTAATCCGGTCCCGACGCCATTAGGTAACCATGCAAGCGAAAAGCCGAACTCAGCGATTCGAGCAATCATCATCATTCAAACCTAGAAACCAAGCGAAGCCCAAGAGAGACCAGGAACTCATCGATGATCAGAAATTCCAGCAGAAACTGGAAACGAAACGTTTCACGGACAGGATCGAGCGTGAAGCGAACGAAGCCCTCGTATGCCCCGGCTGGATCTAGTGCCTTGGCTGCATTGTGAGGATTCTCGCTTTCGTTCCTCGGCTAACTTGGCGGGATTACTTTCTCTGGCCGAAAACCCTAGTGCCAAGCAGGATCATGGCTGCATCGAATACGCAAAGTGCGAGAAGGTCATATTGCCATGGGAAGAGTGGAGTCCAAGCATTCTTGAGGATCACGATCCTCAAAGCATCAACTCCGTAGGTGACGGGATTCACAATGCTTACCCACCTAAGCCACTCAGGGACGTGAGTCAGCGGAAACAGCGCCCCGCTCAGAAAGAAAAGTGGCAGGTTCACAAACGTCTGGATCACACCGAAACTCTCGAGGCTCTCCATGCGCGAGGCTATGGTTAGCCCAACGCTCACCAATCCGAAGGTGATCAGAATCATTATCGGCAGACAAATCAGGTATGTTTGGATGTCGACGAAGATGCCGACGACGAAGCTGAGGACAAAAACGAAGCTTCCTTGTATTACGGCGTCGGTGGTTGCGCCGACCATTTTCCCGATGAAGATTGAGGCTCTTGAGATTGGTGATACTAGGATCTCCTTGAGGAAGCCGAATTCCCTATCCCAGATTACTGATATTCCCATGAACATGGATGTGAATAGCAGCGTCTGGGCCACGATTCCAGGGAAGATGAACTCTTGATAGCTGAGTTGGCCATAGCCAGAGGATGAGAATTGCATCCCGGATCCAAAGATAACCAGCCATAGAAGCGGTTGGATGAAAGAGCTGATGAGTCTCGTCCTCTCCCTCGTGTAGCGTTTAACTTCCCGCAACCAGAGAGTGTAGATCCCTCGGGCTTCACTCATTTGATGTTCCTCCTTTTGATCTGTGCCATTCCGTGGTATTCCTCGCCGCCTTCTCCGCGTATCTCATGTCCAGTGTAGTGCATGAACACATCTTCGAGTGTAGGCTCGTGAATGGACATCGACTCGACGTGGATTCCTGAACTCGCCGCGATCTCCATGACTCTGGGAACGATTTTGTCGCCGTCCTTCACGATGAGCTTCAGCTCGCCCTTCTGCTTCTTCATGTCTTTCACGAAGTTGGTTTCCTTGAGTTTGGCGGATAGTTCTTCGACCATCTCGGTCTTGACTGTGATGATGTCTCCTTCGAGATCTCCCTTCAGTTGCTTAGGTTCGTCGAGGGCGATTATCTTGCCGTAGTCTATGATGGCGATTCGATGACATAGCTTGTCAGCTTCCTCCATGTAGTGCGTGGTCAGCATCATCGTGATGTTTTCGCGCTTGCTCAGTTTCACTATGTAATCCCAAATATGCTCCCTGGTCTGGGGATCAAGACCCAAGGTCGGCTCGTCAAGGAACAACACTTTGGGATGGTGGATCAGTCCCCTCGCTATTTCGAGCCGACGTCTCATCCCCCCGGAGTAGGTTCTCATCAGAGATCCGGCTCTGTCCTCGAGTTCGACAAGTTTCAAGAGCTCGTCGATGCGCTTCCCTTTTTCACTCCCTGGAACCGCATACAAGTCAGCGTGCATCTCGAGGTTCTCTCTGCCCGTGAGCCTATCGTCGATGCTTGGCTCCTGGAAGACAATGCCTATGGACCGCCGGACTTGGGATGGGTGCTTTGTCACATCAAACCCGTTGACGATTGCCGTGCCAGAGGTAATCGTCAGAATCGTGGACAGCATTGAGAGCGTTGTAGTCTTCCCAGCGCCGTTTGGACCAAGCAACCCGAAAACCTCACCTTGCTCAACCTCGAAACTGATGCCGTGAACTGCTTCGAGGCTTCCGAACCTCTTGGTTAGGCCCTTGACCTCAATGATCGGACTCATGATTGCGCCTACGCGCCCCATCCCCTTAAACCATGATAAATACGCAGCCCCCAGCCCGTTCCAGTTGCCTTGAATCTACAATTCACAATTCAGGCCGTCCGATAGTTCTTCAAAGCTTACCTAGAAAATATCCGCCTAAATCATGCGACAGCTCACGAAAATCAGAGTAGGTTTGGCTGGCGATCAGATGTGAGCTGCCAACGCAGTCTTCCGCCGTCTTTGTCGAAGACAGCGATGTCAGTGTATGACTGGAACGGGTACGCAGCGATCACCATGATCCTTCCGTAGATATGGTTCAGATCTTGCACGGAAGGCTGGGAATTTCCTGAAGGATGGGAATGCGAGACGCCCATGATGCGCAAGTCCATCGGAAGCATGTAGGTCGGAAACGCGGAGAACCGAACTCCATGTGTGGCGAGAGGAGGCACGACGATCTCATCGATTAGTATCTCGTCTTTATCCTTCTTGCCGCGCAGGAGCAGAATAGCCTCTCTGGGATACATGTCGAGGGCGTGGCTCAGTATGCTGTCGACCACGGACTTCTCAAACTTGACAGTCGTCAACCCGATACGCCAACCAACAACTCACCATGGTAGGGA
>Ga0315279_10008980_pt1 | contig 11999 bp, 6 predicted proteins | sample YL17G06_20_MG_FD_203694 | JGI IMG/M metagenome (GOLD analysis project Ga0315279, IMG submission 203694) | Sediment microbial communities from Yellowstone Lake, YNP, Wyoming, USA - YL17G06_20 | ecosystem: Environmental > Aquatic > Freshwater > Lake > Sediment | place: USA: Wyoming | collected...
GTTGCCAATATACGTTCCACCATTCGAAGAAGCAACGAAATCGTTCGGCAACCAAGAGGTTGCTGAAACATTCGATTGACTGCACTTGTTTGTCATTCCGGCGAAAGCCGGAATCCAGAAATTAGCCCAATACTGGACTCCCGCTTTCGCGGGAGTGACATCAGAAAGGGTTCTCCGGCAGCCTGCCGGCCTCCTCACGGCTGAGCCGTCACGTCGCAATAGAAAAGCCGACCCGAGAGATCAGGTCGGCGTTCGAGGATAGCACAGAAACCGGAGAGCTGTTATCTTCCTCTCCCCATTCGATTCTCCTGCATCTCCCTCATTAGATCGCGGAGATCCCGGAAAAAGTTCCGCTCGAAGGCCATGTACTCCGCAAGCTGCTTCTTGGTCAGAACTCCCGACAGCGAATCCCAGTATTTCATCCTCGCTTCATGCACTTGATCTTCAACATTTCTTAGGTCCTTGAAGTTCTTGTCGTACTCGGCGTCGGAGGCGGATGTCTTCGCCAAGTTCTCAAGCTGGCTGATGATGTCGTTCCGCTTCGAAGTCAAGCTGCGGATCAACTCCTGCTCCTTGTCATAGCGGGCAAAGAAACGGACGGATGTCTCCTCGTCGAGCTTCAGGACTTCCATCATTCGTATCTTTTTGAACTGCTCGACCCGCTCAGGCCCCGGGCCCCTGGGGCCCCTCTGGGCGACTGCGCCAGATGTGAAGATGAGCATCAGGCCGAGAACCAATAGGCACGGTCTTCGATGGATCATAGCATCATCCTTTCCGCTAACCGTTGGAGAAGAGCATCAACCTGGGAGTCGCTGAGCCCTTCAATCGCCTGCGAGGGCGTCAAGTCGAACAAAGGCCCCGTCACCTCTGACGCCTGGGAATAGAAATCCTTTGTGAAGAGATGTTGCTCCACGATCCGATCCGGAACGGCCGCCGCAAACTCGCGATCACCAAGAGCGCTGACAAAGGGATGCTGTCGTGATTCGTCCAGCACAGCCTGCGCGAGGTCGTCGGCGGAGACGTCTCCCACGGCGACCTTCATCGAATTCAGAAGCGATCCACCCTCTCCCGGCACTATCGGGAATTGGAGGAGCAGGGCAATTGCCAGGGCCGCAGCCGCCAGCGGCATAGCCAACCGACCGACAAGCCTCGACGGAGTCAAGGCAAGAGGACGAGAAAGAAGCGGCGCTGACTCCTTGTGCTCCAGACGCTGGCGAACCCTCGGCAGGATTGTCGCGAAGTATGATGGCGGAGGCACCGGCGATCGATGCGCATCAAGGTAGAGAACCACATCCTGCATCCTCTCTGCTTCCAGCCGGCACGAGACGCACGATCGCAAGTGCGATTCGACGGTTCCCTTCAGCTGTTCGTCGAGCTTCCCGTCAGCATAGTCCGGTAGCAAATATTCAACGTGATCCGTGTGCACGTCTGACATACTCCTGTATCTTTCGTACGGCGTGAAAGTAGTTTGCCTTGAGACCTCCGACGGACGTTTTCAGAATCTTGGCGATCTCCTCGTACGGCATCTCCTCATAGAACCGAAGCACGAACACCAGATGCTGTTTCGTGGGTAGCCGGGCGATCGCTTGCTCGATCAGCGCCCGGTCTTCCTCCCGCTCAACGGCCTCATCCGGAGCCTGCGTGCCGGTGTCTTCAGCCTCGAACAACTCATCGATCCGGAAAAACCCCTTCACCTTCTGACGACGGAGCGCGTTCAGAGCGATGTTGACCGCGATCCGATACAGCCACGTGTAGAGGGAGGACTCAGCTCGAAAGTTCCGGAGCGACTCATACGCTTTGACAAAGACATCCTGGGTGATGTCGTCTGCCGCCTCATGGTCATTGACGAACCGACGAGCAACCCAATAGATCCTCTCCTGGTAGCGCAACACCAACTGATTGAATGCTGATTCATCGCCGTCCCGGAAAAGGCGGACGAGCTCGAGATCGCTTCGATCAGTCATTCAGTCCGGTGACTTCACACAGTTTCGACAAGGATTGCTGTAGAAAGGTTTAACGGTCAGCAGATCGACTATCTCGCCAAGATCGTTTCTTGCCCAGAAGTAGCCAAATCCTGTCACTTCCGGGCAATCAAGCACGCCGTTTTCTCACTTCTGACACGCTTACGACACTCTCTTGACGACCATCAGCGTCAGATCATCCGATTGCGGTTCATCAGCAACGAACCTGGCTACGTCTGAGACGATATCCTGCTTCAACACAGCCGCCGGCTTTTCTCCGTTTTCGATGATCCGTTTCCGCAGCCGATCCTCGCCATACTCCCTGAACGACTTGTCCATCGCCTCTGTGACACCATCAGTGTAGAGTACGATTGTATCCTGCTTTGACAGGCTGATCGTCTCTTGCTGGAACTGCGTAACCTCGAACATTCCCAGGGGCAACCCGCCGCTCGCCAGCGTGCTCAGGGAGCTCGTCGAGGGCCTGAAAACAAATGGGAAGTTATGACCGGCGTTCACGTACGTGAACGTCGCTTGAGGGATATCGAGGATCCCGATGAACAGGGTGATGAAACGCTCCGGCTCGGTGTTCGCATAGACCACATGGTTGAGCTTGCCGTTCAACTCAGCCAGATCGAGCGTCCCCTCGATATAGGCATGGAGCGACGCATGGAGGGTGGAAACGAGCAGGGCGGCAGGGACGCCTTTGCCGGAGACATCGGCGACCACGAGAGCAAACTTCCCGTCGTCCAGCTTGATGATATCAAAATAGTCCCCCCCTACCATCTTCGTCGGCTGCGCGATCGCGTCGAGCTCGTAGCCCGGCAGGCTCGGGATCTCTTTCGGCAGCAAGCGCCGCTGGATGGTTCCTGCGATCTCAATCTCTTTCTCAATCCGTTCCTTCTCCACGATTGCCAGGTGCAGCCGGGCGTTCTCGATCGCCAGAGCCGCGTGATCTGAGAACGCTTCAAGGAAGTACTCATCCTGCTTGTCGAACACCCCGACCTTCTTGTTGAGGATTTGGAACACGCCGATGATCTTGCCTTTCCTGTCGCGCATCGGCATGCAGAGCATCGTCTTCGTCTGGAACCCCGTTCGCAGGTCAAATCCTGAGAAGAACCGCTTGTCTTTCCAGGCGTGCCTCAAGTTGACCGTTTTTCCCGTCTTCGCTACATGCCCCGCAATCCCCGTCCCGATGGGGAGACGGATCCTGACAAGCTCCTTCCCTTTCAGCACTTTCGACCAGAGCTCGTTCTTCTCCTCATCGATGAGATAGATGGTGCCGCGGGCCGCTTTGAGGTTCTTCGTTGCCAGCTCGAGGATGATTTTCAGGAGCTCATCCAGATCGAGGGTTGAATTGAGAATCTTCGACGCGTTGATGAGGGCCTCGAGTCTCCGGATTTGACTTGTGCTCTTGGTTGACCGCTTCTTCCTTGGGGGCATGTCGTTCTCCTGAGTCATGCCGAACTCGTTTCGGCATGTAGAACTCATCTCAAAAACACTATCCTTGTCACAAGTGTCATTCCCGCACGCCTTAAGCGGCCAGCCCGCCCCGACGTTGTCGGGGCCCGCCAAGCGGCCTGCCCGAACGACATAGTCGGGTGGGTCTGGCGGGGAGTCCAGATGGCGCTTTCTGGACCCCCGATAGAGACGTTCGGGGGTGACAGGGGTTTCCAGTCAAACACTGAAATACATCCGAATATGATCGCCGATCCAGATCCTGAACTGAGGTCAGGGCGACACACCGTCAGAGCAGTTCGCCGCTGAGATCCCTCATTTCCGGGTTGACCGATTTGATGAGATTGATCTTCCGGTTCCTGTGCCCGTTCTTGATCTGCTTCTCCCTCTTGATCGCCACATTGATTGACGGGTGCTCCTCATTAGTACACCAGATTTTCCAGGCGGCGCCTACCGGCAAATGCCGATCCTGCTCCGTTCTTGTATTGCTACATCCTCGTCGTGAAGTCGCTCGTTGCACCGGTGTCAACACGGTTCTTCCATGGTTCGTGACTATAGAGGTGTACCCCTTCTTCATCTGTCATGCCGAACTAGCGCGTTTTTCGCGTCGCGCCGTCCTCTTGCGGGAATTCCGCATCGATTCAGACTTTGAGCCGCTTGCACGATGCAGCACTGATCTAGACCCGGAAACAAGTTCGGGGTGACACGGATTTGTGCAGCAATGATAGGGTGATTCTGCCTCAGAGTCAACCGAGCGCCCACTACCCCCCATTCAGCCTGAGCGTAGTCCCGACCGCCTCCCGGTCGGGACGAAGACGAAGGGTGCTCTAAGATGCCAGCTCTGAACATTCTTCGACTGCGGCTGGACATGAAACATCCGGCCTTCGCTCAGAACGAATCCGGTTTTTTGGGGGGGGGATGGACCGAGAGGTCGATGCAGCCTGAGCCGCCCGATGTCTTCCATTGGGCGTGTCAACGCCAGCTTGTCCGCCATCTTCTTGGCGGAAGGCGCATCCGCCGCGCCTCCGCCTGAGGACGGTGCGCATTCAGGCAGGCCTCGAGCAGTCTTCGACAAGCTCAGACTGAATCTTGTTTAGAGGAACAGTCTAGCAGCGAGTACATAAAAAGGCGACCCCGACTTTCGGTCGGGGCCGCCTTCAGAAGCTTGTCCGAACGTCGGAGAAGACTAGCTTACTTAATCAGCGTCATCTTCTTCGACATCACGAACTGGTCAGCAACGATGCGGTAGATGTACATCCCGCTCGGCACGGTGTACCCGGCATCGTCCCGGCCATTCCACGTGAAGTTGTAGAATGCCGCGCCCAGCTTCTGACCCGACATCAGCGTCCTGACTTTCATACCAAGCAGGTTGTAGATCTCGAGTGTCACCGGAGCTTCCTTCGGTAATCCGAACCGGATCGCGGTGCTCGGGTTGAACGGGTTCGGATAGTTCTGCAACAAAGCGAAGTCCGTCGGAATCTGATCGTTCGCGATCTCGACAGCGGACACGCACGTGACGTTAACCTTGTAGCTGATTCGGCTGCCGTCGTATGCATCCGTTCCGATGATCGTGACGAACGTTGTCCCAGAGACCCTCTGTGTCACCGTCAACACATTATTGGCAATGGCTGCAGTGGCAATCGCCGGGTTGTCCACCGTCACGGAGTACGTTATGGCACCCCTTGCACCGGTGAACAAGACCGGATTCGTCAAGTTACGCGTGAACGTCTTGCGCGCGTCGTTCAAGCTGATGGGGTCAATCGCATTCGCTACGACCATGGTGGACTTCAGGCCGTAGGTGTAGATCGCGCCACCAGGAATCAGACCGCCCGTGGAGTTCACGTTGACGACTGTCGGCACGCTTTGGATGAGGAAGTTGTCATACTGCGCACCCTGCAGCGACCACGAGTTGCCCACGTCTGACTGCGTGCCAGAACGGCGGATGAGCCTGATATTCGCGACATCGTCGAAGTCAGAATATCCTTCGGCCGTCAGCTCGAGATTGAATTGCGTCGAGCCCAGGCTTCCCGTTGTCTTGATATACCATGCGAAGTCGGGGTAGCGCGCAATATCAACGTTCGTCGCGACGCCGTTCGCGATCGGCAAGCCGACGACACCCGTCGGTCTCGTCGGATCGTACTTCACCGTTGCGGAGACCCCCAGGGCCACATTCTGGCCTGCTGCGTTGGTGAAGGTCAATGCAGCCGGACGATAGTTGGTCAAATCGCCCACCGGGAAGTCGTTGCGACCAAAGGCGATAAGCGCGCCGGTCTTCAACGGTACTTGGACGTTTCCAACCACGTGGCTCTTGCCACCAGAGGCGACGTTCCTCGTGAAGCCTTCTGCTGCGGTCGCCGTCTGGTTGCTAAGAATCAGAGTGTTGGTGCCCGTTACGAACAGACCGCTCACCAGGTTAAGCTGAGCGGGGGCGCCAGCACCCGCAGTGCCTGTCCCAATCGTGAGGTCGCCACCCACGAGCGTTACATTCGCACCGCCCGTCGTGTTGAGCGTAATGGAACCCAGCGTGGCACCACCCGATGGCACCGTGATCGACTGATTCGCGGAGCCTGTGAAGGACATCTGGACGGTGGCTCCAAACGCACCACCCGCCGCATTCACGTCACCCTTCGCGGCCAGCGTGCCACCCACGGTGGTTGTGTTGACCGTTCCTTTTGTAAGGGTGGTCAGACCGGTCACCGTCAGCGTGTACGCGGTGCCACCATTGGAAAGGTCAATGCCCGATGTAGCGGTTGCACAGTTCAGCGTGAAGTTCGTGACCGTCCTGTTGGCGTGCAGGTTGAGCGTACGGTTCGAACCTGTCGCACCAACCGAAACCGTCAACGTGCTGACGGTAGCCGCTGATGGCCATTCGTTGGAGGTTGACACGTTGTTTGCGTTGCCTGTGTAGGTCAGACTGTAGGCTCCCACAGGCGTAACCGCACCGTTGATTGAGCCGCCGCCCACAACAGAGACGGTCGACCCGACAGCCAGATTGACTGCCTTTGTATTGGTCGTGATGTCCAAGATGCCCGCTGCGAGCGAAAGCGTCCCATTAACCGTGACGTTCGCGTTCAGCACAACGTTGAATCCGCCAACGTTCACGGTCAGATTACGAAGCGCCGTTGTACTTGTCGGCAACTCCACGCCAGTGACAAGATTGGCGGCCAAGGCGGCGTTGTAGTACCAAACATCCACCACGCCAGATAAGGTCGGCGCATGGGATAGCGTGCCAGTATTTGACACGCGGACAATACCGGCACCATTCGCCAGCGTCATCCTGCCGGCCGAAGTAAGAGTCACGTTCCCGTTTCCGAATGTCACTCTGTTCGTTACGGTAAACGGTACTGGATTATTGCCTACCGTCGTAGCTGCCTGGAAACGAACGTTCGGAATCGATAGCGTTGAGCCTGTGGCGGGAATCAGGCCGCCACTATTGAAGACTAGCTCGCCAATATTGGTGTTCGTTGCAGTCACGCTGGACGAGGTCGTTGCCGTGATCGTTCCTGCAGTGAAGCTGTAGTTGCCGCCCGTTATGATGATGTCGTTGATGCCAAGGGCGATCGCACCCTTCGTGTGCGTGAATCCAGAGCCTGCTGTAAGCGATCGAGCAACCGCAGGCGAACCTGTATTGTCCGGGTTGAACGTAACCGTCCCCGTGGTGTTCACTGTAACGTAAGGAATAGTGGGACTACCCGTACCGTCAATCGTCATGGCAGCCCCAGTGAACGCCACCAAGCCAGTAGCAGCGACACCTGAGTTGGTGTACGTGCCCGCCGTAAACGTGTACGAAGTACCTGAGAGCGTCAACGGAAGCGAATTGACATCCAAGTCGCCCACCGTGTGGGTGAACATACCCGTAACCGTCAACCCGTTGCTCGCAAACTGAATCCCAGAACCTGTCGAATTCAGCGTGAAGTTAGGAATGTCCACGGTAGTCGTAAACGTATACGTCTTTGTTGCCCCGACCTTCGCGACAACCGCACCGGCACCGGCGGTAATTGTACCTGTCCCGCCATGGGTGTAGTTGTCTGCCAGAGTGAGGTTGAAGTCACCCAGAGCCAGCGAACCATTCCCCGCTTGGGCTGCAGTGCCGGTCACATAGACATGCGAACCCAACGTGAGGTTGCCGCCGTTGACTGCCAAATTACCGGCAATCGTACTCGTTAAGGCATCGGCGCCATTCATGGTCAACGTAACGGCTCCATCGGTCACTGTGAAATTCCCCGAGACAGTCGACGCCGTTGAATTCATGTTCAGCGTCGTGGAGCCGGCGGTATTGACAAATGTGTTGATCGTTGCCGCGGCAGAATTGAACGTGATGTTGGAAATCAGCCCCGACTTATTGATGGTCAGGCTCGTCAGTTGCTTCATACCCGTAGAGGTAAACGAACCGGTTGTCGAGGGATCGACCAACAGAGTTGCCACCAAAGAAGCATTTCCTGTGCCGGTACCGCCCGTTAAGCTCGCCGCGTTACCTGTGATCTCGAAAGTTCCGCCGGTAACCGTTCCATTGACCACGTGTGCAGCGGTGTTGCCATTTGCGGTCAGTGTTTGGCTACCACCGTTGGTTAACTGCAGCGTTTCGCCGTTATCAACGCGCAAGGCACCTTTGATCGTGCCATTGCCTGGGATAAAAGTGATTGTTTTTGCACTAGTACCAGCGATAATCGAGAGATCTTTGACGCTTCCCGACGCGAAATCGGTGGTGGTCATCGTAACGGCTGATTGACCGGTATAGCTCAAGTTGTAGACGGAAGTGATGGCCAGAGCTACTGCTCCACCATCCCCTCCATCAACCAGGAACGGCGAGCCATGCGTGTTCTGAGTATTGATGGCCACGGTCGGTACCACCAAGCCATCATCAAGCGTCAAGGTACTTGCTGTGAAGTTGTCCGCGCCATCAGCTGGCTGGTTCCACGTCATACCGCCTGCGTCGAACGTCACGACACCCGATATTTTCACAGTGCCCAATACATAAACGTTATTAGCAGCGTTGCTGAACCTAACGTAGATGTTCGAGTAGGCCTGCGAACCTGTGATGACAGCGCCATCTCCAGCCGTGCCGCCAGTTACGTTCGCACCGCTCCCCTCAAAAATTATGCCGCCAACCCCAGTTGCTGTGTAGCCGCGGCCGCCGTTAGTAAATCGAGCGCTAGCGCTCGCGCCAGCCTGCTGCATTCTGATATTGCTCGTCCCCAGGACAACCCGACCCGTCACAAGGTTGAAGTCTTTGAGGACAATCAAGGATGCCGTCACATTGACGATATCATCCTCAATAACACCGGCCAGGTAAGACCCTGTATTGTTGACGGTAACCTGGTAGACGTTCATCTGTGTGCCGGGAGTAATCGTCTGGCTTGTGCCGCCGGCAAAATTCAAGGTTCCTGTACCAGCGGCAGTAGCATCGATTGTGCCGCCTGTCCGGTTGAAGTTACCTGCCAGGTTCAACGTACTCGCTCCAAACGTGAACGTTCCCTGCGGCATGTTGAAGGTCCCTACAACCGTCAGGTTCGCAGCCAACGTAATGCTGCCTGCAGTCATGTTCACATCGCCGCGAACGGTCACAGCACCCGCGATCGTCACGAGGCCGGAACCCGTCATGTTGAGACTTCCCTTGATGTCGGATGCAGCAATATCAAGAGTCCCTGCACCTGATTTCGTCACGGTTCCGTAGATGGTGTTGCCTGCCGTTGTGAAAGAAGTCTGGTTCGCGAACTCAACGTTTGGAAGGTTTCCAGTGCCGGTCATCGTCGGTGCAGCTCCTGTGAACTTCACCAAGCCCGATCCAGTCGTAGCCGATGTGACCGAGTAGATATCACCAGTATTTGCCAATGCAGCGGCGCCCGTCTTGCTCAGCGTGAGAGTATTGGAGTTCAGCTTCATCTTTCCGGCGTTCGTCACGGTCCCGGAAATTGAAGCGCTTGCTCCAAATACCACCAGCGAGCCTGCGTTTTGATTGGTGAACGTTCCACCGAATGTCCCGCCCGCATTGATCGTGAGAACTGCCGAGGCACCATCGCTAAAGACATCGTATCCTGTGGAAAACGTGTCACCGGACTGACCAAGCGTCATGGTGCCGCCACCCGAGTTGTTGACCCCCACTGTTCCCGTAGCTCCTCTTGTGGCAGCCGTCCTCGCACCAAACGAGCCGGTGCTTGTGTTGGAGAGGATGACCGACACATAGGCGTTGTTCGTGTATCCGCCTGAGGTCGTAAACGCGGCAGTGGAAAGAGGGGTAGCCATGCTGCCAACGATCGAAAGCGCTCCTGTCCCTCCGTTCAGGATGGTCACATTGTGAGGGACTGCGTTCTTAGCATCGTTGGTGCTCGGCGCGTTCGTGTTGTTGAACGTGACATTGCCGTTTGCCGTGAAACTGCTTGCCCCGGAAAGGACAACGATGTTCCCAACCGACAAGACGGTACCATTTCCTGTGTCAGGTTTGGTATTGCTGACATTGTAGGCAAAGGCCGAATTGACAACCACGCTCCCACCTGAGTTTGCGATGATCTGCGCAGGTGTGGCAGTCTCGGTACTAGTCATGGACAGCGTATTTGCCGCGCTCGAACCAATCGTCAACGAGCCCGTGCCGGAGTTTGTGATGTCTCCGCCGGCAGCAAGCGTAACGTTGCCTGAAATCGTGGCATTGGCGGCGTTCGCCTGGATGATATTCGTGAGACTGAGTGAGGCATTGTCAATCGTAATACTGCCCGAGGCTTTGTTGATGGTCAATGTGCCTGAACCAATAGATGAGGGCAAGAACGACTGGGTGGACGAGATGGATGTCGTGCCATTGAAGGTGACGTCCAAGTTCGTCCCGGTTGTAGGCACAAAGTTCAACGTGCCTGCTGTAATCGTGATTGTGGCACCGCTCCCGATTACGACGTTCGCCGGGTTTGCACTCGTCATCGATCCGGCAGTCAGCACCAGAGCGGTTGCACTCGCCCCGAAGTTGAATTTCGCGGAGCCCGAAGTACCCCAATCGACAACAGCGCTCGCATGATTCAGGGTGAATCCATCGGTAAGCGTGACAGTGGTATTCCCGCCAACAGCCGTTCCCACAAAGGTGAGGGTCTTGTTTGCCGCAAGCGCTATCGGGGCGCCTTCGCCTGGCAGGAGTGTAGAGTTGTACACTCCAGCTTCAACAGAGATCGTTGATCCCGTAGCCGCAGCGGTGATGGCTTTCTGAATCGTTCGGTAAGGTGCACCCGCAGACCCATTACCAAACGCATCGTCACCATTCGTCGCGCTCACGTAGACTTGCGCCAGCGCCGTGCCGCTCAGAACCAAGAACAACATAAGCAGCAAGGTGCTCAGCTTGAGAATTCTCTTACTAGTCATTGTTCCTCCGGATAGAAAAATTGATATGAAGTTCGAATCCTTGAATCCTCTTCCCCTCTTCCACGCAGACTTCTGCGACAATGAGCATCGCAAAAGTCTCGTAACCCCACCCCGTACCCCTCTCGTCCCTCGACTTCGCTCGGGACCGCTCGGCGTGACTCTGGGGGTGGTACGCGAACGGTGTCAACTTGAGTTGATTCCCTCCATACAATTACTCCTTATGTAGGTGGTTGCATTCGCGTGGATGATTGTGGTCAACTTACTCATGCTTTGGGGAAACGATCGATGCTCAAAAGGATAGACGCAACTCTCTGCACAGATCTGCGTCCGCAATCTTCTGTACTCATCTACCACTTCGCGGTGCAATCATGTGTCATAAATTGTGCAGCAAATATAGGAACATTATGAGTTGATGTCAAGTGTTATTTCAACCAATTGCCTGCCTTCTCATTATATATGAAGTGCTTGCCCGGTCTCACGCGCTCCCTCCGATTTGCTGGAACGTCAGCTTGGCTAGATTGAACTCCCTGCTTTGACCTGTGTGCGCGAGTTTGACCCTCAAACGTGGCCATTTCGACAACTTCTTGAACCTTTGAAAACTTTGGGTGGGAAAATAGAAAAAGGGGAGCCCTTTGTCAAGATGTGGGAATGAGGTTTTGAGGCCCGTGTGCTGAGGGTCACTCACCCCATGAAGTGGGACAAACATTCTTGTTTGTCCCAAAGAGTCCGATTCACCCTGAGCCGCCGGATGTTTTCCGTCGGGCGTGTCGAAGGGTGTCCGGAGATGACAAACGTGGCCCGTCGACTCTCCACCGATCCCGCGGACTCCAAGCCATCACTTTCAGAAGGCGGTTTGTGCAATTCAATGCAGCTTCTTCGCTCGAATGAACCCCTTAAGAAATGGATCTCGAAGGCCCAGGCTCTCCGCCGTCGAGAGGTCCTCACGTGCCTTGCGAAGATCTTTCAGAGCATAATAAACGAGAGCTCGTCCGCGAAACGACTCGGCGGACCGCGGGTTTAGTTGAATGGCACGAGCATAATCTGAGAGAGCCTTGTCGTACTCTTTCTTGTTGTAGTAGGCCAACCCGCGTCCATTGTACCCGTCCGGGTCATCGGGACGCAGCCTGATCGCTTCAGCGAAATCAGCGATAGCTCTGTCGGACTCCCGTTGCTGGATCAAGACGGAGCCCCTGTTGAAGAATGCAGCAGCGAACGTTGGCTGCAGCTGGATCGCTCGATCGAAGT
>Ga0315279_10008981_pt1 | contig 11999 bp, 9 predicted proteins | sample YL17G06_20_MG_FD_203694 | JGI IMG/M metagenome (GOLD analysis project Ga0315279, IMG submission 203694) | Sediment microbial communities from Yellowstone Lake, YNP, Wyoming, USA - YL17G06_20 | ecosystem: Environmental > Aquatic > Freshwater > Lake > Sediment | place: USA: Wyoming | collected...
TATTTCCGCGTAGTCGAGATAGGCACCGGCAACAGCGAACACATCCGGGATATAGACATTATTGATGAAATCCTGAAGTATTTTTATCTTCCAGATATAGGCCATGATGTTATCGGCGGTGGGTACGGTGGTAACGCCGCCGGGGACAACACCCACGCTGTGAGGCACCTTGCCGCTGAAGATGCTGACCGCCTCGTGGCCGATGCGCCGTATCTCCAGCGCTTTCACATAATGGGCTACGGCCTGCTGGTTGACCTCTGGCGGCAGGCGGTAATCACCTTCATAGCGGGGCAGGAACGGCTCCAGCGCGCCTCGTTTGATGAAATCCTTGACCGAATTCAACTGGGAATCGTTACCTTCGTATTTAGCGACATCGGCAACGTTTACGTAATCAAGCGCCGCCAGGTGGTAGAAGTGGAGGACATGGTCCTGGGCGACATGCGCTCCATGAATCAGGTTACGTATTATCCGGCCATTGTCCGGTATTTTATCGGCAATACCGAAGGCGCTATCGAGATTTAACGTCGCGGCAATGCCGTGGGACTGGGGGCAGACGCCGCAGATACGCTGCGTAATTATCTGGGCATCACGCGGGTCTCTGCCTCTGAGGATTAACTCCAGTCCGCGGAAGAGGTTGCCGGTTGCCCGGGCATCCTTGACGACGCCGTTTTCGACAACGCACTCTATTTTTAAATGGCCCTCAATCCTGGTGACGGGGTCAATAACGATTTTGCCCATTATTTCACCTCCTTGTTAGCCCAGTAAGCGCCAACGACGGGAAGGTCAACATCAACGAGTTTCTCATAGAACGGCGCCGTTTCGTTAGGGAATTCGGGCTGGGTACAGCCATTACACGGCGCTCCGGCGCCGATGACCCAGTTCGTGCCACTGTTCCACCGCCGCAGCGGGCAATCGGCGTAGGTGATGGGGCCTTTACAACCGAGCTCGTAAAGGCAGCCATCTTCACCGAACTTCTTGGCGAATTTTCCTTCGTCAAAATAGGCGCGGCGGGGGCAGTTCTCGTGAATCAACTTGCCGTAGAAAGCCTTCGGTCTCAGGAAATCATCAAGGTCCTCAGCCTTCGGCAAGCCGCTCAGGATAACGCTCGCTACCGTCCCCACGAACCAGTCGGGATGAGGAGGACAGCCAGGAATGTTTATCAGGGGCTTGCTGATGCCCTTAGCGGCGAGGGCTTTCTGCACGGAGGTGCAGCCGGTGGGATTGGGCGGGGAGGCGGGAATACCGCCGAAGGAGGCACAGGTGCCCAGAGCGATAACCGCCAGCGCATCCCGGGCAAGCTCCGTCACCCTCTGCAGCATGGTAACGGGTTTGCCGTTCCTTTCGCCAATAGCACCGTAAACGGCATCCGTAGCCATGGGCACAGCGCCGTCAACCACCAGGACATACTCGCCTTTTTGCCGCCTGGCAGTGTCCTCCATCACCTGAATTGCCATCTCACCGGCAGCAGCCATGATGACCGGATGAAACTTGAGGTTTATGTGCACGCCGGGAGCTATCTGGTCGATGAGCACATTTTTGATGGTGGGGCTGGCCGCATTCAGCAGTGTTACGACACAGCCGCTGCAGGCAGCTGTTTGCAGGTAAATAACCGGAAGTTCCTTAACCATCAAGTCCAACTCCTTTCATAGAAATCTCGATATTCACGCACCATTGCATTCAGTTAAAATAAAATACAGGAGATACGTAACCGGAACGGTTTATGAGCACACCAGTAAAATTCAATATTTTCCGGGCTCCATCTAGTACGCGGCTGTAATATTAAGTGGATATTTTTGAGGTATATCAATGCCACGTATATTGCTTAAAAGTTTTATGACTTTAGCTATATTATCCGTGGTTATTATATTATGGGGCTGGAAATAAGTCCAGCCCCCTCTCGTTGCACACTCCCCTGTAAGGGAAACACCAAGTAACAAATACCAAGTAGCAAGGAAAGGAGGAGGGAAGAATATGGAAGTATTTATTGCTTAAACCTTAGATAGAGATTGCTTCGTCACTACGTTCCTCGCAATGACAGGCCGCTTATTCAGGTAATGCTCTAGCCACAATCTCAGCCAGGTCCAGCACCTGCACTTTATCGGCAGCCTCTTTGTCTTTTAAGCCGTCGTCAAACATGGTCATGCAGTACGGGCAGCAGACGCAGATTGTTTCCGGCTTCTTTTCCAGGGCCTCTTCCACGCGCGCCACGTTAATGAGCTTCCCCTCTTTTTCCTCCATCCACATACGGCCACCGCCGGCCCCGCAGCAAAAGCCCTTGTCGCGATGGCGTTCCATCTCGGTGGGTGCCTTACCGGTAGCCGAAGCAATGACCTGTCGCGGCGCATCGTAAAGAGCGTTATATCTTCCCAGATAGCAGGAGTCATGGAACACCACGTTGCCCAGGTCACCGGAAGCGTTCAGCTTCAGTTTACCCTCGTGAATTAAGTTATTGATAAATTCCGTGTGATGCATCACTTCCAGTTTAACGCCGTATTGTTGATAATCATTCTTCAGGGTGCTGTAACAATGCGGGCATTGTGTAATTATCTTCTTGATACCCTTTTCTTCAAACATCTTGACATTCGCTTTAGCTATGCGGTCGAAGACATATTCGTTGCCGAGACGGCGCAGGCTATCCCCACAGCATAATTCGTCCCTTCCCAGCGTACCCCAGGAAACGCCGCTTTTATCAAGAATCCGTGCTACCGATAGAGTTGTCCGCCGGTTCCGGGCGTCAAAAGCGCCAGCGCAGCCGACATATAAGAGATAGTCAGTCTTCCCGGACTCAAAAGGCTTAACGTTAATATCCGCCGCCCACTTAATTCTTTCTGCCGGCGCCATACCCCAGGGGTTGCTGCGCTGCTCCATATTCTCGAATAACGTCAGCAACTCTTCCGGGAACTTTGCCTTCATCTCCACCAGGTGCCGGCGCATATCAACTATCTTCGGTACATGCTCGATAAACACCGGGCAGACTTCCATGCAGGCGCCGCAGGTGGTACACTCCCAGAGGACCTCCTCGGAAACGCTACCCTCACCCTCGCCGCCGATTAACGGCAATACTTTATTTTTATCCCTGGCGCTGTTTTTCAACAGGTTTAACTTGATATCATGTATGAGCAACCTCGGCTGTAACGGCTTGCCAGTGAAGGTAGCCGGACAGGAATCCGAACAGCGCCCGCACTCGGTACATGAATAGGAGTCGAACAAAGCCTTCCAGGTAAACTGTTCCGCCTGCCCGACGCCGAAGGCATTACCCTTTTTAAACTCCTCCCGGGGCTGCGTCTTGACCTTTTCCAAACTCTGGAAAAAGCAGTTCGGAATAGAGGTAAGAATATGCATGTGTTTGCTGTAGGGCAGATAATTCAGGAAGGACAGCAGCACCAGTGCATGAATCCACCAGAAAACTCTGGCGGCTGTATCCAGGCTGCCCACCGAAGCACCCGATGGAATGATGGAAGCACCGAAGTTCGATATGGGCATGTAAGACGCCGCCCTTTCCGTGCCCTGAGCGATTTCGCTGGCATTCATGCCAAAGAAAGCAATCATCAGGCCGGCAACCAGCGAAAGGATGATGAAAGCATCGCGACTCTTAGCCTCGGTGTAAGGGGGCGGGAAAGTCAGGCGGCGGATGATGGCTAAAATTACCGCGAGAAGCGCCAGGACGGACATGATATCGAAAATACAGGCCAGGGTAAAATAAGCTCCATCCGGCAGACGCGAGAAACTTATGACGTCCGGGGCAAGGCCATTAAGCAGGAACTCGGTATTAGATATCAGGAGAATCATAAATGCCCAGAAAAGCACGAAGTGGTTGACGCCGAAGGGCTTACTGACCACCCGTCTCTGGCCGAAGGCATAAAACAGCATATTCCAGAAACGTCTGCCGATAGCGTTGAACCGGTTATCGGGTCGGCCCCGCAAAACCAGGCCGAAACGTCGGAAGCAGCTATAGGCGAAAAAAATTATCGCCAGGATGAAAACGATGATAAATGCAATTACAGTTGCCGTCATAATTATTCTATTCCTCTTAAGATGCCGGCGTTACCTTGCCGGTGGCTGCTCCGCCGGCTTTTTTAGCACGCAACTCCCGGACATAGCCGGTAATGGCCGGTATTACCTGGAAAAGGTCGCCGACAATTCCGTAGGTAGCTACCTCGAAAATCGGCGCCTGCTTATCACGATTGATGGCGATAATAGTATCCGAGTCCTGCATACCGACCAGGTGCTGGATGGCGCCGCTGATACCGCAGGCAATATAAATCTTGGGCCTGACTGTCTTACCTGTCTGGCCGACCTGCCGTTCCAGGGGCATCCAGCCCGCTTCCACGGCGGCGCGCGAGCAGGCTACCACCCCACCGAGCTCATCAGCCAGTTCCTGGAGTATTTTATAGTTCTCGGTGTTGCACATGCCCCGCCCGCCGGATACGATGATATCCGCCGCGGCCACATCGACGCTATCAAGTTTCTGGTCGGTGATTATCTCCAGGACCTTGGCGGCGATATCTTCTTCCTTTATAGGGACAGTCTCGCGGATGATGGTGCCGGTGCGGGAAGTATCTTTCTGCGGCAGAGGCATGACATGGGGTCGCACGGTAGACATCTGCGGTCGGGTGTATTCCGTTAATATGGTGGCCATGATGTTACCGCCGAAGGCAGGACGCGTCTGGAGCAAGAACCCTTTATCGTCAATAGACAGGCCGGTGCAATCAGCCGTCAGTCCCGTCTGAAGATTGGTGGCGACAGCGCCAGCTAAATCCCTGCCCAGACCGGTAGCACCGATGAGCACAATTTCCGGTTTATATTTTTTTATGAGGTAAACAAGGGACTTATAATACGATTCGGTTCGGTAATAGTGGAAGACGGGGTCGTCAACCAGATAGACCTTGGCAGCGCCGTAGGCAAAGGCTTCCCGGCAGAGATGTTCGACCTTATCGCCGACACATATGGAGCACAGCTCAGCGCCCCTCGCTTTAGCGAGGTCAGCACCTACGCCCAGCAGCTCCCAGGAAACCTCGGCCGGTTTACCCTCGGTGTGCTCGACAAAGACCCAGACGCCTCTGTATTCTTTGATTTTCGCCAGCCTGGGGTCTTTTATCTCAGCCTCCGGTTCGGCGGCGGGCTTGGCGGCACCTTTCTGCGCCGCCAGCTCATCGAGAATCTTCTGCTCTTCCGGAGTGTAGTAAATTTCGATGGCCTGGGCCGGGCAGACCTTGATACAGCGCTGACACCGGGTACACAGTTCCAGGTCGATAACCGGCTCACCCTTCTCGTTCATTTTTATGGAATCTTTCGGGCACTCGGTTTCACAGCGAGCGCCGCAGGCGATGCACCTGCCGGGGATAAGCCTGGCTGTGCCGCGGGGTCTTTTGATTTTCTTCGGTTCTTCTGCCATTTTTACTTACTTCTATCAGTTAAAAGGACAATAAGTCCTTTTCCATCATCTTGTTTATCAATAACCTGGCGGAATCTTCAGGTTTGTCAGTTTCTTTGCTCAGTATCTCCCCCTTGGCTCTTTCCGGCGAGAAAATTTTGCGTACCTGCGTGGCCGAACCCTTGAGCCCGATGGTTGCCTCGTTCATCTGCATAGCTTTGTTGTCCCAGAGAGTTATAGCCGCTTCCTCGGCCATCAGCCGCATCGGCACGTTGGGATAGCGCGGCGAGTTGATTTCTCTCAGCACTGCAATCATAACGGGTAAGGGGGCGGTTACTACTTCATGTCGACCTTCCAGTTTCCGCCTGACCTTTACCTTTTTAGCCTTCAGGTCGACTTCTTCAACGCGGTCGACGAGTGTGAGCTGTGAACACCCCAACCGGGTAGCGATACCGGGGCCTACCTGGGCCGTGTCTCCGTCGATAGTCTGCCGGCCGCACATGACGATGGCCAACTCTTCCTTCTGCGCCAGCTTGCGGATGGCTTCCGTCAGGACCATGCTCGTAGCCAGAGTATCGGCCCCTCCGAAAGCCCGGTCGCTCAGCAATATGGCTTCATCGGCTCCCAGGGCGATAGTCTTCCGTAACGTAACCTCGGCGCTGGGAGGCCCCATGGAAATAACAGCAACACGAAATCCGTACTTATCTTTAAGCCTCAGGCTCTCTTCCAGGGCATGGGTATCGTAGGGATTCATAATGAAAGGCACGCCCTCTCGGATGAGAGTTCCGGTAACTGGGTCTACTTTGACCTGAGTGGTGTCGGGAACCTGTTTGACGCAGGTAACTACTAACATGAATATATTGTACCTAAGAACTAGACAAATTTACCAATAGATATTACCACATATTTAAATATTCGGCAAATGTTTTAATTACAAGATAATTGATGCTTTGCCGTAAGTTTTACTCTGTGATAAACTACGGTTGTCAGGCATGGAAAAAAATGAAAATACTGGTAACCAACGATGACGGTATAAAGTCCGACGGGTTATGGACGCTGGTCAGAGAACTGCAGAAAATCGCCCAGGTAACCGTGGTCGCCCCGGACGGTGAAAGGAGCGCCATCGGCACAGCCGTTACTTTATTCCAGCCCCTGCACGTGGAGGAAGTAAAGCCACCGATATCAGGGGTAACCGCCTATGCTATCGATGGTTCGCCATCGGACTGTGTCATCCTGGCCCTCGGTAAGCTTATGGAAGGAAGTGTGGATATGGTCGTCTCCGGTACCAATCCCAGCCTTAACCTGGGAGAAGACGTGTATATCTCGGGGACGGTCGGTGCCGCCATGCAGGGCTATTTCCGCGGCCTGCCGGCCCTGGCTATCTCGGCGCCACCTCCGGGCAATCAACCCGGATTGAGCGTCGCGGCGTGGGTAGCCGCCATGCTGGTGAAAAAGATGGCAGCTAATGGCCCGACCAGGATATTCCTCAACGTGAACGTACCCGACCTTCCGCTATCGGAAATTCGCGGCACCAGCATCACGCGCCTGGCCCGTTCCAGCCATATCAACACCGTCGAGGAAGAAAACCATGGCCAGCAGAAACAGTACCGGCTGGTTCGCGAAAGGCTGACCGAAGCCGGCGACAGTGGCACCGATATTCAAGCCATCGAGCAGGGCAATATCTCCATAACTCCGCTTTATACCAGCTTGCTCGATAAACCGCCGCAGCACCTGTTGAAAAAGCTATGTGCCGACCTTATTCACGAGTTAAAGAGGGGATAAAAAACGGGGCTTTTGCCATGCAGCATTATATCGGTACGGACATCATAGAAATAGAACGAATCCAGCAGGCAATCGAACGCTGGGGAGAGCGTTTCCTCAATCGCGTCTATACAGAAGCGGAGCTCCGCATTTATGGCCACCGGCCACACTCACTGGCAGCCAGCTTCGCCAGCAAGGAGGCCGTGATGAAAATGCTGGGCACTGGCAACAGGGGTGTGGCCTGGCGGGAAATCGAGACTATTTACCACCCCAGCGGTAAGCCACTCATCAGGCTCAACGGCCGGGCTAAAAAAGAGGCAGATAAGCTGGGGATAAAAGAGATTGACGTCAGTCTTTCTCACTCCAGAGATTACGCCACGGCCACGGCTATCGGGGCAACTTAGAGTAAATGAATCCGACCAGTAAAACCCCATATGAATTGTCCGGCAATATCTGATTAGCGACGAATCATATTGACAAATACAAATTAATCAAGTATACTTATAAGTGAAATAAAAAAGCTAAGCAACGGGGGAGGGAGGTCATCCGTTGGATGGCCTTCTTCCCCCAAAGATTTTTTCCTGCTAACTACTTCCACTAATCTGCCTTCTTATGGCCCAGGAATTCAATCACTCTCAAGAATTTTGATAACTTCATCTGCTCTTCCGAAATCGTATTCTTTGCATATTCTTTTACTAATTCGGCAAGCAAGTGTACAAGTTGTAGAGATCCTATATATTCTGAATCCGCAATAGTTAAGTAGCTTATGCTTGGAATTTTGAATGGTTCACTCAGAGGTATTGGTGATTTACTATTGAGATAATTTAAAGTGTTGACTCTTTGTGGTTCAGTAAGCATAATGCGGTCTAATACAAGATCAAATGTATCTATTGGGATTCCCTCTGGTGAAAAGTGAAATTCCAACAAGTGACGAAGCAAGTAGTTTCGAAGATAATAAGGCCATTCATCTTCCTGAGCAGTGACATCTGACCAAGTAAGGTAACGACCGCCATATTTAGTCTTATCTATATATAATCCTGAAGCATAGACTAATCCTTCTTCAGCAAGTGGCATAATTCCCCTTAAAACATTAAGCCCAACTATTGTTTTTTGCGGTAACTTTTTCAACTCCGCGAACATGCCAGAAAGCCACCGATAATAAGAAATTACTTTCCGTACAGCTGAATAATTATCACTGCCGACTTGAAGAAGCGCCATTCCAAAGTATTGTGAACTCCCTAAATCTACCTTATTACTTGGGTCACCCGTTTCATCTACAAATAGATATTGCATAGCTACGCTCCAAATTAAATTTCAATATTATCATTTCACCCCTCCCAGACCACTTCACCGCCGATAATAGTCATCTCAACTTTGATGTCCTTTATCTTCTCAGGAGTTACTTTTGTCGGGTCGTCACTCAGGACGACAATGTCAGCTAGCTTGCCCCGAGAAATCGAACCCTTGATATTTTCCTCAAAAGAGGCGTAAGCAGCGTTGATAGTATAAAGCGCCAGCGCTTCATTTACCTTAATACGTTCCTCCGGCAACAATACCTGCCCCGACTCAGCTTTCCGGGTCACCGCTCCATAAATCCCTGCCAGCGGATTAACAGGCATAACTGGAGCGTCCGAAGCGGCGGCAACCACCACACCGCTTTCCAGGGGCGATTTAATTCGATACAACCAGGGCAGCTGACTTTTTGCTACCGTCGCCAGATACCGCTCCCCATTGTAGTAGATGGTCGAGGGATGAGTGACGATAACTAAACCCAGTTTTTTCAGCCGTTCCAGCAGATATGGGGGGCACTCGCTGCAGTGCTCGATACGGTGTCGCCTGCCGGCAACGGGGAGATATTTACCGGCATACTCAAGGGCAGTGATAGCAGCCTCTATAGCATCTTCCTTAATAGCGTGAAATGCCAGTTGAAAGCCCGATTGGTGGCAATCGAGGACGAGCTTGTTTAATTCTTCCTGGCTAAATTTCCCCTGACCAGCTGATTCACCCAGCATTATCTTTACGGGCCCCAGCCGCAGGTGACTATCACCCGCACCGGTGACCATACCATTTTCATAAAACTGATACCGTGTTTCCGGACCAACCATCATGGAGACACGAGTGGGGAATTTACCCGCGTCTTTATACTTGCGGACAATCTCCCAGCGTTCACGGTCATTTCTATATGTCGCTTCCTGAAATGAGGTTATCCCGTAAGAAAGGAAATGCCGGTTAGCCAGAGAAAATGCTTCATCAAGCTCCGCATCGGAAAAAGGCAGCATCACCTTTCCCCGGATGTAGCTCAGCATTTCTATCAATATACCGTTCGGTTCCCCGGTGTCCAGGTCACGCTCGATGCGCGCTCCGGGCGGCTCCGGTGTTTCATTGTTGATACCGGCCAGGGAAAGAGCCAGGCTATTGAGCACGCAGGCGTGCAGGGAGCGGTGACTCAGGACTACCGGGTGGTCGGGCGCCACCTCATCGATATCCCAGCGGGTGGGGCAGCGTTTTTCCGCCAGATAGAACTCATTATAGTCGGTGCCGCTCAGCCACGTCCCCGGCGGGGTATTTTCCGCTTTACGGCGGATAGCCTCCTTAATATCGGCAATGGAGCGGACTAAAGGCGGACTAAGGTCGATGCTGAGCAGCTTTCTTATCAGGGAAAAAAGGTGGAGGTGGGCATCGTTGAAACCGGGCACCACCGTTTTTCTGTGACAATCAATTACCTTTGTCTTCGCCCCGGTGATTGAGTCCAGGTCTTTATTGCCACCGACAAATGATATTTTATCGCCGGTGACGGCCACGAGCTCTGCGACCGGTTGACGGGCGTCCATGGTGATGACTTTGGCATTTTTCAGGATGATATCGGCAGGCATGGCTCAATACCTTTTGACGGAGTGGTTTTTAGCCAGTATACTACTGATAACCCCTTACTGCAAAGGAGAAAGCATGGACACTGAGTTACTGGCACAAAAGCTGGCGGCGTGGATTAAAGAGAAAGTGCTGGCGGCCGGGTGTAAAGGTGTGGTGCTGGGGATGAGCGGCGGTATCGATTCCTCGGCGCTGGCGGTGCTGTGCCGGCAGGTTTTCCCCAGGAGCACGCTGGGAATAATTATGCCCTGCCACAGCATTGACGAAGACAAAATTCACGCCGATGCTTTGGCCAGGCAGTTTTCCATACCCACGAAAACAGTAGTCCTTGATGGTATCTTCGATGCGCTGCTACAAACATTGCCCGATTTTAAATCGGACCCATCTCTCTCCAGGCTAGCCCAGGCCAACCTCAAAGCCAGGCTGAGAATGGTCACACTATATTACGTAGCCAATCAAATGCAGTATCTGGTGGCCGGCTCCAGCAACCGGAGCGAAATTACCATAGGTTACTTTACCAAGCACGGCGACAGCGGCGTGGACATTATGCCGCTGGGTAATCTGGTGAAGAGGGAGGTCGGCGAACTGGCGCGTTTCCTGAAAATCCCGAGGGAAATCATCGATAAACCGCCCTCCGCCGGCCTGTGGGAAGGCCAGACCGACGAGGGTGAGATGGGTCTCAGCTACGAATCACTCGACCGCTATATCCTGACGGGCAAAGCTCCGCAGGAACTGAAAAGCCGGATAGAGGTTATGAAAGCCGCCAGCGCTCATAAGAGCATGATGCCACCTGTGGCGCAATTTTAAATTTATTACTCGCGGCTTTTTCGTATTATCTCCGGGTATTTTTTACTCCCCTCGCGGAGTGTCCGCTTTTGCGTCGTGTAATCGACTTGATACAGCCCGAACCGCCTCTCGAACCCGAACGCCCATTCGAAATTATCAAGTAACGACCAGTAGAAATAGCCCTTGATATTCATGCCGTCGGCAACCGCCTTATTCAGGATAAACAGATGGTCTTCGATGAACCCGGCTCTTTTAGTATCGCTGTCATCGGCGATGCCGTTCTCCGTTATATAGATGGGCTTGGAGGTAAAGCGGGTTATTATTTCAAGCGTGCGGTAAAGCCCCTCCGGGTATATCTCCCACCGCATGTCCGTCAATCTTTCCGGCGACGCCTTGTGTACTTCACTATAAGGCTCATCAGCAGAGAAAGTGAACTTCTGGAAAAAGCGCGTGTAGTAATTCAAACCGACAAAATCGAATGCATCCTTGATACCGTTGGCATAGGATACTCTCGGGGCGCCGGGAACCGAAAAGTTGAAAATTCCATCGACCAGATAGGTTAGATGCGACTCGTTCAGGCTTTTATTGAAAGAGCGAGCCAGCATGACATCCAGCAAATTCCACCTGTTCGGAGGGTCGTAAAGGACCAGAGCCGCTACCAGCCCCACCTGTGCCTGCGGTGCTAACCTTTTGATTCGTTGATACGCGGCAGTATGAGCCCGCAGCAGGTTCTGAAAGACAATACCGACATGCCGGGGGTTTTTCACTGCCGGTGGAAAATGTGCTTTTAAGTACCCCTGCATGGCATATACCGACGGTTCATTGATGGTGCACCAGAGTTTAACTTTGGGTCCGAGACGTCCGACAACCCTTTCTACAAACCCGGCAAAGATTTCGGGAGAATTTTCCTGGAGGAATGCCCCTTGCTCTTCAAACCATAAGGGGTCGGTAAAGTGGTGCAGAGTTACCATCGGCTCAATCCCGTTGGCCAGCAGCTCGTCTACAACCTGCTCGTAGTGGTCGAGCGCCGCTTCATCGAACTGTCCCTGTTTCGGCTCAATCTTGCTCCACTCCACGGAAAAGCGGTAAGCATTCAAGGATATTGTTTTCATAAGCTGTATATCTTCTTTGTAGCGATTCCAGTGGTCGCTGGCAATCCCGGCTTTCTGGCCGTTTAGTATCCGGGGCTTTCCCTGTTCATTTACGGCGG
>Ga0315279_10008984_pt1 | contig 11995 bp, 12 predicted proteins | sample YL17G06_20_MG_FD_203694 | JGI IMG/M metagenome (GOLD analysis project Ga0315279, IMG submission 203694) | Sediment microbial communities from Yellowstone Lake, YNP, Wyoming, USA - YL17G06_20 | ecosystem: Environmental > Aquatic > Freshwater > Lake > Sediment | place: USA: Wyoming | collected...
TTGGACAAGACCTCGGAGGGTTTTAGGCTTCAGGCTAGAATCTGGGGAGAAAAATTTGATCCCTCGAAGCATCTGCAGAAAGTCGGCGTGAAGGCTGTTACTTATCATCGTATGGAAATAGTCAAGGACCCGGATAGAGTCACGTTGAAATTCATTCTTGACATATAAGTGATTGCCTTATCTGTTCACCGAATCAGGAATGTTATTTCTTTCACGAGGGTTTCTGGGGTCAGAGCCCTTCCTCTTCGTTTGTTCAGTTTGACGAAGCCGAATCGCTTCAGCACTTCTAGGTCTTGGTAGACGTTTTTCACGTTTCTCTTCACTTTTTGTGCCAAGTCGTTTATTGACTCAACCCTCAGAACGGCAAGCCGATACAGAAGTTCCAGTCTTTTCGCTGTCAGCATGGCCGTTTGTTCTGGCCTAAAGTCCCTCGTCTCCTCAGCGGTGTAGTCGAGTTCGCCGTCTTCAATGTATCCTTTGTAGCTGTCCACAAGCTCATCCCATTCAAAATCGGCCTTCACGAATTTGGGGTCGAGTTTTTGCTTGAGGAGAAGCTCCTCGAACTTTTCAGAGCTCATGCCGAACTCTTTTTCCAGCGACTTGATTCTTTCTTCCACTTCTTCTAACGTCGATTCCCGGATGGTTCTGAGTCGTATGGCGTTCACAGATAAGGCTGTGCCGTGATTCGCTTAAAACGTTCGTGATGAAAACGCTTAAAGCAGTTAGTTACCACTCTGATTCCAACCAACATCTGCGGCGGGTTGTAGAAACGTCTGTAGCAAAGCTTGAGGAGCACATCTATCTGATCGATGCTGAGACTGCTGGGATCAAGAACTTCATCGCAAGCTACGTTTTGAAAGGTGAGCGAGTGGCAATGGTTGAAACGGGCCCAACGTCTTCTGTGCCTAACCTGCTTGCAGGCTTGAAACAGTTGAACGTGAAGCCTGAAGATGTCGTCTACATTGCGGTTTCCCACATCCACCTTGATCACGCCGGAGGAGTCGGAACCTTGTTGAAGCATCTGCCCAACGCCAAGGTCATAGTTCACCCCAGAGGCGCGGCTCATCTGGCTCACCCTGAGAAGCTTTGGGAACAGTCAAAGATGGTTCTCGGAAGCATAACTGAACTGTACGGTGAACCTGAGCCTGTTCCCGAAGACAGGATTCTGGCAGCGGCTGACGGAGCGGTTTTCGACGTTGGAGAAGGGGTAAGCTTGAGGGTTGTGGAGACGCTTGGGCATGCTTCGCATCATCAAAGCTACTACGAACTGCCGAGTCAAGGAATCTTCTCTGGGGACGCTGCGGGCATCTATCTAAGCGGAGTAGATGTGATTGTGCCGACGACGCCTGCGCCGTTTCGGCTAGATGTTGCTTTGGCTTCTTTGGATAAGCTGTTGAGCCTCAAACCTGTGAATCTTTTTTACAGTCATTTCGGCAGAGCGTCTGACGCTGCTGGAAAACTGGAGACGTATGTGCAGCAGCTTAAGCTGTGGGCGGAGATTGCGAAGCAAGGGCTGGACAAAGGCGAAGGTACTGAATCCATAAGTAAGCAGATATTTGAAAGGGATGCGGCGGTTCGAGAAGCCTTAGAGTACGTTAAGGCTCATCCGATTCTGGGTGATACGGTCCTCACACATAGCCTGCGGGGCGTTGTGGATTTCATTCAGAAATATGGTCTGGCTTTATGATGAGACTGTTTTGGTTTTGACGCCAAAATCGTTTATATTGTCGCTTCATCTTCTCTTGTGATTAGGTGTCAGAAATGGGTGAGGAAGAGGGTCGCCATCCTACCGAGAAGGTTCCGCTTGAAAAAGTCAACGATTACGCATGGCGCATTCCCCAATACAGGCAGGCCATGAGAGTTCCAGGCATGGTCTTCTCGGACAAGGACCTGTTGAGCAAGATGCAGAGTGATCGGACGCTTCAACAATGCGCGAACGTTGCATGTTTGCCAGGTATCTACAAGTACTCGATAACCTTGCCAGATGGGCATGAGGGTTATGGTTTTCCAATAGGCGGAGTGGCAGCAACAGACTATAATGAGGGCGTGATCAGCCCCGGCGGGGTTGGCTACGACATAAACTGTGGGGTTCGTTTGCTTACCACGAATCTTTCCGAGAAGGACATAAGGCCTAAGCTTGTGCAACTGACAAACGTCATCTTTGACAATGTTCCGTCCGGGCTTGGGAGTCGTCGGAAAGACTTCAAAGTGACTGTTCACGACTTGGACAGGCTGGTCACGGAAGGCGTTCGAAATGTTATCGACCAAGGATTAGGTTGGCCTGAGGACGCGGAGCACTGTGAAGAGCTGGGTTGCATGAAGAACGCGAATCCCGATAAGGTTTCGGCAACGGCGAAGAATCGGGGGCTGACACAGATTGGCACCTTGGGTTCTGGAAACCATTTCTTGGAGATTCAGAAAGTGGACAAAATCTGCGATTCAAAGGCGGCCAAGACTTTCGGGATTGACCATGAGGGGCAGGTTACTGTCATGATTCATTGTGGCAGTCGCGGTTTCGGCCATCAGGTTTGTTCAGACTACCTGCGGGTTATGGAACGTGCTGTTCAGCGGTACAAGATTGTTCTGCCTGATCGTGAACTTGCATGTGCGCCTGGGAAGAGTCAGGAGGCAGAGGACTATTATCAGGCGATGGCTTGCGCGGTCAATTATGCGTTTGTGAATCGTCAGACGATTATGCATTGGGTGAGACAGAGTTTTCAGCAGGTTTTCAAGGAAGACGCTGAGAGGTTTGGGTTGAAGCTTGTTTATGACGTTGCTCACAACATTGCGAAGATTGAGGAGCACAAGGTTGATGGAGGGCAGAGGAAGAAGGTGTGGGTTCACAGGAAAGGTGCGACGCGGGCGTTTCCAGCTGGAAACCCGGAGCTTCCTCCTGATTACAGCGGTGCTGGTCAGCCTGTGCTTATCCCGGGGAGTATGGGGACGAGTTCTTGGCTTTTGGTGGGCACTGAGAAGGCGATGGAAGTCAGTTTCGGTTCCACGGCTCATGGCGCGGGGAGGATGATGAGCAGGAGTGCGGCGAAGAGAAACTATCGGGGTGGCGACATTAAGAAGGCTTTGGAGCAGCGCGGAATCTACGTCAGAGCAGCGAGTGCCATAGTCTTAGCGGAAGAGGCTGACCAGGCGTACAAGAATGTGGATGTTGTTGTAGATGTCAGTGACAAGGTGGGCATAGCCACGAAGGTGGCAAGGTTTGTTCCTATAGCCGTGGTAAAAGGCTAATCTTTTTCCCTTCTATTTCCGGTGTCGGTTTCCGATAATGTCTTCTCTTTCTTTTCTGATCAATTCTTTCTCTTCTGTCGAGTGTGCCTTGTGCAGCTGCTTCATGTACCATGTTCTTTCTCTGGCGTAGTAGATGCTTAAGGCTATTCCGAGACAGAGCAGTACGAAGCCGAAGACAGTCGCGGACAGGCCTAGGAGGTTGTATGGTTGGGGTGCGAGGTTGTATGGGATTATTAGGAACCATTCTGGGTTCTCGCCTTTTGTGAGGGTTATGGTCTGGCCTCCGACGAAGAATATTGAGCCTATGGTGGTTATGAAGTAGCCGACGGTTTCGTTGTGTCTTGATTCTTCTGCTTTTTCGTGGAGGTATTCGCTGAAAAGCATTTCATCAACATGTTTAACCACGTGGCAAGTGTTGTATAAGTTTTATTACTGGTTTCGAATAGTGTTTTCCTTGCTAAGTGGTCTGGGATGCCGTTCAAGGACGAGTGCGGGCTGTGCAAGAGGGTGCTTTCTTACAGGCTTCTTAGGCGATGTTACAGGTGTGGGCGCTTGTACTGCAGGGATTGTATGGTTCCCGACGTTTCCACGGGTGATCCGACAAGGTTGTTGTGTCTTAACTGCGCTCGGAGGACGGTCTCGCCGAGGATAGTCTCCAAGTATGGGGGGCTCACGGGTTATCTGAAGTTCAGAGGCTCCTTTACGAATAGTGTTAAGCTGAGTTTTGCAAGGATGGATGGGATTGTCGGGGACAATCTGCCGATGGAAGCGTACAAGACTGAAGGCTGGTGGAGCAATCTGCCCACGAACGTTCATGCTAAGGCTTGGCTGGACGCAGGTTGGAATGTTGAGGAGGTGAACCTGAAAGAGGGGCATGTGGTCTTCAGAAAGGTCAAGGAGCTGCAGCCCACGGGTTCCAGAAGGAGAAGAGCTTCGCGGAGCGAGATTGAGAAGCCTTTCACTCCTGTTCGTGTTCGTATTCCTAAGCCTAGGACGCCGTCGAAGACGAAGGTGTCGAAGCTCTATGCTCGAATCAAGAATCTGGAAAGACAGAGGACTTCCATGCCAGTGTATCGTGGCAGTTTCAGGCCTAAGACGAAGCATGAGAAGCGCTTGTTTAAGCCTGACGAGAAGCCGTCTCAGTAGAAAAAGTCAGAGAGAATTTTTATCTAGCCCACCCATGCTATTGTAGTGCGTCTGGGCGTGAGGGGCGGTCGTGGTCTAGACTGGTTTAGGACACAAGCCCTCCAAGCTTGTGATCCCGGGTTCAAATCCCGGCGACCGCACCACTCTAGAACTGAATGCGTACAACTAGAATCGCTCCACTTTCCCTTTTTTGATTCGCTTCCTGAGGTGAGAAGGTTTTGAAAAACGACTCAGGAGACTTAAGCCCGTTATAACCTTATAGAATGATGGTTGTGAGCGTCACACGCGCAGACGCCAGTCTACTGGATGTAATGGATTCTCCTGTCGCGAGGAAGTGACTGAGTTCATGTGGCTGATTCTAACTGGCAACCTCAAACTCTCCTGCAAATGAGATACGGCTCCGAACACTTCATACACTAGTTCACGGAAAAAACTCACAATCGCACAATACGGTTTTACAATCATTCACTATAAGAAAAAACGACTTCACAATATTGTGGTTTATTGTGGTTCAACCACAATCAAGCCCCTTGTGAAGGCTAATCTAGAGAATTGGTCTAGACTAACAACACAGGCAGGAAGCACACGCACTAGAATCTAGTGCATGCAGTCAGAAGCGAAGGCCTAAAACACGCTGGGGCGCGTTCACAATCGCCCTATGAATCCAAGTGGTCTTCGCCTTGTCAGACATGAAGGCCACGAGTGACTCGTTTTTGTAGTATGGACAGCTTAAGGTATGGTATTTCTTGGCTTCTGCGCGTAGGCGCCGGCACAACTGCACGGCTGAAGGCTTTTCCTTCTCTTGGGTCCAGCTTTCACGTTTGATGTTTGGAAGCAACACCCTGAGCGGACAACTAGGACAGAGCTGTGGCTCGTCTTTCATGATGTTTCATGCTCATAATATTCTTTGTGCCATTGCAAGCTTCTTTCTCTTGCTTTCTTGCGTTTTCCGAAACGAACGGCCTTAACAAGCTTGATCTTATCTATTGTCTCTCGATATTTGACTGTGAAGAAGCCGACCTTGCCTCTGCATTCTATGCGCGCGCTTGGCCATGGGTTCGTTAGTGTGCTAGGCTGCGAATCCGTTTCATCCTGGCATGATAGGCTGGGCGGTCCAAGAGTTAATGAGGAAGGCGTTTCATAAGAGTGTTGAGAGAGTCTGTTTATGAGCAGGCGTAGACGGTTTGACAGGCTCGAATGCCAGGGTTGTATTTACAAGGCGAGCACGTACTGTTGGAGACAGTGTCCGTACAACATTTGGAAGAGAGAAGAATACTGAAGCGCACGGTAAACGATTGCAGCGACTTCATACTCTCTTGTACGGTTTTGTGTTGTCTGGAAGGAGTGGCGCGCGCGCTGAAACCCTTAGAGCTTAGTTCACTGTAAGGTCCCTGAAAAACATACCATGCTACCTTGCCACTAACATGCATCCAATTGGGAAGTTCCCCAGCCTGCACTTTCCCATTAGCAAACTTGTCAAACTGCTTGTGAACATCACTGCAACAAGTCATGTCAACCATCTTCCTTTTCCTTATTTGACCTTCACTTACTAGGTCTAGTTTGCATTATAGCATTTTGCCAGAGACATGCCTAATCTCAGAATAGCCCATTTCTATTTCTGAAGTCAAACATTCTGGAGACAGGTCATCTCTTTCTGCAGACAAACAGTATTTTTCTACCCTCTTCTCTCAGATTGGCTTCAAGGATCTCAAAATGTTCAGAGAGAGCTGACTTCATTTTGGCAACTGGGTAAATAGTTTCTTTGAATCTGTACTTGTTGAGTTGGTAAAGTCCATTTGGGAGTCTTTCAAAGATTCTAGAATCCCAAGTCAGTGTATTGCCCTTCACCATCTCTTTGTCATAGTAGTATCCCTTTGGGAACTCCTTAACTGATGAAGTAGACCTATTGTATTTTTCCAGCCAATGAAGCGTATCTCTCAGCATTTTTGGAGTATAAACATCAAAAATGAACAGCCCATCCCTGTTGAGATGCTCATTCACTGCTTTGAACGTTGATTTCCACTGGTCAAAGTCTTTCAGAAAGTTGATTGCATCGTTAGCAGAGAATATGACATCGAATTTCTCATCAATCTTGAAGTTGTGCATGCTGGAAACAAAGAACCTGCCCCTTGGGATCCTCCTCCTGCAAACCTCAATGTAGTCCCTTTCAATGTCCAAACCATAGACAGCATACCTCTCTGGAAGATTGACCAAGACCATTCCAATTCCACACCCTATCTCTAGTATCTTCTTCGCCTGCTTGCGATATTCCTTTATGGATTCCAAGACATAGTGTGCCCTCGCTCTTGCTCCTTGCTTGCTTGTAAGCGATTCCCAAAAACTCACAAAAGGTTTTGACGTCTTGCTTCGGTGCTCATATTTGACCATGCACAACCCCCAAAGTTGCATCCAGCAGAACGACTATTTGTCTTTTGAGTCAGATATTGTTTGTCAACTTCTACTCTTCGCGCGCGCTAGGACGTTGCTAAATTCAGATTTTAATAGATTTTATTCGGTCAGAACATCAACCATCTTTCCGTCAAGAACATCTAAATACGTGCCGAGAAAAAGCCGACACCAATTAAAATCCATTTTTGTCCGAATTTAGCAACAGGCTGGCGCGCTCAAAACTTTTGGTAGAGTTGAAGGAGATACTCCTGAAAAGCATACACAGCTCCTAAACCTTCTTTCCATATTCACGGAACTTTTTCCCGCAACACTCGTACTGCTTAACATGTATCTTTTTGTTCCTGCCCATATTCCACTCCTTTATCGGCGTTTCAACTTCTTTTCCACAGGTCGGACACTTAGCCATTTGTCTGTCACCTCCTTCAAAGGTTTTAAGATTAAAAAACAGGGTATTACTGTTACTCTCCTTCTTCCTCTAGTTCCTCTTCCTCTTCTTCTTCCTCTTCGCTCATAGCGTTGTGCTCCAAAATTTGCGCTCTTAGGTCAAGTCTATAGCGCTATTAATAAGCGTGTTGATAGTCAAACATCCTCCTTAAAAACACTATATACAAGGATGCATCCCTTATTAGATCGGAACCTATATTGCGTGAGAAGCTGGATGAGATCGCCCGGAGATCAAAGGGGCTTATGACACTCTTTGGATATGAGTGGCCCACACGCGTCAAGATGAGAGAGATAATCAAGGGGACTGTTTATTGCTGGAGGCAGCGTCCTTACAACGTCTGGCGCCTTTATTCTCACTACAGCATACTTAGTCTAGTCCTAACAAGAGAAGCAGCAGAAAACATTGGGAGAACCGACAATGCAGTCTCACCAACCTACTTCAACACATAATTTCGGGACAAGGCAACGCGCGTCCTAACCGTTTACAGTGAGGCATGGTTCCAGCATAGCGTGGTCTATTGCCGTTTTCAAGCGCGCGCTTTAGATTTTAGTTTTTTTATCATTTACTACACTTGCCTTGTTTGACATTCGTTTCTTGCGGTTCTTTTGTGTGGTTTTATGGTTGAAAAATGCTTCTTTTTGGAGGGAACAGCCAAAACACGCCCATCAGAATTTGTGCGTGTGCTTATCTACGCTCTTCTTTTTCTTCCGGCGCTTCTGCTTCTTCTTTTAATTTGGGAATTAGCTTCTTTGCCCATTCTATTTTAGTAGAGTAAGCTTCACGCAATTGTGGAGAAGTAATGGGTTTCCATTCTTGAGCCACTGCAGGCGTTCGACTTTTGAATCTACTAATCTTGCCTTTTCGTTTGGGCTTTTCTTTCCTTATCGGTTTATGATGTTCAGGTTTCATATTCGATCTCCGCTAGTTCAAGCTTAGATACTTAACATATATAGAAGTTTTGTCACCTTTTTAATTTAGCGCGCTACTACCAAAGGGTTGATACAGGCTATTTCCATGAACGAAACAAACCCCACACGAACACCTCACAAACACCCAACACAACATTAAAAACAGGTAGTATTCAAGTAGACCAGACACTACAAGTGTACAGGTAAACACATAACCCCACCTAACCACCTACATTAAACAAGACAATGCCATTAGTGTAACCATAAAATACCATTAGCACGCGCTAGGCTGTTGCTAAATTCGGACTTTAATAGATTTATTCGGTTTTATGATTAGCCTACAGTTTTGGGTTACGCATCTGTCTCTTGCCAGTTTGCAGTAACCGCCTTTCTCATGCCTGCAGGCCTTCTTGAGCCTCGAAAACTCCAGAACAACGACACTGGACTGAGGAGTCGCTCTGGGTTGAGGAGCTTCTGCGGGGCGGTACTGGAGTTCGGGCCTTCCACGGCCTTTACCCGGCTTTTTCTCCTTCAGGATGAGCTCCCCAGAGCCAAGCCGCACCAGATGGATGATGACTGTTGAACGTGCAAACCCTGAATCCCTAACCAACTCAGCAAGCGTAAGAGGCTCGTCTTTCCTCGTCAGAACATCAAGTATCTTCCTGTCAAAAAAATCAAGATACATACCACGAAAAAAGCTAAACCTATCAAAATCTATTTTTGTCTGAATTATGCAACAGGCTGGCGCGCGCTATACACTTGGAAAACTACTTTGGCCTCAAATCGGCTCCACAGTTTGGACAGAACTTTGAACTCACAGCAATGCGAGCCTGACATTCAGGGCAGATTAGCACAACTTGTTTATGCATTGGTCTATAAATTGGAACTGAAATCACAATAAATCCGTAGATAATCATCTACTTTCAATAGAAATATGAACCGCATTCCATAACAAAAAGCTTGCTTAAGCCAAGATAATTATAGGGATCTTAAGCATTGCCCTCGCTGCTGCTGTAAGATTTAAACGTAAGTTTAAACCTATACGGCCCCACCAAAATCACCTTTTGCAAAGATAAACAACCTTGGTTGAGCATTTGGAGAAATAGATTCGGAACAAGCAGTTTTGCCCAGCTTCTCTCTATCGGCTATTTACGCAGCTTCCTCAGAGCCTTATCAACATCTCCCAATTCTAGCTTCTTAAGAGTCTCCGACTTCGGCACTCCGTTCTCGTCCCAACCAGCCTCCTGATAATACTTCTGTACGCTCTCCCTCACGCTGGTTCTGTCAGCAGCTTTCCCCTTATACGGGCCCGAAGGCAACGGCTCATAGAATCTGCTTGGGTTATCGTCATGAACTTTCGGGTTCCACTTCAAATCTGGTCCTCCTAAAAGCAATAATGCCCGTTGTATCTGCAACGTCTTTAACCCGCCACCTTTGCCCCACTTTTGACGCGTCAACTCTAGACCCGTGACTGCATTGTAAAAGTCAAACTTCAAATTCCTAGGCAAACCAAAACCACCACTGAAATTGCAGCAGATCGCTGAATCATTGAACACTGCCCATACTTCACCCAAAGCCCCGTCCACAGGCAAGTCGGTTATTGATGTGTGATCGCCACATTGAACTGAACACGCATACCCTATGTCGGTCGAAAAGTCTTTGCCGCTGCGAATGCCATGGGCACCAATCCCGATGCCTTTACTCTGAACAGCATACTGCAGCACGTCTTTGCCTTTCATCTTTCCTATCTTCAACGCTGCCCGATACGTGCCTTCAGCCAATAAGTTGCCAACGCCTTCCCTCAAGGCGATTTTCTTTGCCAACTTGGCGAAAGCTTCAGTGTCTCCCCATTTCAATTCTATGCCGTCCAGATCATTCTTGGACAAGATACCCCTCTGGAACAGTTCAGCAGCAAAACCCATAACATTGCCTGTCTGAATGCCGCACAGCCCGAGATCATCGATCAAAGAAGCCATAAACACGTTTTCTTCAGGCACAAAAATGCCCAAGTTGGGACCCAGATACGCTTCCATCTCGTAATCAGGATTATCAGTTATCGCCCCCTTGAACTTGCCAGACTTGACCTGAGCTATCTTCATGCAATTCGTTCCGCAGCCAAAGTCACTCCAACTCTGTTTCACCCAGAGCCTGCTCTCAAACTGGTCAACACCATAACCCTTCTCATCATGCCACTCTTCCTGCCAATTTCTGATAGGCTCAGAACTCGACTTTGCAGCAAACGAGTAACCGCCACCGCCCGTTCCCCACCGTCTCCACAACACATTTTCATATGCACTCTTATCTACGGCGTCAATCATCCGCCTGACTTTTCCAAGGTCGGCAACCTCAGGCAACGGGCCAGTACCCTTAACGGCGACCGCCTTAAGATTCTTCGAACCCATAACCGCTCCGTAACCGCCGTAGCCTGCTGCATGCGTCCACTTAGCCATAACTACCGCGGTTCGAACCTTATTCTCGCCTGCGGGACCAATGTACAATTTTGCAGGCTCCTTCCACTCACCATAACGCGGGTAACGCTCACTTAACAGTCGCCTACATTCCTTGTTAAGCAACGTGTTCGTTTCTTTGCCATCCTTACCCCAAATGCGGCTTGCATCTCTGATCTCAACATCCGAGTCTTTAATGAACACGTAGACGGGCTTCTTAGCCTGTCCCGTAACAATGACGCCGTCATACCCGGCGCAGCGCAATTCAACTCCGAACTCGCCGCCAACAGTTGAGCCCACAACCCCATTACTCTGCGGAGACTTGCCTGAGACGCAAACTCTGCCGCCTGGGAAAAACCCTGTAAGCGGTCCAGGCAGAAAAAGCAGAACATTGTCAGGGCCAAGAGGATCCAGTTCCTCCCATTTGCTGATCAATCTGTCGCAAAGGATTTTTGCTGCAAGTCCCCTGCCCCCTACGTAATCCTTCAACAACTCATCGTCAAACGTAACGTCTTTGAAAGCGCCTTCTGAAAGACCAATCTCCAAGAATTTTCCAGCATAACCCAATATCAAATGAACTCCTCCGCCTTCTCTCCATACAATTTAATCGCAAGACTCCTGGTCTGCTCCTCAGGCTTACGTGCGTAAAGCCTGTACGGATGTTCTCCTCTCGTAACGGTTTTCAAGACGTTCCATCCCCCTTCTTGGCAGACCTTCACGCATTGCGGATTGCCATTGCATAGGTCACAGATTACGATTTTCTTATCTGCTGGGTGCATATGTGGGATTCTTCCAGGACATGCTTCTATGCATTTTCCGCAACCAGTGCACTTCTCATCGTTCACCAAAACAGCGCTAGTTTTTCTGCTTATAGACAAGGCCTTAAACGGACATGCTTCAACACATGGATAGTCTTCACATTGCGCACACAGATGCGGAAAATCTGCGCCTGGAACCAACATGAAAACCCTCACTCTTGATGCTTCCGGCCAGATCCTGTTCTCATGATGAAGCGAACAGGCAATCTCACATTTGCGGCATCCGCTGCACTTCGAAAGGTCTCTCGCTATCCAAATAGGCTCCTTCCTTGTTGCCAAACCAATTAGCCTTCCCTAAAACTCTTGAGAAAATGTTTTTAGAGTCTGCCTCAATTTAAACATGACGTTTTCACACGAGCAAGGTTCCCGTTGAGCCTGCAATGCTGATTGATCGTAAAAACCTCAAGCCAACCATACTACAAGTACACAGGACTTTTTCCACAAGGCTGAATTGTAAGATTTAAACGTAAGTTTAAACCTATACGGCCCCACCAAAAACCCTTTTTCGCCAAAATAAGCGAGGTTGGATGAGTATTTTGGGAAATAAATCCAAAACAACCAGTTCTTGCAGATTTGTCG
>Ga0315279_10008985_pt1 | contig 11994 bp, 12 predicted proteins | sample YL17G06_20_MG_FD_203694 | JGI IMG/M metagenome (GOLD analysis project Ga0315279, IMG submission 203694) | Sediment microbial communities from Yellowstone Lake, YNP, Wyoming, USA - YL17G06_20 | ecosystem: Environmental > Aquatic > Freshwater > Lake > Sediment | place: USA: Wyoming | collected...
GCTCATGTTCCAGGTGAGGCCGTGGCTCTTCAGGTCGCGGATGCCAAACAGCGCGCGGCCGAGCCGCGGGTCGTTGTTGTTGCGAACCGCGTGCGCATCGAAGGTCAGCGTGCCCCAGCGAAGCGTGGGCTGGAACCAGGACAGGCCGATGTCCGGCTGGTAGCCCTGCAGCCCGCCGGTCCGCGCCGGATCGCCGGTGCTCACCTGGCCGGCAGCGACGACCTGGACGGATCCCTGCTGGGCGGCGGCGGGCGCCGCAAGCAGGACCGCGATCGTCAGAATCCACCAGCTTCGTCGCACGTCAGCGTCCTATGGAGACCGTCGTTTCGCCAACCAGCAGTTCCGCCAGTCCGACATCGATACGAACTTCGACCCTGTACTCTCCGTCGGGCAGCGCCGCCTTTCCCTCTTCGGCCAGCGGGATGAGAACTTCGCGCTCGCTTTCGGGCAGGACCGGAACGTCGGGCACCAGGATCCGTCGCACCATCGTTCCCGCCTTGTCGTAGACGAGCATCTGGCCCTTCGTGCGCACGTGCACGCGGCCGGTGTTCTTCAGCGTCGCGATGATGCCCGGAGGCTGCCCGGGCAGCAGGCGGGGCTGCACGTCCACCAGTTCGATGGTGGCCTTCGGCGTGCCGACCGTGACGTAGACGATCGTCGCCACGCGGCTCCGGAACGTCACGCCCTTGCCGGCAAACGCGGTTTCAGTTCCCGGCGGGCTGAACTCGAACATGATTACCGCGCGGTAGCCGCCCGGCGCGGTGCCGGCCGGCGCCGTCGTGGTGAATCGCACGAGGCCTGTCGCGCCCGGTTTCACGTCCTGCTCGACCGGATTCACGCGCACCCACGAGGCCGCCGAGTAGGGCATCGTGCCGTCGGCCAGCTTGAACTGCGGCGTCCCGTCGTTCGACAGGTAGTAATCGTCCACGCGGGCGTGGATGCGCACCGCGTTCTTGTCGTGGTTGGTCAGCGTGACCGACTGGGTGTGCGTCCCGCCCGCGCCTGCCATCTTCAGTTCCACGCGCAGCGGCGTCACCTCGACCGACACCTGCGCCCACGCGGCCCTCGGCGCAATCGCCAGCGCGATCACGAGCGCTGCTACGGAATGGAGATGGTGAACGTGATCGTGTGCGTGTACGTGCCGGCGTTGTACGTCCATAAATTCTTCAGCGAAAAAGTGACATAACCGTACTGCGTGCCCGCCGCGTGGTGGTTGAGTTCTCCAGCGAGATACTGGGCGGTCGTGCTCAACGTGCCGCTGGCCACGAAGTACGGCTGCGGCGTCGCGGTCCAGGTCACGTTGCTCGCCGGGATGGTGTCCGGCCCCGATGTCAGATTCGTCCCTTGCACGGTGATGGTCCAGCCGATCGGACCACCGGTGACCTTGTAACTGATTGTCAGCTGCGGCCCCGTGACGATGGGGGTCGTGTCCGGATCGCCGGACGGATACGAGAAGGCAGTCGGTGCGACAGATATGTTCGCGCCTTGTTGGGCCCTGGCCTCCGGCGCCAGGGCTCCGACCAGGACGAGCGCCGCGAGTACTGCGGTGACCAGCTTCATGGTCTGCCTGTCGCTGCGATGGCGTCTACGGGGTGCTCAGCGTGTAGGTGAGCGTCGTCCCGTAGCTGCCGATTGCGTAAGTCCACGAATTGCTCAACGTGAAGGTCACGGTGCCGGTGTAACTTCCGCTGGTGTTCCACGCCGCCACCGTCTGGGCGACACTCTTGCTCATCGTGCCGCCCGTGAACCCCGTGCCGGTTGCCGTCCACTTCAACGCGGAGACGAGGATCGTGTCCATGCCCGATCGAAGATCGTCGGCGGCCAGCACCGTCAGAATCCCCTGGCCGCTGGGGATTCGCACGCTGGCCGTGATCGCCGTCGGGCCTTCGCTGGCCTGAATGTTCGGTACCGTGTCGGGATCGGCATTGGGAAACGTCAGCGTCGTCGACGGAAGAATCGTCAACTTCGACTGCGCGGCTACGACGAAGGTCCCTGTTGCGGTGGCGACCGTCTGCGCGCGGGTGTCTGCCGCCGCGGCCATCAGGACCGCGACGAGCAGCCACCCGCACCTGGTCAGCTGTTTGAATCCAGCACCCATCACAGAGCTCCTCGGACCTTTCCCTGCCAGCCATGTCGGTCCGTCCTAGGGCGCGGTCAGAGTATAGGTGAGAGTGGCCCCGTAGTTACCCGTGACGTACGACCAGCTGTTGGCCAGCGCGTAGGTCTGTGTGCCGGCGTAGGTACCCGAGCCGGTCCACGAGCCCACCGCCTGGTCGGCGATGTTCATCGTCCCGCCGACGTAGCCGGCGCCCCCTGCAGTCCAGGTGAGATTGGCGAGGGCGATCGTGTCGGTGCCGGACGTCAGCGGCCCTCCGGCCTTGACCACCAGCGTGATGTTGCCGGCCGCGCTGGTCTTGCCCTTCGCGGTGATGGCGATCGGACCTTCGGTGGCCGAAATCGACGGTGTCGTGTCCGGATCGGCGTCCGGGAAGGTCAGCGTGGCCGATCCGAGCGTGAGCTTGGCCGTGGCGGTGACGGTTGCACTGACCGTGACCGTCTTGGTGTCGGTGGCCGCGAAGGCCACGGTGCCCGCGCAAATGAGAACCGCTACGAGAGTGATGAGAACCTTCTTCATTGCCGTTGCTCCTTGGAGCCCTCTGTGAGGGTGCACGTCGTTGCCTCCTGAGTCCGCCATGTGTGCAACCATGGCGGTGGGGGGTGTTACTTGCCCATGACCAGGCGCTGGCCGTTCAGCCAGCTGTCGAGGTCACAGCGCCGGATCCGCCACTGTCGTCCGATCCGAACGGCCGGGATGTCGCCGTTCTTGATCAGGCGGTAGACGGTCCGGGCGTTGATGCGCAAGTAACCGAGCACGTCATCCGTGGTCAGGAACTCGTATTCGCCGCCGAACCCGCCGTGGTCACCAAATGTCATCTCGTTGCCTTCCGAATCGTCTATCGGACTGTCACGTTCAGAACTTTATATGACACTAACGAACATGAGATTACTTTGGTGACGTAGAGCTGTCAAGAGAAATTGTTGGGGTCCAAAGAAAAAATTTTGTGGGCTGGGGGACGAGGAGGGTTGAAACGACTAGGTCAAACGACCTAAAAGCTTTTTAGAGTTGACATTGCAGGTATCAGCCGTGCGGGGTTGCCGGAGGCCGGCGGCTATTCGCCCAGGGCTTTGGCGGCAACCGAGAGGACTTTAGGGACTCTGAAGGGCTTGGTGAGGTAGCCGTTCACCCCGAGGTTGATCGCTTCAATGGCGCTGGCTTCGGTCGAAAAGCCGGTGATGATGATGATGGGCAGCTGCGGCAGGAAGCGGCGCGCTTCGCGAATCAGCGTGAGGCCATCGACGCCGGGCATCTTCAGGTCGGTGATCAGCAGGTCGTAGTGGAACCCGCGCAATCGTTCGAGCGCCTCCTGGCCGCCGGGTGCGAGGTCTACCTCGTACTCGGCCAGCGCCAGCGTCTTCGACAGCAGCTCACGGATGCCGGCTTCGTCGTCGACGACGAGGATTCGCGCGCGGCGATCGGGTGTGGGCCGTACGCCCGCCACGACCGCCGACGCACGCGACGCGCGTCCCTGCTGGCTCTCGAGCCAGCGATCGACGTCCTGCTTGCGGAAGCGCCACTGGCGACCGACGCGCACGGCCGGAATGCGACCGGCCTTGATGAGCCGGTACACCGTGCGCTGCGTCACCTGCAGGTACTCGAGCACTTCCTCGGTCGTGAGAAACGCTTCGTCCATCATCGGGGTGTGTCGTGTGAAAGTCCGAAGTCCGAAGTCCGGAGTCCGGAGTCCGAAAGCCGAAAGCCGAAAGCCGAGAGTCCGAAGTCCGCACGCCCGCCGTGTGAAGTCTAGTCCCTGCCGGTCGGCAACTCCAGCGTCAGGACCGCCCCGCCCTCCTGGTGGTTGGCCGCCAGCACCTGCCCGCCGTGTTCCTGGATGATCCCGTAGGTGATCGCCAGGCCGAGCCCGGTGCCCTGGCCGACCTCCTTGGTAGTGTAGAACGGCTCGAAGATGTGGGCCAGCACGTCGGGGGAAATGCCGGGTCCCGTGTCACGGATCTCGATCACCACCAGGTTGCGCGCGGGCCACGACTTGGTGCACGCCTCGATCCGGCCGCCGCCCCTTGCGCTCACCGCCTGCTCGGCGTTGATGACGATGTTCAGGATCGCCTCCTGCAGCAGGAGGGAATCGGCCAGGATCTTCGGCGCGTGCTCGTCGAAGCGCCGGACGATCTCGATGCCCGCCGCGCGGCACGCGCTCGCCCGGCTCGAGAGCGCCTTGCCCACCAGCGTGTTGACGTTGACGAGCCGGCGCGACAGCCGCCGCTTGCCCGCGAACACGAGCAGGTTGCGGACGATCTTCGCGGCGCGGTCGGCTTCGCGGTACACGGTCTGGAGTTCGCGGTGCAGCTCGCGGGGCAGGCCCGTGCGCCGCCGCATCAGTTCGACGTGTCCCAGCACGGCCTGCAGCGGGTTGTTCAGCTCGTGCGCGATCCCGGCGATGAACTGCCCGAGCGCCGCGAGCTTCTCGGACTGCGTCAGGCGATCGTGCAGCGCCGCCCGTTCCGCCTCGAGCCGGGTCTGCGGCGTGATGTCGCGCGCGACGAGGATGACGCCGAGCGGTTCGCCTTCCGGCGAGAGCAGCGTGCTGAGCGTCATCGAGAACCGGCCGCCCAGGATCGCATCGTCGAGTTCCCGCGTGAAACTCTGCCCGGCCGCGGCGCCGCTGCCGCACAGATCGAGCTTGCGCAGCCAGTTCGTCACGTCGAGGCCCAGGAAGTCGGTGAGCAGCCGGCCGACCATCTGGGGTCGCCCGAGGCCCACGCGCTCGGCGAACGCCTGGTTCACGTTCATCAGCTGCAGGTTGGCGTCGCAGACGGCGACGAGATCGGGCAGCGAGTTGACCGTCTTCTCCATCTCGCGCCGCGATCGCAGCACTTCCTCCAGCAGTTGCACGTTCTCGACGGCGCCCGACAGCTGGCGTCCCACCAGGTCGGCGTTGTCGAGCAGGTCGAGCTCGGCGCCCGGTTCCGCGTGGATGCTCTCGAAGACGAGCGTGCCCAGTGCGCGCCGGCGTCCCTTGAGCGGCACCGTGATCGTCGAGGCCGCCATCGAGGCGGCGTCCTCCTGCGGCGCGTTGTGAATCTCGGCGCGTGGCCGTCGCATGGCGGCCGCAGCCGGTGAGTGCGCGCTCTCGATCGACACGCGCGTGCCGCGCGCCAGGTACGACGGATCGGACGAGGCCGCCAGCACCAGGTCGTGCGCGTGGCGATCGTGCAGCCAGATGGAGGTGCGCTCGGCATTGAACAGGCGGTTCGCGTCGCGGCAGAAGACCTCGAGACCGGTCGTCAGGTTCAGCGCCGAGGAGGCGACCCGCGAGAACGCGTCGAGCAGGCGCCGCACCTCCTGCTGCAGCTCGGCTTCGCGCTGCAGCCGGGCGCGTTCGATCGCCAGCACGAACGCGTGCGCGATCGACAGCAACCGGTCCGGCACGCACGGCACCGGCGCCGGCACCCCGATGACGAGCAGCGCGAGGGGCTCACGCAACTGGAACAGCGGGATGATCAGCGCGGCATCGGTGCCGAGGCGTTCGGCCAACGCGGGCAGCCGCGCCTGCAGGTCCGCGACCGCCAGCGGCGCTTCGCCGCCGAAGGCTTCGCCGGCCGCCCGCGCCTCGGCGGAGGTCAGCATCCAGGGGTCGGAAGGAAGCCGGTCGATCCCGAACGCCGAGGTCGGATGCAGCAGCGCCGTGCGCGGGTCGATCTGCAGCAGCACCGAGCACCGGCCCCCGACCGCCGCGACCGCGTCTTCGTGCAGGAGCGAGAAGATGTCGGACGCACGGCCGGTCTCGGCGATCATCCGGCCGAGCAGGGCGAACGACGGCAGCTGCGCGCGCGACGCCTGGCCCCCGCTTCCGACATCGCTTTCCATCGTTCGTTCTCCCGCGAAACCCACATGAGTTGCTGCCGCGCGCGGCACCCGCCAGCCGCTGCGCGCAGCGAGACACCGCGACGCGCACGGCAGCACCTCTCCCGTTCGAAGGTGTATCGGTCGGAATCGGTGCGCAGCGTAGCGTCCACGCCGCGGCCGCCGCGTCCAGGGCAACCCGGATCGGGGACACTCTGCGCGAAGAACGGTTCCCGACCCTGGTTCCGGGTTCCGCCGTGGCCGGCGGAACATGTCGCCGGGGTGGCCAATTCTATGCCAGCCGGTGTCGTGCGACCAAGCGCCGCCGGCCGGCGCGGCCGGTTTTCGCACCGGCCCGAACAGGCCGTGGTGGAAGTCTGCACGGCCTGTCATAGACAGCCCGTTCGGACTTTCGCCACGGGTTGTTAACGCCTGAAGCTGGAACGGCTTAGTGGGCGGTATAATCATCGTCTCGGTCATCCGACTGTTTCACACGCATTTGCGTCTAACCTAGTGGTGCGGGCAGGCGGCGGAGTTCCGGGAGCCGCGGGCTTCCGGCTCCCGGCTGGAGCCCGGAACCCTGGAGCGGAACGCCAGAGCCCGACGGTCCCAAGGAGTCCGCCCTGCTCCCGATGACGTGCACCGACGAGGAACTCGTCGCGCGTTCCGCGCGCGGCGATGCGGACAGCTTCAACCAGCTGATCACGCGCTGGGAGCGGCCCATCTACGCGCTGGCCTACCGCGTGATCGGCCACGAGGAAGACGCCCGCGACGTCTGCCAGGAAACGTTCCTGCGTGCCTTCCGCGGGATCGCGGCCTTCAAGGGGCAGGCGAAGTTCTCGTCCTGGCTGTATCGCATCGCGCTCAACCTCTGCCGCGACTGGATACGCCGCGAGCGCCGGACCCCGGTGGTCCAGCCTCCCGAAGGCGTTGACCTGACGGAACTCGCATCGGAACGCGGGCCTGCCGAATCCGTTGAAGATCTCGTCTCGCGGCAGGACATGAGCCGGCTCGTGGCCAGGGCGATGCGATCCTTGTCCGAGGAGCAGCGCACCGCGGTGGTGCTGAAGGAATATCAGGGGCTGACGTTCCAGGAGATCGCGGATCTGCTGGGTTGTCCGTTGAGCACCGTGAAGACCCGGCTCTACCAGGGCCTGACGCTCCTGCGCCGGCAGCTGGAGGCAGCCGGCATTCACAGCGGGGTGAGGGCGGGCGATGGCGGCCTGACGCCGGTCGCCGCGCCCCGCCCGTCGAGCGACATATGAAGCAACGAATCTGCGACGACAAGTCGTTGTTGATGGCCTACCTGTATGGCGAGTGCGACGACGCCGAGTGTCGATCGGTCGAGGAGCACGTCGCCGCCTGCGCCGATTGCGCCGCCGAGCTGGACGAACTTCGCGGCGTGCGCGTCGCGCTGCGCGAGTGGGCGCCGCCCGAACAGGCGCTCGGGTTTCGCATCGTGCGCGAGGCCGACCCCGCGGCATTAGCGCCGAGCGCCGGGCCGCCGCGTGACCGTCGCACCGCTCATTGGTTCCTTCCGCGTGTGCCAGTGCGGCTGCCCGCCTGGGCGCAAGCGGCCGCGGCGGTGCTCGTGCTGGCCGCCGGTGCGGGGATTGCGAATCTGAACGTGCACATCGGCAACGACGGCGTCACCGTCCGCACCGGGTGGCAGCAGGCGCCGGTTGCGCAGGGCCAGCCGCCGCAGGTGCCCGCGCAGGCCGGTGCCGCGCCGTGGCGCGCGGATCTGGCCGCCCTCGAACGCCGGTTGCGCCAGGACATGCCTGCCGCGACCGCGACCCCCGTCACCTCGCCGGCGCCCGCCAATGCGGCGACCGACCGCGCGCGCGCGACGTCAGAAAGTACGGCGACGATGATGCGCGTGCAGACGCTGCTCGACGACAGGGACCGCCGCCTGCAGCGCCAGTTCGACCGGCAGCTGGCCGAGGGAATGCTCCGGCTCGCGCGCGACGTGGACTCGCAGCGCGTCGCGGATCAGCGGCGCTTCTTGCAGGGACTCAGCCAGATCGACGTGCGCACGACGCAGCTGAGCCAGATGCAGAACTACATGCTGCGTGCGGCGAACGTTCAGGAGATCAAGTAAGGGGCCTGCACGCGCCAGTCGCAGGCCTTTAGCAGGAGGTTCGATCGTGAGGCTCTCAGCGATTCGTCTCGGCGTGCTGCTCGTTCCCTCTTGCCTGGTCGCCGCCGGCGCGGCGTCCGCGCAACCGGCGGCCGGCCTGCCGGCCACGCGAGCATCGCAACCCGCGCAGTTGCGATCGCAGATCTCGATCATGGAGGGCGTGCTCGAGCGCGCAGTCGGCGAGGGCATACGCGGAGCGGTCAGCGAGATGCCCGATATCTTCGGCCCGTGGATCTGGGGAACGCCGCCGCGCGCGCGCGGCTTCAAGATCGACGGCTACGGCGTGTTCTTCGATGTCGAAGTGCCGGAGCTGCCCGCCAGCATCACCTGGTCGCTGCAGATCATCAACCGGAACAACGACGTCGCGGTCGTCGATGAACTGAACCAGCTGCGCCTCATGATCGGCAACGTCTCGGACCCGAAAACCAGGGCGGACCTGATGCGGGCCCTCGGCAGGGTGGAGTCGCACGTGTCCGGCGCCGCGCTCTCGGAACCGCAGGTTCGCGTCGTCAACGGCCAGATCGTGACGGCGGCGCCCGCGAAGACGCCACCGCCGCCGTCGCCGGACCAGATCTACACCAGGGCGGTCAAGAAGGCGCTCGTCAACGTGATGCTCGAGCCGAGCGTCATGATGCAGATTGCGCCCGAGGACTGGTTCACCATCGCGGCCTGCGACAGCCAGGGCTCAGGTCGCATCGGCCCCGGGGAACCGGAACTGATGACGTTGTATCTGAGCATCCGGGGCCGGGACCTCGCAGCCCTGCGCGCGGGGCAAATCACGCCCGAGGAGGCCGCGAAGAGGATCGTGGAGAAATACTACTGAGCCCGATTCCCGCCAGCGGGGTCTAATGGCATTGAGGAAGTCTGCGGGGGGCGCTACAATGGCCCGCGACCGCCCCCCGAGCAGACACCAACACATGTCCACCCCGAAAATCCTTCCAACCATCGCGCTTGGCTGCCTGATCCTCTCGGCCACTGCGTGCGGTCCCCGGGTTGACCTCAAAAAGGATCTCGTCGTCGTCGACGTGGTCACCGGCTGGTACGACGCCGGCATCATCAAGGACACGGAAGGCGACAAGAACAGGATCGTGCCCAGCATCGCGTTCCGGCTGAAGAACGTGACGCCGGACAAGACGATCGCGAGCGTGCAGATCAACGCCGTCTACCGCCCGGTGAACGAAAGGGAGAAGGAGTGGGGCACGACCTGGGTGAAAGCGATCGGGTCCGACGGATTGAAGCCGGGCGAGACGTCGGGACAACTGGTCCTGAGGAGCGACCGGGGGCATCTCGGGCTGCAGCCCCGCCTGCAGATGCTGCAGAACCGCCAGTTCGTGGACGTGTTCGTTGATGTGATGGGCAAGTACGGCCCGGATCAGTGGGTCAAGCTCGCGACGTACCCGATCGCGAGGCAGCTGCTGACCCAGTACGACCGGCCACCGGTCTGAAGACCGGCGGTCCCACGGCTGATCTGCTTCTGGGAATCGGCGGTCCCACGGCTGATCTGCTCCTGGGAATCGGCGGTCCCACGGCTGATCTGCTTCTGGGAATCGGCGGTCCCACACCCACCATCCAGTGGGACTTCCCACATCCACCATGCTGTGGGACTTCCCACATCCACCATCCTGTGGGACTTCCGGCCTTCAGGCCGGGAGCAGCCTCCTCTTTATTTCTTCCGCACCAGCGGCACGAAGCGCACCGGGGCTACGTCGCGGGTGCGGACCTCGCCGCGCGCGTCCTTCTCCATGACGCGCAATTGCTGCACGTCGTTCACGCCGCCGACTGGAATCACCAGCCGTCCGCCGGGCCTGATCTGCTCGAGCAGCGCCGGCGGGACGTGATCCGGCGCCGCGGTCACCACGATCGCGTCGAACGGCGCCTTCTCCGGCCACCCGCCGTAGCCGTCGCCGGTCCGGACCGTCACGTTGCGACATTCGAGCTTCCCCAGCAGCTGCCGGGCGTGTTCGGCCAGCGGCTCGATGATCTCGATCGTGTAGACAGTGCCCGCGAGGCGGGACAGCACGGCCGCCTGGTACCCCGAGCCGGTGCCGATTTCCAGCACGCGATCCCCTGGCGCCGGTCGTGCAAGTTCGGTCATCAGCGCGACGATGTAGGGTTGCGAAATGGTTTGGCCGTAGCCGATCGGCACCGGGCGATCTTCGTACGCCTCGTCTTGGCTGGCCGGTGGCACGAACAGGTGGCGGGGGATGGCGCGCAGGGCCGCCAGCACCCGGGCGTCGGTGACGCCGCGATCGGCGATTTGATCGGCGACCATCCGCTCACGGACCGCGGCAAACCGATCGGCCGGTTGCCCGGGCAAGGCGGTGCCGGCCCCGCGCAGCGGCCAGGGAATCAGCGAACAGGCCAGCGAGACAAGTGGAAGCACCAGCCGCGCGGTCACGTCCACGGTCACCTCCTCCGGAAATTACGAACCAGCGCCTGCGACGACGAAAACACGTGAGCGGCAACCTTCGCGACTATAATGCGCCTGTGGCGCTGTCGTCGTCTTCCCTGCCCCGGTCGCTCGAACGGCGTCTCGGTCCCCTCGATGCGGCCGCCATCGTCATCGCCAACGTCATCGGCGTCGGCATCTTCATCACCCCCGGCTACATCGCGCAGTCCGTTCCACACCCGCTCTGGATCCTCGGCGTCTGGATCGCCGGTGGCCTGCTTGCGCTGGCGGGCGCCATGGCCTATGCCGAGCTCGCCGCGCTGCGACCGCGATCCGGGGGCGAGTACGTCTACCTGCGCGAGGCCTACGGCCCGCTGGCCGCGTTCCTGACCGGCTGGACCTCGTTCGTGGCCGGCTTCGCGGGAGCCATTGCCGCCGGCGCGCTCGGCGTCGCGCAGTACCTGGGCCGTTTCATCCCCGCGGCCGGCGATCCGACGCCGCTCGTTTCACTCGGCCTGTTCGGCCGCCACGTGTTGCGACTGCCGCTCGGTTGGGCGTTTCCGCTCGGGCCCCTCTCGCTCGTGATCTCGCGCCAGACGCTGGTCGCGCTGACCGCGATCGGGGCGCTCGCGTTCGTCCACATCCGCGGGCTCGGTCCAGGCCGGATCGTGCAAAACACGCTTGCGGCGCTGAAGGTCACCGCGCTGACGGTGTTCGTGGCTGTCGGCCTCGGCCTCGGCCACGGCAACACCGGCAACTTCGCAACCAGCGCGGCCGGCGCACCAAGTTTCGCGCTGGCGATGCTGCTCGTGATGTTCAGTTACAGCGGGTGGAACGCCGCGTCGTACGTCGCCGAGGAAATCCGCAATCCGGGACGCAACGTGCCGCTCGCTCTCGGGCTCGGCACCGGCGTTGTCATCCTCCTGTACCTCGGTCTGAACCTGCTCTACCTGTACGCCATGCCCGTTGCCGACATCACCAAACTCGCCGCCAGCGGCCAGACGACGGTGGCAAACGTCGCGGCGGAACGGCTGCTCGGTCCGACCGTCTCGACGCTGCTTGGCGGGCTGGCCGTCGTGATCCTTCTCAGCTCGCTGAGCGCAATGACCCTCGCGGGGCCACGTGTCTACTACGCCATGGCGCGCGACGGTGCCTTCCTCCCGAGTGCCGCCACCGTGCACCCGCGCTTCCACACACCGTGGATCTCGATGACGGCGCAAGCGATCTGGAGCGGCATCCTCGTCCTGATCTACAGTTCCGTCGCTCTGGCCGAATACACCGGCTTTGCTGTACTGCTCTTCTCGGGGTTTGCCGTCAGCGCGCTGTTCGTGCTGCGCTGGCGGCATCCCAACGAGTCACGGCCGTTTCGCGCCTGGGGCTATCCGGTGGCGCCCGCTGTCTTCGTTGTCGCGTCGTTGGCCATCACGATCTTCGCGATCGTCGGCCGGCCGCAGCAGTCGCTCTTCGGCCTGCTGATCATCCTTGCTGGGATTCCGCTCTACCTCTGGACCCGGCACCGATACGCCGCGCCGGATTCCGCGTCGC
>Ga0315279_10008986_pt1 | contig 11994 bp, 8 predicted proteins | sample YL17G06_20_MG_FD_203694 | JGI IMG/M metagenome (GOLD analysis project Ga0315279, IMG submission 203694) | Sediment microbial communities from Yellowstone Lake, YNP, Wyoming, USA - YL17G06_20 | ecosystem: Environmental > Aquatic > Freshwater > Lake > Sediment | place: USA: Wyoming | collected...
CACAAAAGTATGTTGACAATTATAAGCGGCTTACTGAAATCATAGATCAAATTACTATCGTCAACATGGAAATGTTGCGAGCTGGCCAAGCATCTTAAAAATGCGAAAGTCCAGCCTTTGTTTCCCGCAAATACTCTTCAGCCCTTTTGCGTTCGGTAAGGTCGCGACAGGTTGAAATAAACCCGGTTGGTTTGCCGTTCAGGTCAAGCACCACCGCGGAATGGACATCCACGATAAGCTGCCGGCCCTCTTTGGTGCGGTGCAGCGCCTCAAACGCCATGCGGCCTTCGCGCGCAAGCTTGCCCGCCACCTCCTCCATCGTAGCGCCGACATACACGGTCTGCAGCAATTCGAAGGACTTCCTGCCAATTGCTTCCCCGCCTTTCCAGCCATACATCTGTTCCGCGGCATTATTCCAATAGGTAATGACAAAATCGCTATCAAGCCCGATGGCCGCATCGTGGACATTTGCAAGCAGATGCGATTGATAGGCTATCTTTTCTTCAGCGGCTTTCCGGTTGGTGATATCGGTAAAGGTGATGACCGCGCCCTCAATGCGGTTATTGCTTGTCCGATACGGAAGCGTGCGGCGCACACACCAGGCGCTGTCAATGGAGATTTCCCCCGTCACCGGGACCGCGCGATCGAGTACGGTGCGTGCATCGGCAAGAAGATCGTCGCCAAGATGTGCGATCGAAATATCGCCCAGGGGCCGTCCGATGTCGGAAGGGACTATCGGTGCCAGCTTGGTCATGGCGGGAGAAAACCGCCGGACGTTGAATTGACGATCGAGAAAAAGGGTTGGAATGTCGGTGCTGGAAAAAATATTTTTCAGGTCGTTGTTCGTCCGCTCAAGCTCCTCGATTTTAGACTTCAACTCCGCATTGATGTTGAAGAGCGCTTCATTGAGCGATTGCAATTCCTCATTCGATGACGCGCTCATGCCGACACCAGGGAATCGGGCATTGCTGCCGACGGGCGCTTTGTGCGGTTTGTTCATAGTTCAACTCTGGAATAGCTTACAGGATTATATTGCAGTGACTTGCATTTCGCGCGCATGGTTTGATGCGCTCTACGCGCTGGCCAGGCGCTTCTTCATCCCGCGTTTGGCCGAATCGCGTTCCCGCTGAAAACAGGAGAAAAATGGGGCGAACGGATTCAGCGTTCGACAAGCGCTTATGCAAAGCGCATTCATAGGGATTTTCAAAACTGGTAATATACTTAAATTTCAGTTCTCAGTGGTTAATCCATACTAAAACGCCTGTCCTATCATTAAATGCAGCGCATAGGGACTTTGCCCGTGCAGCGGATTGAGTTTGAAGCCGGCCTCCGCGCCCACAATGATGACCGGCGTCTGCATCTGGAACCCGAGGCCCGCATTCATCGGCAGGGAATTGAAGGTAAATGTCGATGAATAGTCTGCAATCGACCGGCCAAAGACGTCCCATAAATTGCCGGCGTCGAAAAACAGGGCGCCGAAGAACCATTTGTAAATAGGATACCGGAGTTCCAGCACATTGACCGCAAGGTAAAGATTTCCTCCGGTAGGATGGCCGGCGGTATCGGCAGGTCCGAGCTCTTTTTCTCCGAACCCGCGCATTACGCTGAAGCCGCCCAGGAAAAAACGCTCCTGCAAAGGAACTCCGCCGGAGCTCCCATACGGAACGGCAATGCCCGCCCGTACAGCCCCGGACGCGACCCAGGTCCCGAAAATGCCGACATAGCCGCGTAGGTCCGCTTCCTGTTTCACGAACCGTTCGCTGCCGAACAGTCCGGACCATTCCGTTGACGTCAATATGGAATAGCCTTTCGACGGGTTGAACGCATCGTTTCTTCTATCGAGCGACCAGGTCAGACCGATACTGTTTAATGAGCTCCTGCCCAGGGAATCCGGGGCGGAGGAGCGCGTGATGTTGTTCGTCTGGAGCCGGTGCGTGGCCACCAGGTTTGAGGCGTGCGACCAACGAATCGCCAGGCTGGTCTGGAGCTCCGCGAAGGTCCTTTCAAAGTTAAGGAGATCTTCCCGCTGATGGCCGTAGGCGGCACGGGTGTCGAAGTCCAACGGAAGAAGAAGCACCCAGGGAACGGCAAACCCGATTTCGGCACGCTGCTGTATGAAACTGGCATACCCCGCAAGCGATCCGCGGATCCCCAAACCGAAGAAATTCGAATACGATGTTGACAGATTGCCTATAGCCATTTCATAGGTCTTATAGCCCGCCCCCACATTCATGGAGAAAAATTCCCTGGGCTGCGTTTTGACCCGCACAACGCGATAGGCGCTGTCCGGAAGTCCCGCGGAATCGACGCCGATCGAATCATACGAGATCAGCGCAAGGCGGAACAGATCGGTGGCATACAGATTGTTCGTCGACATGCGGATCGCCGGCAGCGTCAATACTTTTCCTTTTTTAAATGTAAGCTGGTGGGAAATAAAAGTTTTCCTGACGGACGGCGGATTATCGATAACAATGCTCTGGACATGGATTTGCGGCCCGATCCGCACGATATACCGGATGGTTGCGAATAAGGAATCATCCTTGGGCTCTATTGCATACCCGGTCCGCGGCTGCAAAAAACCGCGGTCACCAAGCCATCGCTCGATATTCTGGACGTCCTGCTGCATGAGGATGGCCATGAGCGGCGCTCCTGGCTTGACGAGCAGCTTCTTTAGAATCGGCTGGGTGAGTAACGAATCATTAGATTGGAACACTACCGATGAAATTCTGGTCCGCGGGCCCTCGTTGATTCGGAATGCGATACGGATTGTTTTGCGCCGGTTGTTGACAATCAGCGGATCAAGGGTGACCGTTGCTTTTAAAAATCCGAAGCTCTGGTATACCTGGACCAGGGTGGTGCTGTCGGTCCGCAGGCCGCGCCTGGAAAAGATGGGTTTGTGAAACAGCGAAGGGTTGAGGCGCAGCACCGACCGGAGATCGCGATTGGATACTGTTTTTGTTCCGTGTATGCGGAGCTGCGAAGCATGCCAGAGTGAAGTATCGCGCATCGCCTGCGTTCGGGCATGCAAAGGAAATGCAAAGAGGAAGAGGAAAGCAAAAGCACAGGAGAACCGGGGAATAGTGAACCATGCGCACGCGCTTCTTTCCGTGCCCGAGCGCTTTACGGCAGCACGCAGGGCAAGCCCCGGATGTCGAATGACGAAGGGAAATCCCCGAAGGCCTGCATTTGATCCGGATTTCATGGCATGCAATTCCCTGGTCGTCCATTCAGAACGGAATACGGGCAAATACCTGAATCAAAGGGATACCCGTATTCATGAAAAACCCGGTACACCGCTATCGCTTGAACCGGACATTCAACAACGCACTCACGTTTCCACGCATATCGCTTTCACCGTCTAAAAACAAAAAAGGAAGTATCTGCCACGAGATACGTGCCCGATGGTTGCTCAACGCACCGACTCCTCCCGAATACGTTACCATTATCCTATCGCCGACTTTTTTGCTGGCCGTAATGACGGTGCTGTCCATACGATCGCTCCGCAATACATTGCCCTGGACGCTCAATTCTTCTAGGCCCAGCAGCTTTTGGCCCTCTTGCGTTGCGAACGCGGAGAGGGATTGGCTCAAAATATCGGAGGCCTGATTGCCTAATTGTCCGCTTCCCTGGCCGGCAAAGGGCGACGTGATACCTATTGTCAACAAGCTCATCAGCTCCGCCTGCGTGAGCCCCGGCGGCTCCGAAGACAGCCGGATGACCGGCTTTTGCAATTCGCCGGAGATGTTCAAAATGACGCCGGTCGTATCGCCCGGCGTTGCGCTGCCGGGAGTGCGCACCGCCGTGCGGGCCGAAATCATGATGCTCGGGTTGATTTCGCGTCCGCCGGGCAAACGGGCATAGCCCCGGGTGATGATGAATTCTTTGCCGAGGAAAGTTGCTTTACCGTTCGCAACGGCGATTTCGCCCGAGTAGGAAGGCCGCCGCAGGGTCCCGGAAACCAGCATCGCGCCGCCGATAAGGGCATTGATACGGCTTACGGTGGTGGCGAACCCTTGTCCGATATCCACTTCGGCCGTTAACGAATCGGGAATGCCGACACGAAGATCGAGGTCGGGATTGAATCCGCCGGTGTCGGGCAGCAGCAAAGGATGGGCATTCATGCCGACAATCGATACCCGGCGATACAATGATGAAGTCCCGAGAATGACCCTCCCCCATATCAAGGGAGACGGGCGCCCGCCGGTGACTTCCATACGCAGCGAATCGAGTTGAAAACGGTCATCGTCGCTCAAGACAATCGGCACTGTGTGTCCGTGCGCGGTGAATGCATAGGAGGAGTACGTCGGGTCCGAAAGCGCCAACCAGCCCTGGGCCTGGATCCGGCCGGCCCCCCACCGTGAATCGATGGGCGCAAAGGTAACGGTGTCATTGTGGACGGTTATGGTCATTTGAAGCGGGCCGAGCGCTGGCTGAATATCGTAGACATCTACCATTGCGTCGCGCACCAAAAACCCTCCGTCAATAGAGGGCAGAATGGCTTTTCCGCCGATGATCGTTCCTGATCCCGATATCGTTCCGCTCAATATTCCCAGGTCCGTTATGGATCCATTGATAAAGGGCAGCGGGAAGGAATCGGCGCGCACATGGATACGGAACCGAGGGTCCAGCATGAGTGATGGCGAAGGCCTCAACGGCAGAGCGCCGGCCACGGCCATTCTTCCGGTTGTATATCCCAGCGTTCCCGTGTCGATGATAAGCGTTGAATAGGAAACCCGTCCGGCAATTTCCGAATGATCAAGCCTTTGGCCGGCACGGCGAACGCTCCCAGTTGCGATGGTGAATATCGCCTGCACGGAATCGCCGGCCGCGTCGTCCGGTCCCGGGGTATGGACGTGGACCGTTGCGCTGTCTACCGCAATGTCAAACGGCGCATAGGCAATGGACGCCCGGGCGATATCGAGCGATCCCCTGGGCGACCAGGCGCCGTTGTGCTCCAGAAAAGACAGGTCGAAATCCAGCGCACCCGTCAAGGTCATGTCGCGGTTGACCTTGCCGCTGAGTTCGTTCAGCGATAGTCCGCGCGCCCAGGCGTGAATGCGCGGCGGGGCGCTGCCGCGACTCCCCCACCCGTGCGCGGGGCTGAGCGCAACATCCGCGTCGATGAACACCGGCGACGATGCCGCGCCGACCAGCAGCGTGCATTGGCTTGCGATGCTTGAGTCGGCCAGGACCGCCCGCGCGGACGCGCCTGCTGCGCTCCATCCGCCATAGCCCGGCTCCCGGACCCGGACAAAGGCCGACGCCGCGGGATTGGCGAACGGTCCGGAAGCTTGCAGGTCGGCGTCAAGCGATCCTTCGCATTCTGGAAAGCTGTCCGCGAAAGCGTGAATGGCCGCCACGGGCAGCCCGTGCGCATGGATGCCCAGCGAATCGAATGCGCGCGCACCCAGCGCGACAGCGGCATTAACCGTCCCCTGCGCCGTGCCCGCGGAATCGCCGGATATGACCTCCAGCGCGGCAACGCCGGATGCATTCGCCAGCGACCAGCGCGCCGACCCCGTGACGATCGCGTTTTTTCTCCGCAGCGTATTGATTCCCAACGAGAGAGCGCTGTCCGCATACGTCGCCAGCACAAACGCCGTGTCAACGGCAATGCCGGCAAAGGATGCCTGCGAGAGGCGCACGGATGCTTCGACCGACGGCAGCGGAAGCGGCCCATGCGCCGATACGGTTGCGTCAACCAGTCCCGACGCATTGCCCGGTTGGAAATACGCGAGGACGGCGCTGACGGGCGCCCGCAAATGCGCATACGAAGATCGGATTTCCGCGCTCGTGCGCGTAAACGCAATATCCAGCAACAGCGAATCGCTTTCGATGCGTCCCCATGATATATCGCCGCTGGAGAACCGCGCCGTGCCCTGTATCCCGCGCGTATCATAGGTGAAGGCAATACTTCCGTTAGCATTCCCCATGAGCTGAGGATCCAGGAATGGCGCGGAGATCGCGGCAGCATCCCGAACCGAAACAATTGCGTCGAAATGACCGGCCGTCGCGGAAATATCCCCCGAACCCGAAAGCGAAAATGAACGATCGCCGTCGATATGCGTTGACATATGCCCATTTACGAATTGGAGCGTACAGAGCGCGGCCGGCATCATTTTTCCCTTGAATTGCACCTCTCGCAGCGAAATCACCGATTCCATTGAATCAGGCAGACGATTGAATGATGTCCCGCCGGCGTCGCAGCGCACCCGGACCGTCGCGGGCAGGTCGGGCATGCTGATTCCGCACTCGCGAAGGATTTGAAAAGCCGCGGACGAGGCAAACGACGCGTGAAATGAATAGGCCGCCGGCGCATCGGTCCCGGCGCGGCGTCCAAGAACGATCTCGCCGCGCGCATCTCCGTTCAGTCGCGGATCATCCACCGAAAGGCTGTATCGGACAATGCCGCGATCCGATAGCCGGGCACGGGCGATGGCGGTCCGGAGAGTGCATCGCCTGAACCCGGCCCCCGACGCCCGGAGGGAAGCATCGATTGTCGGATGGGAATAGTGGCCGGACAGGTGCGCGGAAATATCGACGGACCCCGCCGAAATTCCATACCGCTTCATCGAGGCAATGGGACAGGATATGTTTTCGGCGCTGATTCTCGCGTCGGCGGTAAAAAGGCTTCCCGGCGCATACGGCAGGACCGCGCTTCCCCGAATACGCATTCCTCCGGCAATGCCTATCAAACAGGAATCAATGGCGGCTGAAAATCCGGAAATAACGGCATGGACCATGACCGTGTCGATATCGCAGGTCCGCTGCGCTATCGTAACCGTGCCATGCGATGCTTTGATATTGCAGCGAAGGTTTGATGCTTCTGTCAATGATCCGGACGCCGAAATATCGTTGACCGAAACGTTGATGCCGGAAAAAGAGGTATCGGCGAATTGGAATGAGGCATCATCCAGGACCAGCCGGCCGATGTTGACCGGCCAGGGATGTTGCTGGCTTTGTGTTGGCGGCAACGCGAAAAGGTTGGCCAGCATGGGTTTACGATCAGGGAAATATGCGACGTGAACGCCTTCGGCGTGGACCATGGGGAGAAAGACTTTATGGAAAAGCAAGGGAATGATCGAGATCCGGCCCCATGCCTGATCCACGGATATGGCCGGCATGCTGTCGCCGCGGGCAATCAGCTCAAGGCCTTTCACGTGCACGCCGGCGGGAAAAAGATATTCGATACTCGAAAAACGGGCGGCGCCATTGATGGCTTTGTTGGTTTCCCGAATCGCGATTGAATGCAGATTTGATGGAGATGCGAACCATTTTGCGGCCATGACCAGCGCGATAATCGCTGTGAATGCGAGGACCGATAAAAGCATAAATATCAATGAGCGTTTGCCGGCGTCTGGCTTCATATTTCCGGCGCCTGCGCCGGGCGGCATTTCGATTTAGCGCGCGCGCACTTTTCGTCGAGCGCGGAGATCGGCACGGGATCAAATGACGAAAACGCCCGGGAGAAGCGCATCCCCAATTCGCTGGACACTATTTTTTCGACTTCTTCAAATGGAAACGGAGCCACCTTGTCCTGCAGCCGCGCCAGGGCCTCCGTAAACGGCACCGGCAGCAGATCCGGCCGCGTCGAAAGCAATTGGCCGGTGCTGACGAATGAAGGGCCCCCGGTTCTTCGTCCGACAGCTTGCCTGAGAAACGATGCATGGGACGCTGAGGCACACATCTTTCAATCCATATTCCCCTTCCAGCAACGTCGAAACCATCTCTACGCTACAATTTCACCCTCTTATAAAACACCATCTTCGTGATCTCCGCGGTGAAAATGTAAAACAATACAATGAGTCCGATGAACAGAAGAAAAGGCATGGGCAGCGGGCTGAACCCGAAAATCGCCGCGGCCGGTGTGTATGGCATTATCAGCGTTGCGGCAAAAATTGACAATGTTGTAATAAGCAGATATTTCCCCGGCCGGCTCTTGAAGAACGGCTTTCTGCTTCGAATGACGAGCACAATCAATGACGCCGAGATGACGGATTCTATAAACCATCCAGTCCTGAATTGCATTTGCGTTGCATGAAGAACAAGCAGCAGCGCCCCGAAGGTGAGAAAATCGAATATCGAACTCACCATGCCGAAGGTAATCATGAATTTGCGGATTGCTTTGATGTCCCATCGCCGCGAAAAGCTGGTCCATTCGCTATTCCTGATATTGGAGATGCTGTTCGGAATGCAAGTCGCAGCAGCCTGTCCGGCAATTGTTCCCCAAATCTTTTGGGTGAAGCCTCAAATCTAGGCACGATATTTGCTTGACATTTGCGAATCCTCCCGGCATGATATGTACTGGGGAGACAATGACTTACAACCCCATCCAGGAGGATTGCACAAATGTCTCATAGCAAGATACTTCATGCCGCAGTCGACGTCTTTAAGCAAAACTTCTCCATGTTTTGTCGAAATGAGGCCGGATCGTTTGACAAATTAGACGAGGAAACATTGCGTAAAGTAACGCAGGGATTGATGGATGCCGCGCGAGCCGCAGGGCAAGCCGGTCTTGCGCAGTATCTGACTCAGCATGACCAACGTTGCGCCGCCACCGTCCGCAACGGCATAGTATATCGCTACAAAGGGCAGAGCTTGAACGAAGTCCTGACGATGTTTGGAACAATCGCAATCAATCGTTCAATGTACTACGACGAAGCTGGCGGCGGTGATTACCTTTTTCCTCTCGATCAAGCAATAGGCCTGGATAAAGATGATTTCGCCACTCTGGATACCCGAGAGATGATTCTGTATACCACGGCATCGTGTACGCCTCAGGAAACCGCTGATCTGTTGCAGAAATGCAGCCTGTGCAAACCTTCGCGAACCGCAATACAGAATATCATTGTCAAAGACGGACAGTGCATGGAGCAGCTTCGTCCTGAGTTGGCTCAGAGGGTTCTTTCCGATCAACACATTCCTTCTACGACCAAAGCCTTTGTCGCAAGTCTTGATGGTGTCAATGTCTTGTTGCGCGAACCGGGCGAAAAGAAGGGACGAAAAGGGAGGCGTCCCGACAAGGCCCCCACCGTAACTTCTGCCGCATCACCGACATCGTATCACAACGCCATGGTCGGCGCATTCTCTTTTTACCAGCAAGACGATCAGGGGGATCCTCTGCGCATTTCCAGCATCTATACTGCTCGCATGCCCGAAGAAAATGCCGCTGCATTCAAGGATGATTTCCTGCGTATTATCGATGACGTCAACCGCAAGATCGCCGCCGGCACAGAACCGATATTCAAGGTGTTGTTGTGCGATGGACACCGAAACAACTGGAGCTTTGCCAAAGAATGTGCGCCACTGAAGGGGTACGCGCACCTGCTTGATTTCTTCCACACCGCCGAACACCTCGCCGCCGCCGCCGATGCAATGTATGGCGAAAAGACGGACACCTCCAAATGGTGGTATGGCAAATGGCGTGATGCCCTGAAAGTCGATCGCGATGCACCCCAATCCATTCTGCGCTCAATGCAGGGCTATTCTCGTCGCATCAAAATGTCAAAGAACAGACGCGATATTCTTAAAGCCTCCATCACCTTCTTCAAACGCAACAAACGGCTTATGCATTATCCTGTTTTTATCAAGCGCGGTTTACCCATTGGCAGCGGTCCCGTCGAAGCCGCGGCGAAAACAATTGTCAAGCAGCGAATGTGTCGCAGCGGGATGCGCTGGTCACGCGAAAAAGGCCAGCATGTTCTCACCATACGAGCTTATGTTAAGTCGAGCCTATGGGAACAAGCATGGCATGAGTACAAAGAACAAAGAAAGGCAGCATGAATTACCGGGCAATTTACAGAATGGGCTGCCTAAATATAAGGCTTCACCCAATCTTTTGCTATTGCTTGGCAAAATCGATAAATCCGCGCTCCACATCCGTGCTCATCAGCTTCACGCGGAGCCGGTGGCCGACATCCAAACCTTTATACCCCTTCGCCAAGCGTCCTTCGACGGGGGGAAGTGAAATTCGGACCCATGTTCCTTTTTCGGATGCGCCGGTGACAATGGCGTCAAATATCTCACCTCTTCGTGATTCCAGCAACATCGCCGCCGCGGATTTTACGACCTGCCGTTCGACCTTCTTGATTGCATCTTCCATTTCCGTGCAGTGCTTTGCCAGCGCTTCCAATTCCCCGGATGTATATGGCAAGGGCAGTCCGGCGATTGCCGCTTTCAGCAGTCGCTGGGCGATAATATCAGGAAAGCGGCGGTTAGGGGCGGTCGAGTGCGCGTAATCCTTGACCGCAAGACCAAAGTGTCCCGCGGAAGCGCTATCCGGCAGTTCAACGACATATTCACCGGGCCCCAGCAGTTTTATGATGGAGAGAGAAGTGTCCGGAAAACGCAGTGGATCCGCGGCTTTCGCCGCGATCAGAAACTGCTCCAGCGCCTTTGAATCCGGTTCTTTGGGAAGCGTGAAACTATGCTGTAAAGCAAGCTCAACGATCCTATCCCAGCGTTTGGGAGTGCGGACGACACGCCGTATTGATGGAAACTTTTTAGATGCAAGGTATCGCGCGGTAACGCCGTTTGCGGCGATCATGAAATCCTCGATGATGCTTTTGGCCCGGGATCCTCTTTCGGCTTCTAATCCTGTAAGGGAATTGCCGTCAAACACCGGACGCACTTCAATTGTTTCAAGGTCCAGGGCGCCGTGAATGTGCCGCAGCGCTTTCAATTTTTGGGCAATGCGGTCCTGAAGCCGGAGATTGTCATCCAGACGATTGACAGCCGCAACTTCCGGCGGCGCCGTCGCGCCATTCTCCAGCCACTCGGCAATGCGCGCATACGTCAGCTTTGCATGATTGTATACGACCGCCGGATACGGGTCCGATCCTTGAAGCGATCCGTCATCGGCAAAGACCATTTCAATGACGACTGCGCGGCGCTCTGATTCTAAATTGAGAGAGGTAAGGTCGGTGGAAAGCTTTTCGGGCAGCATCGGAAATACCTGGGCCGCGGTATACACCGACGCGGTGTTATGCCGCGCATGATCGTCTATCGCCGATAGCTTCTTGACGACTGCGTCAACGTCGGCAATGGCGACGAGGACTTTTGCGCCTCCATCGGGCAAAGCTTCCGCGACTGTGACCTGGTCGAGATCACGCGAATCATCATTGTCAATGGAACACCACGGCAGGCCGCCAAGGTTGCGCGCCGGTTCCCCGGCTTGCGTTGCCGGCCCGTGGATGCGATCGAGCTCTGCAAGCGCCTCGGCGGAAAAATCAGGGACCAACCCACTGTCAACCATCGCCTGGCGCGCGATTCGCTGCAAGATGGCGCGGTGTTGCGCGTCGTTGGTTCTGGTCATGCGGTTTTCTTTCTGAGAGAGCTGAATGCCGGCTTAGAGCCTATCCGAAAGCCTCCGACTGGCGTCGGCCGGCTACAAACGTCGCTGGCATCGTTCCGCTTCCTCCCGCAAAGCCACGCTGCGCCAGCTCGCGTTGCGGATATCGCCTCGGATATTCCTCGGTCGCGCGCCTTGCCAGCACCGTTCTCGCACGGCCTTTGGCCTGCGCCGGAGGTTTTCGGATAGGCTCTTAGCAGCCGTATCACCTCATGCGCATATTGCCTATGTGCATGTTTGACATGGAGCCGAACACGCCGAAGACACTCAATAGCCATACTATCACGACAACGACCACCACTACATTCAGGATTTTTTTGATTTTCCCGTCCATGGGGATGTAGGAATTAATGAGCCACAACAAGACGCCGACAATAATGAGAGCAATAAGGATGGAGATGAGTGACATGGTTCAGTGCCTGTTCATTAAAGATGAGATGCCGCCGCTTGCTGGTTTAAGAAGCAATTGCAGTGCCATTTGCGGACATGTGATTCGAACTCCGGATGCAGTGCGGAAAAGCGCGCGGCTTAAGCTGATTCTTGAAAGGGGGGTATCCACCTGAATCAGCGTCCCGCAACTCTTGCCCGCGGCGGGATAAATCCACGCCGCTGGGCAGGGAAAAGCCCGTTGCAGCGGGCTAACG
>Ga0315279_10008987_pt1 | contig 11994 bp, 14 predicted proteins | sample YL17G06_20_MG_FD_203694 | JGI IMG/M metagenome (GOLD analysis project Ga0315279, IMG submission 203694) | Sediment microbial communities from Yellowstone Lake, YNP, Wyoming, USA - YL17G06_20 | ecosystem: Environmental > Aquatic > Freshwater > Lake > Sediment | place: USA: Wyoming | collected...
CACATTCATTGATTCGAGCTAGAACCATAAGCCCCACGGCACACTTCCCGGGAGTCAAGTTCGCTCGCTTAAGGTCAAGGGACAATTCTTTCAGTTGTTCAATCTGTTCACCAACGTCACCTGCCTCTGGAAATCTTCCTGCCTTCAGGTCGACGACCACATTGGCAACTGCCCCTGTACTGACGTGGTGCTTGACGGCAATTTCACTGTAGGACAGAGCTGATAGGTAGTCCCCGACTATAGCGCTTCTTTTCCTTGCTGATAATCTTTCCATTGACAACCTCCTTTTACCTGTCACCTATGCTGTCACTGTCAACCGATGTGATGAACATCTGAACAGCCATTTGAACAGTCACTTGAACAACATCTGAACGGTATCTGAACGAAAAATTGAACAAGACGGGGGTTATTTGAACAGAAGCCCGTTGACAATTTATCCTCCGATTTTCAGTATGGTGATAGCTTTACAAAAACATCTATCGTCATTGGAAGCTTACTTACCCGGCTTTGAGCCATAGAGAGCAAGATGAGGATTTGACCAAGCAGCATCACTGGCAGCTTGGCCGGCTGCGGTCAAACGAAAGTACTTCCTCGGAGGCCCTGGCGGATAGTGATCCTGGAACGCTGACGCCTCTTTCATACCGGTGGGTTCTACCCAAGCCAGTCTCTGAAGTGTTGAAAAATAGACGACGAAACTGTGGAAACGGCAGCCCTGGGCTTTGTAGGGCATGCGAGCTAGATACCGTCCGGCAAGCCTATCAATGTTGTCAGGATTGATTGGCCGTCTCTCACGCCGGGATCTCTTCTCCTCCACTCTTATAGCCCTATCCAGTGCCGTAGCTCGCATCAGTGACATCTTGTAGTGGTAAAAGATATCGGCTTGGGGAGCACCGATGTATGGGTCTATTACCGGCGAACCATTTGGGCTGCGCCCCAAGAGAAACTCCCGGATAAACCAACCGCAGCCGAAGGGACGCAGGAATCCGCCCCTCGCCGGTTTTAGCGGTTCAACCACTGTGCTCCCTCCGCACTCATGAACTATCCTTCTTCCACAGCTTGCGATACCAATCACGATGCTCCTTGCCTGACACTTTCCGATATCGGGCTGTGGTATTGAAGCTTTGATGGCCAAGATGCTCTTGAAGGAGTCGTAGACCGTCTCCAGAATCGTTTAGCTTCACCGCATGGACCGCAAAAGCATCCCTCAATTTGTGGGGGCTAACGTTGTGTACTCTGCCTGTTTCGGGGTTAACCAGTTTTGGTAGCCCTGCTTTCTCGGCGCACTTTTTGACAATCTGCCAGGCTCGGTGGCGGTTGACGCCAAAGATGAGCCGTTTTCCTTCCCTAGAAACAGGACCACCGCGCTGTACGTATTCTTTGAGCATGCTCAAAATCTCATTATCAACGGGCAGCACCCTCTGTCGACGCTGTTCCTGCTGCTCGGTTTGAGCTTTCCCGATCTTACCTCCACATTTTGGGCAAAAGGCGTGACTTCTGCCCAGTCTCTGTCCGCACTCGGTGCAGGACAGCTTGAGGCGGGCTTTAAGGTGTTTAATGGTAATCGTGCCGTGCTCGAAGTCTACGTCTTCAACCGTCAAAGCCAGAGCCTCGCTGACGCGGCAGCCTGAGTGGAATAACAGACGAATCAACAACCTGTCTCTCAAGTTAGTTGTTGCCTTCTCCATCAGATTTACCTCATTTGGTTCAACGTAGGCTTTCATTACTTTCTTACGAGTTCTCGCAGTTCGAGTTTGTGTTATCCTCCATTATGGGAATCATTCCCGCCGCCGCCACTGGTCAGTGCATCTTCGGTACGAGCCTGAGCGGGTGGTTTTTCTTTTATTCTTGACCATTGTCTGTCTTCTCTTCGCTGTTGGGTGTCCGGGTATTCCTATCGTAACGACTCAGCAACAGGGAAACGACCCGGCCCAGCCTTGCCCTCCCATCGGGAGCAGGCTCGTAGACAACCTTCACAATTAGGTTAGGCTTCTCCCTCAGTTGCCTGGGTTTGCTGCTCATGTCCTGTGCCTATGCTCTGCCTGAGTAGGTCTTCATCGACCTTTGCGCCTCTTGGCACGACGAGAATGAAACCCATCGTATTACACTGTGACTTCATCTCCAGCTTGCAACTTTGCCTCGGGCGGGACTGTAACTTCTTTTCCGCTAAGCGTAGCTTTCCTGATACGATATGGCCTTTTGTAGATTTCTTGAGTCATTGCTTCGTACTCCCCTTTTTGCTATCCTATATATAGACTGTAGCAATAAGGATTGAGACTGTCAGTATCCTTACAGTTCCGCTCTGAGATTTTTTGCAGGGAGAGGGGAAATGAAACGAAGTGAACTTACGGATAGCGAAAAATTGAAGATTTTGGAGCTTAAAGCAGACTCAAAAAGCTATGACTACATACTCGCAGAAGGGGGAATACACCACCGCAAAGAGAAGGTCATTAAGGTCGTGAGGTGGTTCGCAGAAGACTTATCTTGGGAGGAGGCTAAGGCATTTTGTAATAATAATCAGAAGATACTAGCACTGCGAGACGATTTTCTTGAACAAAAGATGGCTGAGGCAGAGCAATCGAAGACCAAGTTGGAAAATGAGCGCCAAGTTATCTTATCGCGTCTGGCTGAACAGCAAAAAAACATAGCAAGTCAGCTCGGGGAACGGTACATCGACCCCTTTACAGGTGATCTTATAATCTGATAGACGGCCCCTGCGAGAGGCGATGAATAGGAAGCCTGCCCAGGTTTTCCCAGACAGGCTTCTGTCGTTGGACAACTACCAATCGGCTCAGTATACTACTTGGAAGAGAGTGAAGCAGTGACCATCCACCTAGCTGCCAGATTGCATTTATTGTGTTTCACTTGTGAAGGGAAGGGAGCGGGGGGATAGGTTGCAAGATAATCTCATGCCGCAAAGTCGGGTAAATGGGACAAGCTTGACGAAAAATAATCTCAGATGGTATTGACAACTGGCAAATTTTGGCTATAATAGGACTAGCTGGCACTACAGGAGGTGATGTAGTAGGCGGTCTTGGCAATCGTCATATTACGCTATAGCATAAGGAGGTTATATGATAATCAAGACCCGCATCTTTGAATTAATCGATGGTAAATATGAGAATCTATCTGAGCTAGCCCAGGCTATGGGAATATCGGTGAGTCAGATTTACCGGGTGAAAGAAGGCAAGCGCAGTATCAACCAAAAATTCATTATCGGCGCCATAAAAGCCTTTCCGAAGTACAAACTCGACGACCTATTTTATTTCGTTCCACAAGCGCCAACTGCCGCCACCACGCCGTTCAGCTCTAGACAGAGATTACCGGGAAAACTAGCCAGCATGACCAGAGCTTGACCGGGCTAGCGATTGATATGATTAGGCACTAAAGAATCGTCCTGGGCTGTCACCGGCCGAGACTGGTCTCAAACCAGACCCACCGGGTCAATATCTATCGTCCAGCCCTGGGGAACCGGTAATTTCGCTAGAAAAGCTTGAGGGTTAGGGCCGCGAAGTATGAGCTGCCACCGAAAGCGTCCCCGCAGCCGGTGAACAAAAGCCGGTGCCGGACCGATTACACTGAGGTCGGCTATCCCACTTGATTCTATCTCTTCCTTGATAAGGCGTTTCAGCCTTTCTGCCTCTCTTTGACAAAGGGCATCGTTGGTATGGCTATAGATTAGCCTTGCCAGTCGGCTGAAGGGGGGATTATGAAGCTGGCGTCTATAAGCAATTTCACGGTCGTAGAAAAGAGTGTAATCGTGCTTGGCCGCCGCCTCAATGGCGTAATGCTCTGGAGAATAGGTCTGGATAATGGCCTTCCCGCCTAAAGTGCCGCGCCCGGCTCTCCCTGCCACCTGGCTTAAGAGCTGGAAGGTTCGTTCCCCGGCTCGGAAATCGGGGAAATTCAAGCTGGTATCAGCACTCACTACTCCGACCAGAGTGACCAGAGGCAAATCCAAGCCTTTAGCAATCATCTGAGTGCCGATAAGAACATCAGCCTCATGAGCGCGGAATTTAGCTAGTATTCTCTCGTGTGAATGCTTCTCTCGGGTAGCATCACTATCCCAGCGCAGTAGTCTGGCGTTGGGGAAAGCGTACCTGGCCTCTTGCTCTAGCTTCTGCGTGCCCACACCCAGGAACTTTAGCCGACGGCTCAAGCACCGGGGGCAAACCTGTGGTACTGGCATTCTGTAGTTGCACTGATGGCAGACCAGCGCATCTTTATCTAAGTGATGGGTGAGGGTGACTTCACAGCGCCGACAGCGGAAGACAAAACCGCAGTTACGGCACTGAATAAAGCTGGCGCCTCCTCTACGATTAAGAAACAAAATTACCTGCTCCCCTCTGGCTACCGCTCTAGCTGTAGCCAGAGACAGAGCGCCACTGAAAGTGCTCCTGTTGCCCGCCTTGAGCTCATCCCTCAAATCCACCACCTCAACCTTGGGGAGTGGTGACGCCTCGTCTGGAACCACCCGTTCCAGAAGCTGAAGCAGATGGTAGTTCCCACTTTGAGCCCGGTAGAAAGTTTCTACATCAGGGGTGGCACTACCCAAAATCACTACCGCCCCGGTCAACTCAGCCAGTTTTATGGCTACATCACGGGCATGGTAGCGGGGCGATTTGTCCTGCTGCTTATATGTCCACTCATGCTCTTCGTCGATGACGATAAGACCGAGCTGCGGTTGAGGTGCAAAAATAGCGCTCCTGGCACCGATGACCACATCGAATTCGCCGTTTCTTATGCGCTGCCACTCGTCGAATTGCTCACCCAGCGAAAGCTGGCTATGAAGGACTGCCACCTTATGGGGAAAGCGCGAGGCAAAGCGCTCTATCGTCTGGGGAGTAAGGGCAATCTCAGGAACCAGAACCATACCTCGCCTACCCAGCCTCACTGCCTCAGCCAGCGCCTGAAGGTAAATCTCGGTTTTGCCACTGCCAGTAACGCCGTGGAGCAGAAAAACATCGGGCGTGGCGCGCTCCGGCGTCTGCTGGAGCAGGCTGGACTGAATACGCTCGAAGGCTAATTTCTGGGCGGTGGTAAGCTCTAGTGGCAGTGACGGCGCGATATTCCGGTAGACAATCGGTTCGCGTCTTATTTCAACGTGCTGGAGGGTAACCAGACCGCTGCTCGCCAGAGCGTCAACCACCGTTTTATCAGCGTTGACCCTTTGTCTGGCTTCGGCCCAGGGTACCGGTTCAAATCGCTCAGTCAGAAAGTCAAGAAGAGCAGCCTGTCGGGTCGCCCCCTTTTCTCGCCGCTTGGCGGCTGCCTCGCGAGCTTCTGCGGCGCTCACATTCAGGCTGAGGTAAGGTACCAGCTTTGGCCCGACCTTAACCGGCTCCAGCTCGTAACTCCTGACGGCTAGACCCCTCTGTACCAGTTGGGATACGACAGTCTGAGTCCCCTTTTTGCCTAATGCCTTCTCGAGTTCCTTGAGGCCAACTTTGCCTCTTTCCTGAAGCAACTCAAGAACACTCTTCTCCCGCTCGGTAAGAGAAGATAGGCTATTATCATTAGGGGCTGGGGTACTAGAGATAGAGGTGATTACCTTGCGCTCAAAGCCGGGCGGTAGCATTAAAGCCACCGCGTCAAAAAGGGGCGAAAGATAGTGCTCACTTAGCCAGCGAGCCAGCAGGACATGGGCTGGTGACAGTAATGGGCGAGAGTCGATAATACCAGCTATTTCCCTGGTTTCCGATACCGAGGGATAGCGGCTCAACTCTAAGACGATGCCCTGGAGGAGCTTATCACCGAAGGGAACCCATACCGCCTGCCCCACCTCAACGCTCAGACCCGAGGGTATAGCATAGCTGAATGTTCGGCGCTGGGCTACTGGCGAATTAACACTAACCTCAGCATACCCCATCCTGTGCTCCGTGAGGTAAGCTATACTTTAACCCGGCTCCGTTTCCTTCTCGGTACGCTTTTCCTTAATGCGGGATGCCCTGGCGCTTAGGCCACGCAGGTAATAGAGCCTAGCCCGGCGTACTTTTCCGTGACGCAGTAGTTGTACCTTCTCCAGTAGCGGTGAGCGTAGCGGGAAGGTGCGCTCTACGCCTATGCCATGGGTAACACGCCTCACGGTGAAGCTAGCCCCGACCCCACCACGCCGAACTTTGATTACTACTCCCTGGAACAACTGGGTTCGCTCTTTTTCTCCCTCCACCAGCTTGCTACTTACCTTTACCGTATCACCGGGAGCAAGCGGTGGGATGTTAGGATTTGTTTTGACTTCAATAAGGGATGCCATATCCATTCTACACGACTCCTACATCAATTAAGTTTGTTGCCACGAGGCTACTAGCCGTTTTTCCTTCTCAGATAGATTAGCTTTTGCCAATAGGTCAGGGCGCCGTTCCAGAGTACGCCGGATAGCCTGCTCACGGCGCCACTTGTCGATTTGAGCGTGGTTGCCAGAAAGTAGCACTTCAGGCACTGCCCAGCCTTTATATTCTGCTGGTCGAGTATATTGGGGATATTCCAGAAGCCCAAAGACATGAGAATCTTCTAGCAGGGAAGCTTCCGACCCCAAGACCCCCGGTAGCAACCTGACCACGGCATCTATAATCACCATAGCCGCCAACTCGCCACCACTGAGCACATAGTCCCCGATACTGATTTCATCGGTAACCAGGTGCTGGCACACTCGTTCATCAACGCCCTCATAGCGACCACAGATAAGAATCATATGCCTGTATTTCGATAGCTGAGACGCAATTAGTTGGTTAAAAAGGCGCCCCTGCGGGGTAAGCAGGATGATGGGTAAGGCGCTAGACCCGGCATCACCAGCCCCGTCTTGGGAGTATATGTCGGCTTTTACGGACTCAACTGCCTCAAAAATGGGTTCGGGCTTGAGTATCATGCCGGCACCGCCGCCATAAGCATAGTCATCAACAGTACGGTGTGTATCATGGGTATAGTCCCGAATATTGTGTGTATTAACCATAACCAGCTTCTGGTCGCTCGCCCGTTTGAAGATACCGACGCCGAAAGGACTCAAAAACATCTCGGGGAAGAGAGTTAAAACGTCGATACGCACTGGACTAACCCCTCCCATTGTCTGGAGCTGGATGTTCGGTGATTTCGCCTTGGATAATCGCCACAGCGTGAGGCACGAGCGGTAATACCACCCTGAGACACTCTACAACTCCCTGAGGACTGCCCGGCAGGTTAATAATAAGGCACCTGCCTCTAACACCGGCTACAGCCCGGCTCAGCATGGCCATTGGTGTCAGGGGATAGGTTTTGGCTCTCATCGCCTCACCGAAACCAGGCGCATACTTGTCCAGTATGGACATGGTGGCCTCAGGGGTTACGTCCCGTGGGCTCAGGCCGGTGCCACCAGTAGTCAAAATGACGTTCACTTCGCCTTCATCCGCCCAGCTAGCTAACTTTTCCGCGATAACATCCTTCTCATCGGGGACAATTTCATGCTTGACTACATAACCATCTACTACAGACAGCGCCTCTACTATTGCCTGACCACTCTCATCATGGCGCTCTCCGCGTGCCCCCTTGTCGCTTATGGTAAGTACCCCTACTGCGAGCATAGTAACCGCCTTTCTAGAACAAATGACATTCTACCACATTTAAAGACTATAGCCAAATGGTACCGGTGAATGAGGTTATAAACATCTCATAGGAAAATCGGTTAATGCCAAAAAAATTTATCCCAAGGTACTTGACAACATACAATGGCGGTGTTTTAAAATGGTAGAAAGTGGTGAATTGTGGTAAGATAGGGGTCAACTGAAGGCTGAGTAAATGTTTTTTGGCGAGTTCGAGTACAAGATTGATGAAAAGGGTAGAGTGCTTATCCCGCCCCGGTTTCGGCGAGAACTCAGGGAAGGGGTGGTATTAACCCCGGGGATAGAGAAATGCATTGTTGCCTATCCTGTGTCTGAGTGGAAAAAGATAGCGACTGCCCTTACGACCGGCTCGGTCTCACCCAGCAAATTGAGAAGACTCAATCGGGCTGTGTTCGCTACTGCCTTCTATCTCAATCTCGATGGTCAAGGCAGGATAGCACTGCCTACCCCGTTGCGGCAGCACGCTGGTATAGAGTCTGAGGTGGTTGCCGCTGGCGCGAATAGTTATTTTGAGCTGTGGAACAAAGACCAGTGGCAATCAGAGAAAGCGGTTAGCCAGGAACAGGCATGGCAAATCATAGAAAGCCTGGAGAGACGCTGATGCATATTCCGGTCTTGCTCATGGAGGCTATACAGGCACTGGCGGTTCAGCCTGGCGGTCGGTATATTGACTGCACGGTGGGAAGTGGCGGGCATGCCGCCGCCATTTTAGAGCACAGCTCGCCTGGGGGGCAACTACTGGGCATCGACGCCGACCCCAGAGCGATAGCGATTGCTGGAACCAGGCTCGAAGCCTACCGCAACTCAGTCCTACTCGTTAATGACAACTTCACCAATTTAGAGGCTATTTGTATTAAGTACGACTTCTTCCCGGTACACGGCATCCTGTTTGACTTGGGGCTGTCTTCCCTGCAGCTTGATGATAACGGACATGGTTTCAGCTTCCAGCACGACGCCCCGCTGGATATGCGCCTGAATCCCAGCCAGGCGATTACGGCGGCCGATATTGTCAATACCTTCTCTGAGGCTGAACTGGCCAATTTGCTACGGACCTGTGGTGAGGAGAGATACAGCTGGCAGATAGCCCATCGCATTGTGCAACAGCGGCCCATCAAGACCACGCTTCATCTGGCTCAGGTCGTCGAGCAGGCTGTTGGCGGCAGGCGGGGCAGAATCCACCCTGCGACGAGAACGTTCCAGGCGCTACGAATAGCTGTCAACCAGGAACTTGAGCACTTAGAAGCCGCCCTGAAACAGGCGGTTGGTCTCCTCGGGCTTCAAGGCAGGCTGGTTGTCATCAGCTATCACTCCCTTGAAGACCGCATAGTGAAACAGTTTATGCAACGGGAAGCCACGGACTGTATCTGTCCGCCGGCTGCACCAGCGTGTGTTTGTCAGCACAAGGCTAGCCTGAGGCTAATCACTAAGAAGGTGATTACTCCCTCTCCAGTTGAGGTCGGGCAAAACCCCCGGAGCCGTAGCGCCAAATTGAGAGCTGCGGAGCATATCATTAACCAGAGTGAAGAACATGGTCTGACGGAGACACTGGGGCTGTGTGCCGCAGTTCAAGCTGGTAACTGGAGAAGGCCGGCTTTGACAGATAGGCTCCGTAGAACTTTTATCGCCCTTCAGGTTCACGCCTTTTGAGACGATGATGGGCAGGAGGTTCAAAATGTGAAAACGAAGTGCTCAAGGATGATGGGGAATCTATTAAGAAAGGAGGGAGCATGGCAAAGCGGACCATTTTAACTTCGATTGATGTTGGTACGACAAAGGTATGCACGATTATAGGTGAGGTGGATAGCGGTGCTATCAGGGTCATTGGTGTGGGTATCACGCCAGCCCGAGGTTTAGCCAAAGGCCTGGTGGTCAACATCAGTGATGCCAAAGAGGCAATCCGTGAGTCAGTGCACAAGGCAGAGCAAGCTAGTAATTGTAAGGTAGAATCTGCCTATGTTGGCGTCACCGGCAGACATGTCAGTTCAGTGAATAACCGAGGGGTAGTAGCCATCACTCGAAACGACCGATTGGTGCGCTCAGATGACCTGAAGCGCGTAATGCAATGCGCCCGAACTATGGAAGTTCCTAGCGATAGAAAGCTGCTCCACGTTATTCCTCGGAACTACGCTGTTGATGGGCAGGTAGGAGTCAAGAACCCGGTAGGGATGCACGGCTTCAGACTGGACGTGGAAACGCATGTCATCACTGCTGCCGCCACTTCAGTCCAGAATCTGGTGAAGTGTGTCCGAGGTGTTGGTATAGACATTGAAGACCTTATCCTTGAGCCTTTAGCTAGCAGTGAAGCCGTGTTAAACGAAGAAGAGAAACAGATGGGTGTTATATTGGCCGATATAGGTGGAGGTACTACCGATATTGCTGTTTTCCGGGAAGGCAGCATCTGGCATAGTGCCGTTTTGCCTGTAGCTGGCTATCAAATCACCAGGGATGTGTCTATCGGCTTGGGGCTTCCCTTCGACATAGCCGAGCAGATGAAGAAAAGGCATGGCACAGTCATGCCAGTCTACGAAAGCAAGGTGGACACTCAGCCGACGATATCGCAGGATGGGCACGGAGTCTCTTATCAGGACATGTGTGATATTATCCGGGCTCGAGTTGAGGAAATCCTGAAGCTCATCTTGCTTGAGCTGCCCGAGTGTGATTATGCCGGACTAGTGCCGGCTGGCCTGGTACTCACTGGCGGTGGCTCTAACCTGTCGGGGATAGACGCATTGGGGCAGGAAGTGCTACGCCTGCCAGTACGAGTGGGTGTACCTAGGGGCGTTTACGGTATCGCTGATAACCTTAACGACCCGGCCTATGCCACTGGCGTCGGCCTCCTGCTCTGGGGACACAGGCACGAAGGTACACAGACCTGGAAAGGCGGTGGGTTTGGCGGTGGGCTACGGCGTATGATTTACCGGATTAGGAATCTGTTTGGCTAAGTTAACGTTATTAAGTTGAAAAGGAGGAGCAGATGGCAAAAACAAGTTTTGTTCCCAACCCAGCCAGGATCAAGGTCGTCGGCCTGGGTGGCGGCGGCTCTAATGCTATAACCCGTATGGTGAGAGAGGAAATTCAGGGCGTGGAGTTCATCGCCATGAATACTGACGCCCAGGCCCTGGCTATTACTGAAGCCCCCATCCGCTTTCAGCTCGGAGAAAGGCTTACGCGAGGATTAGGCGTAGGCGGCGACCACAACATGGGTCAGAAGGCCGCTGAAGAAAGTCACGACGAAATCGCGGAACTTGTCGCCGGGGCTGATATGGTATTTATCACCGCCGGCATGGGCGGTGGCACGGGCACAGGGGCGGCTCCGGTTGTGGCTGAAGTGGCTAAGCAAAGCGGCGCCCTCACTATTGCCATAGTTACCAAACCGTTCAGCTTCGAAGGCGTCCACCGCCGCCAGGTAGCCGAGGAGGGTCTTAGCCGCCTGGTAGGTAAGGTTGATACCCTTATCATTATCCCTAATGACCGCATACTGGCCTTATGCGACCAGCAGACAAGCGTTGATAGTGCCTTCAAGCTGGCTGACGATGTACTGAAACATGGCGTTCAGGCTATCTCTGAGGTTATCACTGTACCCGGGCTAATTAATCTTGACTTCGCCGATGTCAAGGCAGTAATGAGGGACGCCGGTCCGGCATGGATGTCCATCGGTACTGGTACCGGTAAGAATCGGGCTGTCGATGCCGCCAAGGAGGCCTTAGCTAGCCCCTTGCTTGATGTTTCCGTCCAGGGGGCAACGGGTGTCTTGTTCAACATTGTTGGTGGTTCAAATCTTACCCTGCATGAAGTCAACGAAGCGGCTAAGGTTATCAGGGAATCTGTAGACCGTGACGCTAACATCATCTTTGGCGTGGCTTTCGACGAGCATATGGACAACGAAGTCAGGATTACCCTGATCGCTACTGGATTTGCCTCTGGGGCGGGGATATCCGGGTTCGGCCGTGAAGATGAGGTTACTCGGTTGCTCAAGGGCTTGAAGACTGAAGAGGAGCTGGATATGCCTTCTTTCCTGCGGCGTCCTTTCTTCAGCCGTCGGCGGCGGGAAATAATTCCACCCACCACGCCGGCTAAAGCACCGACGCCCACCCAGCCAGTTAAAAGAGCAACGCCTACCTCAGCTACCTAAAGCTCTCGGGTACCCAATTAGGCCCAAGACCCGTGTCAGGCTGTAGGTACCAGTGACCTACAGCCTTTCTGTTTTTGCCCCTCCCCCACAACTACAAATTAAGCTATGAGATTGCTTATTAAACCTCACCCTTTGGACGTTTGGTTATTCTTCAAAGGAGAGAGATTTTAGAGAGGGGCGAAGCCCCTCTCTTATATACACCCCCTCCCTTATTAAGGGAAGGGGGAGTGGTTAACTGACGACAACGCTCGCCATCCGCCTCAATACCCTCAA
>Ga0315279_10008988_pt1 | contig 11994 bp, 9 predicted proteins | sample YL17G06_20_MG_FD_203694 | JGI IMG/M metagenome (GOLD analysis project Ga0315279, IMG submission 203694) | Sediment microbial communities from Yellowstone Lake, YNP, Wyoming, USA - YL17G06_20 | ecosystem: Environmental > Aquatic > Freshwater > Lake > Sediment | place: USA: Wyoming | collected...
CTTGTCCCTATCACAGACGCAGGAAAATAGTTCATTCGCCGTGCAAGAAGGGAGGACATGATTCTGCGACTAAAGATGAAGGCAAGCAGCCGTGGCAGATAGTCTATTCAAGAATCCGCAGTTGTTTTCCGCACTGTTTATAACAGGGGGTTAAAGCCGCACTCGCTCTTTGACAAGTTCAGACGTTCCTCTCACTCCCCGCGCGGGTGGCTGTCGAGAAGCTGTGTATCAATTTCCCCGGTGAGGAAGGTCATTACCTGGCAGACGGCATAGCCTTGCCGTCGAGAAGGAGCGCATCTGAGGGGGCTTTCCAGACCAGACACAAAGGATTTTCCGTGTGGATAAAACCGGCTTTGTGCAATTGCGGTTCAGTGGAATAAAGGCGTTCGCCCGTATCCATATTACGATACTCATAGAGGGACACTACGCAGGAGTTCTCGTTTGTCGGATGAGTCGGCGGAAAGGCAGAGAAGGCCGGCAGAACCAGTAGCAAAATAAATAATAGATATTAGCGAAGGCCTATTGCATTGGGGCGAGAGGAACAGTACAATAATTATCCAATTTGACTTTTTAAGATTACGTGGGGCAGTCTGAAGGACTGCCCTTAAGTTTGGGTAAATGGCGGTCGCAGTAGAAGCTGCCAAACGGAATTGGTTTGGCAGATTGTTGAAAGAATTTGGATTCCCGCTTGCGCGGGACTGACAGAGTAAAACCGTCAGGAGATTTTCGGGAGTTTGTAGTATGAGCTGCAATGTGGCGGTAGCGGGCGTAACGGGGGCGGTGGGGCAGGAGTTTTTGAGGATTATAGAGGAGCGGGATTTCCCGTTCGACTCTTTGAAGATGCTTGCGAGCAGCAGGTCGGCAGGCAAGGAGATAGAATTCAAAGGCAAGACATATACGATTGAGGAAATGACCAGGAACAGCTTCCGCGGGGTGGATATTGCGTTATTCAGCGCCGGGGCGCCGAGAAGCAAGGAGTTTGCGCCTGCGGCGGTGAAGGCGGGAGCGGTCGTGGTGGATAATTCATCGGCGTTCCGGATGGACCCGGATGCGCCGCTTGTCATACCGGAGATAAATCCACAGAAAATCAGAGAGCATAAGGGGATAATCGCCAACCCGAACTGCTCGACGATTATCGGGATTGTGCCGGTGTGGCCTTTGCATAAGGCAAATCCGGTCAAGCGGATGATAGTGAGCACGTATCAGGCGGCGAGCGGTGCGGGGTATCAGGCGATGCTGGAGCTGGAGAACCAGAGTCGCGAGATGTTAGAGGGCAAGCCGCCGACTATGAAGGTGTTCCCATATCAGATAGCGTTTAATCTTTTCAGCCACAATTCGGCGATGGGGCCGAACGGATACAACCTTGAAGAGACGAAAATGGTCCTTGAGACGCGGAAGATTTTCGACTGTCCGGAGATTGCGATTACGGCGACCTGTATCCGCGTGGCGGTGATGCGGGCGCACTGCGAGAGCATAAACCTGGAGTTTGCCGAGCCGATTACGGACGATGAGGCGAGGGAGCTTTTAAGCACTGCGCCTGGCGTGAAGGTGCTGGACGACCGTGAGCATAACCGATTCCCGATGCCGATCGATGCGACGGGCAAAGACGAGATATTCGTCGGCAGAATCCGGCAGGATGAGTCGATAGCGGACAATCGGGGCATAAATATCTGGGTCGCAGGCGACCAGTTGCGCAAAGGCGCGGCGCTGAACGCTATCCAGATTGCGGAGAAGCTGCTATAATCGGCAGCGATGGCCACCCGCAATATAAAGCTGACGATAGCATACGATGGGACGGAGTATCACGGCTGGCAGATTCAGCCGGGGTTTCGCACTATACAGGGGACGCTGACGGAGGCAATTGGGGGACTGCTTGAGTGCAAGGTCAGAATCTGCGGGGCGAGCAGGACCGATGCGGGGGTAAGCGCGCTGGGGCAGGTGGGGCTTATTCAAATCGATTCGCCTATACCTACGGAAAATCTCGCCAAGGCAATTACAGACAGATTACCTCCAGATATGGCGGTGGTGGAGGCGGCGGAGGCGCCGCCGGGTTTTGACGTGATAGGCGCGGTCAGGAGCAAGCTTTACCGCTACACAATTCACAACGGGCCGGTGCGGCCGGTTCTGCAAATCAGGCACTGCTGGCATATACCAACCAAGCTTGACACTGCTGCGATGGCGGAGGCGGGGAAATTCCTGGTGGGGGAAAAGGACTTCAAATCGTTTGCATCGGCAAACGATAAGAGAGAGGACACGGTGCGGACGATTTTTCGCTGCGATGTCACCGGAGGGGAACAGCCGGAAGGCGGCTGGGTGTATGTTGATGTAGAAGGGGACAGCTTTCTGTATAATATGGTCAGGAACATTGTCGGGACGTTAGTTGAGATTGGCGTCGGCAGATGGAAGCCGGAGAAGATAAACGAAATTCTCGAAGCAAAGGACCGCAGGGCAGCGGGAGTTTTGGCGCCGGCGGCGGGTTTGTGCCTGATACGGATTGAATATTGAGAATCGTCCATATAATAACTCGGCTGATACTTGGCGGGGCGCAGGAAAATACGCTTATAACCTGCAAACTGCTGGCACAGCGCGGGCATGATGTTACGCTAATCACCGGGCCCGCTTTAGGGCCTGAGGGCGAACTTTTCGAGCAGACAAAAGGGCAGAAATATAAAGTTATCGTAATCAGGGAACTGTGGCGAGCTATCGAGCCGGTAAAAGACTTCATAAGTTACAGGAAAATCAAAAAATATCTTCGCCGGTTGCAGCCGGATGTTGTGCATACTCATTCGGCCAAGGCTGGAATACTTGGGAGGCTTGCAGCTTACAGTCTGAAGGTGGAAGCAGATAACTTTAGAATTCCTGCAGTAGTGCACACGATACATGGGCTGGCGTTTCATCCGTATCAGAGTAATTGGCTGAACAAATTTTATATCGCTATCGAAAAGGCGGCGGCGAAGAGGACGGACTTTTTTATAAGCGTGGCCGATGCGATGACCAATCAGTCACTTGCGGCGGGTATCGGAAGGCCGGGACAATATGTTACGGCGTATTCGGCGATTGAAGAAGAGGACTTTTTAGAGCCGATTTCGCAGGAAAAGAAGATAGAGTTCCGGCGGAAGTATGGTATCGCTGAGGATGCGGTTGTATTTATCACAATTGCGCGGCTGTTTATGTTAAAGGGACACGAATATATCATCGAATCGGCCAAGCAGCTCTCAAAACGATTTGCTAATGTCGTCTGGTTATTTGTTGGGGATGGGAACTTAGCTGAGGATTATAAAGAGCAGGTTCGGCGGGTGGGACTGGCAGAGAGGGTGAAATTTACCGGGCTTTTGCCGCCGAGTCAGATTCCGCTTGCGATACAGTCATCGGATATTTTAGTGCACTGCTCGCTGAGGGAGGGGCTTGCGAGGGCCCTGCCGCAGGCGATGCTGTGCGGCAAGGCGGTGGTTTCGTTCGATGTCGATGGAGCAAGAGAGGTCGTCAATAAAAATACGGGGCGGCTGATTGAACCGAAGAACGTTGAGCAATTGACTGCGGCGTGCGCGGAACTGGCAGAAGATGAAAATCTAAGAGAGCAACTTGGCAAGGCAGGCATGGAATCTGTAAAAGAAAAATTCGCTCCGCAGACAATGGTAGATAAAATTGAAGAGGTCTATAACAAGCTACTTGGGGGGACGTAAATAGTCTTTTTGTTAGAGAGAAGACCTCGCGTGAAACGTGGGCGGTTACATTTACAATTTGAGACGGGGGAATGTCGAATATCCAACAAAGAATGTCGAATTACGAAATTTAGGGGAAAACCCCGTGTGAAACATGGGGTTTAATATTATAAGATTGCCACGCATCGCTTTGCGATGCTCGCAATGACATATTCTTTTTATTCGATTACGTGGATGTTTTTGTTTTTGGACATTTGTTTCAGGATTTTTGGCCAGACGGTGGCGCTGACTTCGCCGATGTGGGCTTTTTTCAAGAGAAGCATAAAAGTTCGTGACTGGCCGACGCCTCCGCCAATACTAAGAGGCAGCTCGTTATTGATGATTGCCCGATGGTACGGGAGTTTGAGGAAATCGAGCTGGCCTGAAATCTCCAACTGCTTTTTAAGCGTATCGGCGTTGACGCGGATACCCATAGATGTCAACTCGTGACGGCGTTTTGTAACCGGGTTCCAGACAAGGATGTCGCCATTTAAGCCGTGCATCGGACGTCCATCTTCGGAGGTGGTATCGGTGACCCAGTCATCGTAATCCGCGGCTCTCATTTCGTGCGGGTAGCCGTCTTTGAGAACCCAGCCGATACCGATTATAAAAATAGCGGGGTATTCCTGAACGATTGTAGTCTCTCGCTGCTTGCGGGGCATATCGGAGAATTTATCGAGGATATCCTCAGCGTGGATGAAGGTTAGTTTATCGGGCAGGTTAGGGTACCTGTCGGTTTTGAGCTGTGGGAAGAGCTTCTGAATGTGGGTCTCAGCACCTTTGATGACCTTCCAGATTTTTTTCACTACTTCTTTGAGGAATTTGAGGTTGCGCTGCTCTTTGGTTATGGCCAGCTCCCAGTCCCACTGGTCCACGTAGGCGCTATGGTCGTGGTCGAGGAAGTAATCCTTTCGGACAGCTCGCATATCAGTTAAAAGGCCCTCGCCAATCTTCATACCGAATTGCTTAAGTGCTATTCGTTTCCATTTGGTTGCTGCCTGCACAACTTCGGCATCGACAGGGTTTTTGTTGTAATCATTTGAGATGTGGAAGCGGATAGGCGTTCGTGAGCCGTCACGGTCCAGATAGTCGTTAACGCCGCTACCGACGTCCACAATCAAGGGGACTGTGACTCGAATTAGATTAAGCTCTTCGCAGAGATTCTGCTCGATGTAGTCTTTGAGGGCATAAACGGCAAGCTGAGTTTCTTTTGGAGATAGTAGAGAGCTGTAATTTTGAGGAAGGATTTTCTCTAATTCGGCATAATCGCCAATACCTGGGCCAGCGAGGTCTGCTTTCTTGTCTGCCATTCGTTTTCTCCAATCATTTTTTGAATAATCTTTTCGGTTTTATAGGATTTGCAAAATCTTATATAGATTGGAGAAAATGTCAAGAGACATTTGTGCATCTCGAAGCGGGCAAGGATTGATAACAGCGCTCTTATCTTTTGAAAATTGTCGTAGGTATTTAATGGCAAATATCAGCTATTTGTCAGAATTTTGAGTAGTGCCGGCTATGTAACCTTTTCTTGCTCAGGAAAATTTACAAAGTATCTTTTTGTATAAAGCAAATAACCCAGCAAGCCGAGAAACGGGATGCCGAAAAACAAAGGCATAATGGGACTCTGCGGAATGACATAATTCCTCATCATTTCCAACTGCTGCTCAGGTAATTTCATCTTTTCGTAGAAATCCGATATGCTGACGCGAGAGAACGTAATAACCACCGACAAAGCCCAGACAATAGTTAATAAGAGCGAGCACCACCAAGCCCTGATGTTCAGTTTATATGTGCCCCAGACCACGTAAAGATACAGCAGCGCGGCAACGAGCGACACCAAGGCGCCTGTCATTCCGCTGAGGATGGACCCAAAGAACGGAATCAGCCATCCGCACAACCCCGCAAGTAACATTGAAACCGCCCAGAGTCCAAATATGAAGCTGACAGCGAGAACAGGCAAAGGGCATTTGTCGGTCCAGCGAACCTGAGAATCCCTGAACTCACATGTCGCTTTTACATTTTTACTTCCATAGAAGAAAACAAACGCTGCGGGTATAATGAGGTAAAAGACAGTCATAAACCCAATCACCCATCGGCGTAACCGGCCGCGCGGGTCCGCCAAGCATGGTAAAAGTTAGTTGAGTATAAATGGTCTTTTTCGACGAAAAGCAGACCGCTGCTGGAAAGAGACAGCTTATGAAAAGTTACAGGAAAGAGCTTTGGTTCAATACGCGTAATAGAAGGGAGTTTATAAATATTACGCCGGAGGTGGAGGCGTGCCTGAAAGAAAGCGGCATTAAAGAAGGGTTTGTGCTGTGCAACGCGATGCACATCACGGCAAGTGTCTTTATTAATGATGACGAGTCTGGACTTCATCAGGACTTTGAGACGTGGCTGGAAAGATTAGCGCCGGAGAGGCCATATTCGCAATACCGGCATAATAACGGTGAGGACAATGCCGATGCGCATCTTAAGCGCACGATTATGGGCAGAGAGGTGGTCGTGGCGGTGACGGATGGGAAGCTGGATTTCGGGCCGTGGGAGCAGATATTCTACGGTGAGTTCGACGGCAGGAGAAAAAAGAGAGTGCTGGTAAAGATTATTGGCGAGTGAGAGGCTTCTCGATACTCGATGCTCGTGGTTCGTGACTCGTATTGTGAACAGTAAAATTAGAAATTCGAAGCACGAAATCCGAAACAAATTCAAATGCTCAAAATTTCAAATTCAGAAAACAAAAAATGGCCACAGAGAGAAAATAAAAAATTAAAGGGCAACATGTAAAATTACAAAGAAAAATGCAAAAAGGCAATCCGCCAAAAGGAGCGACGGACAAGGAGGCAAAGGGACAAAGCAGAACGAAAGTGAAATAGCAAAATACGAATTGCGGTGATTAGGTGGAGTTAGTGTTTTTTTTAATTAAGGCGGTGGGAGTGTCATTATCGGGTGTGATGATGCCCGGGCCGGTGACGGCAGCGGCGATTGCAGCCGGTGCGCGGAACCGACACGCAGGCGCGCTTATGGCGGCAGGACACGGGATTGTAGAATTTCCGCTAATGATATTGATTGCATCAGGAATGAAGTGGATTCTCGAATCGAACCAGGCCAGGATTGTAATCGGGCTGGCGGGCGGGATATTTCTAATTATTATGGCGGTCGGTATGCTGCGCAGCCCCAAAGGCGGCAGGGAGACGCAGGCAACAACAGGCAGAGGCGCACCGCTGCTTGCGGGCGTGATACTGTCGGGCGGAAACCCCTACTTTTTTGTGTGGTGGGCGACGGCGGGATTGGCACTTGCGACGACCGCCGTGGGACTGGGGGTGTGGGCCTTTGTATTATTTGCTATAATCCACTGGCTGTGCGACCTTGTGTGGTTAGAGGCATTATCGTGGGCAAGCTTCAAAGGGTCGGTGCTGCTCAGTCCCCGGCGGCAAAAGATAGCGCTGCTTGTTTGCGGGATAGCACTGCTTGGGTTCGGGCTGCTCTTTATAAGTGGGGCGAGTGTAGGTTTGATTAAGGCGATTAGATAAGGTCTGGCTCATATAGTTAAAGCCACTACTGGTTTAGAAATACAAGGAGCAACGATATGACATCCGGTGACATATCAAGGCGGCGGATATTGGGGTTGGTCGTGGCGGCAGCAATATTAGCGGGCACCAATTGCAGCACGACAGCATCCCGGCCGTGGGCACAGGAGGAGGGAATAACGAAGGGGCCGGTGCTGCTCAGGGTTTATCAAACCAGAGCGGCGGTTATGTGGGAGACGGAGTCGAAAGAGCCATGCAAGTTGCATTACGGCAAAGGCAGCGACATAGACAGATATGTCGAAAGCAGCGGAGAGAAGGTGCAATATGACCTGAGCAGCAAAGATGAGGGCGAGATAGAAAAAACTGTTTACATTCACAAGGTCTGGATTGAAGGGCTGGATGCAGGGACGACTTACAATTACCGGGTCAGCGGGCCGGAGGTCAAAGGCAAAACCTATCAATTCAAAACGGTGCCAAGCGCGATAAGCACAGTGAGATTTGTGGTATATGGTGACAGTCGGACGCGGCCTGAGGTTCACCGAAAGTTAGTGGAACTGATGAAGGCAAAGAAGGTTGATTTTATCGTAAATAGCGGGGACTTTGTGACGGACGGCGGCAAGTATGAGCAGTGGGGGCCGCAATTTTTTGAGCCGATAAAAGGACTTGCCGAGGGCGTGCCGATTTATGCAATCAAGGGTAATCACGAAGGGACGAGCGGCAACTACGAGAAGCTGCTTATCCCGCCGGGCGAGACGAATGACTTTGGGTTTGATTATGGGCCTGTGCATTACTTTTGCGCGGACAATACCGCAAAAAAGATAGAGCCATCGAAAATTCTGGATGCAATCACAAGCGATGCAAAAAACAGCGAAGCTCAATGGAAGTTTGTGAGCTTCCACAAGCCGAGTTTGAATTTCGGGGGTCACTGGTCGGCGTGGGGGTATCCGGATGCGCTGCCGAGGCTATCCGAAGCCGGCGCGGATTTTGTTGTGGTGGGTCACTCGCATCTGTATGAGCGGTTTAGGCCGATTGCGCCGGCGGCGGAGGGGACGGGCGGCCACGTGACGTATATCACCAGCGGCGGAGGGGGGGCCTTACTATCCAGCGTGAATCCGACGGCCTACCACGCATTCGCAAAGTCCACTCTCAATTTTTGTTTATTTGAGATAGAAGGCGATAAGCTGAATATGGATGTGATAGATGTCAACGGCAAGGTAATCGACCGTTTAGAGATAAGAAAAAGCGGCGGTCAACTAAACGAAGAGTACACGCAGACGGCAATACCGATGGAGGAGATTCGGCAGTTTCAGGAGGCGAACCTTCAGCGGCAAAAATGAGAGAGCGACCGAAGCTTATGGGGATGGCGAGCTCGATGCTGGATGCTGGAGCAAAGTCCGCCACGACTACTTTGGCGGAGCATTTCGTTTGACGGACTTGATGCCCGATACCGAAGCGGAGCGAAGGTCCGACATTTTGTTTGGCGGACTCGATACTCGTGACTCGTGGTTCGTGAATGAGTGAATCCGCCAAAAAAGAGTAATCAAACGGCCTGCGACAGGTTGTTCTATTTATCGTGCTTGGGTTGGGCGAGAAGCTGCTTAATGGTAAATTTGGCCAAAGCCGCGTGCTGGGACTGGGTCAACTGGTCGAGGGCCGGGGACTGCTCGGCGGTTGCCTGGGCGAAACTGGCTGAGGCGACTGCATCGACGATGTCGGAGAGCTTGACGTTTGCGGGGTCTCTGGCGGGCACAAAGCCAACGCGAGGGTCGGAGGTCCTGGCGATAAGAGATTTGGCGATGAGGTGATTCAAAATTTTGTCACCGAGTTCGGCAGGGATATTGAGCCGGCCGAATATAAGCTCGGGCGGGACGGGGGCCTGGTTTTGTTCAAATGCGGCGGCGATTTCCCTTACGATGTTAATGACGGTGAGGTCGTTTGCGATGAAGTACTCTTCAGTTTTTCGTGCGGTGGCAATTTCGGCGGCATCAAGGGTCTTCAAGTGCTGTGTGGTGAACGTCAACTGCAGGCCGAAGAGGACGATGAGCCAGGTTATGTAAATCCACAATACGCCCAATGGGACGAGGCCGACGATGCCATAGACGTTACTATAGGGAATAAACTGAGTGACATATTGTCTGAAGCCCCATTTTGCGGCGGTCCAGACGAGTGCGGCGAGGGCAGCTCCGCCGAGAGCCGCCTTGGCGTTGACTTTTGTGTTGGGCAGGACGAAATAAAGCAGGAAGAAGGCGACGGCAGCTACTACGTAGGATACGACAGCGGGGCCGATATACGAAAGAACAGTTCGATGTATCTGTCCGAGAGCGGCATACTGGGTGGCGATGTAAACGCCGACGCCGAGCAGGAGAGGTCCGAGCGTCAGGATTGCCCAGTAGTTAATCATGCGGTGCAGGAAGGACCTGCCTTTGGCGATGTGCCAGATGTTGTTGAAGGCCCTTTCGATGGTTGAGAGCAAATTGAGTGCAGCCCAGATGACGAGCAGCGTGCTGACGATTGTCAGAGAGCCTTTGTCCAAACCTGCGAAAAAACCATCCACGATGTCGTCAATAAAATCTGTGAGCAGTTTTTCTTCGCTGCTGTTGGGGGAGGTGAATTTGACCTCATAGAGGTTAAGGTGACGATAAAGCAGTGTCCTGACCCTTTCGCCGATATCTTTTGAAGATGAAAACGACTGGAAAATCAAAAGCATTACGATTGCGAGGGGGACGATTCCAAAGATTGTGTGATACGAGAGGGCGGCGGCCTGCTGGCCAGAGCGGTTCTGGCGAAGGAGGCGGGCACAGTGCGACCATAGTTTGATTTGGAAGACGATGAAGCGGCCGGCTTTGCCGAGCTGGGTGGTGGGGGTGGAAAGAAGTTTTTTCAACATTTCCGGCGCCTTTCAAGAGAGTTCGTAGTTTCCGCCAAATGGATTGGTCCGCCAAATGAAATGGCGGATTTCCGGCACGACGTCCTGGCGGACCAGATGAACTCCTGCGGAGCAGCAGGGTCACTTAAGTAGTTTGTCGAGGCCTTCAATCAATCGCTGTCTTAACTGCTCTTCGAGGATCTTTCCTAAATCAAGCCTGGGTTTATCGAGGGTGCCTTTCAGGGCAAGCGTAATTCTCTGGCCGGGCGTTTCTTTGCCAACTCTGGCGGTTTTGCCCTCGATAGTATAAGGCAATGTTATGGTCATATTCAAGGATTTATCCAGGCCGATACTGCCTTTGAAGTTGAGGGGACTATTGCCGACATCGATTTGCATATCATCGTAGCTGAGAGTTCCATTTTGCAGGACAAATTTTGTGGGGTGAATGGTGAGGTCAACGCCAGGCGCGCCCGTGCCGGCCACTGAGAAAATCTGGCCGAGCAAGTCGGAGGCCTGCAGGCGCAGCTTGTTCATTGAGACGGTGCCGACGACCTCAATTCGGTTTTTTTCGCCGGCGCTAATCGGTATGGCGAGCTGTTCGCAGTTGAAGCTGGCGACGCCGGTGACATTGAGGGCGTTTGCGAAAATAGGATTAAGATACATCAAGAGAGATTTGGACGTGGCATCGTTGATTTGGATGTCCTTTGCGATTTGAATGGGGGCGGTGGTTTTCAACATCGCGGGTTTTTGGTTGAAGTCGGCCTGAGCCGCGAAGTTGAATTGGCCGTTGTTGACGGTTGTGGAAAATGGCGCGATTTTGAGCAGGCCGTTCCGGACCTGGATATCGACCTGGGTGGGGCCGAAATTCAGGCCCATATAGTCGGCGCGTTCGAAGCCGAGCCGTGCCTTTGTGTTGAGGTTCGCCAATCGCTTGTCGGTCTGGCCGGCGGGATATTCACTTGTGAAGGTGACGGTGTCTTTTCTCTGACCCTGGAGTTTGAGGCCCTGCGGGAGAAACGGGGCGGCGACTGCGCTGACAGCGGCCCAGTCATACTCGCAATCGATTTGGCCCTGCATTTGGGTTTTGCCGGCTTTGGAGAGTTCGGTGAGCTCGGCCTTGTGAATTTTTATCTGCGGGCTTATCAACTGGAGTTTCTTTACGTTAATGGTTTTTTGTTTGGGGTTGACGCGGGCGTCAAGGACGAGAGAGACCTGGTTTGCCTCGAAAGGCTGCTGGCCGGGGTAGAGGAATTTCAGGTTCCTGATTTTTGTGGAGTCGGTTGCGACGGCGTAGGTGTCTTTTTCGGAGATGATGGAGATGCTCGAATCGGCGATGCCGGCCAATTGCATTTCTTTAGGGAAAGATGCGAACAGGACGGCGAACGGCTGGACCTTTTGAAGGTCAAGGCCGGCCGCGGTGACGTTCAAGCGGATTGGCTTTGCAGCCTTGTCACTCAGGGGGAGAACGGCATCTTTTATATCGACCCTGCCGAGGGTCGTATCGGCCTTGAGAGAACTGATAGAGAGAATATCATTTTGTCTGTCCACGTCAAACGCGAAGGCAATGTCACCATCGGTAGTCGCTTCGGAAGCGGCAGGCGCTTGTTTTGAGCTTAAACGAAGGCCTTTGACTGTCGATGTGCCTGCGGCGGCGATTTTATTTTCCTTTAGTGAGAGCTGGCCTGTGCCGGCGAGCCGGCCGGCGACCTGATATGGGCCGAGGTCTGCAAACTGGCCCAGCTCCGACTGGAATTTTGCCAAATCGACATCGACGTCGAATTTGAGCAGCTCGGTATTGCCGGTGCAAGTGACTTTGGCAAATGAAGCGGAGACGTCCAGTTTGTCGAAGGTTATTGCGGTTTTGTCCGATGATATTTGTGCCTGGGCGTTCAGCGGCTGGGAG
>Ga0315279_10008989_pt1 | contig 11994 bp, 9 predicted proteins | sample YL17G06_20_MG_FD_203694 | JGI IMG/M metagenome (GOLD analysis project Ga0315279, IMG submission 203694) | Sediment microbial communities from Yellowstone Lake, YNP, Wyoming, USA - YL17G06_20 | ecosystem: Environmental > Aquatic > Freshwater > Lake > Sediment | place: USA: Wyoming | collected...
GGGCGTCCATCCGGCTCTTTTTGGGGGGGGGGGGGCCCCCCCCCCGGGTGGGGGGGGGGGGGCGGCCCCCCCCCGCCCCACTGTCTCGTTAGCATTGCGCGGACCAATAAGGATTTGGAATGTGAGGTTCGGTGTTTGTTTGGGATTTGGAGTTTGGAGTTTGTTTGAGATTTGAGATTTGGAATTTGGGATTTTGCGAATGCAATGGAACCATCCTGAAGCCTTGTGGTTGATCCTGCCGTTGAGCGGGCTGTGGCTGGCGGTGGCTGTCTACGGCCGGGCGCGGCGGCGGCGGGCCGCGGCGGCGTTCGTGGCGGCCGCGCTCTGGCCGCGGATTCTGCCGCCTGATTCGGGCGGGCGATTCTGGTTGAAGACGGCGCTGCAGACTCTGGCATTCGTTTTGGGGATGGCCGCGCTGGCGGGGCCGCGGTTCGGCCAGCATATAGAGGTGGTGCGCCCGCGGGGCAGTGATCTTTACGTCCTGATTGATGTGTCGCGGTCCATGCTGGCTGAGGACGTTCCGCCCAGCCGCCTGGGCCGGGCCAAGGCCGATGTCGCGGAACTGCTGCAGCACTTGAGCGGCGAACGCATCGCGCTGGTGGCTTTTGCGGGCAAGGCCGTGGTCAGGTGCCCGCTGACGACGGATTACAACTACTTCCGCACGGCGCTGGATGAGCTAAGTCCCGCCAGCGCGCCGCGGGGCGGCACGGCGATTGGCGATGCCATCCGCAAGGCGCTCGAAGTCCTGCCGCATGACGCCGAGCGCGACCAGACGCTGCTCTTGATAACCGATGGCGACGACCAGGACTCGAAGCCGCTGCTGGCGGCTGACGCGGCCGCCGAGCGGCGCGTGGCCATTTTCACCGTGGGGTTGGGCGACACCGAAAAGGGATCGCGCATCCCGTCCGAGAAAAGCGGCGCGACACCGTTCATGGAGTACAAGGGCGAGCAGGTGTGGAGCAAGCTCAACGGGGATTTGCTAGGCGAAATCGCCCTCAAGACCAAGGGCGTTTACATCCCTGCCGGCACTCGTGTTTACGATCTGGGCCTGCTCTACCAGGACCACCTGAAGGGCCGGCAGTCCGCCAACGCAAAGGAAAAGCGCCAAGTGCGGCTGTCTGAGCAGTATCAGCTCTTCCTCGCGCTGGCACTATTCTGTCTGCTCCTGGAACTGCTGATCCGACCCTATCCGCCTGTTGCGCCGGCTGAAGCGCCCACTCTGCCAGGCGAGCCGATCCGGCGCCGGCGGACGGCAACTGCGGCTTCAGCGGCGCTCATTCTGATGGCCTTGTGCGCGGTGGGGTCTGTCGCGGGAGTTTCATGCGCGGCGGAGAGCAAGAAAGAGGCCAGCGCCGCCTCCGACCGTGCCGCCGGCGTCCCGCCGGCCTCCGTCCGTGCAGGCGAGACGCCTGCGGTACCGGTCGCGCCGCGCAAGGCTGTGTCCGAAGGGTTGGCGCAGTACGCGAAGGATGATTTTGAGCGCGCGCACGGCAGTTTCGGCCAAGCCGCCGAGCAGTTCAGGAAGTCACAGGACGACGCTGAGGCCGCCATCGCGTCTTTCGATGCCGGATGCGCCGCTCAAAGGCAGGGCGACACCGAGAAGGCGCGCGAAGCGTATCTGGAAGCAGGACTGGCGCGCGACACCAAACTCGCGGCGCAGGCGCACTTCAACTTAGGTTGCCTTGCCGCGGAGAGTGCGCGGGCCCTGGCCGGCGAGCACCCCGAAGAACTCGCGCCGGACAAGCGCCAGGAAGTCGTTGACAAGCTTCTGGACGCCGCAGCCCGCTTCCGCTGCTGCCTGGGGATACAGCCGGCTCACACCGGCGCGCGCAAGAACCTGGAGTTGGCGCGGGAATGGATCAAGGTCTACAGCGACAAGTGGCGCGAATTGGACAAGCAGCGGAGGCGCCGGGAGGCGAACCTGATCCAGTTCCTGGACTATCTGGTCACTGCTGAGCGGGCGCTGCGGGCGGGGGTGAAGACGCTTAAACCCAACTCGCAACTCGACGATTTCGCCGAAGGCAAACGGATGCAGGAAGAACTGGAGGAGGAGATTGGTCCGCTGAAGGAGAAGATTCAGCGGGACCTCACGCCGCCCCCCCAGCAGCCTGGAGCACAGCCAGGGGCTGCGCCCGCCCCGCAACCCCAAATGGATCCGAAGCAATTGGAGGAGGGCTTGAAACTGCTGCAAGGGTGGGCCGATGCCGCCGGCGACAAGATGACAAATGCGGCGCAACGGCTCAACGACCGGCAGCCCGCGCCCGCCGCGGAAGAGCAGAAAGGCGCCATAGCCGAATTGGAGAAGATTTGGGACGCGGTGGCACCGTTCCCCATACTGCTGGAGCGTGACTTGGCAGTTCAGACCAGCATTGCTCAAACTCTGGAACCTGAAACCAGCGAAGAGGAAGCCAAGAAAGAAGAACCAACTCCATCGGCTAAACCCCAAATCCGAAATCCGAAATCCGAAGGAAATTCCAAAACCAAAACAGAAAACAACGCGCCCTCTTCCGCGGCGAAGCAGCTACCGGATGAGGAAGTCGTTGAGCTGGCGGAAGAACAAGAACACACGGCTCGCCGCACGGAACTTCTGAAGCTGAAGGCCGAAGTGGAACTGAAGCGCGTTGAGCAGATGCCGCCTGCGCAGGCTGGACAGCCTGCCCCACCCGCGCCGGCTGGACAGCCTGCTCCACCTGCTCCGCCCAGCCAGCCGCCCGGGCCGGCGGGCCAGCAGGATGACGACAAGAAGCTGGCCCAGCCTCCGGCGCCGCCTGATCCTGAGAAGATCAAGGTCGGCCTGCGCAAGGCCGTCGAATTGGCCCCGAAAGCCGTCGAGAAGATGAATGCGGCGGCGGGGTCAGTGCGGAACAAGAAGCCGGACGCGGCCTATCCGGACGCGGAAGAGGCCCGGAAAATCCTGGAGGAGATAGCCAAAGCCCAGCCCAAGCAGGAGAATAAGGAACAGAAGAAAGACCAGGAGAAGAAGGACCAGAACGAACAGAAGAAAGACGAGCAGAAAAAGGACGAGCAGAAGAAAGAAGACGAGAAGAAGGACCAGCAGAAGGAAGAGAAACAGCAGATGAGCGCGGATAAAATCGAGGCCGCGCTGCGTAAAGTGCGCGAGCGAGAGAAACAGAAGCATGAGCGCGACAAGGAGATGAAAGCGCTCTTGTTGCGGGGTGACAGAGGCGTGGAGAAGGACTGGTGAGATGTTCCCGCATCAGGCCACAGATGAACACGGATGAACGGGAAGATGGTTTCAAGTTCCAAGTTTCAGGTTTCAGGTTCTCAGGTTGGCGTGATCAACCTGAAACTGATTATTCTTAGCTGGAAGGTGGTTTCAAGTTTCAGGTCTCAAGTTCTCAGATTGGCGTGATCAACGTGAAACCAAAAACCTTAAACCTGAAACTGTTTGTTCTGATCTGTGTTCATCTGTGTTTATCCGTGGGCCAGGCCGCGGCCGGCGACGCGCCCCAACTTCAGGCGCAGCTTGCAGCCGACCAGATTTATTTCGGCGAGAGCGTGATTTACCAGGTCACGCTGCGCAACGTCAAGGACCCTTCGGCCCCGGACTTGTCCGCGTTCGCCGCTGATTTCCAGGTCACCCCGCAGGGCGACCAGTCGTTGAACCAGAATTCTGTGTTCATCGTCAATGGAAGGATGACGCAGCAGGTCGTCTACGGGCACGCTTACAACTGCCAGCTCACACCCAAGCGCGCGGGCGTGCTGACAGTGCCCGCGCCCACAGCTTTGGTGGATGGCAGCAAGCTGACCGGTCCAACGCTGAGCTTGCGCGTAACCGCTGCCGAGAAGCAGGACTTGGCGCTGATGGAGATTAGCGTGCGTCCCGCGAAGGTTTGTCCCACTAAACCTTTCGAGGTCACCTTGCGGATTCTCATCAAGCCGCTACCCGATGCGCCCAACCGCGACCCCCTCTTCCCGCTCTGCATGGCAAGGCAGCCCCGGCCGCCGGCGCTGCAGGTTCCCTGGGTGAATACGCCCGAAGGGCTGAAGACCGATGACCTCCAGACGTGGTTGCAGAAGCGCGTGTCGAACAACAACGTGGGCTTTACGATCAACAACATTCCCGCTCAAGACGCCTTTGCGTTTTTTGAGAGGCGTCTCGTGCGCTTCGACCTCAGCGCCGGACGGGAAATCCGCAAAGGGCTGGACGGGACAAACATCAACTACTTCGTTTACGAGTTAAAGCGCACCTTCACTGCCAAACAGGAAGGAGACTACCGTTTCGGCCCGGCCACGCTGAAGGGCCTTATTGTCAACGGAGTTGGCCGAGGGGAATACTCCGCTACGCCGGTCTATGCCATGGCGGAGCCACAGAGCGTGGGGGCTCGCCTGCCTTTGCCGCGCCCGCCGTCGTTCTGCGGCGGCATTGGGAGTTACAGGGTTACGGCCACGGCCAGCCCAATGGCGTTGCGCGTAGGCGACCCCGTGACGCTGACGCTGGCCTTCGAAGCGCTGCCCGGCAGTGGGGCCCTGGACCTGATCTCCGCTCCGGACGTCTCGGCCAACGCCAAGTTGGCGGAGGATTTCGACATCATTGACAGAGCCCCGACGGGCGAAGCGAAGGGCGGGGTCAAACGCTTCGCCTACGGCTTGCGCGTGAAAAAGATTGGACCGGGGATCCCGCCGCTCACTGTGAGCGTGTTCAACCCGGACACGGAGCGCTTCGTGGATATCGCGACCGAGCCGATCAAGCTGAATACTACCGAATCGCCGCAGTTGAACGCCGGGGACCTGGTGGGCGCGCTGCCAGCCGGCCAGTCGCGCGAACTGCGCTCGCACCAGGAAGGGATCTTCCAGAACGTGGTGGACGTGGCCGAGCTGGGCAACCAGCGCGTCCGGCCCTTCTCATATATTGTGGCCGTGGCGCTGATGTGCCTGCTGTATGGCGGTTTGAGCCTCTTTGTTGCGAGTTGGCGGCGCAAGAGCGGAGATGTGGCCTGGCAACGGCGGCAGCGGGCACTGCCTGAGGCGCGGAAGGCTCTCGCAAAGGCCCGTGTGGCGGCGCAGAAGGGGAAGCACGCGGAAGCGTTGCGGGCAATCCGCGCGGCTCTCGTGGGTCTGCTCGCCGACATGCGCAATGCTCAGGCGGCGGGGATAACGGCGCAGGAGGCCAGGACGCTGCTGGTGCAGGCGGGGGTCTCTGCTGAGCTGGCGGCGCAAGCGGTGGGGGCGCTGGAGACGATTGAGGCGCTGGAATACGGTTCGGCAGCGGCGCCGGATCTTGAACAGGCATTGCAGACAAAAGTCGAGGATTTGCTGCCCAGGCTGCGCCGGGAATTGGACCTAAACCGCAGATGAACGCAGATGGATACATAGGATGCATGTCGCCGACAGCGGTTGTAGCGCAGGCTTCCAGCCTGCTGTATCGCCGACTTCTAGTCGGCAGCGCATGGATGACCCAGAAGGCGTCGAGATGTGATGAGCCGCCAGCGGGCTGGAAGCCCGCGATACGGCAGACTGGAAGTCTGCGCTACATTCATGTAAACGCAGGCAAACTCCTTCCCCTGTTTGTCCTTTCGGCCGGCTGCCTGATGCCGGCAACGTTGGCCGAAGAAAGAGGAGCGCGGGAGCGGACTTTTGTGCGCGGGCTGGAGGCCTTCGACAAAGCCAAGACGCCGGACGAGTATCGGCAGGCCGCGGCGCTGTGGGAAACGCTGCTCGCAGACGGTTACCAGAATGGCGCGGTCTACTACAACATCGGGAACGCGTACATGAAGGCCGGGGAGTTTGGCCGCGCGATTGCGGCGTACCGCAAGGCGAGGCCCTATCGGCCGCGCGACCCCTATCTGGAAGCCAACCTGAACCAGGCGCTGGCGCTGGCGCCGGGCAGGCTTGCGGAGCTCCCGGCGCCGTGGTGGAAACACGTCCTGTTCTGGAGCGGGTGGCTGTCGTATCCTGAGAAGTTCCTGGCTGTAGTGGCGGCGTTTGGCTCAGGCCTCGTGCTGGCAGCGGCCGGGCTTCTGCTGCGCAAGCGGAGAGCGTACTGGGTGTGCGGCGCACTGGCAGCAGTGGCTTTGATTCTGTCCGTTGACGCGGCCTTGGCATACCTGGATGCCACGCAATTGCGGCGGGCCGTGGTGGTGACAGAGACGGTGGCGCGCAAAGGCATGGGGGAGAAGTACGAGCCTGCATTTGACCAGCCTCTGAAAGACGGCGCCGAGTTCACTGTCATAGCGCGCAGCGGCCAGTGGGTGCTGGGACACTTTGAGGGCATTGGCGATGGCTGGCTGCGCCAGGAAACAGTGGTGGAATGAGGAAGGTTTCGAGTTTCTAGTGCTGCGTTGAGAAAATCCTGGAACGGTGGGGCGGGCGTCCTCGCCCGCCACAACCAGGAGCAGGCGGGCGAGGACGCCCGCCCCACCTTTTGTTTCACAATTTTCTCAACACGACACTAGTTTCTGGTTTCTGGTTTTCGCGCTGGGGCACCGAACCCGAAACCGGAAACCTGAAACTTGACACAGATTTATGTAATCCGCTAGCGAGCCTATTTTCACAAATATAGGGGTGGGGGCAAGCTATGGCAATGGGCCAGGATACCCGGGAACTCGTAGGCGCTTACCTGTGCGCAGATATCGCGGCCGAGGAACGTGTTGCTCTCGATCGGCTACTGGCTGTTGACGAAGGCGCTCAGGCCGGACCTCGGGACTTGAAGTCCCTGCCGGCTCTATTGTCGCACGGCGAGCGCCCGGTCAGTCCGGGCGTGGTGTCCGCCTTGCGCTTACAGGTGGGGAAGACACGTGCCGGGGAACTGTGCGAGCCTGAAATTGATCTGCAGGCCATGCAGGGGTTCATTCTGTTCCTGAAGCAAGGTAAACGGCCCGTTCCAGAGGAGTTGAGGAGAAAGCTGGCCGCGCGGCTGAGCGTGGTCTTGCCGGGTGCTGGGATTGGTGGCGCTGCTAACAGGGGAGCGCCGGACTAATATGGGCAGCCAGAACTTCCTCTTGCGTCTGCTTAAGCGTAAGCAGCGCTGCGGCCGGGCCGAGCAGGCGCGAGGCGTCATTCCGCTCAGCGACAAATACGTCGAAAAGCAAACTCAAGCGCTCTCGCAATCCCACGGCTCGCGGCGGCGCGGAGATTCCGCCCCGGGAGCAGCGGGGACTGACACCAATTTCCGGCTGTTTGGAAATTGGCTGTCTGTCCCCGCTGCCTGCCCGCCCCCTCCTCGGGCTGAGCGCCGCAAGCGCTCCCAATACAAACAAGGGCGCATGGAACTTCAGCTTGTTGCGGCCCAGGCGCGCCAAAGCCATATCCAGCAGTTCGAGCAGCGTCTTGGTATCCGGTCCCGCCAAGGAATATCGCCCCGCCTCCAATTCCTCCGGCTGCTCCGAGAAGAAACGCGCGCAGCACTGCGCGAAGTCATCCACGTGCAGAGGTTGAACCAGCGTGCTCCCGTACCCCAGCACGCCCATAAAAGGCAAACCGGTTTTCGCCTTCCTCACAATCTCCGACAAGAAGCCGTCAGCCGGTCCCATGAGCGGACCGGTGCGCGCAACATAGTATTTGAACGATGGGCTTGCGGCGAGGGCCTCGGCGCCCGCGGCCCACACTTTCGCGGTTTCTTCCGCTGCGGCCGCGTCACGCAGCGCGCATGAGGCCGCTCTGGCATGAGCGCCCAGGGCCGAATGATAGACGACCTTTCGGATTTTTGCCACAAGCGCCGCCGCCATGAATCGCCGTATGTCTTCCAGGTGTTGCCAGGGCCTGTACGCGCGGCCAGCCATAGTGACTGGGGACACGAAGCATGCGCCGCCCGCGCCCCCTAGCGCTTTGACGATCTCAACGTTCGAATCGAGATCGCCGTGCACCACTTCGATGCCTGCCTGAGGCTCAGCACCGGCGGCCACAGTGCCTTCAGGCGCGCACGCCCTCAAGACTGCCTGCTCGGCCGCCGAGTCGGGGCAGAGGACGCGCACCGCCAGTCCGCGCCTGGCCAGCGCCCGCGCCACGCGGGAACCGGCAAATGGAATCTCGCCCACAACCGCAATTTTGCGGGCCGTCTCTTCGGGTCTAACTTCTACTGGCGCTTGGCTGGAGAGTGCTGAGTCCTGGGGCTGTTCATTGTCACTTATCACTAATCACCTTTCTTCTCTACGCCTGCTTTCTGGCTATGGATTTCGGCTTCTGCCGCCAGCCCGCGTTCCTGGCAGAACGCAGCCAGGGCCTTGTGGTCGTCGGGACTTAGTTCCTTGGGCAGGAAAAGCATGTAGAGCTTGTATTGTTCATTGGGTTTCAGGTCGCCGATGCGCTTCGATGTGCCAAGAGTCTGTCCTGTCATAGCGTCCAGCATTACCTGGTCGGTCTTGATGCCCGAAATCTTCCACTTCACGTCACGGAACCTGGGGTCATCAATGATGAAGGGCAGCGGTATTGCTCCGCCTTTCAACTTATCAGCCGAGGCAGCCAGGAACTTGTCATGCAAGTCCTTCTGGCGGCGCAACGCCTCTTCCTTGGCCTTCAACGGCTCTTCACACTTCTTGATGCCTGACAGGCGGCGGAGCAGATTGCGGACGCTGGCCAGCGCCTCAGAGTAGTTGTATTTCTTGGCTTTGTCGGCGGCCTTGGCCACCTCTTCCTGCACCAACTGTTCAGCCTTGGTTTCCAGCGCCTGGATAGCGCTTTCCGCGTCCTTGCCCGCGGCGGCGTCCTTGACCTGCCCCGTATACTTGCTCCACTCGGCGAGCGCGGCCACGACATCCAGGTTGGCCACCGCATCTTTCACTTCCTGCAGTTTGGCGGCGGCCTCAGTGTTAATCTTGGCCAGAGCCGTGTCCGCGTCCGCTTTCTGTGGCGCCCCACCGTTTGCGTTGATGAATTCCTGCAAGGCGCTGCGCGCCGCATCGTAATCGCAGCGGGCCTTGGCGGTGTTGGCCACATCCGTTGCCGTGCGGAAGGCCGTCTCGACGGCCTTGTTCTGTCCCTCCCGCTGCTTTTTTTGCAGCGCCTCCACGCTGGCCTTGGCCGCCTCCAGGATGTCAGGGCAATCCTTCGCCGCCTCCATCGCCCTGGTGTACTTTCTTATCGCTTCGCCGAGGTCGGCCGGGTTGGCGGCTTCGAAGCTCTTGGCTTCACTGAACGCGCTTTCCGCATTCTTGCGCAACGCTTCGCGCTCAAGCCGCGCGCGCTCTTCCAACAGGCGCTTGGCTTCGGTGGCTTCAGCCGATGTGGGGTACCTTTCGACGGCGGACTTCAGATTGCGCTCGTACTCGGATGGGTCGTTGTTCTTCTGCGCCTCGTAAGCCGCCAGTAGGAGCTTCTTCGCCTCGGGACTGCTCCGGCCAGAGCCCGGCGTTGTGCCGTGTTCACCGCCATCCGGCTGAACCACGGTTCCCGTTCCAGGGCCCGAGGGTGGCTGGGTCCAGCGCGGCACGAAATGCACTACCGCGGCCACCACGCCGATGAAGACCAGCACCAGCGCGGCGGCCTGCAAAAGCGCCGGGATGCGCGGATGCATTTCCGTGGGCAACTCGGCCGTGTCGCTCTTGGGCTCTCCTTCGCCCTCGGCCTTCCTGGCTTGCTCCTCTTCCTTGGGCTTGGCGCCCTCCTTGCCTTTGACCGCCCGCATCACGGTGGATTCGCCCGGCTCTATGCGCGCGATCCCGGCGACAACGCCCGCCTGCACCCGCTGAATGTCCGTGATCAGGTGCGTCATGTCGGGGTAGCGCTTTTCGGGGAGCTTGGCCATCATGCGCTCGACGATGAAGCACACGGGATCCGGCACCATGGGGTTCAGGTCCTGGATGGGCGGCAGCGACTCCTGGATATGCGCCTTGAGGATCTCGTGCGCCGAATTCCCCGCGAAGGGCGTCTTGCCCGTGAGCATGTGATAGAGCGTGGCGCCCAGCGAGTAGATGTCCACGCGGAGGTCTATGGCTTTGCCCAAGGCTTGCTCGGGGGCCATGTAATGGGGCGTGCCCATCACGCGGCGCCGTTCCCGCTCGGTGGCCTGCTTCTCCTCGAAGGTCTTGGCGATCCCAAGGTCGGCGAGCTTCACGATGCCTTCCTTGGTCAGCATGATGTTGTCGGGCTTGACGTCACGGTGGACGATCTTGTTCTCGTGCGCAAACTCCAGCGCCTTGGCCGCCTGGAGGGTGATGTCCAGCGCCCGGTTGACCTCGATGCGCTTCTCGGTGTGCAGCAACTCCTTGACCGAGGGGCCGTCCACGTACTCCATCGAGAAATAATGCCGCCCGTTGGCGGAGGAGATGTCGTGCACATGGATCACGTTGGGGTGGTTCAGTTGCCCGGCCGCCTGCGCCTCGCGGACGAACCGTTCCCGGAACTCCGGGTTTGACGAGTAGCGTTCATTCAGGACCTTGAGCGCCACGATGCGGTCCATGGAAAGCTGGCGCGCCTTGTAGACCGCGCCCATGCCGCCCGACCCGATCCGCTCCAGGATCTTGTAGCCGGGGATGTCAACAGTGAGGTCCTCTTTGGTTTCATCCACCAACTCCAGTTCCGTATCGCCTATCTTGATGCGGTCGCCGAACTTCACCAGGGAGCCCTCGTGGGACTTCGTGGCCGGCTGCCCGTTGATGAACGTCCCGTTGCGCGACAGGTCCTGGATGAAGACGTCATTGCCCCGGCGGGAGACCGCGGCGTGCTCGCGCGAGGCGCCCACGTCCAGAATAGGAATGGGGCAAGCGGAACGGCGGCCGAGGATCACGCGGTCCCCGCCCACGACGTATTCCTCGCCCGCGTTGCGGCCGGATCTGATGACCAGCTTGGCCACGTCTCCGTCCTCTCAGCCTTCCCTACTCCTCTATACCCCGATTATTCCCGGCAAGTGGCTGTGAGTCAATGACCGCTCTGGGCAATGGGCGCGCGGTGAATTCCGTGCCCAATCTGGGGAGAGACATCCGCGCTTGCCTGGCTTTCGCGGCAAGGCGTGAGAGAAGGCCCTCGGTTGCGGTCGCATGACACTGGGCTTTGAACTTGCTTTTCCCCAAGGGCCTCGCTAAAGGAGAGAGCATGAGCTTGCACCAGATTGTTATACCGGAGAAGCAGATTGCGGCCTTCTGCAGCGCCAACGGCATCCTCCGCCTGGCGTTGTTCGGATCCATCCTCCGCGATGACTTCCGTCCCGACAGCGACGTTGATGTGCTGGTCGAGTTCCAGCCTGGAGCGCGAGTTGGGTATCTGGCCATGGCGCGCATGGCGCGGGAACTGGCGGGCATGTTGGGACGTACCGTTGATCTGCGCACCGCGGCAGAGTTGCATCCGGCCTTTCGCGACGAAGTCATCAAGCAGGCGTTAACACAATATGCCGCTGCGTGACGACGGCCTCCGCGTCCAGGACATGCTCGCCGCGGCGCGCGATGCGCAGACTTTTGCCGCGGGCAAGACCGAGACGGACCTGCGGAGCGACAAACAACTTCAGCTTGCCTTGCTTAAGTGCGTCGAGATCATCGGCGAAGCTGCAGCCAATGTGGGCGAAGAGACGCGAGCCAAATACCCCGCCTTGCCGTGGGGCGACATTGTCGGAATGCGGAACCACCTCGTTCACGGTTACTTCAACATTGACTTGTCCAGGCTCTGGACTACCGTTGCCGACGACCTGCCGGTGCTGATCGCGGAACTGGAACGGGTAAGGTAGAACTCGCCAGCCGGGGCAAGCCGGACGGCGTGCGGGCCTGCGAGATCTGGGTGAAGCTGGGCGCGCCCGCGCCGGCGACAGACCCGGATTGGGTTTTCCAGCAGGCCGCGCAGCGTTCGCCCGCACAGATGAACCTGGCCCAGGGCGACATCGGCAAGCCCATTTGGATTCGCGCCCGTTGGGTCAACACCAAGGGCCAGCCCGGTCCCTGGAGTCTGGCGCAGAATACGGTGATAGCGTAGGGAGTTCTTGGAACGGATAGGCCCTCGCCAAGAGGGGGCCTATGCGTATAATGTGCCTTGATGACGAGGGGGGTTAGGGGAATGCCTACAAATTGACCAAAGAGGGTCAGGTGATCTCGTGCGCGTCCCGCTTCAACG
>Ga0315279_10008990_pt1 | contig 11991 bp, 11 predicted proteins | sample YL17G06_20_MG_FD_203694 | JGI IMG/M metagenome (GOLD analysis project Ga0315279, IMG submission 203694) | Sediment microbial communities from Yellowstone Lake, YNP, Wyoming, USA - YL17G06_20 | ecosystem: Environmental > Aquatic > Freshwater > Lake > Sediment | place: USA: Wyoming | collected...
GCATGTTCGATAAACCTTAAGATGCCCCCCAGCTTGCTGGGGGGTAATTCACTGTATTTTACCCACGAGTGCAGGCTTAAAAGGGGAATCACGAGAAGCAAGAGTATGCCATCAAAACATGTGCCTGTTGGCTACGTGCGTAGCTATAGGAACAGCCTTGAGGCTTCTGATGACAAGCCAAATGTGCTGTGAAACGTAGTGGCGAGTTATAGCAGCCCGCCAGAGTGATGTGCTCGGCTAAAACCGGGAGGGCGCCCGATTCAGATTTGGAGAAGTGATTACTCGGGTATGCTCAGCTCCTTGCCCAGCAGAACGAGGCCCAGCCCGCTGATGAGTCGGAGCCGGGTATCCGCCAGCCGCCGGGATATAATTCTGGTTAGGCGTTTCATCAATTCATAGCCCAGACTGGTGTCGTCAGCCATAATTTTGCGGAGCATGTCGCCATTGAAGGCGAGCAGTCTACAGTTGGTCATGCACCGTGCCGACAAGGTATATATGTGAGGCTCAACTAGCGCCGACCAGCCGAGGGTCTCACCTTCGGTGACCACCTCCACCGCAGTAGGTATGGCTGGGCGGTTAGGCACAGGACGCACCTCCATCTCCAGCGCTACCCTACCATCCGCCAGAACATATATCTCCCTGGCTTCGTCTCCCTCTTTGAAGATGAACTGCCCCTCTCGGTAGGAGCTCGTCCGGCATAGCTGTGCCAGCTTTTCCAGGTGGCCTTTATCCATTCCACCAAAGAGTTCGGAGCCCTTTAAAGTATCGACCATCGTCATCTTATCCTAACCTCCTGCGTCTTTGTTCATCCTTGCTTTTGCCAAAAACCGCCCGGAGAAGCAGGTGCTGTTTAGAAGCCCCACTTTCTGAGCCAAGCGTGCCGAGGCCATAAACATTTCTAATTCTGGAGTAATATTAGCCCCTTGATGGCGATGCTGTCAATAGCTTGATTACTTCGTCTCTCATCATACGAGGCGTGCCACTCTGTAGAACCTGTGGGGAGGTAGACTTTTCGTGATATTGGGTGTAGAATGTATAATTAATTTTTATTGTTTTCGAATAGTAGAGGGACTGGAATAGATAACCCCTGGCAACAATTATTTGCCCCTAATTCAGTAGCTGTCATTGGAGCATCGAACACCCCAGGGTCTTGGGGGTTCGGTATCATGTGCCATCTCCTCGATTCAGCGAGGAGGAGCATCTATCCGGTTAACCCCTCCGTCTCAGAAATCCTGGGATTAGCTACTTATAGTAGCGTGGCTGATATCCCGGGCTCAATTGATCTGGCGGTTATAGCCGTATATGCCCCACAGGTTCCCGCGGTACTTCGAGAATGCGTGCAGAAAAGAGTAAAAGCTGCGGTCATTATTTCTGCTGGATTTGCTGAGACGGGTGAACAAGGGCAAAAGCTGCAAGCCGAGGTAGTCAACATTGCCCGCCAGGGGGGCATACGCTTTATAGGGCCCAATAGCATGGGCCATGTTGATGCTTTGTCGCAACTCTCTACTCTGGCTTGGTTAGAAGGAATCACCTCAGGCTCAGTGTCGGTCATATCTCAAAGTGGTAACTACGGCGAGCTTATAGTGCGCCATGGGATGGCTTCAGGGATTGGTTTTAGCAAATTCATCAGCACTGGTAACGAAGCTGACCTGCATCTGGAGGACTACCTAGAGTATCTGGCACAGGATGAGAGTACCAGAATAATAGCCCTCTATATTGAAGGGCTGAGAGAGGGGAGACGTTTCCTACAGTTAGCTAAAGAGACTACGGCTAGAAAGCCGATAATAGCGGTCAAAGCTGGTGGCACCAGTGCGTCTGCCAGAGCCGCTCGGTCTCATACGGGAGCCTTAGCTGGCTCAGACGCAGTCTACACGGCTGCATTCAAGCAGGCAGGAGTGATGAGGGTTAATGATAATCATGAACTCTGCGACGTGGCTATTGCTTTGCTTACCCAGCCTTTACCTCGGAACAACAGGGTGGCTATACTGACGATTGGTGGTGGGCCGGGAGTAGTGGCGTCTGAAGCCTGTGAACGGGAGGGGCTGGCCGTTGCCACGCTGTCGTCATCAACCATTGAGAAACTGGATACCTGCTTACCATCGCGATGGTCACACGGAAATCCTGTGGACGTAGCGGGTATGACGGTGCGTAAACGGGCGTTTCTTTTTGCTTCTCTCTGGGCACTGATGGAGGACGAAAACGTAGATGCTGTCTTGTTTCAACTTCCGGTGATACTCAATGCTAAACGTCTTTCGACTATTCTAGGTTTTGATGACGAAGCAGCTAGGGCTTTTCAGGATATGCAAGAGGAGAATTTGAGTAGAACCGCACAGAAGGCAAAAGAGCTTGGGAAGCCAGTGTTCATAGTCACGCTGATATCAGATGCCGAGACATCTGCTTTCCTCCGCAGGGTGGGCATTCCAGCCTACCCTAGTCCACACCGTGTCGCTAGGGTATTGCACCACTTAGTCTGGTATAGACGCTACCTTGATGCCGCTGCCGTTTAGCGCCGCCTGTAGCTGAACCCTGATATTCTCCTTGCCATGGCGGCAAAGTGTAACTCCATTGCTTTTCCTGTCCTCGATGAAGCCGCGGCCTATTGGCGGGATGCCCAGCGCGCCTAGCGGCTGAGGCTCAGAAAGCTTGACAAAAAGAGTTCGGCTACTTAAAGTGTCCATTATTAAGAGATTGTTTATTGCGCTGGCGTAGCTGACGATGCCTACGGTGTCTATAGAACCAGGCTATATTGCTCTATACCACTCTGGTGAACTGGAGCGGCGTGCTCAGGCACTTGAAGCCCGACTGGCCTCCTGTGATATCTGCCCCAGGGAATGCCGGATCAATCGCTTACAAAATGAACTGGGTTTTTGCCATTCAGGTCGTCTCCCCATAGTCTCGGCGGTCTGCGCTCACGAGGGGGAGGAACCAGCTATTTCTGGAAGCCGGGGGTCAGGGACGGTATTCTTTGGCAATTGTAATATGAGGTGTGTCTATTGCCAGAACTACCAGATAAGTCAGAACTGGAGACAGCAGAAATCAAAGGCGATAGATTGCCATACCCTGGCGGAAAAGATGCTCTACCTCCAGAATGAACTGGGTTGCCACAATATCAATTTCGTTTCGCCCTCTCACTTTGTTCCCCAACTGGTTCGGGCGGTCATGGAAGCAGTGCCCATGGGGCTCCATATACCACTGGTCTATAACACTAACGGCTATGATTCTATTACTTCACTAAAAGAGCTTGACGGTATAATAAGTATCTACCTGCCTGATTTAAGGTATGCTTCTGATAACTGGGCAAGGAAGTTCTCGCGCACTTCGGCTTATGTCGCCTGTGCTCGCCAGGCTATTAAAGAGATGTATCGACAGGTTGGGGACCTGGTAGTGGACGAATCTGGTTTGGCACAGCGGGGATTAATTGTGCGCCATCTTATTCTGCCCAACGGGCTGGCGGGTAGTGAGGAATCACTAAGTTGGTTAGTTCGGGAGCTTTCTCCCACGGTAACGGTGAGCATAATGTCTCAATACTTACCTCGACACCGGGCCCAACGAATCCCGTTGCTTTCCAGAACGATTTCAACGGCTGAGTATGAAGCGGTTCTCCAGCTATTATCCGAGTTAGGACTGGAAAACGGTTGGGTGCAGGAAATGGGGGCGCAGGAGAACTACGTCCCCGACTTTGAACGAGAAGGCCACCCCTTCTCCTCCGCTCCTGAGAGACGGAAATGACGCTACTTTTTCGTCTCTTCCGGTGTCACCTTTTATTTACATCTCTGAGAAGGGTGTTTAGACACGAAGAGGGCTCTGGTGAATACTAAGCAGGTTATCGTCGTCGGTGCCGGGGCCAGCGGTATGATGGCTGCCGGCCGAGCGGCTGAGCTAGGTGCGAGCGTTCTTCTACTAGAGAAGACCGAGCGCCCCGGTAAGAAAATTCTTATCAGCGGTAAGACACGTTGTAACCTGACCAACGCCAAAGAACTGGATGACTTTATCGCTATGTATGGCCCCAACGGCCGTTTTCTCTATAGTGCCTTCCACCACTACTTTCGCGATGATTTACTGGCCTTTCTTGTGCGCTATGGTGTGGAGACGAAGACGGAGCGCGGTGGGCGAGTCTTTCCCGCCTCTGACAATGCCAGCGATGTTGTTAAAGCCTTTGAGCGCTACTTGGCTGACCACGGTGTCCAACTGCGAACTGGCGTCAGAGTAACCGGGATAAAGGTTAATAACGGGCGAGTGATAGGTGTCGAAACCGGGCAGGAGGCGCAGCCGGCGGGAGCGGTGGTTCTGGCTACTGGCGGTGCCTCATATCCTGAAACTGGCTCTACTGGTGACGGTTACCATCTGGCCGCCGCTATCGGTCACGCTATCACCAGACTGCGCCCGGCTTTGGTTCCCCTGGTCGTTTATGAAATCGAGCGGGCCAGAAGTATGCAGGGCGTCAGTCTGCGTAATGTGCGTCTGACTGCCTATCAGTGTCCGGCCGATGAGATTAATCCCTCCTTAGCACCCACCAGCGACTGGGGACGAGGTGTGGGTCGTAAGCAACCACAGGGACCCATTATCGAAAGCCGTATGGGTGAGATGATGCTGACCCACTTTGGCATCGGCGGGCCCATAACCCTGCTGATGAGCCTGGCGATAGTCGAGGCACTGGAGCGCGGCCCCGTCAGCGTGTCTATAGACTTAAAACCTGCCCTTGACGATAATCAACTGCGTACGCGGCTGCAGCGTGACTTCGACCGCTACGGCAAGCGCAGTTATCGTCACCTCCTCGAGGGATTGCTACCGCGTAAGATGGTCGGCCCCTTTGTCGAGATGACCGGCATACCGCCCTCGAAACCCGGCCATCAAATAAGCGCCGAGGAGCGGGAAAGGCTGTTAAGTTGGCTCAGGTCGCTCCGCTTCAACATTAAGAGCCCGTTGCCACTGACGGCGGCTATTGTCACGGCAGGTGGGGTCTCCCTTAAGGAAATCGACCCGCAGACTATGGCTTCCCGCCTGGTGGAGGGGCTCTATTTTTGCGGTGAGGTGATGGACTTAGATGCTGACACTGGCGGCTACAACCTGCAGGCCGCCTTCTCTACTGGTTACGTCGCTGGCGAGTCGGCGGCTAGGTTTACTCAAGTGTCAGCCGGAGACTAACAAAATATCCATCTATAATACGTGGACGCCGAATTCCTTTAGGCTTTCCACTAGGGCGCTCAAGGGAAGCCCAATCACATTAAAATAATCACCCTCAATCTTGTCCACGATAACCGACCCTAATCCCTGAATGGCGTAGGCTCCAGCCTTGTCTAACGGTTCTTTGGACTTAACATAGGCGTCGATCTCGTCCGGGGTTAACCGTCTTAGGTAGACCTTGGTTTCTACTGATTTGGATAGTGCTTGGTTGTTCTCGGTATCAATAATAGTAAAGCCGGTGATAACCGAATGCGCCTTCCCGTTTATGGTCTCCAGCATCTTTTTGGCCTCGGTTTCCGTCTGCGGCTTACCCAGTATTTTGCCTTTAAAAACAATAAATGTATCCGCCGCAATAACTAAGGCATTTTTGTGGTTCTTGGCTACTACTTTAGCTTTTTCCAATGATAGCGCTTTGGCCAGTTCGTGTGGTTCTAGTTTAGAGCTTATATCCTCTTCGTAATGGCTGGGTTCGACCTCAAATTTCAGGCCGATTTTTTCCAGTAATTCCTTTCTTCTGGGAGATGCTGAAGCTAGTATGATTGTTTTCATATTGTTGTCGGGCGTCTAAAACCTGTGCTTTCTAGCGACATTGATACAACGTAATGAGCACTTTAAGCAACTGACTGGGGTTTGTCAAGCTCGCCTGATGGGATTGCTTACTAACCTCACCCCCTCTATTTATATTAGGTAACCCTCCCTCTTTTTCTCCCTCCCTTATCTAAGGGAGGGAGAATTAGTTTTATAAGAGAGGCGAAGCCTCTCTTTAACTCTCCTTCGAACTGCCCCTTTATTACCTTCTCCTCATAACGAGGTTTGGGAGTTTAAGAGGGGTTGCTGAATAGAGCTTGTTTATTGAGGGGATTAAAAGGGGCGGAACCCCTTTAAGAAATTCTGTTCCCTCTCCCCTTATGAAGGGGAGAGGGATAAAGGGTGAGGGGTTGGTAAACAATCTCAACAGTTTATGTTTACCATAGCAAATGGTATAATCTATCCACAATCTATGGAGAAGGAGTTTGAGATTATAGACCATACGGCTGATGTGGGTATCATAGCCTACGGGACTGATACCCGGCAGGCGTTTGCCAATGCCGCCAAGGCTCTGTTCAGCCTGATAACCGACCTTGACAAGGTGGCGGAGGTATTGCATCGCGATGTAGCTTTAACTGCGCCTGACCAGGAAAGCCTGCTGGTAGAATGGTTAAACGAGCTTATCTATCTGTTCGATGCGGAACAAATCCTGTTTAAGAGATTTGATATCACCCGGCTTAATTACACCCACCTTGAGGCTAGAAACTATGGAGAGAAGGTGGATAAGTCAAAGCACAATCTGAAAACGGGGGTTAAGGCCGCCACCTACCACATGTTGAAGGTTGACAAGGATGACGGCTCCCGGGTTCAGGTATTGTTTGATATCTAGTGGAGGCGTGAATGTCAGCACCGTGGCAAGAAATACTAAAGAAGATAGATGACTACCGCTGGGAGATTCCCCAAAGCTATAAAGCAGGCATGACTGTGCCCGGTCTCATCTTTACCAGCGAGTCCATGCTTGAGCATATCTGGGAAGAGCAGGTCTTTCAACAGGTGGCTAATGTGGCTTTTCTGCCCGGCATTGTCGGCTGCTCACTGGCTATGCCCGATATTCACTGGGGCTATGGCTTTCCCATAGGTGGCGTAGCCGCCACCAGGGTGGCAGACGGAGTGGTATCACCCGGAGGCGTTGGCTTTGATATTAATTGCGGCGTTCGACTGTTGCGCACCAACCTTACGGTAGAAGAGGTGAAGCCCAAAATCGGACCGCTCATTAGTGAACTTTTCGCCAACATTCCCTCAGGGGTAGGCTCTACCGGCAAGATAAGAGTAAGTGAAAAGGAGTTGGATAAAGTCCTGGTAAAGGGCAGTCAGTGGGCGGTGGAGAAGGGTTACGGCGAGGCAGAGGACCTAGCCGTCACCGAAGAGTCGGGCTGCCTCAAGGGGGCCAATCCGGACAAGGTAAGCAGTAAGGCCAAAAAGCGGGGCATCCCGCAACTGGGAACGCTGGGTTCGGGTAATCACTTCCTGGAGATAGATGTGGTAGATGAGATATATGAACCCGAGACTGCCAAAGTGATGGGTATCAGCGATATAGGACAGGTGCTTGTCTTAATCCATACCGGCTCTCGGGGCTTTGGGCACGAGGTCTGTACTGACTATGTTAGGCTGCTCGGTGAAGCCGTAAAGAGATACGGCATCTCCCTGCCCGACCGTCAGCTTGCCTGCGCACCGATTAAGTCACCGGAAGGACAGGACTACCTTCAGGCAATGGCTGGAGCCGCTAACTACGCTTGGGCTAACCGCCAGTGCATCACCCACTGGACTAGAGAGGTTTTTGTTAAGGTGTTTGGCAAGAGCCGTGCCGAGCTTGGGATAGAGCAGATTTATGATGTGGCTCACAATATCGCTAAGATAGAGCAACACACCGCTAACGGTAAGAAAGTCACCGTTTGTGTCCACCGCAAGGGAGCCACTAGAGCCTTCCCCGCCGGCTATCCCGATATACCGGATATCTATAAGAACATAGGGCAGCCAGTTCTTATCCCCGGCGATATGGGGCGCTGCTCTTACGTATTAGTCGGCACCGAAACAGCCATGAAGGAGACTTTCGGCTCGACCTGCCATGGTGCCGGCCGGGTGCAGAGCCGTTCCGCCGCCAGGCGCAGCTTGCGCGGTGCTGATGTCGCCCGGGAACTGGCAGCAAGGGGCATACTGGTCAAGACAGAAAACATGAGTTCCCTAGCCGAGGAAGCGTCCGAGTCTTACAAGGATGTAACCGAGGTAGTTGAGGTAGCGCATAAGGCAGGCATATCGCGCAAGATAGCGCGGGCAATACCATTAGGCGTAATTAAGGGCTAGAAAAATGTACTACAAAGATATTATTGAAGCGGTTGGTCATACTCCACTGGTGGAGATGACCCGGATAAGTCCCAATAAGAAAGTGAGAATCCTGGCTAAGCTGGAAGGGCAAAACCCCGGAGGCAGCGCCAGCATTAAAGACCGTATAGCAGTCTATATGCTACGCCAAGCGGAGCAGAGCGGCGAGCTGACCAAAGACAAGACTATCATCGAAGCCACCAGCGGCAATACCGGGATAGCCATTGCCTGGCTGGGACATAAACTGGGCTATAAGGTGACTATTGTTATGCCCGACAGTATGAGTCAGGAGAGGCAGCAACTGCTCAAAATCCATAATGCCGAGCTTATTCTGACCGACGGCGCCTACGGGATGAAAGCAGCCATGGACACGGCTGGCGAACTAGCCGCTAAAGACAATAGATACTATATGCCTAACCAGTTCGCCAATCCCGCCAACCCGCAGGCTCACTACGAAACCACCGCCGTGGAGATACTCAAGGACTTCCCCTATGACAAGATTGACGTGTTGATTGCCGGAATCGGCACCGGCGGCACTCTTATGGGCATCAGCCGCCGACTAAAAGAGGCGTACCCCAACATCAAGGTAATCGGGGTCGAGCCTGTCTCTGGCGACAGTATTCAAGGGCTAAAGTGCCTGGGAGAAGCATTGCCACCTTTTTGGAACCCAGCCCTTATTACGGAGAAGGTTACGGTTACCAGCCAGCAGGCGGCTGAGGCCACCAGTCAGCTAGTGGAGAAGGAGGGGATATTCGCCGGGCTATCCTCAGGGGCTGTAGCCCATCAGGCCGTGAAGGTGGCTAGCGAGATGGACAAGGGCAATATAGCGGTGGTGCTGGCTGACGGCGGGTGGAAGTACCTGAGTCTAAACCTGTGGCGCTAAACCAGGGTGACATGGGCATCAGACAGCCAACGCCAATTCGTTTGCCCCCGCCCAATCAAAGGGGAAGCACGCCACTGGAAGAAGCCATCGCCCGGCGACGCTCGATAAGACGCTTCACCCCGGAACCTATCTCTCGGCTGGAGCTCTCACAGCTACTATGGGCTACCCAGGGTATTACTGATACCTCACCAAAAACAAGGTCTGTGCCCAGTGCCGGCGCTACTTACCCACTGGAAATTTTTGTTCTTTGCGGCCATAACAGCGTTGAAGATGTTGGCGAAGGTGTCTACCGCTACGATGTAGATAACCACGCTATCACCCTGCACCATACAGGAGACGTAAGATTCGAGCTGTCCAGGGCGGCCCTGGGCCAAAAGTATGTCTACGAGGCCCCGCTGGACATAGTTATCTGCGCCGTGTACGAGCGGACGACCGGATACTATGGTGGACGTGGGGAAAGGTACGTGCATATGGAGGTGGGGCATACCGGGCAGAACGTATATCTTCAGGCCACGGCACTTGGTCTGGCTACAGTAGCTATTGGTGCCTTCCGCGACGAACAGGTAAGAGAGGTGCTGCAACTGGAAAAGCAGTATCAGCCGCTATACATAATGCCGGTGGGGAAACCGGCTAAATATCAAGGTTCTTGACACTCTTGGCGTGGGCTTGAATGAATGCTTTGCGCGGCGGAACCTCGGTGCCCATCAACATATGAAATATCTCGCTTGCCTTGACAGCATCCTCTATACTGACCGTGAGCAAGGTGCGTGTGTCCGGGTTCATAGTAGTCTCCCATAGCTGCAAAGCCGTCATCTCACCCAGACCCTTATAACGCTGAACGTCTACCTTTTTACTCCCATTAAGCTCGCGAAGTACCTCTTCCTTTTCCTGTTCAGCGTAAACCCAGGACTCTTGCTTACCAGCTTTAATTCGGTACAGGGGTGGCTGGGCAATAAAAAGGTGCCCGTGATTAATTAGCTCCACCATGTGACGGAAGAAAAAGGTGAGGAGCAGGACACGGATATGAGAGCCATCAACATCGGCATCAGTCATTAGGATAACCCGGTGATAACGGAGCTTCAGTAGGTCAAATTCATCGTCTATACTGGTGCCCAAAGCCGTAATAATGGCACGAATTTCTTCATGAGCTATCATCTTGTCCGAGGGAGCCTTTTCTACATTGAGGATTTTACCCCGCAGGGGCAGAATAGCCTGGAAACGGCGGTCCCGCCCTTGCTTGGCCGAGCCGCCGGCAGAGTCTCCCTCGACAAGATATAGTTCACAATGGGACGGGTCTTTGTCGGAGCAATCAGCCAGTTTCCCAGGCAGAGTGGCAGCATCAAGGCTGCTCTTTCTAATAACCAGGTCGCGCGCCTTGCGTGCGGCTTCTCTGGCTCTAGCTGAGGTAAGGCACTTATCCATAATCCCTTTCGCTTCATCAGGGTGCTCCTCCAGATAGAGAGATAGACCGTCACCTACCACGCTCTCCACCACACTCTTGATTTCAGGGTTACCTAGCTTAGCTTTAGTCTGCCCCTCAAACTGTGGCTCGGCAAGCTTAACGCTAATAATAGCCGCCAGGCCCTCTCTAACGTCATCCCCGACCAGACTGAGGTCGCTGTCCTTGATAAACTTGTTCTTATAGGCATAATCATTAAGAACACGAGTGAGGGCAGAACGGAAGCCGGTAAGGTGAGTGCCGCCATCCACGGTATTAACACAGTTGGCAAAGCTAAAGGTGGACTCGGCAAAACCTTCATTGTACTGAAGGGCCACCTCAACCACAGTGCTGTTTACTGATTTGGCGATGTAAATAGGTTGACGGTGACAGACTGCCCGGTTACGGTTAAGGTGGCAAACGAAGCCCGTAATCCCTCCTTCAAAGTAAAAGGCCTTCTCGCGGTCTTGCCTTTCGTCTCTAAAATATATGGTCAACCCTCGATTCAGATAGGCCATCTCACGCAGCCGCTCACTCAGGGTGTCAAAATCATATTTCACTTTACCGAATATCTCCTCATCGGGGAGAAAAGTAATGGTAGTGCCGGTATCACTGGCCTCGCCAACCTCCCGGACTTCCCCCTGGGGTATGCCCTGCTTATACTCCTGCTCATACAACTTACCATCACGCCTGACGTTGACCTTAAGCCAGGAAGACAGAGCGTTTACCGCCGAAGCGCCGACCCCGTGCAACCCGCCTGACACCTGATAGGTCTTACCGCCAAACTTAGCTCCAGCATGAAGTGTGGTCATTACTGTCTCCAGGGCTGATTTATTGGTGGCGGGATGAACCTCTATCGGAATGCCGCGTCCGTTATCTTCAACCATCACCTTGCCATCCGGCAGGATGGTAACCAAGATTCTGGTGCAGAAGCCAGCCATAGCCTCGTCGATACTGTTATAGACGATTTCATAGACCAGATGGTGCACTCCACGCTGGTCAACGCTGCCAATATACATGCCCGGGCGTCGGCGTACTGCTTCCCGCCCGCCTAAAACCTGTATATCCTCAGCGGTGTATTCACCATTTAGTGGACCAGGCGCAGACAGGACGTCATGCATCATAACCAGTCTTTACCCCCTGCGGCAATAGGGACAAAAAGAGAAAAGGAGCCTGGAATGTAGAAGTGAGAGATGGGGAACCGACATAGCTTTTAGCTACAACAGATGAGGCCAACCAACAATCAAATCGTCGAGATGTTTTACCACACACTCTAGATTTATTATAGCACAATTTAGCTATGAGGTAAAGCTGAGCAGCTACTTACTTCAGTAGCTCTGGGAGTTCGGAAAGAGGGGCTGATTTTTGCTCGGCGGTGGTCATATCCCGCAGGATTACCGTGGCTGTCATGACCTCTTGCTCGCCAATGATTACCGCATAAGGAATGCCAAGGTTGTTGGCCTGCCTTAGTTGGGCTTTCAGGCTCCTGTCGCCCAGGGCGACTACTGCGCCGATGCCGTTCCTTCTCAGTGTGGCCGTCAGCTTTACTGCCTCATCCTTGGCGTCATCACCTAAATAG
>Ga0315279_10008991_pt1 | contig 11989 bp, 10 predicted proteins | sample YL17G06_20_MG_FD_203694 | JGI IMG/M metagenome (GOLD analysis project Ga0315279, IMG submission 203694) | Sediment microbial communities from Yellowstone Lake, YNP, Wyoming, USA - YL17G06_20 | ecosystem: Environmental > Aquatic > Freshwater > Lake > Sediment | place: USA: Wyoming | collected...
CAGCCCGGCTCGATATGCGACGACTGGCAAACGAGATCGCCTCGACTCTTCGCCGCGCGGCGCGGTTAGCCGTCCTGCCCTGTCTCCAGGGTCCGGAGGAGATTCTGGTGGGCGGGCAGGCGGTGATCGAGGGCGTGATGATGCGCTCACCCCACTCTTTTGCGGTGGCGGTGCGTCGCCCGGCCGGCGAAATCGCCCTGATGCAGGATTTCCTCGAGCGGCCGACGGAGAAACATCCCTGGCTGAAGTACCCCGTCCTGCGCGGGCTCGGAACGCTCGGGCAAGCGCTGGTCCTGGGCATTCGGGCGCTGCGCTACTCAGCCGAGCAGTCGATCGAAGAACCGGAAAAGGGCAAGGAGAAACCTAAGAAGAAACAGGAGCTAAGCAGCTGGCTGCTGGCGCTGAACCTGGCCTTCTCGCTGGGCTTCTTCATTTTCTTCTATAAATTCGTGCCCCTCTACCTGACCACGCAGGTCAAGGGCTATTACCCGGTGGTGGAGAATACATTCGTTTTCAACCTCGTGGATGGGGTCATTCGCATCGCACTCTTCCTGGGATTCCTGATTCTGATTGCGCAGTGGAAGGAAATCAAACGGGTCTTCGAGTACCACGGCGCCGAGCACAAAGTGGTTTGGGCCTACGAGAAAACACGAACCATCGATCTCGCCACGGCGCGCGCCTGCACGCGCTTCCACCCGCGCTGCGGGACAAGTTTCCTGCTGGTGGTGATGGTCATCGCGATGGTGCTCTACATGTTTCTGCCCTTCCATACGTTTGCCGGAAGGTTTGCCGGGCGGCTGTTGCTCTTGCCGCTGATTGCCGGCGTGTCGTACGAATTCATCCGCTTCGCGGCGAAATCTCAGGGTCGCCTTTGGCGCTGGGCCGCGCAGCCCGGCTTGTGGCTGCAACGCGTCACGACGCGTGAGCCGGACGACCGCCAGCTCGAGACCGCCATCAAGGCGCTCGAAACGGCGATGGAGCTCGAGAAGAGCCGCGGCGGGGAATTAGTCGTGGCTTAACGAGGACGGAAGTAGGGAGTAGGAGGACAAATCCAGGGATTATTATTCTGACTCCTGACTCCTTGGGTCAAAGCAAATGTACTTTCTGGAGAGGCTGGCCGAAATCGAAAAGAAGTACGATGAGCTAACCGCTCAGCTCAGCGACCCACAAGTGTTGGCAGATGCGGCGCGTTACCAGAAAGCGGCCAAAGCGCACGCGGAAATCAGCGAGGTGGTGGAGAAGTATCGCCGGTGGAAGGACATCGAGAAATCGCTTCGCGGCGCGAAGGAACTGCTGGAGGAATCCTCATCGGACTCGGAGATGAAGACGCTCGCGCACGAAGAGCTCACGCATCTGGAGAAGCAGCGCGAGCAGGTGGAGGAGGAACTCAAAATCCTCATGCTCCCCAGAGACCCGAATGACGAGAAGAACGTGGTCCTCGAAATCCGCGCCGGCACCGGCGGCGACGAAGCCACGCTCTTTGCCCAGGAAATCTTCCGCATGTACACGCGCTACGCGGAGTCGCAGGGTTGGCGTGTGGAAGTGCTGTCCTCGAGCGCCTCGGGCGTGGGAGGTTTGAAGGAAGTCATCGCGGTGGTGGAGGGCCAGAAGGTTTACAGCAAGCTGAAATACGAGAGCGGCGTGCACCGCGTCCAGCGCGTGCCGGCAACCGAACAGCAGGGCCGCATCCACACTTCCGCCATCACCGTTGCCGTCCTTCCCGAGGCCAATGAAGTCGAAGTCGCCATCGATCCCAAGGACATCCGCATCGACACGTTCTGCAGCTCGGGGCCCGGCGGCCAGTCGGTGAACACTACCTATTCGGCGGTGCGCATCACGCACCTGCCCACCGGGACGATCGTCTCCTGCCAGGACGAGAAATCGCAGATCAAGAACCGCGCCAAGGCCATGCGCGTGCTCCGCTCGCGGCTTTACGAAATGAAGCTCCAGGAACAGCAGAAGCAGATCACCGAGGAGCGCCGGGCCATGGTGGGCACGGGCGACCGCAGCGAGAAGATCCGCACTTACAACTTTCCTCAGAACCGCATGACCGACCACCGCATCGGGCTTACGCTCCACCAGCTCGACCGCGTTGTGGACGGCAAAATCGACGACGTCATCGAAGCCCTCATCACCCACTATCAGACTGAGAAATTGAAGCAAGTAAGCGTTGTGGCGTAAAGTCAGGATAGGATTCTGGATTCAGGAGTCAGGATTCGGGAAGAGTGCTCCGTGCAGGGACACAAGGATCTGGAAGTGTGGCAGAAGGCCATGGATCTAGTGATCGACATCTATAAGCTGACCGCTTCATTTCCCCGCAAGGAAGTCTACGGCTTCGCCAGCCAGATGCAGAGAGCGGCTGTGTCGATTCCCTCAAACATCGCGGAAGGCCACGGGTTGAAACAAACCCAAGCCTATCTCCGCCATCTTGCGATCGCGAATGGGTCGCTAACGGAGTTGGAGACTCAGCTTGAGATCGCCGATCGCTTGGGTTATCTCTCAGTGGAAGGGAGACCTATAATCCAGAAAGCCCACGAGGTGGGCCGAATGCTTTCGGGTCTCCGGAAGAGTCTGTGGTCGCGATTGGCTGAACCTGAATCCTGAATCCCGAATCCTGAATCCTTGTCGATGCACCTTCGCTCGACACTCCGCGCCGGTTTAGAAATTCTCTCCGAACACCAGGTGCCCTCGGCGCAACTCGCCGCCGAGCTGCTCCTGATGCACGTGCTCGGCTGCGACCGGGGATACCTCTACGCCCATCCTGAAAAAGAAATCTCCCAAGAAACTCTCGACCAGTATCTCCAGCTCCTCGGCGAGCGGACGACGGGCAAGCCCACGCAATACATCACCGGCCACCAGGAATTCTGGGGGCTGGACTTTGAGGTCACGCCCGACGTGCTGATTCCCCGGCCTGAAACCGAACACGTAGTCGAGGCCGTGCTCGAACTTACCGCGCGCCAGGGGCACGGCAAAGACGCGCGGCTGCGCATCGTCGATGTGGGCGCCGGCTCGGGTTGCATTGCGCTGGCCTTGGCCACGGAATTTCCGCGCGCCATCCTGTTCGGGGTGGACATCTCACGGCCCGCGCTGGTCGTGGCTTCGAGCAATGCTCTCCGCATCGGCATGCCTGATCGCGTCAAGTTCATGGAGAGCGATTTGCTGGCGCGTTTCCTGGATGACGACTTCCTGGGCACGTTCGACTTCGTCGTCTCAAATCCTCCCTACGTCTCGCATGAGGAACTTGACAAGGTGCAACGCGAAGTCCGCGACTTCGAGCCGCGCGTCGCCGTGGGCGATCTCGAACGTAGCGATGAAATCTATCGCCGCCTCTTCCCGCAGGCGCTCCAGGCGCTCAAGCCCGGCGGCTACGTGGTGGTCGAGATTGGCTACAATATGCACGCTGCGGTGGTCAGCCTCCTCGGGCCTGAATGGACGGATGTCGAAGTCAAGGCCGACCTGCGTGGTATTCCGCGGGTCGTCAGTGCCCGAAAAGCGGGGCTCGGTGCTGGGGGCTAGGGGCTGGGGTTAGCAAGGCACGTGCCACATTCCCGGGCAAGTGCGGGTTGTCTACGAACGCTCAATTTACTGCGAGGAGGGTCACAACACATGCCCATCTCACCATTACGGTTGATCAAGCAGTGTATCGAGTGGCGCGAATTCAGCGACGAAGAAGTAAGAGATATACCTTCGAACACACGCGGAATCTACGTATTGTTCCGACAGCAAGCACCCAAAGTCTACGACGTGATGTATATCGGGATGGCTGGTGCTGACACCGCTGGCGTGGATTCAAGACTGAGCAGACACTTGAAGAGCAAAACAAAAGGCGAATCGTGTACTCACTTCTCAGTCTTCGAAGTCCACGACAACATAAGAGAGGACGAAATCAGAGAATTAGAGGGCATTCTCAGGCACGTATTCAGAAAAGACAGCCACGCAAATCAATTGGCGCACCAGGTCGGGTATGCAAAGCTTCGGGAGGTGCGCAGGGATGAGTGGAGTGAATGGAAGAGTAGTTAGTTATGATTAAATTCCCTGTTTCAGACTTCTGAGGCCTACCTTCTTGCCATGCTTCACCAAATAGCCCATGTGGACATGGATGCTTTCTTTGTTTCGGTGGAGGAACTCGAAGACCCTTCACTGAAAGGCAAGGCAGTGGTGGTGGGCGCGGACCCCGACGGGCGCGGCGTGGTGGCCGCGGCGAGTTACGAGGCGCGCAAGTACGGCGTTCATTCGGCGATGCCTATTCGCACCGCCAAGAAACTCTGCCCGCAGGCCATCTTCCTCCGCGGCCATCACGAAAAGTACGGTGAGTATTCGGCAAGAATTCACCGCATCTTCGAAGAGTTCACGCCTATCGTTGAAATGGTTTCGATTGACGAAGCCTATCTCGACTTCACCGGGTGCGAGCGGCTGCATGGCTCGGCGTTTCGCGGCGCCGACCGGCTGATTCGCACCATCAAGGAACGAACCGGGTTGAACTGCTCGATTGGGCTCTCGACCTCGCACCTCGTTTCCAAGATCGCTTCCGACCAGGCGAAGCCCCACGGACTGCTCCACGTATTCCCCGGTTACGAAGCATCGTTTCTCGCACCGTTGCCCATTCGCCGCATGCCCGGCATCGGCAAAGTCACCGAGCCGGAACTGCTTTCGCGCGGCATCTCGACCATCGGCAACCTGGCGCGAGCGGGCCCGGAGAAGCTGAAAGAGTGGTTCGGGAAATACGGCGAGTGGCTCTACACGAAATCGCTCGGCAAGGATATTGAGGCCTATCAATACAGCGAAGAGCCGAAGTCCATCAGCCACGAGACCACGTTCGACGTGGACATCGACGATGTTGACGAGCTCGAGCGCACGCTGTCCTACCTTTCGCAGTTGGTGGCGCGCCGGCTGCGCGATCACCAATTCTTCGCGCGCACGGTGGGATTGAAGCTGCGCTACGCCAGCTTCCGCACGCACACGCGCGACGTTACGCTCGATGAGCCCACGCACCTCGATTCCGTGATCTTCGAAAACGTGTTGCGGCTCTTCGAGAACAACTGGAATCGCAAGCAAAAGATTCGTCTGCTGGGCGTCCGCGCGTCCAATCTGGAGCGCGGCGTTTTTCAGCCCCAACTTCTCGACGCACCGCAGAAAGAAAAACTGGAACGCATCATGCAAACCACCGACAAGCTGCGCGAGCGCTTCGGCTTTGAATCCATCCAGCTCGCCCGCTCGCTCGACCCCGGCCAGCCCACTGCCCCCCGCAAAAAACGCAAATTCCTGGGGCGAGAATAAGCCTTAGTGAAGTCTCAGTGTTCGCACTGGCGGTATAATCCTGCGCGAGAGATAAGAGTCAACGAAGTGTTCGGCCAAGGTGAAATCATTTCGTACGTCGACATGTGCAAGGAAGAAGGTGTGAGCCTTCAGAAGGGGATGAACTTTCGCCTCAGGAGGGTTTACAGCGTCATTCTTATGAGCACTCGATTCGGCGCGCCCTACGCCGACCGGGTGGAAGAAGACGGACAAATCTTAGTTTACGAAGGGCACGACATCCCCAAATCTAAAGCAACGCCGATCCCTAAAACAGTTGACCAGCCAATGCACAATCCGGGAGGAGGTCTGACCCCAAATGGTTTGTTCTTCGAAGCGGCACAGAGATTCAAGCGTGGTGAAGGCGTGCCGGAGCAAGTGAGAGTTTACGACAAAATCAAATCGGGCATCTGGGCGTATAGCGGAACGTTCAACCTGATTGATGCGTGGCAGGAAACAATTAACCAGCGAAGGGTCTTCAAGTTCAGGCTTAAGCTCACCACACAAGTCGAAGAAACAATCATCAAGAAAACGGACGAGCTAGAACATGATCGCTTGATCCCTACAGCCGTGAAACAATCGGTTTGGAAGCGCGACAAAGGGCGTTGCGTGCTGTGTGGAAAGACGGAGAACCTCCATTTCGATCACATAATTCCCTACTCGAAGGGCGGCTCCTCACTCGTCGCGGAGAATATCCAACTCCTCTGCGCCATGCATAATCTGGCTAAGCGGGACAAGATAGAATAGCGCTCACGCGCTGGGCCACATTCTATCGCCCCTAACGGGGCTGCGCACGGGCCGGGTGTCATCTCATCACTCCGCAGGCTGTAGCCCTTCAGTGCAGAAGTGGGAGGGAGGGAACTCCACAACCGCGTCCTTGCGCCCAAGGTGTCGAATCGGTTGTAATAGCACTGATGGACGCCAAGCGCGAAGCAGCGACAGAGATTGTGCGGCGGTTGCGGGCGGAGGGTTTTCAGGCCTATCTCGTGGGCGGGTGTGTGCGCGACCTGGTGATGGGGCGCGAGCCGAAGGATTACGACGTCGCGACGGATGCGACGCCGGAGCAAGTCGTCCGACTTTATCCCGATGCGCTCACCGTGGGCGCGCAGTTTGGCGTGGTGATGGTTCCACGCGAAGCGGGCAACGTCGAAGTGGCCACGTTTCGCAGCGACGGCCGATACGCGGACGGACGACATCCTGCCGAAGTCCGCTACGCGCAGACGCCGCAGGAAGACGTCCGCCGGCGCGACTTCACGATCAACGGCCTGCTCTTCGATCCCGTGAGCGACCAAGTGCTCGATTACGTCAGCGGGCAGGCGGACATTCGCGCGCGCCGCATCCGGACCATCGGCGACCCTATCGAGCGCCTCAGCGAGGACCGCCTGCGCATGCTGCGCGCGGTGCGGTTCGCGGCGCGCTTCGGATTCTCACTCGACACGACGGTGAAGGATGCGATCCTGAAACTCGCCCCGCAAATTCACGATGTAAGCCACGAGCGCGTGCGCGACGAGATCGTCAAAATCCTCACCGAAGGCCCGGCGCGCCGCGGCTTCGAGCTGCTCGAGGAGACGGGTTTGCTCAAAGAGGTACTGCCGGAGATCCAGGCGCTCCAGGGCGTCGCGCAGCCGCCGGAGTTTCATCCCGAAGGCGACGTGTGGGTGCACACGCTGATGATGCTGGAAGGACTGCGCGCCCCCACGGCGACGCTGGCGCTGGGCGTGCTGCTCCACGACGTGGGCAAGCCGCCCACCTTCGCCATCCGCGAGCGCATCCGCTTCGACAACCACGTCGAGGTGGGGGCGAAAATGGCGCAATCGATTTGCGGCCGCCTGCGGCTCTCGACGCGCGACACGGAGCGCATCGTGGAGTTGGTCCGCCATCACCTGCGCTTCAAGGATTTCCCGCGCATGAAACGCTCCACGCAACTGCGCTTCCTGCGCATGGAGGGATTTGAGGAGCACCTGGAGCTGCACCGGCTCGACTGCCTGGCCAGCCACGGCGACCTGACCAACTACGAGATGGCCCGGCGCCTGCTCGAGGAGACTCCGGCCGAGGAGATCAAGCCCGCACCCCTCATAAGCGGCGATGACCTCATCGCGCAGGGATACACGCCCGGACCGATGTTCAAGAAGATGCTGCAGGCAGTCGAAGACACCCAGCTAGAAGGAAGACTGCACAGTCGTGAGGATGCACTCCGGCTCGTGGCGGAACAGTTCCCTTTGCCACGGCCCTAGTCCGGACTTACTGCGCGGTCCCAACCGCGACCAAGTAAATCACACCGCCAAAGGCAGCCAAGGCCACAACGAAGATGCCGAGCTTATACCAGAACAGTCTCCGGTCCTCAGCGCTGGGCTTGCTTTCATCGATCATCTGAAACATGATGCCCTCCCTTCCCTCATGGAGGAGTTGGGGCACGCGGGCCAGTCGTGTTGAAATCTCCAGGCCGCAGTGTTCAGTCGCTGCTCGCGCGAGGTGGTTTGGAAAGCGTCATCGCGGCGCGAGTCACCACCTCGCTTACCGCCACTGCGGCGAAACTAGCTTCTATCCCTGCTTAGCAGTCTAATCCTCCAACTCCAAATGTCAAGCGACATTGTGGCCGGGCAGAGTCACATCTCTACAGACGGGCAAATGTCCGCGGAAGCTCGCCGCAGCCGGCGAGCGGTTCCTGAGAAACGAAGCGCCGGGCGCGCGCTCCACGCTGCGCACTAATCTGGCCTAACTGGCCTCATCGCGCGGCGAGGGGGAATGCAAACTGGAGAAGCTTGGCGCGGTGGGTCTGCGAGAGGTTCATGGTGCGCCACAGCTCGATGCCCCACCAGGCCAGCGCTGTGAACTCGATGAAGCCCGTCAGGCCGACGAGCGGAAAGGCCACTTGCGGAATGAAGTCGGTGAGGATTTGCAGAACTACGCGACCCGCGCACCCAAGGTTGAAGAGGATGAACGGCCCCCAGAGCGAACTGGCCTGCTTCGCATCGACCCCGGCCAGGATCGGCACCACCTTCGACGACACGCCCAGGATCATCATGCTGAGGAAGCCTACCGTGAAGGCGTGCCGGTGCGCGCCCATGTAAGAATGCGCGAAATACTGATGCGTGAGCACACCATAGAGAATGAAGAACGGCATCATCGCCATCGCCCCCAGCAGCCAGGTGTAGGCGGCGCGAATGAATTTGAACGTGCGCTCGGGTTCGCCGGGCCGGGCGAAGATGCGCAGCTGCTTCACCAGCAGCACGGCCCACGCAAGCATCAGGATGTAAGAGATCTCCAACCCGACGGCGAATATGGGATTACGTGTCGTGAGCACCAGCACGTAGCTCGCGATGTCGAGGAGGAGGCTGCCGTTGATGAGCCAGAAGATCAGTGCCTGGCGGTCCCTCGCCGGACTGCCCAGGCCGTAGACAGTCGGAACGAAGCGCTGGCTGACGCCGGCGATGATGAGCGCCGCAAAACCCAGGAGTTGGATGTCGCGCAGCGGCCCGTCCAGAAGCGCGATGCGCTGGATGAGTTGCTCCTGGCTGGCCGCCGTGGCCTTGGCGAAGAAAAAGACCGCGCTGAACACCGTCTGCACCAGAAACCAGAAGAACGCGCCGAAGATGAATTTTTCATAAGGACTGCGCGGCTCCACCGATTGCCGCGCGGTCTTGACGATGATCGTGAGGAACATCACCACAGCGGCGATTTCCGCTGCCGCGGAAAGAGTCCCCAGACCAAATCCCACCGGCATGGGCTGAAGCAGTTCCGCGCCGATGCGCGCCGCGATTCCAATGAGCATCAGGACTAACGTCAGGTTAGCCAGATCCGGCCGCCAGAGCGTGGTGAATTTGAAACGCGGAAACGACTGGTACGCAAAACCCATCACAAACAATCCCACCCAGCCGAAAATCATGGCGTGGGCGTGGGCGTGGATGGAGGGCACCAGGTGGAGTTGCAGGAAGTTCTGGCGCAGCGCGATTTCGAAAAGGTTGAGCGCCCCCCACAGGCAGCCGACCGAAAGCACCACCGCGATCCCCGCCTTGAAGAAGCGCAGGTAGATAGTGTCCCCGAGGGATTCCTCATAGACGTACGTTTCCGCCGAAGGCTTCCTGATTTCGGCGTTCAGTTCATCCACGAGCCTATCAATGTCCACTTTGTGGACTGCCGCAAAGAACGCCAGCGGCTCGGTCGGGCCGTGTTCGCCGCCGCAACCCTTGAGGCCATATCTGTCGAAGACGCGGCGCGCCGTCGGGCACCGTTTGACGATGTCCGCCACGCTCGTCAGCTTGTCGATCTCTTGCATGGGATTGGCTCCTTGCACTAAGTCTTTATGTCAGAACACGCGGTTGAATTCTTCTCATCTCACACCTCTACCGTAGTTCTCCACCCGGCGGGCCTCGATGACTTAAGTCACGATAATTCAGTTAGTTCGGCGTGACTTTAGTCCTCGGGATGATCTGACGGTCGTGCTCCAATGAGAATCGGCAGTTGGCGTGCTGATATCGGTCATGATGACCGATTGCGAGGGTCATTTGGCTCAGGCGGATGTGAAGATGAACTACAGCGAACGGCCTTTTATCGTGGTCTGGGAAATGACGCAGGCTTGCGACTTGGCGTGCGTCCACTGCCGAGCGTGCGCCAAGCCGCTCCGTCACCTGCTGGAGCTTACGACGACCGAAGGCGAGCAGTTGATTGACCAGGTAGCCGACCTGCACGTTCCGGTGTTTGTCCTGAGCGGCGGGGACCCGCTGAAAAGGCCCGACCTTTTCACTCTCGTGGAATACGCCACGATGCGGGGCGTCCGAACGTCGCTCACGCCCAGCGCCACGCCGCTGCTGACACAGGCGGCCATCGCGGAACTGCAGTCGTGCGGCTTGGCGCGCCTGGCCGTCAGCCTGGACGGCTCGACGGCGGAGATCCACGACGCCTTCCGCGGCATCCCGGGCTCCTACGACCTGACCCTTCAGGCCGTCCGCTGCGCGCACGAGCTGGGCCTGCCCGTGCAGATCAACACCACCATCACCCGGCGCAACCTCGAGGATTTCGACCCCATGGTCTGCCTGCTCGAAACCCTCGATATCGTCTTGTGGAGCGTTTTCTTCCTGGTGCCCACCGGCCGCGGGCAAGCCGAAGACGTGATTTCCGGCAAAGAGACGGAAGAAGTTTTCGCGAAACTCTACCAGACTTCGCGCCGCGTCAAGTTCGATATTAAAACCACAGAAGCCCCGCACTTTCGTCGCTATGTGGCGCAAGCCCAAGCCCGGGAGCGGCGGCGGGGGCTCTCCTGGCTGCCGTTTGGAAAGAAGACCGAAGACGGCATCGGGCGCGCCCCGCGCGGCATCAACGACGCCAAAGGCTTCGTCTTCATCTCCCATCTGGGCGACGTTTTCCCCAGCGGGTTCCTGCCGCTGGCGGCCGGCAATATCCGCCGACAGTCACTCGCGGACATCTACCGCCACTCCCCGCTGTTTCGAGACCTGCGCGACACGTCGCTTCTCGAAGGCAAATGCGGCATCTGCGAGTTCCGCGAAATCTGCGGCGGCTCGCGCGCCCGCGCCTTCGCCCTTACCGGCGACCCTCTCGCCGAGGAACCCTGCTGCGTTTATCAGCCCAAGGCCGTCGCCACCGCGGCGTAGGAAAGCACAGGAGTCAGGATTCGGGGTTCGGTTGTTCGCCACCTGCCATCTACTACCTACAGTCTACTGCCGCCGTCGAATTCCCCTCTATCTCCCGGCTTGACGGCGGGCAGATAATGCCTCCAGGCGGCGGATGGCTCGATTGCCGGGCCGCTAGCGAGGAATCATCCCATGGCATCAAAACGAATTGGCTTTGCGGTAGTGGGATTAGGGCGCATTTCTCAGGACGCGATTTTGCCGGCCTTCCGGCACAGCCAGAAGGCGAAGCTGGTCGCGGTCGTGAGCGGCGACGAGAAGAAAGCCAAGCGGCTGGCGGCGAAGTTCGGAGCCGACGACTACTACACCTACGATGACTACGCCCTCTGCCTGAACCATCCTCACGTCGAGGCGGTGTTCATCGCCAACCACAACGGCGGCCATGCCGAATACACGATTCGCACCGCGGCGGCGGGCAAACACGTCCTGTGCGAGAAGCCGATGGCAAATACCGTCGAGGAATGTCAGCGCATGATCGAGGCCTGCCGCACCAATGACGTCCGGCTGATGATCGCCTACCGCAAATACTTCGAGCCGGCCAGTGTGGCTCTGAAGAAGCTGGTTACCGGGGGCAAGCTGGGCCGGCTGAAGATTCTCCACTCGGCGTTTACGATTATGATTCCCCCCGGCCCCAAAACGCCGGCCTGGCAACTCAGCCGCGCGCAAGCCGGCGGCGGGTCGCTCGTCGATGTCGGCGTCTATTGCGTGAACACGGTCCGATGGCTGCTTGACCGCGAACCGATTGAAGCCTCGGCCTACGCCTGGAGCTTCGACCCGGCGCGCTTCAGTGAGGTGGAAGAAAACATCGCCTTCCAGTTGAAATTCCCCGCCGGGATCGTGCTGCAGGCCAGCTCCAGTTTTGGCGCCGCCAAGGGGTCCTTCCTGCACGTGCATGGCGAGAAAGGCTGGGCGGCGCTTGACCCCGTTTATCCCTACAACGAGCGGCGCCACCTCTTTGGCGAAATCAATGGGCGATGGTTCGAGAAAGAGTTCCGGCCCATGGACGAGTTCGCGCTGGAACTCGACGCCTTCGCCGATGCCATCCGCCTCGG
>Ga0315279_10008992_pt1 | contig 11988 bp, 21 predicted proteins | sample YL17G06_20_MG_FD_203694 | JGI IMG/M metagenome (GOLD analysis project Ga0315279, IMG submission 203694) | Sediment microbial communities from Yellowstone Lake, YNP, Wyoming, USA - YL17G06_20 | ecosystem: Environmental > Aquatic > Freshwater > Lake > Sediment | place: USA: Wyoming | collected...
CAACAGTTCGAGTACGTGATTACAAAGCATGGGTCGCCGCCTAAATCCAGGTTCACCGTGGAAAAAGTGCCTCTGTAGGTCCATGGGATTTGATCCATTGAGGCCAAGGCTGTTCCGGGTGGGCCCTTCCAGCAGGCCGGATCGCCCAGGTGGCTTAGCTCTCAGGACCCGCGGTGACTATTCTCAGGCAGGCTTCGAGAACCATGCGAAGAGCCGGCTTGGGCCCTGGGTCTTCGGCAAGGAGAAGAGCTGATCCCAGCAGGCATCGGAGATCCCCACTTCCAGGCTCAGGTCCTTGAGGGCCTGTTGAAACGCTTGCGGCGGGTCTAGGCTCCTCAGAGACATTTGTTGAAGTGGACACGGGATTTTGCTGTTTTCTGAGCCAAGGCGGCAGGCCACCGACGATACCGACGATGCAGACGGTACTTATGCAAGTTATTCTGGTGATCAGACGGCTACTCCCTCATCTCCTGTCATGGCAAACGGTCCAGGCACCCTTGCAGAGGCTTCAGGGACGGCCCGTGATGCAGCTTCATCGCTGCGTAGACGATGTCACCGCGGATACCGACGATGCAGACGATAGTTTTACAAGTTTATCTGGCAATGAGCAGGCGGCTATGCAGCCGTCTCGATGGCAAACGGGCATACCCCCCTTGAAAATTGTGGCGCGCTTAGGCGTCTTCCTTGAAGCTTCTTGGCTACTCTAGGCGGGGCCCTTGAGGAGCACATAAAAAAAGAGGGGGACTGAGGGCTGGGAGCAGTAGAAATGGTCTTCTAGAGTTCCGTTAATAGGAAATAGCGGAACTCTGGAGTTCCATTTATACCGTCTACAGCTGATTAGCCGTGTACGGCTTCCTGTCGTATCAGGTCTTTAAGGGTTCTGCTTAGGACTTGGAGGTCGTGGTTCTCTCTATCCTCAAGGTTGACGTGTACTGTGGCTCCTTGGGTTAGGGCCTCTCTCGTGAGGACCTGCTCTGGGTTGAGTCCCCAGGCTCGGATGATCTCCTTTAAGGCGTCTATCTTGCTGACTCTGGTCTTGGGTCTGATGGAGAGATCTGACTCGGCGTAGGCGTTTCGGAGCTTATCCACTCCCAGGCTCTGGATGTCATGGTAGGTGTCCACGGTGTGGCCCATCATGTAGTCGACGTAGTCAGGTTGGACGCCAAGGCTGAGGAGCTGGGTCTTGAAGTATTTGCGTAGGCTGTGAACCCTCAGCTCGTACATGCGTCCTCTCGGCTGCTTGAGGAGGCCGGCTTTAACGTATAGGCCGTGAACCAGTTTCCTTATCTGCCTGGGACTTACGGGTTTAGGTTGTCGGCATCTCTCGTCTCTTATGAGTGGAGCCTGATCCTCAAGGGGTTCAGGCGGGATCTTTCCGTCGAGTGAGCCTCTCCGCCTCTGGTCAAGGTATAGCCGTAGGTACTCAGCTGATTCGGCTCCCAGAAACGTGTCATAGTCATGGTACTTGCCCTTAGTGATGTCGGCTTCGACGTGGACGTGGATGGAAATCTGGTTCTTATCCAGGTCCTCCCTGACATGGTGGATCTGCAGCTTGGTCAGCGTCTCCTCTCTGAAGCCTCCTTGGGCCAGCATGGAAACGATTACTCTACCGCGAAGATCCGCTATGTCGAGGATACGTGCCAGTTCCTCAGGCTTTGGGCTTCTATCCTTATAGGTGACCCTTCCCTTGACCGGCTCCGTCAGCTTAACCTCGACTCCATTAACCCTGTAGAAGCTTCTTACGGATCTTATGGCTGCCAGGACTCCTTCAGGCGTTAAGCCCTCATCCTGAAGGAAGCCCAGGTACTCCTCAAGGAAGTCGACGTGGTTCTGGACTCTTAGAGGGTCAGGGATGTTGCCTGAGGGCTTCACGTCCTGGATGATCATGTCGGGGCTGTGGTCGAGCCATCGACTGTAACGGCTGATTGAGTCAACGTAGGAGTAGAGGCTGTTGGGGCTTCCGCTGCAATGGCGTAGCAGGTGTCTGGCCAGTCGGATTAGGCTCTGGTTCTCGAAGACGAGGGGTATGAGCCTCGGCCTTGTAGACGCGAAGGCTTGTAGGATGTAGGCTACGAGGCCCTTCTCCCTCACGGCTTGAACGTTCTCCAACGGGACTTTGACAGGTTCCTTTAGCGTCCACCCTCGCGGACTTTTATTGAGGACCATGAAGCCGTCTTGGATCTTGATGGGGACCGGTAGTTCTGCCAGTTCCTCAGCTGTGAGCCTTCTGGGTCTGATGGTTAGTTGCGCCTTGGCATTTTGTAGGAGCCGTGTTTCTCTTTCTTCTTTCATTCCTTTCATCTCCTACATGTATTACATGGCTTGAGAAAGGCATATAAGGCTTTCCCTACAAGTAGGAAATAGGAGACGTGTAAGATGACGGAGAAGGTTCTGGATGTAGGCGTCATAACGGTCAAATTCCAGGTGACCCTTACAAGAGAAGTCCGCAACCGGTTCAAATTCCAAGTAGGCGATAGAGTTCTCTTTGTGGAAAAGGATGGGGAGCTCGTAGTAAGGAAAACGTAGTCAACCACGGCTAAACCTCCTCAACTCCAAGATATCTCCACGCAGCAACACCAGACCTGAGGCTTTAGGGTCTCCTCCCTTCAGGGTTGGAGGCCCAGCGTCCCGGTCCCAAGATATTATCACATAGTCCTCAGCCTCGTAGACAAGCCAGCCTACTGCCTCGCGGACCTGAGGCTTCAGGGCCAACGGGTCTCCCCGGTGATAGAGGACATGGTCCTGATAACGGACGTAGACGAGAGATCCTTTCTGAGCCATCAACCCCTCTCCTCTGAAGGTTTCTTCTTGAAGCCTTCGCATGGCTGAGTGAACGTCTCCGGCATCAGGAGCCCGCGCAGTCGACTGCAGGAGGGCCGACCCTCCAGGCTTGTGAGGTGACTGCAGCGGCGGCAGCCTTTTTCCTCCTTGTTAAATAACGCCTTCCTGGGGGGTGGTTCCCTGTTAGATAACTGCTTCCCTGATGGTCTCCCAAGGTAACACCACTTGATCTTTTTGCCGGTCTTGTGTGCGAAGTAGAGGTAAGGCTCATACCGCTGCTTGCGGCCGTTCAGAACCCATCTGGCGTAGGGACCTGTCCCCTTGGCCTTGCAGCGTGGACACCGCTTCTTCTTGTCTGCCACGGTTATCTAACTCCTCCTCCCCCTGACGACATGCAGTTGCAGGGCCCCCTCAGTTTCAGGCGGCGCCATACGTCGGGAGACTCCTTGCAGAGAGCCATTGGAACATCATGGTCTCTTCCGACGTCGATGAGAGCCGAATAGGTCCCGAGCCTGGTTTCAAGTGGATATCCACGTCCCCATGGTGTCCTCTCAGTGAGCTGAGCCTTCATGCGGTCCGGTAGGAGGCGGTAGGTCCTTGGAGTGGCCCTCAATGAGCCGAGTGTTATGAGGCCTGGCTCGACTGTGCTGCAGACCCTCTCCACCAGTTCAAGGTAGCCCTGGTCTGAACCTTCGATTATGGGGTCCACTCGTATCCTGACCTCGTAGCCGGCTTCCTTAACGCGCCTTGCTGCAAGGATCCTTTCAACAGGCGACGGGGCGCCCTTCTCGAGGTCTCTGGCCTCGGGTTCGGCGTTTATGCTTGCGCTGTAGACGACGACGTCCTGGAGATCGTTCTCGACCAGAACCCTTGGGTCAGCGGACTTGGTGAGCAGAAGCAGCCTGTGACGTCGGCCGTGCACGTCATTTGTTAGGCGCAGGGTCTCAGCCATGAAGACAACATACTCTGGAATTATGAAAGAATCGCATAGTTCGCCGGCGTTGAGCAGAAGGGATCCCGAGATCTTGGCGCAGAACTCCTCGAGGACCCTGGTTAAAGCCGGCTTATCGGCGACGTGGACCTCGTTCCAGGGCCATGGGTGATAGGCCTTCAGCCAGCAATAATCGCAGTTGTAGAGGCAGCCATTAGCCCAAGCCAAGAGCCAGAAGCTACAGCGGACCTCTGGGAAACTATGTTTCTTAACGTAGGGCCGATAATCCGGGATTATCTGCACCTCAGAGAGAACCTTCAGGACCATGTCAGCCGTAGACGTCACAGCTAAGCCACGCCCCCCGCCATCTGTTTCTTCAAGTAGGCATTGATCTCGATGGCGCAGTCCTCACAGACTTGATGGTCTTTGCTGAAAGTCTTGACCGCGTGGGTTAGCATTTTAGGCTTCTTGCCGCAGTAATCGCATCCCCCCACATTGGCCAGCTCCATGCGGCTGCAGCTGACGACCTCATCCAGTCCAAACGCTCTAACCATTGTTTCCAGGGGCGCCTTCTCTGATTTGTCCCCCTCTCCAGAAACCGCCTCCGGTTTCAACCTCTCATCCACTGACGGGTGGATATTGTTTTTATTCTCCGCCTCCAGAGCTCCCTGTTCTCCGCTTATCGGGTCAAAATAAGCCGATTCTAAGGTTTCTCTTTCAACGCAAATACACGTTCCATCCGCCAGAGGTTGAGAGGTCATCATAGATAACCATGATTCAACCTTCTTTTGCATGCCAGAGGACGATAATTCCCTAAAAACCGTCTGGAGGTCATCAATGGACTTTTCCACTCTCACGGAGTACACATGCGTCTTCTGGCTCTCATCCACGTCCACGTATCCCATCTCAACCAGGACGCGAAGTGCCCGCCTAGCATACTCAGACCCCCTCCTGAGAGCGATCCCAACTGTGGTATTTGTGGCCTGACCAAGACTCTTAACGGCTTCATAAGCGTCTTTCAACCGCTTCTCCAAACCCGTCAGCGTCTCTGTGAGGGGGTTGGATCCCAACTGAAATGCCGCTAAAGCATCCTGGGCCGTGGCGACGATGAAGCGCTGACCCCCTATCTCTACGATGGGCCGTTGAAACTGGTGGAGCCGCGCTATCACGCGAATGAGGCCTAGGAGTTTATCGACGTCCCGGCGGGCCCGGACGATCTTGTGGGAGAAGATCCTCTCCAAGTCTTCCGCGTAGGGAACGATCACCGCGGCCTCATAGTCGATCTTGAGTAGCGCGGCCTTAACCACGGGAGCGAGGTCCGGTTTCTCCTGGTCAAGCGCCTTCAGCAGATCTGGCGGCCACGCGGCCCTGCTGAGCTTATACTCCACAATCCTCTTGGTCTGCTCCTCGCTGGGATCCACGCTGATAAGCCAGTTTCTCGTGGCGTCCTCAGGGCTGATACTCACCGCCGTGGTGGTCGTCATGACGCTGCGGCCTGGAAGACGGATCTCCGTGGTGGCGAACTTCCCCGTCTCTCCATCCCTCTCGGTTACCCAGACGTCCAAGCCGCCGTCGTCCGCGCTGCTCAACCTGATCGACGGCGCGGCCTCCGCTCCGCCTCGAGCTTCCTGGATCCATAGGAGCTGCCAATCCAGGTCCTTAAGGTAGTCCAGGGCCGTCCTTGACATGCGGCCCACCTTTTTCCACCACTTTTTTGGGATGTACTTGAGGGTCCCGCCGGCCAGGGCGGTCTTTCCGACCGCGCTCTCACCGGTTAACGTCTGAAAAGTGTAGTCCTGCTTGGTTTGGCTGGTGATCTCGAGCAGCCAGATTAGGAGCTTGTTCTCTTGTTCTCCCTTGATCGTTCGGTCCATGTCTTCTCTGACGCGGAAGAGGAGCCTCGGGTCCCTCAGGAGATCGTCAGCCTGCTGCTCCACTTCAGGGGTCGCGGCCTTCTCAGCCGGTTCAGGTTCGGCCTCGCCGCGTCTTCGGCCCAGCTGGCCTTTCTCATCTCGAGAGGGCCCCCCCTCCGCCTCTTCTCTGGGCTGCCACTCATATTCGTCCTGCTGGATGACTCCTATGACAGCTTCTAGGATCTTCCGCGAAACTTCAGGGTACAAACGGGCCAGCTCATCTCTGAATGGCTTAGCAGCCCTCGCGGACCGCAGTTTCTCAGGGTCCTCGAGGGTGAACCATGCTGTGAGTGGGGCCAAACCGCCGACGAGGTTAAGGAGCTTGAACCTCCACCTCTTACCGGCGCGGTCCACACAGAGAAAGAAGGTCTCCGGATCTATAGCTACGCCTTTCTCTCCGCTTGTAAGCGTGGAATAGTGGACGTCTGGTAGGTTTTCGCCACCCAACTTTGGCGGATGCTTCTCGAAGACATGTCGAGGCTTAGAAGTCTGCTCCCCACACTTCGTACACTTGAACCATGCCGTTCCCACGTCGTCCTTATGAGAAGGAACAACCTCTGCCCCGCAACAGGGGCAGGAGAAGAAAGCTTTACCTTTACGATTTTCAGAATCCATTATAGGATCGCCTCCTGTGGCCGTGGTGTCTGCGAAGCCGACGGGGATCCTGGGCGGTTTGGCGTGCCGGGCGTCAGCTCCTCACGAATCTTATCCAAAAGAATCTTGAGAAACGCACGCCTTTCAGTAGTCGTTTTAAAATGAGAATCCAGCCAAGCATCAAAAAGGACCTGGGCCAGCTCGAGATCCTCTTCTTCAGACGTCACAGTCAAGGAGCCCCCCTTCTCCCTCTCTCTGCGGGGTGAATATGGTTGCGGACTCGATCCACCTTTTCAAGCGTAACCTCGTCCAGCATGGTGTCCACCTTCTCAAGGCATGAGGCTAGTATGTCGCAGGCCCCGGATGGGTCAAGGCCGTCGCCCGTGACATCTACCTCAACCGGGAAACCGTGCATCGAGCAGCGAACAACAAGCCTCACAGCCTAATCCCTCGGGAAGACGTCGACATCACCATATATGCCCCGGCTTATCGCTCAAGTCGACTTTGACTTACTGCTTCTCTTTCTGCCGACCGCTGCCCCGTGTTGGAATGCCCAGAAAAAATAGCCGTCGCGTGTAAGTTGCCCCTGATGGTCCTGCAGATCCTTAAGCATCGCCTCGTAGTCCCTGTTACCTGTCTGCTGGTTCGCTCTCTCGTATTTTCCGCTGGGCCCCTCGGTTTCAACCCATTTTATCGCGTTAGGGTCCCAGATTCCCTTTCCCATCTGGTAGCTTTCTTCCAGCTCGTTGAATGCGCTGACAATACCGGATAAGCCCTCATAGATGCGATTGACTTGAGCCTTCAGTTTCTCAACCTCCTTTGGATCGATGCTCAAGGCTGCTTACTCTCCCAGAGGCTCGTAGACTACTCTGCCTTTCTCGTCAAGTTTCACCAGGAACCTTTGTCCGGGCTTGGCGACCCCCCTGTCCCTCAGCTGTTTTGGAATGGCCACTATCAGGCTGTCTCTTCCACCGCTTTCATAAGCGGTTACAACCTGGATGACTTCTTCTCCCATTTTGCTTTCCACCACCTCGCACTAGTGTGCACAATAGTTATATATAACGACCTATTATTAGACTAGTCTAATAACAGTCTAACCCTGAGGGGTGACGTAAATGGAGCCAGTGAGCGAAGAAGAACTCAGCATGCTGTTGACTCTGAGCGGCATGGGCGGAAAAGCGAGGTATGGCAAATTCTACAAGGCATCAGGCGGCCACGAGATCCCGAAACAGACGTTTCAGAACAGGTTGAACGCTCTGGTCCAAAAACGTCTAATACGCCACAGGAAAACCAACCGGGGCCCCTTAGGAGAATCCTGGTACACCTTAACGCCTCAAGCTGGGAAGCTTCTGGCCGGCATGTCTGCAAACTTCTGGAGACCCTTCCTTGAAGGCTTAAGAAAAACCATGGAAAATAAGGAAATCGGAGACGAAGACAAGCCGAAGTTGCTGGAGCTAAACATTGAGGAGCTCTTTAAGACGGCGTTTGAAACGGCCCGCGAACTCACTATTATGGCTGGTTTGGAGGTTGGTGTCGACAGGAGGGAGGCGTTGACGCTTTACGTGACTGAACACGTGCTTAAGGACCTGGTTCGTGTCGTAGTTTCCATACTGAACGAGTACAGGGGCTACTCGTCTGAAAAACTGAAGAAGATCGCTGAACCAGTTGCAATAATCCAGGTGAAGGCTGATGGATTGGTTCACCAAGGACTCAGCCAGGAAGGAGCTCGCAATGAGTGAATATGAACTTGCAGCCAAGAGAATACTCGAAGCCAGGGGGTTCACCAACGTCCAGAAGAGGCAGAGCGGTTGCGATCTTGACGCAGAAAAGAATGGAGTGCAACACCTGATAGAGGTTAAAGGCGGATCTCAAGGCGAAGTATTTCCCCTTCCGGGCCCCAAGTGGTCACAGATAAGAGAATTGGATGAGGCTAGTAATCAGGGAAAGAAGGCTCTGCTGATGTTCATTAATGCTAACTACTTTGAATTTGCCATATTTGAGATGGTAGAATCTGGTCCCATTAAAGAGAAAGAAGCCATTCTGGCTCTTTTAAACAAGAGGTAAAAACTAGCGTGTTAGAGGCGATGCTGCAGAAGGAGGGTGAAAGCCATGCATGACGAGATAGATCTCACTTGGGACGAGGCCGTTCTGCACGTTCTTGGGGATCACTACCCCGACAAGGTCGCCAACAGCGTCATCTACTATGAAGTCTACAAGTACAGAAAGCTGACGGAGTGGGACCAGGAGGACATCGGGTACAATGAGCCGAGATACCATCAGATCGTCAGGGCCACTTTAAGCCATCTCAAGAAGAGGGGCCTCGTGGAACACCTTCGTAAAGGAATATATGTTCTGAAAGAGTAGGCGATGATGCTACCGAAAGGTGAAGCCTTGATCATCTCTGAAAAGGCGCCTCCTGGATCACGGGTTTAGTGTGGTCGGTTCAACGTTTTCGTTCTCTCTCCCGTACCTGAGCCTCCAAGGCCTCAACTCTCAGGCGCACGGCCTCCTTGATGAACTCTGCCCGGCTTGTGTATCCTAACTCGGGCCTTTCAACGAGGCCGTCAACGCGGTCCAGAAGTTCCTCGGGCAGCTGAATGGTTTTCCATCCTCTCCTACGCTGGCTAGTCAACGCTTCCGCCTCCATTTATGAACGTGTTTGTGAGTTATCCATGAGATACGCTTAAATAGGTGTTGAGCCACACAAATACATAGGGGTGAGATATGCATGAGATACAAGACCATTCAGCTCCCCAAGGAGATGGTGGAACAGATCAGACAGACCATCGAGAACCGGCCCGATCTCGGATACGTCAGCGTGAAGGGTTTCGTTGAGGATTCCGTTCGACGCCGGTTAGAAACTATCGAGGGAAAGAGGGTAAAGAACCTTGACTGAGGACATGGACCCGATAGCGGTCTTATGCGAGTTGGCTGAGCAGGCCATGCGTCGGCTCGGAACCCGTTTCCAAGTAACCGTGAAAGGAGACTACCGCGACTTCCCCATAACCCTAACCGTCACGGTAGACGAGTACAAAGAAGAGGCTAAGCCAGATGCTGTGCCCAAGGATCAAGACGTGTGAAGAGTACAGGAGCCGAAGGCGCTACCACTCCATTGAGAGGAAGCGGTGCGGCTGGAAGAAACACTGGCTTAAATGCCGCACGTATCAGGAAGTGTTGAGGAGGTGAAAATGGAATTGAAGAAAAACCTATCATCAGGAACGATCTCAGCGATTCTCTTACTCTGCCTCGCCGTTGTAGGCGCCTACGCCGCCGACCAACTCCTCTCCAACATCTACCAGCATAAAATCACCGTGACCGAGGCCCAGCTCATGACCATAAGCCCTGCCGTCTCGACTCCCTTCCTCAACGCCACCATCACAGGCCAAGCCTTCAACATAACCGTGAACGTGGATAACCCTAACCCCGTCGCCCTGAAAGGAAGGATCCTGCTGACCTTCACGAAGACAGGAATCACCCTGGACAGCGTGGCCGTAACCTCGACCTGGTTGACGCACCTCGTATATCAGCTCCAGATAAGCAAGACGCTGGAGGGCGACACTCTGATCTTCAGGATCTACCCCAACTATCCCCCAGACCCCTACTTCACCTTCCAGCCGGGTTCCAACCCCGCCGTGTGCTGGTTCACCGTCACCTATGCAGCCGCCGGGTCCTACGACATCGCCTTAGCCGTGGTCGCATCATAAGAAGATTGGTCTCGAAGGGTGAAAGCCATTGAACGCCGAGACGGATAAGCCAGCGGTGAGTCCGTTGGAGGCGTGTCACCGCCTAGCCCTAATTGAAGGGCAGAAAGAGGACGAAGACGAGAAAGAAGGTGTCAGTATGAGTGGACAAGGATCAGCGGGAGTATCTAAAGCAGTTTTCGCAACGGGCTTGACGGCGGTTCTTGTTGTTTCCCTCCTTCTAAGCTACGGTATCGCCAACATGGTCGCTAAGGTTGGACCTCAAGGGCCTCAAGGCGTACAGGGACCTCAAGGTGTTCAGGGACCGAAAGGAGATAAGGGAGATCCAGGCGGGGTTACGCCTGACGTCACAGCGTCGCTCACAAGCACCTATACAAACGTGCTGCTCGGAACAGACTACCATGACGTAATGGGGGTAATCATAAACTTCGGAAGCAGCCCTGCCTCCAGCGTCACCATCACGATAACATGGCATACGCCTGGCGGCGGAACCCACATTGAGCCGGCTGACCCGATAGGAACCTTAAGGGGACATCAGATCTACCAGTATTCACACAGATACTACTTTGAAGGCGGCGCCGACTACATAACCTGGAATATAACGTGGTCGTAGCCCACCGTCAAACTTCCCCCTCTTTTTTTGTTGTTTGAACCAAGGATACAATTAAGGTAGACTTTAAACCCATCTTCCGCACTCATCATATTGAACGTCCATGAATGAGCATGCGGCCATCATCGCTGAGCCGGTGCAGCTGAGAGGGCCCTCAACGCGACGCTGGGACATCGACAACGCCATCCTCGCGTTTCTGGAATCAGGCCCAAAGACCGCCAGCAGACTGTTCATAGAACTCAACCCCGGCCTACGTCGACGCTGGGGTCAAACGGTTCGAGGCTGGAAACGCCGACCCGTCAACGTCAAGGTTGACTACCGAGCCTTAAAGAGGCACCTGGGATATCTCCAACGTGACGGCCTCATAGATGCATGGCCCGAGCTGAAGATCCTACACCATGACAGAGGCGCGGTTGCCTGGGACGTCAAATACTACCATCTGCAGGCCTTGCATCCATCCCCCCTACCATCACCTACACTCCTGCAGAGCCTACAGTCCACCTCAGCGATTCATAACCCTTTCAGAGGCGAGGAAGGAATGCTCCGCTACATCAGATGGCTGCGCGACCCGTGACTCCCCCCACCAAGACAAGAAAAGCGCCATCAACCCACCGAACCGTCAAAAAGAAGCCCCGGAACCCGCAGCGGCCCCACCACGCCGAACACGCAGCACCCAAGCACGTCAGAGAGCCCGGCCAGAGTCAACCGTCACACCAAGGCCCTACAACATCAAGAATGAAACCGCAGACGAGACACAGCCCCAACCCCCAAACATTTCGGCTCAAAAACATAGCCATCCAGACCCCCACCACCCCACACCCCAGAAAAGTTTCAACACGGCGGATATTCGGGGCTGATTTATTTCAGGGGAGAGGGGGTGGGGGATGGCTAAGGTTTCTGTCCATGTGTTTGGGTCATAATCTCTGTCCAATGGGGGTTGATGGGGGCTGCTGGTTCAACGGAGACGTGTTGATGGTGGCTGTCGCTGGAGTTGGGTTCTTGGTTGACGTCGACAGCGTTATGTACGTGGACTCACCTTAATCTGTGTTGAAGGTGACTGTGTTTTGGCTGAGACGTTGAGGCGTTTGCTTGGGCCGTATGAGCTGTTCGGGCTTGGTGACGGTGAGGCTGTGGGGCTGCGGGTCCGGTTCTGGGAGCGGGGCACTATGCTTATTCGACCTCGAGGTTCCGGGGCATCGGTCGAGAGAGAGGTCCCGGTGCTGCGGGTCCACGTGGGGCGTGAGTTGAAGCCGGCTGGGCTCCCCTATTGGGATATCACCCAGAAGACTTTGGCGGCTCAGCTGCTGCCGCTGCTGGCTATGCCCCGGTTTCAACAGTTCGAGTACGTGATTACAAAGCATGGGTCGCCGCCTAAATCCAGGTTCACCGTGGAAAAAGTGCCTCTGTAGGTCCATGGGATTTGATCCATTGAGGCCAAGGCTGTTCCGGGTGGGCCCT
>Ga0315279_10008993_pt1 | contig 11988 bp, 12 predicted proteins | sample YL17G06_20_MG_FD_203694 | JGI IMG/M metagenome (GOLD analysis project Ga0315279, IMG submission 203694) | Sediment microbial communities from Yellowstone Lake, YNP, Wyoming, USA - YL17G06_20 | ecosystem: Environmental > Aquatic > Freshwater > Lake > Sediment | place: USA: Wyoming | collected...
TACTAACTACTACTTACCACGACAGCGCGACTTAACTTCGGCTCTTGAATCGTAATAACCTATCAGTAAGTTACTTATGTATAATATCGCCGAAAACACAATCATTTTTGACGATACATGCACAAAGGTTTATTATAAATAATCTTATGGCATTGAGAACTGACTAAGTCGCGCTGTCGTGCTACTATCTTCTTCTCACACGTCGAAGACGTAGAAGATTATAGTGAACAGGCACGCCGATACGATTATGGCGACGATGGAATAGACGACGGTCATTGTCGTGGCCCGACCGACGCCTTCGGCCCCGCCCTTGACCTTGAGACCCTCGTAGCAGGCGATAAGGCTTACCAGCAGCCCGAACACGCCCGCCTGGATGAGCCCGGTGAAGAAATCGCGGTACTGGAGTTGCTCGCGAATCCGCCGCCAGTAACCCACGTGGACCTCCGGCCCGAGCGCCAGGCCGGCCAGGTAGCCGCCGAGTGCGATCATCAGGTCGGCGCCGATCGTCAGCAGGACGGTCACCAGCAGCGTTGCCAGGACCCGCGGGACAACCAGGTACCGCACCGGGTTAAGGGCCGTGGCCTCGAGTGCCTCGATCTCCTCGGAGACGACCATCGTGCCGAGTTCAGCCGCGATGGACGCCCCCGCAAAACCGCTGAGCACCACCGCGGTGATTATTGGCCCCAGCATCCGGAAGCCCGCGAAGGCGATGACATTGGCGACCTTGTCGACCTGCCCGAGCGGTCTGAACGGCGGGGTCATCTGAAGGGCGAGGATCACGCCGATGAAGAGCTGCACGAGCACCACTATTGCCACGCTGCCTGCGCCGATGCGGACGGTCTGCTCCGCCAGGGCCCGGCGCCCCGACTTGGCGCCAGGCGCCAGCAGCCCGCGGAAAGTCCACCGCAGCGTGCTGCCCATAAGCAGCGTCATTCCGCCGCAGTACCGGACGGCCGCAAGGGCCCGCGCGCCCAGCAACTCCACCACGTTTGGCCTCATCCGCTCGTCGGACATGTCTATGCCAGGGCCTCCTGCACAGTCGCGTGGATCTCGAAGATGCCGTCCAGCCGCGTTATCTGAAAGATGCTCCTCACGCGGTCGGTAAGGCCCACAAGGCGAAGGCCGACCTGCTGGCGGCGCGCCCGGCCTAGAAGCTTGACCAGGCTCGCGACGCCGGAGGAATCCATGTAAGGCACCTCGGCGAGGTTCACGACGATCCGCTCGGGCCTCTGGTCCATCACGCCCAGCAGCGCCTGCTGGAACTCGCCGGAGCGGTCCAGGTCCACGTCGCCCCGCACGTCCACTATCGCGGCGCGGCTTACCCAGCGGACCGCCTTCACACATTGCCTATGCGACCGCTCGCCCATCTGTCAGGGTCTCCTTCGCGCCGGTTCCAGCCGCTTGATCATGGTAAGCACGGTGCCTCCACCCTCGGCGGGCCGGTAATCCAGATGATCCATGCACTCGGTCATGATGTGCAGACCCAGGCCGCCGGGCCTAAGCCCGCCCGGGCCGCGAGGGCCAAAAGACCCGGGCTCGACCGGCTGACCGCGGTCGCGAATGCAGATCCGCACGCCCGGCTGCGCGTCGGTCCAATCCAGCTCGATCTCGATCGGCTCGCCCTCGGCGCCGGCGTAGGCGTGGCGGATTACGTTGCTGAGCGCCTCGTCCACGCTCATGACCACGTGCGTGACGCACTCGTCGTCGAAACCGATGCGCCGGCAGAGCCCTTCGACGGCGCCGCGGACCACCGCAAGGTGCGCCGGCGACGAAAAGATCGTCAGTCGGATCGGACGCTCATCAGGCGGGCCGGTCATTGGCGCTTGCCTCCCGCCAGGCCGGATGGGCCGCTCCGCAGCCACTGACGCCACCGCGCAATGGCCTCGTCCCGCTGGGCCGCGGGGGCCCAATGTCGATATCCCCGGTCCGTACCGGTGATCTTCTCCAGGGCGACTATGGCGGCAAATCGCACTTCGGCATAGCCTTCGCCGAGGCGGTCGACGAGATAAGGCACGGCCTTGGCGTCCTTCTCTCGCCCGGCCTGGAGGATCGCCTCCATCCGAACGTCCTTGTTGCGGCTCTGGAGCCTGCCGTAGAGAGTGCTCTCATCGGGGGCAACCTGTGGCGCCCCGGCCGCCACGTGGGGCGGCTGGAAGTCCGGCTCGGGGTTGACCGGGTCGCACCCGGCCAGGAACACCTGCGCCGCCAGCGACAGAGCCCAGAAGATGATCGGCGAAGCCCTCAATTGCATCAGCCTCGAAAGGTCTCATCGGCCTCGACAGGAATCGTGTGGCACTGCACGCAGGATTATAAGACAGCCCGCCGAGCGTGCAACACGCAATTGTGCGCAAACGGAAACCGCCCGCGCCCGGTTGTATCGTCGGGTGCGGGCGGCTTTGGTATTTCCTGCTTTCCTGCTCGCTGAAGCGAGCAGGCCTCAACTGCGGACTTACCGGTTCCGGGTTTCGCTTTCCCGGGTTCCTGGTTCCGCTTTTCGCTTTCCCGGGTTCCGCTTTTCGCTTTCCCGGGTTCCGGGTTCCTAATACCTGGTTCCGCTTTTCGCTTTCCCGGGTTCCGGGTTCCGCTTTTCGCTTTCCCGGGTTCCTGGTTCCGCTTTTCGCTTTCCCGGGTTCCGGGTTCCTGATACCTGGTTCCGCTTTTCGCTTTCCCGGGTTCCGGGTTCCGCTTTTCGCTTTCCCGGGTTCCTGGTTCCGCTTTTCGCTTTCCCGGGTTCCTGGTTCCGCTTTTCGCTTTCCCGGGCTACCGGCTACCGGTTACTAAACCGAGTAGCTCCAGCCCTGTCGCGGCTTTCGGCTGAGCAGGGCGATGGCTTCCTTCGTCTTGACTTCGCGTTTGACCGGGTCGCACTCGATCTTAAAGCCGGGCTTGTTGAGCTTGATCGCCACGCAGCCAAGCAGCATAAGTTCGGTCATCGGGCCGGCGTAGAGGAAGTTGCTCTTGGGGAAGTCCCAGGGCTTCTCGCCCTTGACGGCCATGACCCATTCCTCGTGGTGGCCGGGGGACGGCTCGATCTTGATCTTCGACTCGGGGCGGTTCTTCATGGCCGACTCGGGGATCAGACGCGGGCTGTCGGCGTAGTCGCCCCGGACGTAGAGAACGCCCTTGGTGCCGAAAAACAGCGAGGCGCTCTTGTCGAGGGGCTTGCCTTCCATCTCGGGCGGGGCCGGTGGCGTGAGCCCGCCTGAGTACCAATGGGCGGTGAAGGCCTTCCGGCCGTTCTTCTCCGGGAACTCCCACTTGAAGTGGACCTGCTTGGGGTATGTCTCGGGATAGCCGCAGCCTTGGATGGCGATCACCTCGACACTGGTCGGGTAATCCGGCGCCATCGACCAGTTGACGCAGTCCCAGGTGTGGCAGCCCATGTCGCCTACTGTGCCGCAGCCGAAATCGAACCATCCTCGCCAATCGAAGCTGTGCAGCCCCGCGTGGTACTGCCGGAAGGGCGCGGCGCCGATCCAGCAGTCCCAGTCGAGGTTTGCAGGCACCGGCTGGGTCGGGGGGCGCCGGGTGATGCCCTGTGTTTTCCACACGGGGCGGTTGGTCCACGTGTGGACTTCCTTGATGTCGCCGAGGATGCCGCCCTGGACCCACTCGACCACGACGCGGTTGCCGCGGTTGGCGTGGCCCTGGTTGCCCATCTGGGTGGCGAGCTTCTTCTCGGCGCAAACTTTCGCCATCAGGCGGGCCTCCTCGATAGACCAGGTCAGGGGCTTCTCGCAGTAGACGTGCTTGCCCATCTTCATCGCCATAAGCGAGGCCGGGGCGTGAGTGTGGTCCGGCACGGCGACCGTAACCGCGTCGATGTCCCTGCCCGACTTCTCGAACATCTTGCGGTAGTCCTGGTACGCGCCGGCATTGGGCCAGCGATCGGGCAGCCAGATGCCTTTCTTATTCTTATCGCCCCAGCGGCTCTTGTCCACGTCGCAATAGGCCACGCAGATGCCGTCGCTGCCGTTGGCAAGGCCAAGGTGCGCGCCGCCGCGCCCGGCCGTGCCGATGAAGGCGAAACCGATCTTGCTGTTGACGTTCTGGGCGGACACGATCCGCGGCGCCGCAAACGCCAGTGCCGACGCCCCGGCCACCGTCTTGATGAACTGACGACGCGAGAGTTTGTTCTTCATTTGCTGGTTCCTGCCATTACTGGCCGCTACGGCGTCCGGCGGGTCCTCGCGCCGACGCCACGGTAAGGAAAGCTCGCCCTGCCCGCGAACGCCGCGGGCGTAACCGGGATATCACCGAGTTTATATTACAGGCTCCGGCCGGCCATGCAATACCGGCGGCCCGAACGCTCAATAACTGCAACCAGTCGGCGTGAAAAAAGTTGCCGTCAATTTCTCTTCAATTTCGACACCAGCATGTCGGCCAGGCGCGTCGGCTGGGGCAATCGAAAGCCTCGCCCGGCCCGGAGCGTCCACGCCACCGCCTCGTCGAGCGTGACGCGATTGCCCACCGATATGAACAGCGGGCGCACGTTGTCCCTGGTCCGCACGACGGCCCCGACGACCCTGCCGTCCAGCATCAGCTCCGCCCTGCCGCCGCGATGGGCGGGTACGCCGCCGTACTGCCCGCACAGCCGGCTCTTGGCCACGCCGATGACAGGCATGTCCAACCACAGCCCGACGTGGCAGGCCAGGCCCATCCCGCGCGGGTGCGCCAGGCCCTGCCCGTCGCACATCAGCAGGTCCGGGCGCGGGCTCAGCTTGCCGACCGCCTCGATAATCGCCGGCGCCTCGCGGAAGCTCAGCAGGCCCGGCACGTACGGGAACGTGCAGGGCAGCCGGGTCTCGCCGCGGCACAGGACCGCCATCGTCTCGGCGTCGCACAGGACCGCCGCCGCGATGATCTGCCCGCCACTGGCCGCGAATGCGCAGTCCGCCCCCGCCACCGTTCGCACAGGCCCCGAGATGGGCTCCACGCGAACCAGCCCCGCCAGGTCCCGCTGAAGCGCGATGGCGTCCTTCGGCGAAATGTCCCAGGAATGCAGCACGGTCATTTCATCATATTGCCCATCATTGCGGCGGAGGCGATCGCGCCGCGATAGAACTGCTCCAGCTTGTAATGCTCGTTTGGGCTGTGCAGGTTGTCATCCGGCAGGCCGAAGCCCATGAGGACGGCATCGAGGCCCAGCAGCCGTTGGAACAGCTCTGTAATCGGCACCGACGCCCCGCAGCGGACCATGGCCGGGGCGGCCCCGAATGCCTCGGCCAGGGCCGCCTTGCCGGCTTCCATGGCCGGCGACCGCGTATTGAGCATCACGGGGCGGGCGCCCGCGTTGAGCTTCACGTCGGCCCGGATGCCCGGCGGGGTGTGCTCGGTGACGTACTGCCGGAAGCCCTCCACCACTTTTGCGGGATTCTGGTTGGGCACCAGCCGCATGGAGATCTTCACCGACGCCTGTGCCGGGATTATGGTCTTGGAGCCCACGCCGGCATATCCGCCGGCGATTCCGTTGGCATCGAGCGTCGGCCTGGCCCAGCGCCGCTCCAGCACGCTGAAGCCCGCCTCGCCGCCGCCAAGGGACTCGACGCCCAGGCCGCGGGCATACTCCGCCTGGTCGAACGGCAACGCATCCCATTGCTGGCGCTCGGCTTCGGTCAGAGGCAGGACGTCGTCATAGAAGCCCGCCAGCGTCACCCGCCCGGCGTTGTCGTGCATCCCGGCCACCAGTCGGGCAAGGGCGTTGATCGGGTTGGAAACCGCCCCGCCGTTTATGCCGCTGTGTATGTCGGCCGAGGGGCCGCGAAAGGTTACCTCCACATACGCCAAGCCGCGAAGCGAGTAAGTTATGCTCGGCAGGTTTTCGGCAAAGAACTCCGAGTCGCTGATGACGGCGGCGTCGGCGGAGAGTTCCCCGGCGTGGGCAGCCAGGAATTTTTCCATGTCCGGCGAGCCGACCTCCTCCTCGCCCTCCAGGAGCATTCGAAGGTTCACCGGCACTCCCCCGCCGGCCTGCTGCCAGGCCTCTATGGCCATGATGTGGGCGTAAAGCTGGCCCTTGTCGTCGTTTGCGCCGCGGGCCCAGATCGCCCCGTCGCGGACGACCGGCTCGAACGGGGCGCTATGCCACTGCTCGAGCGGGTCCGGCGGCTGAACGTCGTAATGCCCGTAGAGCAGCAGCGTGGGCAAGTCGTCGCCGACGTGCAGCGAGGCCAGGACGTTGGGCTGCCCGGCCGTGGCAACGGTGCGGGCCTGGAGCCCGCATTTGCCCAGGCGCCGGACCAGCCACTCGGCCGCCTGGCGGCAGGCATGGGGCTCTGAGTTGGCGACGCTTGGAAAACGCAGCAACTCGAACAACTCGGCCAGGTGTCGCTGGCGATTGGAACGCAGGTATTGGGTTACGGCTTCGGCAATCATGATTGGCTCGCTGAGTTTGGGGTTCAGGCTTCAGGATTCAGGTGCCTTGGGAACCTGCTCGCTGAAGCGAACAGGCCGGCGCCATCACCCGGCCCTAAAGGGCTGTCAAGAACCTCTTCCGTAAAGGCAGAGGGGTTAACCTGCTCTTCTGCTGTTCCGGGTTCCGAGTTCCGGGTTCCGCTTTTGCTCCTGTTCCATGTTCCGCTTTTCCGTTCCTGGGGTCACCACAACTTCCACCATGCCTTGTGGTCATCGGGGCTATCGTCGGGCCGCTCGGCCCGTCCGGCGTCGGCGGCGACGGGCAGCATGGCCTGGAGTTCTCGCAGGCGGGTGTGAGCGAAGTTGGCGGGGTTGTTTCGAAAGGCCGCCAAGGACTGCTCTTTTCGGAAGGCGGATTCCGGGGGCATCTCGTCGGACCCGTAGAACTTAAGCGCCTCGGCCAGGCATTGTGTGGCGCGGCGTGCCGCTGCCCGTGCCTCGGTCGGCGTTTTGGCCTTGGCGACCTGGTCGGCATAGAAGAAGTAGAGCCCCACCCACTGGGCGAGATCGACGACCTCGCTTGGCTGGTCGGCGGCGGCGTTCCTGATCCACTCGATGTGGAACGTCCGCTGGGCTTTGCAGCTTTGACAGTGGGCCCGGACGCGAGCGGGCAACTCGCCGGCCTGCTCCTTGCCGGCGGGCCTGGCGGCGCGGACGGCCAGGGGCCCTCGCCCGCAACGGGCACATGGCGCCACGTCCAGGAAGAACTCCAGTTCCATCAGCGAATGTAAGCGGAGCGGCTCGTCCATGGTTGATGCTGGAGCCTGCCTCGGCGTCCGGGCCGCCCTTGCCGGCGGTGCCAGGCGCGCGGAAATGGGATCGGTTGTCCTACTCGTTGCCGCCGGCTGCACCACCCGCCGGGGCCGTAGTGGCGCCCGACGACCCGCCGGAAGCGTCACCCGCCGGGGCCGTAGCGGCGCCCGACGACCCGCCGGAAGCGTCACCGGCCGGGGCCGTAGCGGCGCCCGAAGACCCGCCGGAAACGCCTCCCGCCGGGGCCGTAGCGGCGCCCGACGACCCGCCGGAAACGCCTCCCGATCCGCTTTCAGGCGCCCCGGTCTTGGGCTGGTCGGCCTCCATCGCGTCCTTGATGCGCTTCATGGCGTCGCCAACGGTCTTGGCCTTATCCATGATCGCGGCGTCGGCGTTCTGCTCGCCTATTGTGCTTGTGGAGATGCCGTCAGTGAGTTCCTTGGCCGCCTGGGCCTGCAACTTGGCCAGCTCCGCCAGTGCCGCGTAGACCTGCACCTGCGTATCCGACAAGGAGATCAGCCACTTGTCATCGCTCTTCTTGAACGTCAACTTGGCGCCGGTGCGGTCCTTGACCTCCACCGTGTCGGGATCGATGGGCGTTATGGCCAGCGTCTCGGCCGACATCTCAGTCAGCCTGGCCAGGAAGGGCCCGCCGTCGGGGCCGGGCTCCAGCAATTGCGCCATCGATGGCGGCGGTTCCTTGCGCCAACTGGCCTTGACGGCTTTCTTCAGCACATCCTCAGCCGTCACCAGCGCAGCCAGGGCGGTGGCCGCGTCCCTGACCGTATCGGCGTCCTTGGGCGCCGCATAAGTGGCGATGGCCTGCCACTGCCCGGTCTTGGCGGCGTCGATGATCTTGGCCATATCGGCGCGCACGGCCTTGGCGCTTGGGTCTTCCGCCCCGCCGGCACCCGGGGCCTTGGAAGCGGCCGGCTTGGACAGCCTGGCCTGGTCGGCCAGCAGGGCCATGTCGGGGTTTAACTGCAAGTTCGTCGGCGGGGCGTCAATACTCGGGTTGTACGGCGTGGCATCTTCCGGCGGCTGGTTCTTCTCGCAGCCTAACATCAGCCCAGCGGCAGCCACGACAACAAGGATCCTCATTTCCATTGCCCAGTGCCTCATATCATCCAACTCCTTCAGGCCGGTATCGGCAGGTCTATCCGTGCCACAGGCTATCATGACGCCCGCGGCGAGTCCATCACGCAACCACGAAAAGCGCTATATCTCGTCGTCGTTTGGCCGGGGCACGGCCTCGCCGGGCCGGGCCACGCCAAGGGCCGTCATCGCGTCACGCTCCACCATGCTCCGCAAGGTCTCACGTGGAACCGACGGAAGATTCGTGCCCTGAGTCACCTCGTTCATGCGGTAGACGCTCTTGATCGCCTCGGCCGCGGTGCAGTAAGGGAAATCGCTCCCGAAAAGCATCTTGTCCATCACGTTGAACTGGTGGGCCAGGACCAGCGCGTTGTACGCCTGCCAGGGCCTATGCACCAGTCCGGCTATGTCCCCGAAGACGCACGGGTGCTTGCCGATCAGCGCGATGCCCTCCTCGATCCATGGATGCCCCATCGAGGAGATCACGATCACCAGGTCCGGAAACTCCCGGGCGATCTCGTCCAGAAGCGACGGGCGGGCGTATTCCATCCGGCCCTGGGCGGGGAAATGCGTGCTCTGGCAGAAGAACACCGGCGCGCGGCGGCTTCGAGCCAGTTCGTAAATCCCCATGGCCCGGCTGTCGGACGGGTGGATGTTCTGAGTGGCCGGGCTTATCGTCAGCCCGCGAAACTCCGGCCGCGACAGGCACCGCTGCGCCTCGTCGGCCGCGCCGGGCTCAGAGGGGTCCACCGCCGCCACACCGATCATCTTGGCGGCGTGACGCCCGACGTAATCCGCCACGTAATCGTTGGGCACACACGCGTCCAGGTCCGCGCTTCTGAAGCCGAAGACCAGCGACTTGTCGACGCACTCGGCCGCCCGCGCGTGCTCGGCGGCGCCGGCGGCGACGTTGTCCTGCCCGCACTGGCGGCGGATGTACTCGCCCGCGCCTTTGCCGAGCTGCTCAATGTTCGCCCAAATGTGCGTGTGGCAGTCTACTATCATGTCTTCTTCCCGGCCGGACGCGCCGAAACGCCGGCCCGGCCCGATGTGCCGGCATTCTAAGCCCAGCCAACCCAATACGCAATGGTCTTGCGAGCAAGCCGCAAGCCGGCGCCGGCTACGCCCTGGCGGCGTCGTCCGCCGGTTCCTCAAGCTCGCCGGTCACTTCCAGTTGCCCGCCCTCGCCTTTGCCAAGCAATTGGATCTTCTTTTCCGCACGATCCAGTATCTGCCGGCACTGTTTTACCAGGTCCACGCCCTCGGCATACTTGTCTATGGACTGCTCCAGGGGCACTGCGCCTTCCTCAATGGCCGAGACTATCTCCTCAAGCTTCGCCAATGCCTGCTCGAAAGTCAGCTTTTCCTTGTCTTTAGCGTCTATATTCATGCTTTTGCCTCATCTAAAACGTCACTTTTCCACACTTTTCAGCACCTAAAACAGCGTTGGGCCGCTCTCCGAACGCCTTTTGGCCACTCCCGGCCGCGCCGGCGCAGCGCCTGGCGGCGCGTTCGGACACTCATTTGCGCTCCTGGCCGCATCTTCGCCATCACTTTCCACCCGGCTGCGGAGTTTCCCATCCGCCAGTTCAGTCTCGATCATCTCGCCGGCGAGGGCCTGCGACGCGGAGCGGAGAATCCTGCCCGCCTGTGACCGCGTCACGCTGAAGCCGCGCCGAAGCACGCCGCGGTGACTCATGGCATCGAGCTGCCTGGCCGCGCCGTCCACCTGCTGGCGAGCCAGCCTGACCCGATTGACCGGGCTGGCCGCCGCCAGCCTGCCCGCCGCGCCGCCGAGGGCCTCGCCGGCCCGCTTGCTCCGACCGCCCAGCGCCCATCGAAGCCGGGAAAGCAACCCGTCAACCTTCGCCGCCCCGCGCTCGCAAAGCCGGGCCGGGTGCAGCGCCGCAAGCCCGGCCGCGGGCATCTCGGCCGAACGCCGCGCCTGTGCCACCCGGTGCCGGATGCCGCCACGAAGCCGGTGGGCGAACTCGTCCATACGCTGCATATGCGCCCGAACCCGCCCCATGGGATCCCGGAAAACAGCGCTGCGGCAAATGCTCTCCAGCGAAAGCCTGGCCTCGTCCAGCCGCTGACGCATCCGTCGCGTCGCCCGCGCGGCGGCCTCCGAGAGCCAGCCGCCCACGGCCGAGGCGTCAGGCACGGCAAGCTCGGCCGCCGCCGTGGGCGTCGCGGCCCGAACGTCCGCCACAAGGTCGCAGATCGTGAAATCCACCTCGTGCCCGACGCCGCTTATTATTGGCGTGCCGGCGGCGAAAACCGCCCGGGCCACCGCCTCCTCGTTGAAGGCCCAAAGGTCCTCCAGGCTGCCGCCGCCCCGGCCGACGATGATCGTATCAATGCCAAGCGCCGCCGCCGACGCGTCCATCAGCCGGATGCACTCGGCGATCTGAGACGCCGCGCCTTCGCCCTGAACAAGTGTCGGCAGGAGATACACCTCCGCCGCGGGCCAACGCCGCCGCAGCGTCCGGCTGATGTCTCGCACCGCCGCGCCGGTCTGACTGGTAATCACGCCAACCGCACGCGGAAAACGCGGGATGGGCTTCTTGGCAGCGGCGTCGAAGAGCCCCTCGGCCTGGAGCTTTTCCTTGAGCTGCCTGAAGGCCAGTTCGAGCGAGCCCGCCCCCACCGGCGTCATCCGCTCGACGTAAAGCTGGAGTTGGCCGCGGGCGTCGTATACGTCCACCCGCCCCTCGACCACCACTTCCAGCCCGTCGGCGGGCGTGAACTTCAGCTTGCCCGCCGGGCCGCGAAACATCACCGCGTCGATGGCGCACTTGGCGTCCTTCAGGCGGAAGTAAACGTGCCCGGAATCGTGGCACTTGACGTTGCTCAGTTCGCCCACGACGGTCACGCTGGCCGGCATCGCGTCGGCCAGCGCCTGCTTGACGCGGGCAACCAGCAGCGAAACGCTCATCGGCTGGGGAGCGCTCTCTTTACCAATATCCGGCCCGCTGCGCGGACCCTTGGCCTTGGAGGGGTCGAAGAAGTTGAACATGTCGTTACGCTTGGCTGCCATTGCGGAGCATTCTACCGGCGGGGGGCTTGAATGCACGACAGTCTTGGAATAAGAATAGGTCTTATAGGACCTATGGGACCTATGGCTTATAAGTCCCATAAGTCCTATAAGACCTATTCCTATAAGTCCCATAGGACCTATGCGACCCATGAACAACACCGGCAACTCCGACAGCCCAACCTTCATTCCGCCCCACGGCAACTACAGGGAGCTACTCTCCTACCAGAAGGCCGAGGTGGTGTACGACCTGACCTTCCGATTCTGCGAGAAGTTCCTCAGAAAGGGCGACCGCACCATCGATCAGATGGTGCAGGCGGCCCGCTCCGGCAAGCAGAACATTGTTGAGGCCAGCCAAGCCTCCGGCACCTCCAAGGAGATGGAGATCAAGTTGACCAACGTCGCCAGGGCCAGCCTGGAGGAGCTTCTGGAGGATTATCGCGACTTCCTTCGCGTGCGCGACTTCGCCCTCTGGGAAAAGGACTCCGAGCAGGCCCAGTACGTCAGGAAGCTCGGCCATGAGTCCCATACGACCTATGAGGCCTATCGCGAATTCTGCGAGACCCGCCCCGCCGAGGTGGTAGCCAATATCGCCATCTGCCTGATTCATCAGGCCAATTACCTGCTGGACCGGCAGATCAAGCGGCTGGAGCAGGATTTCCTGAAAGACGGCGGCCTGCGCGAGCGGA
>Ga0315279_10008996_pt1 | contig 11987 bp, 9 predicted proteins | sample YL17G06_20_MG_FD_203694 | JGI IMG/M metagenome (GOLD analysis project Ga0315279, IMG submission 203694) | Sediment microbial communities from Yellowstone Lake, YNP, Wyoming, USA - YL17G06_20 | ecosystem: Environmental > Aquatic > Freshwater > Lake > Sediment | place: USA: Wyoming | collected...
ACGTCGTGGTTTCCCACCACGGGAAAGAAGGGAAGATTAATCGGCTTTGAGATCTCAAAAAATTCCTTCCACTCTTTTCCATTGGGTCTCGTGATCATATCCCCCAGATGGATGATAAAATTGGGCCTCCGTTCAAGGATTCTCTGGACCAATTGGGTATAAACCTTTTCCCCATCCCGGCTGTCTCCGATGACGGCGAACTGGAGCGGAGGTTCAATCGACTTAACCTTCTCAACACTCTGGCTGACATCTTTGATCGATCCTGCATAAGAGACAAAAGAAATAAAAAGGATGCTAAGAGAAAGGATTAGCCCCCTCCCCCACTTTTCCTTCTTGAAATAATTTTTAAAATTTTTCATAATGGCTTCTGACTGAAGATTCATATTCTAATTCTAAATATACCATTTTAAGGAAAAATACAATTCATCTCCAGCCTTTATGAAAAAAGGAGGATTTATGGACCCCAAATTGGTCAAACAGTTTATTTTCTTTTTGGTCATACTGTTTGGTTGGACCGTTGTTGCCCTTTTGCTCGGACCAAAATAATTTTCTGATTTAATGGAAGGAATTAAAAAGAACGGCAGGGGGTTTGATCCTCCCCAAGAAATGTGATATTTTAACTATAAGCCCACGTAGCTCAATGGTAGAGCTGCTGATTTGTAATCAGCGGGTTGGCGGTTCAAATCCGTCCGTGGGCTCCAAATTTCACCACCATTGTGGGTTTTGAAGACGAATAGAATTGCGAAGGTCCCCGCCCATAGACGGGGCTTTTCGGTAATGTAATTTCAATCTATATCGAGCCCCTTGACTCCGCCTATCCCGCTTTGGCGGGACGGGGCACTTGCCGGTCAACGGATGAGACCTTTCGACACAAATGCTGACGTTGAAAAGCTTCAAATCGAAATATTTCGACGCATGGGACCCGAAAAACGTCTCCAGTCCGGTGCGCTCCTGTCTGAGACCTGCCGCACCCTTCTGGCGGAAGGAATCCGGAGACGCCATCCAGAATACGACGAAAAGCACGTCAGGCTGGCTGTAATCCGATGCCTGCTTCCAGAAGACCTTTTTCTTCGGGCCTATCCTGGTGCCCGCGATATCCTGCCATGATGTCTGAAGATGCCCTGAAACTTCTTCTATCTAAACTGGATGAATGCGGGATCCCCTATATGATTACAGGTTCTTTCGCGAGTAATATCCATGGGCTTCCCCGGGCCACTCAAGATGCCGACATAATCATTGAAGTGGAACAGAAGCCTTTGGAAAGATTCCTCGAAACCCTCGGCTCAGAATACTACTGGAGTCGGGAAGCAGCAATCGATGCTCTTGCCAGACAACAGATGTTCAATGTCGTCCACCTGGAAACCGGGTTCAAAGTCGACCTGATCGTCCGAAAATCAAGGCCTTTTAGCAGGATGGAATTCTCAAGACGGCAGCGCGCTTTTTATCTTGGGGCAGACCGATGGTTTGCAACGGCCGAGGACACCATCCTGGCCAAGATAGAATGGTCAAAGATTTCCAGTTCGGAGCGGCAATTCAACGACGCCTTGAGCGTCGCAAAACTTCAGAGGAATAATCTGGACCGGACCTATCTTGAAAAGTGGGGCCGAGAGCTACAGATCCTGGATTTGCTGGAAAGATTATTTCAGGAGTTGGAATAACGTTACCCCCCTATTTCTGTCACTCTTTGCGAAGGCTTCCGGGTACATCTATAGCCCCCTTCCTCCTTCTACTGATCTCGATGGCCTAGCCGAAAGCAGATTGAAAATTCCGCTATCTGCAATCCAAATTCCGCATTTGGAATGGCCAAGTTTTTTAGGGATGACACCAAATCGCAATATCCCAAGCCTGGCCCCGAAATTTCTAAACGCTCAATCACTCACAAAATTATCTCAATTAATTGACTTTATGAAATAACAGAAGAGCCGTCCCTAAAGTAAGAGCAGTCCTAAAATACCTACAAATCGAAGTCTCATGTCAAGAACTGGCACCGGACTGTCCTCTAATTTTAATTTTATCGAAAAAACAGCTTCCTCTTGGTTCACTCTACGAGTTCCTTGGTAAATAATTTCTCACCAGAGAGACAATTTTGAAAAGGGGAGATATTTTAAGAATGACCTGGAATTTATAACCCTACTGAATATCAGCAGATTATAGAAATTATAAAGATTAAAAAACCTGGCACAATAATTGCTGTAATTATTCATTTAATCTTAATCGCTGGTTTCCCCTCATACTCTGGGAGGATTGACCGCAGATAAAGATCTTGAATCACGAAGGAGGGTTTAAATGAAAAAAAGAAATAGGGAAATCATTCTGCTCATATCCTTGTTAATTCCCTTGATGATTTTCACCGGAACGGGTTATGCGGGAGTTAAGGACCAAAAAAGGTACGATGCCGCTCTGGATCATTTTCAGAAAACAAAGAATTATGACCAGGCCATAACAGAATTAAACGAAGCCATTAAGCTGAAACCCAAGAACGCACCTGCCTATAATCTGCTGGGTTGGTGCTATGTAAAAAAGGACAGACTTGACCTTGCATACCCTCAATTTCAGAAGGCAGTGGAGTTAGACCGTGATAACATATCGGCTCTTGGAGGGTTGGGACTCTGCCATTATTCATTTGAAAAGGACAAGGAAGCGATTGAGGTTGGACGCAAAGTCCTGAATCTGACCAGCGGAAAAATTCAGCATTCGGACTACGTGTATTATTCCGAGGAAGATAAAACCTTTTTATATGACTTTCGGGGCGACAGCTACGCCATCATTGGGATGGCCAGCCAACGACTGGGCAAATTCGAAGATGCGATTCGCAATCTGGAGCATGCCTTGAAAAATCCGGCTTCTTGGGGTGACACAAAGGATATACGTCTCCGTCTGGCCCAATGCTGCTATGCAATGAAAAAATATGGCCAGGCTCAGGAGGAATACTCCAAGCTTCTATCCGGAGACCCCAAGTCTGTTGATGCCCTGGCGGGCCGAGGGTGGATTTATTTTCAGCAATCGAAGATTGATGAGGCCGAAAAAGACTTCCTTGCCGCCTGCAAGATTAATCCTTTTCATGCCTCAGCAGGTGCAGGTTTGGTAGAAGTGCGAAAGCATCGCACCGCAAAGACCAAGGAGGCTTGGGAGCTGTTGGCCGAAAAAGAGTATGATAAGGCGATTGCAGCTTTCAAGAAGGCAATGCAACAGCATTCGAACTGGTCGGTCCTCCATGACGGACTGGGCTGGAGCTATTATTGGAAGAGCATGATGGCCGATGCCGAGGATTCGTTCGAAAATGCCCTGCGACTGGACCCAGGGTTGCCGAGTTCCCTCACCGGAAAGAGTTGGGTCGATCAGTGGCGATTTGCTCCCTTCAACGCCGCCTTGGCCCTCATGAACACCCAGCAGTATGACAAAGCCATCGCAGCTTTCAACGAAATTCTCAAGGACAAATCCACAAGGTTTCCCAGCAACCATGTTTGGCGTGTATACGATGGGATAGGTTGGACATCCTATTGGAAAGGGGATTATGGGAAGGCCGAGAATTCTTTCAAAGAATCGATCCGGCAGTTACCAAAGAATGCTGACTCCCTAAAAGGGTTGGGATTCACCTATTTTGCCTTAAAGCAATACGACGCAGCCATCCGTGAATTGGGTCAGTCGTTGGCCCAATACGGGGCTCAGGCCGATGTGCAGACGATGATCGGCTGGTCATATTACCACAAGAAGGATTATGGAAAGGCTCTCGAAGCTTTTGAGAAAGGATTGAAAATTCACCCCTACTGGACCGATGCCTTCGCCGGCATGGGCTTCAGCCAGCATCAGCGCGGGGAGAAGGAAAAAGCCCTTTCCTCATTCCGGAGTGCCATCTGGCTTCTGCCTAGGCATATGGCCACCAAGGAATTCAAGGAAATGTTGGATAAAGAAAAGACTTACTGGCCTCTTTACGCGGACTGGGGATGGTCGTATTTCTATCAGTGGATGTTTCCTGAATCGGAGGAACAGTTCACTTTAGCCCTGAAAAAATTTCCTGATCGACCTGATCTGCTACGAGGCTTGGGATATGCTCAGTACCGGCTGAAGAAATATGATGCCGCTATCTCCACGCTGGAGAAATCCTGGAAACTCGACCCCAAACTAGAGCCCGTGAAAGAATACATCACCATCCTCAACACGCCAGTAGTCCACCTGGTTCAGAGCGACGCCCAAAGCCGTATCGGCTGGTCATACTATTTCAAAGAGGATTACGATCAAGCCATGACCGTTTTCAAAGGGGTCATTGACCGGCAGCCGAGTTGGGTGAACCCCCGAACTGGCTTAGCCTGGTGTCTCTTCATGAAAGGAAAGTACGATGAGGCAGAAAAAGTCTTCAAGGAAGCCCAAAAGGCCGATCCCAACTATCCGGATTCTTATAATGGATTAAATGCTGTAGCCCGTGTCCGTTATGCACCGGCAAACAAGGCCTGGAATTACTACTACCTGGGTGATTTTGATAAGGCCATTAGAGAGTTCAAGGCCGCTATAGAGGCCAAACCCCAGCTCCTTCCAGAGAAGGAGGTGGGGCGCCTGCCTTTAGGGATCGCGTGGAGTCTTTACTGGAAAAAGGATTACAAGGGTGCTGCTGAAGAGTTCAAAAAGGTCCTGGCCAAGGCGTCAGACGATTTCAGTGCCCATCAGGGTCTGGGATACATCCATTTCCAAAATAAGGATTTTGATCAGGCCATCGCCGATTTCCAAGCATCCCTAAAGGCATATGCCGGAAACATAGACGTACAAAGCAACTTGGGCTGGACTTATCTTAAAAAAGGCGATGAAGACAATGCCATTAAGGCTTTTGAGAGCGCCGTGAACCTGAACCCCTATTTGGCCGATCCTTATAAGGGCCTTGCCTGGAGCCAATGGAAAAAAGGCAAGAAGGTCCAGGCCAAGGACAACTTTGCCAAAGCCATCGCCATTTATCCCAAGTATGTCGAAGACGAAGACTTCGAGAAGGCCTTTAAGGGAGCAAAGGAGGGGATCGACCTCTATGGCAAGTTGGGTTGGAGTTATTATCAGAAGGGACTGTTCAAGGAAGCTCAACAGAGGTTTGAACAGGTTCTCGCCCAAACTCCGGACAATGCGGATGCTTTAAGTGGACTGGCTTACCTCTCTTATTCGCAGAAGAACTATGATCGGGCCATCTCCTATTTTGAGAAAGCCTTGGCTAAGGAGCCTTCCTTGAGCAATGTGCGGGCTGATCTGGCATGGTCCTACTATTTCAAGGAGAACTTTAGAGGAGCCAAAGAAGAATTTGAGAAGATCGTCTCCGCTTTTCCAAATGTGGCCACCTATCAAAGCGGACTGGGCTGGACTCTTTACCGGCTAAAGAATATGGAAGAAGCACGCCAGGCTTTTAAGGCTGCACTTAAATTGAATCCATATGATCCTTCTGCCATCGAAGGCCTCAAGGACATGGGGCAAAAATAAGAAGAGGGTGAGGACTTTGCCATGAAGAGGAAACGTTGCATCGCTTTTTTAGTCACAGGAAAGAGGTGTGAAGCCGGGGCAGTGGGAAAGACCGAGTACTGTCAAAAGCACCAGCACCTGGCTAAGGCTGAGAGGAAGGTCACCATCTCCAGTTTCATCTCTCCTGAACTTCCTCCCGGGAAGAATGGATTCCTTTTCGACTCCAACAGCGGTAACCTTTATACCCTCAACCGGGTTGGGGCTTTTATCATCAAAAAGTTTTACGAAGGCAAACCGATTGCCAAGGTGGTAGAAGCGGTCACCGAAAATTATGATGTGGGCTCAGAGGAGGCCCTCTCTGATGTTCTCGGCTTTGTTGACCAGATGAAGGAGTTGGGCGTCGGGGCAGCTCATGATTAAGGGAAACTTGGCCGTGACTGGCCTTATCTCAATGGATAATCCCTCTCCGGGATTGGCCATTGTCAAATGTATCAAGGAATCCGGTCAATTCAAGGGAAAGTTCATTGGATTGGCCTTCGATGTGCTATCTACGGGGGTTTTTGCCCACGGACTTCTGGACGAGGTCTATCTTATTCCTCCACCGGCGGATGGAGAAGGGCCACTTCTGGAGAGGTTGAGAGAGATCGTTCAAAAAACACGCATCGACACCATTATTCCTACCCTCGATTCGGAGATGGTCCTCTATGCCCGGGCAAAGGAGAAACTGCGGACCATGGGCATCCGGCTATTCATCCCTGAGGAGAGACAAATTAAGACGCGTGCCAAGATCGCCCTTCCTGAATTTGCCCAGAGGCACGGATTCAACGTTCCGAAGACAATTACTATTAACAGCAAAGGACAGCTACAACCTGTGATCAGCGATCTGGGGTTGCCAATTGTGCTTAAAGGCCCCTTCCTGGACTGTCACATCGCCAGCAACGAGGAGGAGGCTGAAGTCTTTTTCGACCGACTCGTTGATTCCTGGGGATTTCCTCTTCTGGCCCAGGAGCACATCGTGGGAGAAGAATATAACATCGCAGCGCTGACGGATGGAGAAAGGGAATTGATCGGGGCTGTGGTAATGAAGAAGATTGGCATCACCGGAAAGGGGAAAGCCTGGGCAGGAGTAACCGTCCATGATCAGGATTTCCTCAACCTGGGGAGAAAGATCCTGGCTAAACTGGAGTGGACCGGGCCTATTGAATTAGAGTTCCTCAAGGGAGCCTTCTCACGAAAATTCTACTTAGTCGAAGTGAACTCCAGGTTTCCCTCCTGGATCTACCTGGCAGCTAAAGCCGGGCAGAACCTACCGCTCGCCACTTTCCAAATCGCAATGGGGAAACGAGTAAAGCCAATGCCCCCCTACCAGACCGGAGTGATGTTCTACCGTTCCGCCCAGGAATATGTTGTCAACTTCGACCTCCTTAAAAAAATTGCCATTCATGGGGAGATTGTCTACCGTTGAGAAAACAAAAAAAAGACCAAATCAACGTGGCTGTCACCGGCCTTAACTCTTCGCAAACCCCTTCCCCTGGGATCGGAGTGATTCACAGCCTGAGGATAGATCCTCAAGTCCGGGTCTCCATTGTTGCCCTGGCCTACGACATGTTTTCGGATGGAATTCATTCCCTTCCCCTGGCCGATGAAGTCGTTGAGGTACCTTTCCCTCAGACCCATCCGGAGCCATTTCTAAAAAAGCTCGCAGCCATCACTTCGAAGGTCCACCTGGACTGTCTTATCCCGACCATTGACGCGGAGGTAGCTGTCATTTCACATATGGAGGCTGATTTGAAGAACTTGGGCATCAGGGTTTTACTGCCAAAAGAGGATAGCCTCAAAGCCATCTCGAAGGAGCAATTGGTCGGATTGGAGCCTTTCAAGAGCTTCAGCATGCCGCGCTCGGCGGTCATCCATTCACGAAACGATCTTTTCTATCAGTCTCGGGTTTTGAGTTTCCCTTTAATGCTGAAGGGGCCTTTGGGAGAGGCTTATCAGGCTGGCTCCTTGACAGAAGCCGGGGTCTATTTCGACTTGCTGACCAGAATTTGGGGAACACCCATTATCCTGCAGAGTGCCGTTCAGGGAGAGGAATATGCAGTGGCCTGTCTCGCCGACCAGCGCAGTGAGGCGGTTGGAATCGTGACCATGAAAAAGATCATCCAGGATGACGGGGGCACGACTTGGGCGGGGGTCACCGTTCAAGAGCAAGAACTCACACAGATCGCTCGACATTTGATTAAACACTTCAAATGGATTGGCCCCATGGAAATAGAGTTCATCAAAGAAACGGTTTCAGGCCGGTACTACCTGATTGAGATTAACAACCGGTTTCCAGCCTGGATCTACCTAGCGACCCAGGCAGGTCAAAATATGCCCCTGGCCTACCTTCAGCTCGCCCTGGGGAAAAAAGTAAGGCCCTTCGAAGGGTATCAATCCTCTATGCTTTTTGTGCGCATTGCTGACGATCTGGTCACTGACATCGGTTCGTTGGCCAGACTCATGACTAAGGGAGAATGGACCTTCCATGAAAAAAAGAAAAAAAGAAGTTTATGAAAAGCCGACCATCGTTCGAAATCTCCTGAAATCGGTCAACAAGTATGCGGGCCGCAGCTACGTTTCGGGTGCCTTTCAAGAGATTGATGGCATTTCTGTCAGCTCTCTCTTGGAAAAGTACGGCTCTCCTCTCTATGTTGTCTCTGAGCAAACCCTCAGGAGAAAATACGGCGAGTTTATCAAGGCATTCCGATCCCTCTACCCTGACACGATCGTGGCCTATTCTTATAAGACCAATTACCTGATGGGTATCTGTGCCATCCTGAAGGAGGAGGGCAGCTGGGCCGAAGTGACTTCTGGGTTTGAGTACGGTTTGGCCCGGTCGTTAGAGGTTCCGGGCAATCAGATTGTTTACAATGGCCCCTACAAACCGTCCGATCAACTCCTGCGAGCAGTTCGAGAAGGAGCCTTCATCAATATTGATTCTATGACTGAAATCTATCAACTCGAGGAGATCACTGCGCGTTTGAAATCGCCGCTTAAGGTAGGTATACGAGTCAACATGAATCTCAATTACCCTCCGTGGAACAAATTTGGGTTTAACTTAGAATCGGGGCAGGCCTGGGAGGCCTGCCAGCGGATCCATACCTCTGGAACGCTCAAGGTGGCCGGGCTGCATATCCACGCTGGGACTTACCTCACGGATCCAGGAATTTATGATCGGGCCATGTCCGGCTTGATGGGGCTTGCTAAGCAGATTGAAAAATTTCTGGATGCAGAGATCGAATATTTGGATCTAGGAGGTGGATACGCCTCAGCCAATACCCTCCTCAACCAGATGCTTCCTGGAGAATTGACCTGTCCTACCTTCGAGCAGTATGCCGACGCCTTGTGTACCCCGTTGCTCAATCAGCTTGGGCAACTGAAGCGGAAGCCATTGCTCATCCTGGAACCGGGACGTGCTCTGGTGGACGAATGTATGTTCCTTTTGACGACCGTCATTTCCACCAAACGACTGGGGAATGGAACCAAAGGGGTCATTGTGGATGCAGGTGTTAACCTGCTTCCCACCTCCTATTATTTCAAGCATGATCTGGCAGCCGCAGAGAACCTGGAGGTGACCTCTGAAGAGGTAACCATCTACGGTCCCCTTTGCATGCAAATCGATGTTCTGCGCACAGGGATAAGGATGCCCCCTCTCCAAAAAGGTTCGGTAGTGGTCATCAAGAACGTGGGCGCTTATAATATCGTCCACTCCCTCCAGTTTATTTTTCCCCGGCCGGCAGTTGCCCTTGTCCACGATGGGCAAACTGACATCATCCTTCAGGCCGAAACGGGGAGTGACATCCTCAGACTCCACCGGCTTCCAAAACATCTGCGGAGGTAAACCTTGGATGGAGGGGAGATAAGCCTTTCCCAGGGGAGCCCGGGAATCTTTCAAGAACTCCTTCAGAAATGGAACTGGATCTCGGGGAGAAATCGCCTGGCCTTTGCCTTGGATTGCCTCTTAAAGGGTTATGGCCAGATATTCCTTGGCCCATCTCCATTATCCGGCTTCGTGGTGATGGCCGTTCTCTTTGCCTTTTCTTGGCAGATTGGCGTCTCTTCCCTTGTCGGTCTCATCTCTGCCACAACCACAGCCTGGCTTCTTGGCCAAAACCCTTATTTACTGCGCCTCGGATTATATGGATTCAATGGAGCCATGGTCGGCTGGTTGTGGGGCTACCTCTTGCCTCCATACTCTCCATTCTTGCTGCTTATACCCGCCCCTGCAGCCGTTTCCACCTTGCTGATGATCGGCATCTCCCGTTGGGGGGAAAAAAAAGGTCTTCCAGCCTTAAGCTTTCCCTTTGTCATCGTCATCTGGATTTCACTTCTGACATTCTATCATTTCAAAGTCTTGCCTTTCAATCCTGCTATTGTCCCGTCTCTTTCCACATCTTCGACTGTGGAATGGAAGACTTCCCTCGAATATCTGAAGACGATTGTTGAAGGTGTGGCTCTTTTCTGGATCGGCATCTTCATTTACTCCAGGATCACTTCGTTAATGTTTCTTATGGGATTAGGGCTCGGCCTAGCTATCTCTCTTTTATTAGGAGGCCCGAACGGTTCATACTGGATTGGTCTGTATGCCTTTACCACCGCGCCTCTTGCGATGGCCTGTGGCGGGCTCTTCTTTCACTTCAATCGGGGAGCCATCTACTGTGCCTTAATCGCCATCGGGGTTGGATCCATCCTCTGGTGGGTGTTAAGCTTCTTGCTCTCCCCCTTTGGACTCTATCCCCTCACTGCCTCTTTCAATATCACTCTTTGGCTCCTCCTTCTTCCCGGTGTCCAATCTCTTCTTCTCAAAAGACTGGGAATTGTGCCCGTACCTCTTCCCCGGGTAACTCGACCAGAGGACAGGCTTAGGACAAAGTTCCAGGAAAATGGGCAACAAATTGAGGCCGCCTCGAACATCATCCGATCTTCTTCAAAGATCGTTGTGCTGGCAGGCGCAGGACTCAGCACGGAGTCAGGTATTCCTGATTATCGGAGTCCGGGAGGTTATTGGTCACAGTACGATCCGGCAGATTTTCAATACGATCGTTTCCGGACAGATCAGAGCGCCCGTCTTAGGTACTGGCAGGCCAGTTCGAAGTTCTATGAAATGATCCGGTGGGCCCAGCCGAATACCGGCCATCTGGCCTTAGCCGAATTAGAGAAGCAGGGCGTTCTTCTCGGAATTATCACTCAAAACGTCGACGGGCTTCATCATAAGGCAGGCAATTCGATCGGCAAAATCCTTGAAATCCATGGCACAGAGCACGTGATCTCATGCCTGGAATGCCAAGCTCAGTTTGCACGCTGGGAGCCCGGCCCCTGGTCAGGCATCGATGTTGAAGCACCGCTTTGCCCTCATTGCAACGGGCTTCTTAAACCAGACTCCATCCTCTTTGGGCAACCTATCTCCCCTGCAAAATTAGAACAGGCTATCTTATGGCTCACCCAGACGGACTTACTGTTGATCATCGGATCATCCCTGAATGTTCAACCTGTGGCCTCTTTTCCAAGACGGGCCAAGGAGATGGGTGCCAGAGTGATGATCATCAACCTCTCACCGACGGAAGATGATGGCCTAGCTGATGTTGCCATTCACGGCCAGGCAGGCCCAGTCCTGTCTCGGATCGTGCAGCAGCTAAAAAGAAGATCGTTGAATGTGAATATTCATCCTCTCAGCCGAAATGATTATTTCAAGATCTGTCAGGTGGCAGATGCTTGGTATGGAGATTCAGTGTCTTGGCTTCTCCATCCCATCTATGTGGAGCATTTCTCTGGGACCAGCTTTGTCGCCGAGATGGGTGGTCGAATGGTAGGTTTTATTCTGGGGTTCATATCGCAGGACCACCCTGAGGTAGCCCACGTCCACATGGTCGCAACCGATCCTGGGGTCCGTCGTCAGGGAATCGGGCGAATCCTGTATCAACGGTTCTTCGAGACAGGGATACAGAGAGGCTGTCTAACGGTAATGGCCATCGCTGCTCCTCATAACCATGGGTCGATTTCATTTCATTCTCGTTTAGGGTTTTCGTTGTGTGAAAAAGGGGCTACCTGGATAAACGGTTATCCAGTGATGAAGGATTACGCAGGACCAGGTTTCGACTGCTTGGTCTTGGAACGCAGTTTGGCCGATCCTTTCCCGCTTTAACTCACTTCATCGGCAAAAATGATCTACCCTGCTTGAACCATACTTGCCGTAAGCAAACACCAGCTTTTCTTCGGTCGCTCTCCATACCTGAGCAAGACTTCAATATTCTGGATCGCACCGATCAAGTATTCTTGAATCTGCACTCGCTAGAGCCTCTTCAATCGCGCCCGATCAAAACCATATTACGTCCCTCTGGCAAAAGAACGCTCCATCAGATGCTGTCCGATCTTGATATCCCGCTTCGCCTGAGCCGAACGACTCGCCTCCCGCATCCGGTCCGGCTCTTCTTGCCGCGGAAGAACGGCAGGGGTTTGATCCTCCTAAAGAAATGTGATAAAAAGGATCAGGTACGAGTAGTTAATGGACACGCATCACG